>Ga0099364_10000541_pt1 | contig 64229 bp, 68 predicted proteins | sample TergutTh196P3_FD_73070 | JGI IMG/M metagenome (GOLD analysis project Ga0099364, IMG submission 73070) | Microcerotermes parvus P3 segment gut microbial communities from Pointe-Noire, Republic of the Congo - Th196 P3 | ecosystem: Host-associated > Arthropoda: Insects > Digestive system > Gut ... | reverse complement strand
TCGCACTGCCCGCAAGTGTTACGGAAATAGGGGCGCACGCGTTTAACGGCGCAACAAGCTTAACCGACATCATTATTCCGCACGGCGTAACCACCATCCGCGACAACACCTTTAGCGGTTGCAGCGCGTTAGCAAGCATTGTCATTCCCGCAAGCGTAACGCAAATCCAAAGCGACGCGTTCCGCAATTGCAACGCCTTAACTACCGTCTACTACGGCGGAGAAAGCGCGGCACAGTTTAACGCCATAAACACAGGCAACAACGCACAGGTTGTAAACGCAACGCGCTACTATTATTCCGAAATTCAACCCGCAACACAAGGGAATTACTGGCACTTTGAAGACGGCGTTCCCACCGCGTGGTAAAAAGTAAAGGCGCGCGAAAAAAGTACTAACAAAAGCACCGCCAACTTTTTTTGCGCAAACGCTTGCCAAAATGTTAAATCTGCCGTATAATACAAGTAGCAATGAAGCCGTTTTGCGCTTTGCACGGTTTCAGTTTTTAAGGCGGAGATTATGAAGAAAAAAATCTGTATACTATTATCGGTTGTTTTGGCACTAGTTTTCGCAGGTGTTTTATCGGCATGCAATTCGGGAAATGTAACCGTTACGTTTGATACCATGGGCGGTTCGCCTAGTATACCGTCGCAAACGGTTCGGCAGGGCACAACGGTTTTGCGCCCCGATATTATTCCCGAAAAAGCGGGCGTCGGTTTTTTTGACTGGTACGCCGATAAAGAACTTACCCAACGATTCGATTTTGAAAGGTCATCTATTGTAAGAAACATGACGCTGTACGCAAAATATTTAGACCCCGTGCGCGTGCAATACAGCCCGACCTATATTATAGACTACGAGGAAGAGCAGCCCGACATAGAAAGCATATTTGTAACGTTCGGTAAGCCCTATGCTATTCCGATGCAGCAAGCACCCGATGCGCCTGCCGATTGGGGCGTTAAGCCGCCCGATTGGGACGCGGAAAACCCCGATGTCCCGTGGACGCATCCCGGCCCGTGGGACCCTATCGGAAACAGGGTATTCGGCGGCTGGTTTTCGGCTTTGGGCGGCGGCGGCATTCAATATGCGGGAGCATGCGGAACAGGCTTTAACTGGCCCGAACAGCCCACCACCCTGTATGCGTTTTGGACACTGCCGTCGCAAGATGTCTTTATAGATTTAGACGTATTTACCTTTACGCCCGTTACAGGTGGATACGAAGTTTCGGCGGCGGAAGATACGCACCAATTAGAACAGCTGATAATTCCGTCCAGATATAACAACGCACCCGTAACGCGAATCGCGGCAAACGGCTTTAAAACGCAAGAGCCAGAAGAGGGAGAACCGCCCATTCCGCCTTTCACGTTTACGGAGGTTCTCATTCCTAATACGGTTACCGTAATCGGCGCGGGCGCGTTTGAGGACAGCGTGCTAGAAAATATAATAGTCCCCGGAACGGTTAGGGCTATCGGCAATAATGCGTTTGCAAACAGCCAAAAGCTTGCACAGGTTATTCTGCTAAACGGTATTGAAACGGTAGGAAACGGCGCGTTTAGAAGCAACAGCGCACTTACCCAAATCATCCTGCCCGACAGCATTGTATCGCTGGGCAGCGAAGTATTTGCCCGATGCAGCGCGCTGCGCCGCGTAATCCTCCCGCGCGATATAGAAGAAATTCCGCGCGCCGCCTTTCAGTTTTGCATTTCACTGCAAAGCATCAGATTTCCCGGCGCGGTAGAAACTATCGGGCAGAGCGCGTTTGACCAATGCACCGCGCTTACCCGCGTAGATTTTCCTATCAGCGTAAAATTTATCGGAACTAACGCATTTGCCAACTGCGGCGCGCTGGCAAATATAACACTGCCGTCTTTTTTAGAAGAAATCGGAAACAGAGCGTTTCATAAAACCGCCGTCAGCACCGTTACCATTCCTTCCTTTGTAGAGGGAATGGGTTCGGCAGTATTTTTTGAATGCGCCAACCTTACAACGATTAACGTGCGCAGGGCAGGGCCGGGCGAACGCTGGCAACCCAACTGGAACGGAAGCAATGCGCGGGTAGTTTGGAATTACAGCTAGCCGTTCCAAAATACATTCCTATCTCAACCATTCTTAAAGCAGGGTTTTAACAAAAGCCCTGTTTTTTTTACGGCAAGCCCAAACTTTGTTTTCTTAAAACTATTTAAGAAATATTAAAATATGGTTAAATGTTTTAAAAAGGCGAAAATGCTGTTGACACGGGTATATTCATATTATATAATGAACATATAAAATAAACTAAAACGAAAGGAGTTAAAAACTATGCCTTGGAAATCAAACATATCTTGGGACGGCGATACCAAAAACACGATTGTGTACAAAGTCGATTTAAAAAACGATTCGATTAACCACAAGTCTTTGGTAACGGTCAGAGAGGGTCAAGCCGCAATTTTCTGTGTCAAGGGCAGAATGGCGGACGTATTTTTACCCGGCCGCTATACGCTGGAAACGGGAAAAATCCCCATTTTATCCAAACTCTTAAACCTGCCGTTCGGATTTAAGAACACCATTTTAGCGGACATTTATTTTGTCAACACGCACCAATGGACTAATCAGCCGTGGGGCACCAGAAGCCCTATTTCCGTTCGCGATAAAGATTTCGGAACGGTTGAAATTCGCGGCAACGGCATCTACTCTTTTAAGGTAGACGACCCCTATATTTTCATGCAAGAACTTTCAGGTTCGCATCCGTCTTTCCGCACCAACGAAATTACGGATATGCTGCGCACGAAAGTAGTTTCGGGCATTACGCAAGCGGTAGGTCAAAGCAAGATAGACTTCTTTGATTTAGCGGGCAATATCTTAGAGGTAGCAAAGGTAGCCAGAGAGGTTGTTCAAGAACAATTTAAAGCAATCGGCGTACAGCTGGTTAACATTAATGTTAATGAGTTTACTATGCCGCCCGAAATTAAAGAAGCCGTAGACCGTCAGCGTTCGATGAACATCGCGCGCAGTACGATGGACGTAGAAATGGCGCGTGCGCAAATGGACGTGCTAAAAACCGCCGCAGGAAATCCCGGCGCGGGCGGAAGCATGGGCGCCATGATGGGCGCAGGCATGGGCATGGGCATGGGCATGGGCATGGGCAACATGATGGGCAACATGATGGGCGGCATGGGTCAAGGAATGCCCGGCGCAGGCATGGGCGGCCCTATGGGTGCAGGCGGCATGGGCATCGGCGCAACCCCCGGTCAGCCGATGATGGCGTGTCCTAACTGCCAAAAACAACTTCCCGCAACGGCTAAATTCTGTTCGGGCTGCGGTCAACCTACGGGCGAAAGCTGCGGCAAGTGCAAGGCGGCGTTAAAGCCTGGCGCGAAATTCTGCGCCGAATGCGGTACGCCCGCAGGCGCGGCTTGTGCAAAATGCGGCGCGGCGTTAAAATCAGGTGCGAAATTCTGCGCCGAGTGCGGCACGCCCACCTAAAACAAATGCACATAGGAGTTACTAATGGAACTTAGTCGTGAAGAAATTTTATACAGCGCGGCCGAAAAAGGAACAACCTCCGGAACTAAATGCCCGGGTTGCGGCGCAAACCTTTCATTCCATCCCGAAAAGGAGAGTCTGTGGTGTTTGCACTGCGATAATGAGGTTAAATTTCCTACCGCGCCCGCTATCAAGCTAGAATTTGCGCGGCTTTTAGACCCTGCTAACAAATGGACGGATACGCACGTTTTTCAATGTTCTAGGTGCGGCGCGAAAGAAATTTTATCGCGTGAAGAAATTGCAAAGGCTTGCGCATTTTGCGGAACATCCAACATCGTTCAAGCTTCGGACATCTCAGGCATTAAGCCCAACGCAGTACTGCCGTTTAAAATCACCAAAGAAACCGCCATTACGCGCTTTATCAACTGGGTGAAAAAAAAGTTTTTTGCACCGCGCCGCTTTAAAAAGAACGTGCGCGCCGAAGAAGTAGACGGCATTTATAACCCCGCATTTACCTTTGATACCGATACCATTACGCAGTATCGCGGACGCTTAGGCCGCAGGGTAACCTACACCACACGCGTCAACGGCAGAACCGTAACCCGCACCCGTATCGACTATATCAACATTTCGGGTACGTATTCGGGGCTGTTTAACGACATCTTAATTCAAGCATCGTCCACCATTCAGCAAAAAGATGTAAACAAAATGCAGCCGTTTGATATGTTTAACTCTAAGGAGTACAACCAAAACTTTTTATTCGGCTATGCGGCAAATCAATACAGCAAAGACGGAACGACTTGCTGGGGCGAGGCGCGTGCGGTTATAGATGAGCGTATTAAAAGGGCGATATTGCAAAAATATCCCGGCTATACCATCGTTGCCGAATACCATGCTAACACCGTGTATAACAACATTATGTTTAGGTATGTATTGCTGCCCGTGTACGTGGGGCATTGCAACTACGGCAAGAAGTTTGATAAAATCAAAAAAGAAAAAGTAGACAAAACGTACAACTTTTATGTAAACGGCACTAACGGCAAGGTTGCGGGTAAAATGCCCGTCAGCGCACCCAAAGTGCTGATGGTAGTAGGTATCGTGCTAGGGGCAGTAGTAGGCGCACTGGCAGGTATAACCAAAGCAATGGGCTGGTGGTAAAAAAAGGCTTGTTGAAGTCCGCAACTGCGGAAAGGAGGTAGTTATGTGCTTTATAAACACTACAATCATGGGTTTCGAGCTAACTGACCCCGTACTATGGATTATTCTATCGTGCATTTTTATTACGGTATTAGCGGTAATTTTGATAACCGTTTTTGCCGTAAAAGCCAACCGTTCTAAACGCGCGGGTAAAAAAGCGGGCAAGGTAAAGGTAAAGGGCGGCGTCCGCTATTCGGTAGATAATACCATTCAATTCGGAAACGCCGTTAACGTATCGCACTCCAAAGGCGACTTTACGGTAGTTAAAGGCAAAACGTATACGGCGCGCGTCGGCGGTGCGTTAATACCCGGTCAATACACGCTGCTTACAACGGCGCACGGCGAAAACAAATTTAACATCCGTATCGGCAGGTTCTTGCGCGAGTACACGCACGGAGACAGCATCGTATTAGCCGAAGGCGAAACCATTGTTTGCACCTCGCATTCGGTATTGTTAAGATAATAAAAAAGTAAACCAAAACACAAAATAAAAATACACCCAAAAAAGGAGATTTAAAAAATGAAAAAAGGTTTTATGTTCAAATTGCTGTTAATTCTTTCACTTGCGGCGGCGGCGCTATTGTGGATATTACAGGTTGCCGAAGTTATACCCGAAAACATTCCCGTCGGTATGTGGGCAATTGTTATCGCCGCAGGCGGTTGGGGCGTCGCGTTTGTATGCCGCGCACTGTTCTCTAAAAACACCTCTATACCTCCCGTTATGAAACGCGTTTCAGTAATTATCGGCATCGGGCTTATACTGGTAGCGGTATTAGGCATCGTCAACATCTACCAATGGGGCGAAAAGTGGGTATTGCCGATTGTTGCCATTGCAGGCGTAACCGCGCTGTTAGTTATGCTGTTTGCTACGGGCGGACAAGGACAAAACACGGGCGACAACCAAAAAGTCGGCTACAAAGACTACTGGGCAAGACGCGCCGAAAAAGAAGCCCAAGAGAAAAAAGACCAAGAAAACAATCAATAAGATAATAGTTATTAAAAAACGCCGTCTTAGCACGGTGTTTTTTACATTAAATCCGTTTGACTTTTTTTTCTGCGCGTAGTACAATTAAGCGTAAAGTGTCGGGAGGGAATAATTTTGCGGATACTGGGCATAGATTACGGAGATGCACGCACGGGCTTAGCCCTCAGCGACGAAACAGGTACGCTGGCAAGTCCGCTGCCTACCTATAAAACGCAAAGTATGCGTAAAGACGCCGATTATTTCGCCGCGCTTGCACTAGAAAAAAACGCACAAAAAATTGTTATCGGCTTGCCGATTAACATGGACGGCACAAAGGGCGCGCGCGCAAACAAAACCGAAAGCTTAGGGCGCGTGCTAGAAAAAATCACAGGTTTAGAGGTAATCTATAAAGACGAGCGGCTAACCACCGTGTCGGCTCAGCGCGCATTAACCGAAAGCGGGCTTTCCCGCGATAAGATACGCGCCAATATAGACGCCGCCTCCGCGCAAATTATTTTGCAAAGCTATCTAGATAAAATTAAAAAGGAGCAGCAGCATGGCAGACAAGAACCATAAAAACGCACACGACAACGTAGAAATCTTCACACAGGATTCTATCATTACGCTATACGACGACGAGGAAAAGCCGATAGACTTTTTTGAAATCGCAAGCGTAGAATACGAAGAAAAATTCTACGGCATCTTACAGCCCGTTGAAGTTGTCGAGGGCATCGGCGAGGACGAGGCCGTTATTTTTGAGTATTCGGTAGACGAAGAGGGCGGCGAAAAGCTGTACAAGCCGATTTTTGACGAAAAGCTGTTAGAAAAAGTATTTTCGCTGTATTTAACGGCGGCGGCTGATTTCGAGGCCTCTGATATGTCGGGCGGCGGCGGTTGCGGCAGCGGTTGCGGAGGCTGCGGAGGCGGCTGCGGCGGTGCAACACCCGAATAATATACACCCCCCAAAAGTGGTTGCTTAGCAAAGGGAAATTTTCCTAAACCCACTAAAAAAAACTAAGGAGTTACTATTTTTATGCACGAACTTAAATCACTAGGCAATAAAACCGAGTATAAATTTTCTTACGATAAGGGCATTTTAGAAAGCTTTGACAATCGGCACGGCAACGATTATTTTATTAAATTTAATTGCCCCGAATTTACTTCGCTTTGCCCTATAACGGGTCAGCCCGATTTTGCTTGCGTCTATATCAATTATATAGCCGATAAAAAATGCGTCGAAAGCAAAAGCTTAAAGCTTTATCTTAATTCGTTTCGCAATCATCCCGAATTTCACGAAAACTGTATCAACACCATTATGAAAGACCTTATCGCGCTGCTAGACCCCCGCTACATCGAGGTAACGGGCAAGTTTTTGCCGCGCGGCGGTATCAGCATCGACCCCTACGCAAACTACGGCAAGGGCGAAAAGTACCGCAAAATGGCAGAGTACAGAATGCTAAACTACGATTTAAGCTTTGAAAAGGTGGATAACAGATAATGGCTGTCGACAAACGTTTACTTTTTCTTTCGGGATTATTTATAACACTGCTTATCGCCAGCAACCTTATGGCGGTTAAGTTTATCGCCATCGGTACGGTAGTTTTGCCCGCCGCCGTAATTTGCTATCCGCTTTGCTTTGTCGCAAGCGATTTAATCAACGAATTTTACGGCTTTAAAACCACCAAAAAGGTGATTCTGTTTGCCTTTATCTTTAACGCGTTAGTTGTAGGGCTTACCGCGCTAGCGGTGGTGCTGCCGCCGGCGCCCGGATACGAACATAACGAGGCTTTTAAAACCATATTTTTAAGTACGCCGCTCATTTTGGGCGCAAGCTTTTTAGCGTTTGCGGTGGGCGGTATATTAAACAGCTATGTATTTAATAAAATCCGCAAAAAAAATAAACCCCTTGCACTGCGGTCGGTAGTGTCTACCTTTTTAGGCATTATCGTCGACAGCTTTATCTTTATTACGCTGGTATGTATGTTTGATACACCCTTCGGCGAGTTAATGCTGCTGGTGCTGTGGCAAGTACTTGCAAAAATTATTGTCGGAATCGGCTTAGGTACACCCCTAACACTGCTGACGGTTAAACTGCACAACAAGTATCAAAAGTATCAAGCAAACAAACGCACCCCCCCCACACAAAACACACCTACTACCAAAACCGCCCCCCCCACACAAGAAATATCGCCCCCCGAAACCGAAACAACCGCACAAAATACACCACCCCCCGAAAACCACCCTTAAAAAAATCCTCCTCATTGCATTACTGTGCAAAAATAAGCCTTAAAAAAATTCCCCTCTTTGTAGGCGCGACGCGGCGGCGTAAGTCGCAAAAACACACCGTGTTTTTAGCCAAAGCGGGGAGTGAGGAACGAACGACCCATTTCCCCGTAGGGGCGGGGTGGAAAGAAAAGCCCATACTCCCAAATCGGACATGAACGAACGACCCATTGCAACGAAGTTGACGGGGTGCAAAGAAAAACGCAGAAAGAAAAATTCCCAAAAAACTGCCCGTAATCGTTTGCAAATTTAAAAACAGTATGCTATACTTATCAAGGTTTTTAAGCCAACAGCTAAAAAAACCAAATTTACATTCGCGGAGGACTTGTTCTTTTTCTGTTGTGTGCGGTAAATTTTTATGCCGTATATGGTTAAGAACGGGGCTGATTCCGCGAAGAAGCGTAAAACAGGAGAAAATTTAATGTCAAACGTAATCTCAATGAAACAGCTTTTAGAGGCTGGCGTTCATTTCGGGCACCCCACGCGCAAGTGGAACCCGAAAATGAAAAAGTACATCTACACGGCACGCAACGACATCTACATTATCAATCTGGAAAAAACCGTTGTGCTAGTAGACGAGGCGTATGCTTTTATTAAAGAAATCGCCCTTACAGGCAAGCCGATTTTATTTGTCGGCACTAAAAAGCAAGCGCAAGAGGCCGTTATGCAAGAGGCGATTAAATGCGGAATGTTTTATATCCGTTCGCGCTGGTTAGGCGGAACGCTTACCAACTTTTCTACCATTCGCAGCCGCATAGAACGCCTAAACAAGCTTAACCAAATGGAAAAAATGAACGAGTTTAACGTGCTGCCCAAAAAAGAGGTTATCAAATTAAAAGCAGAGCGCGATAAGCTAGAAGAAAATTTAGGCGGCATTAAGGACATGCGCGTTTTACCCGGCGCACTGTTTGTAGTAGACCCTAAAAAAGAGCATTTAGCCGTTAAAGAGGCGCGTAAATTAAAAATACCGATTGTCGGCATTGTTGATACCAACTGCGACCCCGACGAGGTAGACTATGTAATACCCGGCAACGACGACGCAATCCGCGCTATTAAATTAATTGCAGGCGCAATGGCAGACGCAATTATCGAGGCACGCGAGGGCGAAGAGGGCTTAGCGGCACGCCGCGCAATCGAAGCGCAAATGCAAGCCGAAGCCGCCGAAAAGGCCGCCGCATTAAGCATGGAGCAAGCCGTAGCAGCGGTTGAGCCTACGCAAGAGGACATCGGCGAAGAGGAGGATGAATAATATGGCTTTCACAGCACAAGACGTAGCCAAACTGCGCGCACTTACGGGCGCGGGCATGATGGACTGTAAAAACGCACTTTCCCAAACCAACGGCGATATGGACAAAGCCGCTAAATATCTGCGCGAGCAGGGCATTAACATCGCCAAGAAAAAAGAGGGACGCATCGCCTCTGAGGGCATCGTTTCCGCCGCTGTTTCGGCTAACGGCAAAATCGGCGCGCTAGCGGAAATTAACTGCGAATCCGACTTTGTGGCAAAATCCGCACCCTTTATCGAACTGTGCGAAACAGTCGCAAAGGTAGTAGTCAAACAAAACCCGCAAGACATCGAAGCCTTAAAGGCAGAAAAAACCGCCGACGGCACGGTGTTGGATTCTATCAACAACGCAACCGCAAAAATCGGCGAAAAGCTGTCGCTGCGCCGTTTTGCACGTCAAGAAATTAAATGCGGCCTGCAAGATTTCTACCTGCATATGGGCGGTAAAATCGGCGTGTTGTTAGAGGTAGAAACAGGAAAAGATATCAATAAAGATAAAGAGTTTACCGCAATGTTTCATGACGTTGCCATGCACATTGCCGCGTACCCCGTAGAATTTATTTCCGATAAAGAAATTCCCGCGTCCGAAATCGAAGAGCAAAAAAGCATTTTTACTAAGCAAGTACTCAACGAGGGCAAGCCCGCCGCCGTTGCGGATAAAATTGTTGCGGGCAAGCTAAAAAAATACTTTGCCGAAATTTGTTTGTTAGAGCAGCCCTTTGTAAAAGACCCCTCCGTAACGGTAGGCAAATTTGTAGAGGCGGCGGCTAAAAAGTTTGGCACCGATATACGCATCAGCCGATTTACTAAATTTACGATGGGCGAGGGCTTAGAAAAAAAGACGGATAACCTAGCCGAAGAAGTAGCAAAAATGCAAAATAAATAAGTATTGTGAAAAAGGAATGTTTTTTTAGCGTTCCTTTTTTACGATTACCTCAAAAACGGAGAAAAAATTATGTACAAAAGGATTTTATTAAAAATCAGCGGCGAGGCGTTGGGCGGCAAAGAAAACGCCATAGACCCTTGCCGTGTAGAACACGTTGTCAATCAACTAGTAGCGTTGCATAAGCACGGCTTAGATATTGCGGTGGTTGTAGGCGGCGGAAACTTTTGGCGCGGCCGTCAGGGTACTAACATGAACCGCGTTACCGCCGACCATATGGGCATGATTGCCACCGTTATGAATGCTTTGGCACTGCAAGACGCAATCGAAAAAAAGGGCGTAGATACTAGGGTGCAAACCGCCTTAAACATTCCTGCGGTTGCCGAGCCGTTTATTTTGCGCAAGGCCTTACGCCACTTCGAGGAAAAACGCATCGTAATTTTTGCGTGCGGCACGGGCAACCCGTACTTTTCTACCGATTCGGGCGCGGCACTGCGTGCGGCCGAAATTAAAGCCGATATTTTGCTTATGGCAAAAAACATAGACGGCTTATACGACTCCGACCCTAAGAAAAACAAAAACGCTAAAAAGCTTGATTTTGCCTCTTACCGCGAGGTATTAGATAAAAGATTGCAGCTTATGGATTTAACCGCTATTACCATGTGCATGGAAAACAACATTCCTATTTTAGCATTCGGCCTTAACGACGGCGACAACCTCACCCGCGCCGCCTTAGGCGAAAAAGTCGGCACCAAAATCGGCAACTAACTTTGCAAGCTTGCTTTTGGTATTAGATAATGGAGAATAAATGGAGAATGGAAAATGCAAAATGGAAAATGTCGGCTAAGAATTTAAAATAAAAGCCATTAAAAAATTCCCCTCTTGAGGGGTGCCCCGATAGGGGCGGGGTGGAAAGAAAAGCCTATACCCCCAAATCGGACGGGGTGAAAAGAAAAACCTCATTCCTCCAAACCCAACAAATAATCGGTGCTAACCTCAAAAAACTTAGCAAGCTTTACAAGGGTATCAAAATTGGTTTGACTATTACCGCATTCCCAATCAGCTATCGCAGATTGCGAAACAAAAAAAACCTCCGCAAGCCGTACTTGCGTTAAGTTTTTTTCTAACCGCAACTCTTTCAAGCGCACGCTAAAAATATGGTTAATACTTAATTGTCCACTCATACGTTTTTCCTATGTCAACTGTCTATTAAGTTGACTTTAATGTTTTTTTAGTGTATACTTTTTAAATTCAGTTGAATATTTTAATAAAAATTTTTTTCAACTGTATATAGTATATTAGGAAAATTCCTAATTGTCAAGCGTTTTTTGGAAAATTCCTAAAAATATTTTTGAAATAATTATGAGCACAGTAGAAAAAATTTTAAATTTAGTAGCACAAAGCGGAGAAACTAATTCTTGTATAGAAAAAAAGTTAGGATTATCAAACGCAAGTTTTCACGCGTGGAAAAATGGTAAAGCAAAACCATCTACCGATGCAATCATAAAAATAGCCCGATATTTCAACGTTACAAGCGACTATCTGCTAGGGCTTTCCGACAAGCCGACTTCTTGACAGCGTTACCGAAAGGGAAGCATGGCAAAACAATGTTCCTTTTATTTTTTGACAAACTTAGCAAAATTTACTTGAAATTATCTATTTGGTGTGCTACACTATATATATTCTATTTTTTATGGAGGCAGAAAGCTTATGGCAAAAAAAATTGAAACGGTTGCAAAAGCCGATGTACCCGAAATCGTTGTAAAACCGCCGACAATTTCATTTAATATCGGTGTGCCGCCGACACTTACCCCAGAATACATTTACATATGCGGAAACATCGAAGAGCTTGGCGCATGGGAGCCTACGCGCGCAATTAGAGTCAAGCGTAGTAAACGGGGTACATACGGCAGAACGCTGCGCTTTCCTTTGGGGACGGAATTTGAATACAAAATTTTGTCCGACACCCGTTGGGGAGCCGTAGAGAAAGGCAGATACACCGAAGAAATTGTAAACCGTAAAGCGGTAGTCGCAGAAGAAAAAAACCGCTTGATTATTCAGGTTATGGATTTTAGAAACGAATAAATGTAGTGTTTCCTTAAACACTGCAATTTTAACATTCAATACGCCCGCCTAAACCCCGTCGCTGTTGTAGAATGGTTCGACGGGGTTTTTTGTTTAGGGTTTTACAGATTTAAAGGCATATTTGGTTGACGGCACGGCTAGGGTATGGTAGAATGATTTTAATAATCTTTGGAGGAAAAATATGACTATTGCAAACGAACATGTGCTGCCGGAGTTTCAAAAGTACCTTGCAAAGCTTAATAAGGCGCAAGAGCATCTTAAAAACGAACTGGCAAACGTACGTGCAGGGCGTGCAAATCCCGGCATTTTAGATAAAATAACGGTAGACTATTGGGGAACGCCCACTAAACTGCGCGACATGGCTAATATCACCGTGCCTGAGGCGCGTATGCTGCTGATAGCCCCCTACGACCAAAGCGCGTTAAAGTCGGTTACCAAAGCCATTCAAGAATCCGACATAGGCATAAATCCTACCGACGACGGAAAAATTATCCGCTTAGTCTTTCCGCAGCTTAACGAGGAACGCCGCAAAGATTTAGTTAAAACGGTTAAAAAAACCGTAGAGGATTCTAAAATTGTATTGCGCAACGAACGCCGCGAAATCGTAGAGGCAATCAAAAAGTTTAAAAAAGATAGCTTAGTTACCGAAGACGAGGTAGTGCTATACGAAAAGGAAGTACAAAAAGAGCTTGATAAAGCCGTAGAAAATTTGGATAAGCTTTTTAAATCCAAAGAAAAAGAAATTTTAGAAATTTAAAGTTTTTGGAGTAGCAGCACTTGGCGAAACACGCACAACTTAATCCCGACAAATTGCCCAACCACATCGCCGTGATTATGGACGGAAACGGCAGGTGGGCAACTAAAAGGCTGTTGCCGCGCCCCGCAGGGCACCGCAAGGGCGTTGCTACGCTTGAAAAGCTGGTGGAATATGTGCACGAAATAGGCATAAAATACCTTACGGTATATGCGTTTTCTACCGAAAATACGGCGCGCCCCAAAGACGAGATAAACGGTTTAATTAAGCTAATCCACACGTATTTTAAAAAATCGCTGCCCAAATTTATCGCGCAGGAGTCGCGCGTCCGCATCATAGGAGACCGCACGTACTTTTCTCAAGAGCTGCAAGATATTCTATCATCCGCCGAGCGGAAAACCGAACACTTTACTAAACTGACATTATCTATTGCGCTAAACTACGGCGCGCGCGACGAAATTATCCGCGCCGTCAACGCGGCGGTACAAGCGGGGCAGCCCGTAACCGAGCAAGGCTTTTCTACCTTGCTAGACACCGCCCAAATCCCGGACCCGGACATGCTGATACGCACAGGCGGCGAGCAGCGGCTTTCTAACTTTTTACTCTATCAGACCGCTTACGCCGAATTGTTTTTTATCCCCGATTTATGGCCGGATTTCAACAAGAAAAGACTGCACGAATTATTAGCGGAATATGCGGTGCGCACGCGCCGTTTCGGAAAATAGTTTTAATAAATTTTATGGACGAAAATAACAAAAACAAAATTTCACAGCCGCCTGACGCAGACGGCGAATTGCCGCAAAATGTCCCGAAAGAAAAAAAATCGGGGCTTAAAGTCCGTTCGATTACGGGGCTTGTGATTATTGCGGTGTACGTTACCGTAATTTTATTAACGGTTTTGTTGCACTGGTGGTTTGTTTTTACGGCTTTTGTAGTATTAGTAACACTGGGTGTCGCCTTAGAAATCGGCAAAGCTATTGCCAACAAACACGCCGCACCCGTTAAGCCGTTTGTTATCGTAAGCATTATAGCAGGTTTTGCCGCGTTTTACATAATGTACTTTACGCGGTGGAACGCAAGCCCGCTTGCCGCATATTTTTCGATGATAGCGTTTACGGTGCTTATCCTATTTGTTTATGTCATGTTTACGCAAAAGCACAGCATGAAAAATATCGTTTCTACGCTGTTTGTGTTGATTTATCCCGTTATGCTTTCCGCCTTTATGTTAGGGCTTAACCATTTGCCGCGCATAGGCTTTTCGTCTAACGCGATACTAATGTTGTTTTTAATTCCTGCGTTTTCCGATACGGGCGCGTATTTGGTAGGAAGTTTAATACGCGGGCCTAAGCTTGCGCCCAAAATTAGCCCTAAAAAAACCGTTTCGGGCGCGGTGGGCGGCGTACTGGGCGGCATGCTTGCCGGCGCGGTTGTACTGGCGGCGTCTATTTTCAGCGACGGCACGGTAGCAAGGCTTTCGGTTTCGGTGGCTATGAATATCGTACACCATTTAATAATCGGCGCGGTAGGCGCGGTATTTGTTATGGTAGGCGATTTAGTAGCAAGCTATATAAAACGTCAGTGCGAGGTTAAGGATTTCGGAAAGCTGCTACCGGGGCATGGAGGCATCACCGACCGCATAGATTCTATGCTGATATGCGCCGTATTTTTATATGCCTACTATATAATTTTATGCCTGTAACAAAAATAAAAAATTTATGTATCTTGGGCAGTACGGGTTCTATCGGAACGCAAGCGTTAAGCGTAGTGCGCAGACACCCGCAGCGGTTTAAGGTTTCGGTATTAGCGGCGCACAGCAACGTTGCGCTGCTTAGCCAACAATACCGCGAATTCAAGCCCGATTTAGTCGCGCTTTCGTGTGAAAAAGCACAGCGTGAGTTTAAGCGTTTGTTTCCCGCAGCGCGCGTTATCGGCGGTATAAACGCGCTTAGCGAGGCGGCCTCCTACGATAAAGCCGACACGGTAGTCGCCGCAGTTGTCGGCATGGACGGATTTTCGGGCGTTTACGAGGCGGTATCACGCGGCAAAACCGTTGCGCTTGCCAATAAAGAAACGCTGGTTGCAGGCGGAAAAATTATCATGGAACTGGCGCAAAAAACCGCCGCGCAAATCCTACCCGTAGACAGCGAGCATTCCGCCGTTTTTCAATGCTTGCAGGGCGGGGCAAACACCAATAAAAATCTGCGCCGCATAATCCTAACCGCATCGGGCGGCGCGTTTTACGGAAAAAACCCCCAAGAGCTTTCTTTGGTTACGCCCGAACAGGCAACGCGCCACCCGTCGTGGAGCATGGGCAAAAAAATCACCGTAGACAGTTCTACCATGATGAATAAGGCGTTAGAAATTATAGAGGCGCGCTGGCTGTTTGATACGCACAACATTGATTATGTGGTGCATCCCGAAAGCATTATTCATTCTATGGTAGAGTTTACCGACGGCACATTAACGGCGCAGCTATCGTACCCTAGCATGGAATATCCCATACAGCTTGCGCTAACGTATCCCGAACGGTTAGAAACGGGCTTGCCCGCATACACCTTTACAAAGCCCCTTACTTTTTTGCCTCCCGACGAAAAAACTTTCTTTTTTCCTAAACTGGCAAAGCAGGCGTTATCCGCGCACGAGGGCGCGCCGCTGGTGCTTAACGCGGCTAACGAGGCGGCAGTTTCGCTGTTTTTGAATAATCGCATAGGCTTTATACATATATTTGATATGGTGCGGCGCGTTATGGAAAAAGCGGATTATCCCGTTTTAACCGACAAAAACAGCGTTATCGCGGCGCACAAAATGTGGTACGATACGGTTATAAGCGACTATAAACACTATATAAAAACGGAGTAAGCGTAAAAAAAATTGCAATTTTTTCTCTACATTGTATTAGCGATTGTTATCCTGCTTGTAATGATACTCATTCACGAGCTAGGGCATTATACCGCCGCAAAGATTTTTAAGTTTAAGGTAAACGAATTTTCTATCGGATTCGGCCCTAAGCTGTTTCAAAAAACCTTAAAAAACGGCGAAAAGTTTACCTTCCGCGCCTTTCCGCTAGGCGGCTACTGCGCCTTTGAGGACGACGCAAACGATAAAGGCGTACCCAACGAGCGCGCCTTTAATAAAGAAAAGCCGTATAAGCGCATTGTGGTGCTGCTTTCGGGCGCGCTTTTCAACTTTATCAGCGCGATTTTGTTTTCGTTTATCTATTTAGTTTCGGTAGGCTACGCCGCGCCTGTGGTAACCTACGCCGCCGCAGACGCAACCGCATACAATCCCGAAACAGGCATTTATCAAACCTACAACGATTTTCGCGAGGGCGATGTTATTATCGAAATTAACGGCCGCCGTATCAACGCAATGCGCAGTATGCCCGAAATTTTAGACCGCGCAAGTCCGCAAGAGGGCGAAACGGCAACCTTTACACTGGTAAACAACGGGCAAACGCGCCAAATCGAGGCCGAGCGCATGCGTATCCGCAACAGCTACGCGGGCTACGGCTTTACGTTTAGCGAAGAGAAAAATAAAACGTTAAAGGTGCAAGGGGTGTCGCTTGCCCCCGACGGAACACCGTACAACAATCTCTTGCGCAACGATCTTATCACTAAGGTAAACGGACAAGACGCAAGCAAAAAGCCGCTTGCCGAACAAATGTTCGAAATAAAATCGGGCGAAGAGGTTACGCTTACCGTTACGCGCGGCGAATCCGAAATTACCGTACCTATTGCTAAACAAATCATTTTTACCGTTGTAGAGGGCTTTGGGTTTAGCTATTCTACCGATAGGCGCGGCACGGCTACCGTTACATTCAGCGAAAAGGATTTATACGGATTAGCGCACAGCCCGCTATTGCCGGGCGATATTATAACGGCGGTAGACGGAAAAGCGGTTACCAAAAACGCCGCGCCTGCCGACCTGTACGCAGAAACAAAATTAGGCGATACGGTAGAGTTTAGCGTTGAACGAAACGGGCAAACGCATGTGTTTCCCGTAGAAAAACAACTGATTATGCCCACCTATGCAGGGTTCGGCTTTTCGCACGGCCAAGAAATTCAGCGCGTTAAATTCGGCACCGCATTGTTACAGGCCGTCCCGTTTTCGGGCAAAATGGCGTGGCTGATTTTAGGTTCGTTCGGGCGCATGATTACAGGGCGCGTTCCCGTTACCGATATGTCAGGCCCTGTCGGGACAGTTGCACAAATGGCACAGCTAAGCCAAATGGACTGGCGCAACATTCTCATACTGCTGCCGCTATTAGCCGCGAATTTAGCGATATTTAATCTCTTGCCGTTTCCTGCGTTAGACGGGTCTAAGGTAATTTTCACCTCCATAGAATGGATACGCAAAAAGCCCATAAAACGAAAAATCGAAAACATTATTCATTTAGTAGGCATCATCGCGCTGTTAGCGTTTGTTTTAATTGTAGACGTCCTAGGGTTTGTATTTAGAGGGGGCGGCGGAGGAACAGGGTATTTGCGGCTATGACAAAAGAAATTCGCATAGGAAAGTTAATTATCGGCGGCGGCAGCCGCATTACCGTTCAATCCATGACCAACACCGATACGCTTAATGCCGCCGCAACTAAGGCGCAGGTAGAGGCGTTGGCGGCGGCGGGCTGCGATATCGTGCGCATTGCCGTGTCAAGTGCAGACGAAATTTCGGCGTGCGCACAGCTTTTAAAAGCCGCGCCCGTGCCGCTGGTTGCCGACATTCAGTTTGATTACCGCCTAGCAGTTTTAGCAGCGGATGCGGGCTTTAATAAAATCCGCTTTAATCCTGGCAATATCGGAAGCGAAAAAAAAGTGGCAGAGGTTGTCGCCGCGTGCAAAGCCAACCGCATTCCTATCCGCATCGGCGTAAACGCGGGTTCGTTAGAAAAATCGGTAGAAACACGCTTAGGTAAAACAGGCGAGGCGTTGGCAGAAAGTGCGCTTGCGCATGTACATATTTTAGAAAAGCACGGCTTTAACGATATCGTGTTGTCGGTTAAATCCAGCGATGTATCGGTTATGCTTAAAGCCAACCGCATATTAAATCAAAAAACGGCGTATCCGCTGCATTTAGGTGTAACCGAAAGCGGCTTAAAGACATACGGACTGGTTAAATCGGCAATCGGAATCGGTGCGCTGCTAGCCGACGGCATAGGCGATACGGTGCGCGTTTCACTTACCGGCAATCCGCTAGAAGAAATCGATGCCGCAAAATTGATTTTAAAAGCGGCGGGAAGGCTTAACACAGGCTGCGAAATTATTTCTTGCCCCACGTGTTCGCGCTGCAAGGTAAACTTAGAGCAAATCGCCTGCGCGGTAGAGGCGCACGTTGCTGCTATTTCCGCTCCGCTTAAAATTGCGGTTATGGGCTGCGTAGTAAACGGGCCGGGCGAGGCAAAGCACGCAGACGCAGGCGTTGCGGCAGGCCCTAGTCAGTCGGTGCTTTTTAAAAAAGGACAAGTTTGTAAAACCGTTCGTAACGACCAAATTATACAAGAATTAAAAAAACTAATCGACGAAATCAGCCAATGAAAAAATTTATAGAAAAATTTCATGACGAAACCCAAAACCTATACCCGTATCTAATTTTAAACGCGGTTAATGTTTCGCTGCGCAAAAAGCAAATCGAACTGGTTTTATTGTATCCCGAATCCGTTGACATTTCCATCTCAGAGCGCACCGCAATCGAACAAGCGGCAAAAAAAGTTCTCAATTCTAACGCGGCAGTCGAGGTTAAGCTGCTTAAAAGCCATTTCGACGCAGAGTTTTGTCAAAAAGGGCTGCTAGAATTTTTTAAAGCATTTCCGTGCGTTACCGCAGGCGTAACAAACAACGACATTGTAATAGACGCGCAAGCCCGAAGTATAGAGGTGTTTTTAGAGCCCGTACTGTACGAGTATTGCATCCAACGCGGCTTAGCTGCTGAAACCGCCGATTATTTAAAGCAAAGCTATTGCGCGCCGCCTGCATTTTCTTTCAAGCAAAAAGAACCCTCGCAAACCAACCAGCAAGAGCAAGACCGCCCCGAAACAGGCTTAGAGTTAGAAATGTCGGGCGGACGCTTTATTGTACCCAAAGACGTGCGCTCGTTTATCGGCACGGCGGTAAAAGAGCCCGCCTTGTACATATCGGATGCACTGCATCCAAATCCCGCTCTTACGGTGTGCGGTAAGCTTGCCGACATAACCCCCTTAACCTCACGGCGCGGAGAGGAAGAAAAAAAGTACTACCGCATGACCCTAGAAGATTTTACAGGCCGCTTAGAATGTTTATTTTTCCCCAGAGCCGCCGCCGCCGAAAAAATCTCTACGCTAGAAAAGGGCAGTGAAATCGTTGTGCGCGGTGCCTTAGAGCCCGATAAGCGCAACACGGGCGGCTTAGTGTATTTTATACGCGATATATCGTACTGCACACTGCCCGAAAACTTTACGCTAAACCGCTACAAGCGTAAAGTAGACGCGCAGTACAGGGTAGTAGCCCCTCAGCCGTATATCGAAACGCAGCAAGCCTCTATTTTTGAGGGCGCAAAAACCCAGCGCATCCCGTCCGCTTTACACCATAAAACGGTGGTTGTGTTCGATGTAGAAACCACAGGCATATCGCAAAGCACCGATAAAATTGTAGAGCTTGCGGCGGTTAAAATGGAAAATGGAATTTTAACCGAAAGCTTTTCTACCTTAATCAATCCGGGCATTCCTATCCCGGATCAAGCTGCGGCTATTCACGGCATTACCGATAAAATGGTAGCGGACAAGCCCTCCATACAAGATGTACTGCCCGATTTTTATAAATTTGTACAAAACGCGGCTTTGGCGGCGCACAATTTACCGTTCGACCTCGCGTTTGTTTCAGCGGCAGGCAGCCCGATGGGCATTTACTTCGATAACGAAAAGCTAGACACCCTGCAATTAGCGCGCAGCACCTTTACCCAATTTGCAAGCTTTAGACTAGGCGCACTCTGCGAGGCACTGCATATCCCGCTAAACAACGCGCACCGCGCCCTTGCCGACGCCTCCGCCACTGCAAAACTCCTAATCAAAATCGCCGCGCGCCAAGAAAATATATAAAAACATCTCCATGCCCTCCCATAACAGCCGCCTACAAAAAAACTTTTCGGCACATTTAAATTGAATTGTCGTAAATTGAATTATTAGTGTATTATAAATGGGGAATAAAAAATCCCGTCGGTTTCAAATTAGATTCCGACGGGTAATTTTGTTGTTGAGATTATTAATCCGCCGACTTTGCGGCGTTTCTACACAGAGCGCGAAAAGTGCACTATTATAGGAGTACACAAATAAACAAAGACCATGTAAATAAGACCCTTAACGCGATAGGGCACGATAACAAACCAGATAGGAGAAACAGAAATTATGGCAAAAGTAGTGTTAAATAACGCAGCGCAATTTAGAATTGATGATTCTACAAAAATTGATTTGCTTTCTAGCGAGATAGAAAAAAAAATCTACAAAAATTGTCGCATAATTGATGCAACTCTCATTTTGCAAGCGGCCACCGTTACGGGAAGTGGATTTGAAGTTAAAATTCAAAGTAATGAGCAAAATTTTGAAGTAATAGATTATATTTTACCTTCGAGCGGTGATACCGTATTTTTAAACATAACCGAGGAACTCAACGACATCATTAAAAATCCAAACGATGCGGTTGTTATACAATTTGACGACGGCATAACTTTCAACTCTGATATTGAACTTAAAGTAGAATATATTCCCGAACATATCATGCACGAAAGCAATGAATATTATGAAGTTGATGCCGGCAGAGCAGGGAGCGGGAAGATTAATATTGCGACCGGCGCATTAAATTTTGTTCATAGCGACAGTGCGGCATCGGGAATAAGTCATGTATATAACACATGGCAGGCGAATAAAGCCGGTGCTGATTTTGATTATCCGGATATAGCAACGGAGGTTAAAGAAGCAATCGGCAAATACGGCGATTACGGTTGCGGTAAAGGTTGGAAATTAAACGTACATCAATATCTTGTTAAGCGTGAGAAAACAAGCGAACAAGATTTATATACCTATGTAGACGGCAATGGGAATTATCACGAGTTTTCCGAAAAATATTATTATATGGGCGGGGAGGTAAAGATTTATCTTGATAAAGAGGCTGTAAACGTAGGCTTTGACGGTAAACTGACCTATGAGGGCATGGAAGTTAAGCCCGAACTTATAACGACCGGCGGGCTTATTTTACAAACGAATTACAAAGGCTTTTCCGGCGCAGAGAAATTGGAGTTAAGAAGTGAGGATTGCGCAAAAATCGAAGAAGATATAGAACAGTTGAAGCGCACAATATCCGACTGTTTATTTGCTTTTGACGAATACACAAAAGCTGAAACCGAAGAGTACAAAGCTCTTGTTAATTTGCAGGAAAAAGTAGAGGATTATTCCGTAGCATGTGAACGTCAAAGCCTTGAATCCCAAAATTTAGTTGCGGAAATAATGGGCAGAGATAACGGAAACAATGCGGTTGGCGGTTTGTTTGCTCAAAAGGAGGAATTCGATTTTGTTTTGGAAAAAAACACCGACGGCACTTATAAAAGATATCCGGGTAATGCTTTTGAGTTAGAACAATCTGCTTACGAAACAGCACTCAGCGCATTTAACTCGGCGGTAGCAACAGTAGCAAAAACGAATGCTAACGCAATTGAGAATATTGATATTTCAAAAGGTGCGACAAGGATACAGCTTCAAGAGCAAAACAATGCAACCGATGCATTAAATACTGCACAAACAAATTTGAACGCCGCTCAAAAAATATTTAATACGAAAATTGACTTGTTGCAACAGACGATACGCGAAATGTCTAACCAAATAGAGCAAATAAATTGGGATGAGAGCGAAAAGTTCAACTCTGCAAAAAAAGACTTATTGGATTTGCAAGATGATTTTCGCGATAAGAAGAGAAAATTTGATAATAGCGAGGAAAATAGGCAAACCGTACGCAACCAAGTGCTTTATAAACGTGCGAAAGATGATATTAAAAAGGCGCGGCATTTGCTAGAATTTAGAGAGTTTGAGTTGTCAATTCTAAAAGCACAAGAACCTGTGCGCTTTATAACCGGCGACGAGGGCTTGATTATGGGTTTTAACGAGGCAGGCGTACTTATGGTTATAGCCGACGCATACGAAAACGCGACCTATATGAATTACGAAGACGGCAAACTCATTAGCATAACCAATACGGACAGCAAAGAAACAAAATTTGAATATGAAGACGGCTATCTTATCAGGATAATAGACGCAGACGAACAAGTGATACGTTTCGATTATTTCTCTAACGGTACACTAGCGGCTATACTGTATCCCGATGCAACAAGTTCGGATTTTAATTACATATGGGAGTCCGGCTTGTTAAGTACGATAACAAATCCTTCGGGCTATGGTGTTAAATTTTCATATGATAACCAAAAGGTAACAAAAATTGAAGAAACTACGCAGACATACGAGATAACAGACGACGGTTGGCGCGGCTTTAACAGCGAAGAGGAAGAAAAAGAATACAAGCCGAGAATACTTACTGAAATAAAATATAATACGCATTTTTCAAGCACGCTCACAGACCGTTTTAATAACAAAAAAACCTACATATTTGATATACTCGGTAAGCCCGCGACAGTTTACGAAGGCGAATATGCCGAGCATGGTGAAAATACAAAATCTTTATCTATAGATTACAGTGGCGCTGAGCAGACTTTTAGTATAACGGATAATATTTTATACGATAATATTCTTAAAAAAACAAACGGTATTCAATTAAAAGGCGAGCTGCCCGGCAATTTTACACAGGCATCGCACAAAGTATATGACATAAACATTTCCGATTTGCCCGAAGGAGTTGCAAATCTTGTATTCTCGGCGTGGGCAAAAGCAGATTCGGCATTTGTACCGTCAGAACGCAAAACCGGATACAGTATCAGCAAAGCCGACGACCAAAGCGAAAAAGCGGATATTTTTAAAAAAAGGCGCAAATTCGGGTTAAGGGCCGAGCTTGAATTTATTGATAATAGAAATGTCGTAACAAGAGAAGAATTTTCCGCGAGTTTTGATTGGCTGAATATCGGCTGGCAGTATTTAGCATTGCCCATTGCGATAAGAGAAGACGATAAAATCGGCGACAGAATAGTTGCCAAATTTCCATTCAAATTAGGTTCTGAAGACCGCCGCCTTACAAAGTTAAAAGTTATCATAGATTATAGTTATAATGTAAACGGTCGATATGACGGCAGGGTAATAAACCAAGAAACCGATGAGTGCGAACATATCGGAATGTTTTTCGATTGCGCAACTCTGCGGGAAGGCGACTGGACATACAGCAAAATTGAGCCGGATGGTAAAACAAATTATACGGAAGAGAGCGCGACCGGTAATACGACTTTTTATGATTACGATAAAAACGGCAATATGATTAAAGAAACGATTAAAGATAAACAATATCGCAATTATATTAACACCTATGAATACAATAAACAAAACGCACTTATCCGCAGCACGGATTATTGCGGGCTTTGTAAAGAAACCATTTACGATGATAAAGGACGTACAGTAAAAACCATCACCTACAATATAGCCGACCCGACCAGTAAATTTTATGACGAAAGCGTTATAGACGAAAAAGGTAAGGTAACCGCCGATATAGATATTACGGGCAAATTTAACAGTGCGGAATACGAATTTGACCATACAGGCGCGGTAAAAGCGGTTAAGGACGCACTCGGCAATAAAACCGCGTTCGGATACCACAACGACAACCTTGTCAGTATAAGCGGCGACTGTAACGGCGAAGAGAATAAAAATACGTTTAAGCATACACTTGGATTTACCACAAAAGTATCCTCCGACGGCACGGATTATACCTACACCTATGACGGGTGGGGCAGACAAAAGACAGTTTCTGTCGCAGGTGAAAAATATGCAAGCATAGAGTATTTAGACGATTATACAACGGAAACCACGCTTGCAAGCGGAGAAAAGTTTAAAGAACGCAGTGATGCAAAAGATGCCGAGCTTTCAGAATATACGCTTGGAAGTAAGGTTTATAAAGGCAAAGCCGAACGGACGTATTATACCTCTGCAAACGGTAACGAAACATTGCATACGCTCGCTCTTAGCGATGAAGAATTCGGTTCTTTAACTTTTTCGCTTGACAAAGGCGGCGAAATAGAATATACTACTGCCTACGAATACGATAAAAACGGACGGCTTATAGGTTCGGTCGAGGACAGTTCGGGTTTTTTACAAGGTATAGAATACGTCGGAATCGTTGAGCGTGATATAGAGTATAACGACAACGGAGGCATAAAATATAATAAATACGAAGTAAACGGAGTTACCCAAAGCTATTCGTACGAACATGAAAATGCCGTAAACGACAGACAAGTAACAATTACTTTGCCGAGTGGCACGAAGCAGGAATTTGAGTACGACGGCTTAGGCAGGATGTCTTCCGTCAGTTTGAGTGCAGGCTCTCAATCGAAATACACCAAAGATATTTATTATGCTAAATTCGGCGACCACGCTACAAATTATGTTTCTTCGGTTTGGTACGGGGTAGACGGCAAACGGGACGAGAACACGCGCTATACCTACGATAAAAAGGGCAATATCGTAAGCGTAAAAGAAAACGGCAAAGATACGGTGCGTTACGCATACGACAGCCTAGACCGCTTAATACGTGAAGATAATAAAACGCTTAAAAAAACCGAAATTTATCAATACGATAATAACGGTAATATTGTAGCTAAGGCAACCTATCCCTACACGTTAAGCGATAACCCTACGGGCGTTACTCCGATAGAATATAAATATCCCCAAAGCGGTTGGTGCGATCAATTATTAAGCTACAACGGCGAAAAAATCGAATATGACACACTTGGCAATCCGACGCATTACCGTAGCGCAATCAAAAACATGACTTGGAGCCGCGGAGGAAATCTTGCGGAGTACGGCGGCATAACCTACACCTACAACGCCGTCGGAGTACGTACAAGCAAGACCGTCGGAAATATAACCACCATCTACTACCTCGACGGCGCAAGAATTCTAGCCGAAGAAAGGAGGGATTCAAAAAAAAGTTCAAACAACTTAATAGAAACGCTGTATTACCACTACGGCGCGGACGGCGTAACGGGCTTCGAGCATAGAAAAGCAAACGAAACAAAAGGCACAATCTATGTTTATCGCAAAAGCGCACAAGGCGACATCACGCATATTTATACGGAAGGTGCAGAGGTTGTCAGGTACGCCTATGATGCGTGGGGAAATCATGAGATACGCGTTAAAGCCGATGCGGATAATAAACCTCTTGCCCAATATGCACATTTGGCTACTTTAAATCCGCTTAGATACCGCGGCTATTATTTTGACGGAACGATAGAAGGCGAGGCGGAAGACTCGGGCTTTTATTATCTCAACAGCCGTTATTACGATCCTGCAATTTGCAGGTTTATTAACGCAGACGATATCAGCGAGCTTGACCCCGAAGAAATCAACGGTTTAAATCTTTACGCTTACTGTGGGGATAATCCTATAATGAATGTAGACCCTAACGGAAGAGGTTTTATCTCTTTTTTATTAGGGCTATTAATATGCGGATTAGTTTTTGCTGTGGTTAATGTTGGTGTGCAGTTAGTTGGTGATATTATCAATTTCGCAATGACGGGAACGTGGAGTTCTGGTTGGGAAGAGTATTTAGGAGCTTTCATTGGCGGATTTGTAGGAGGTGTAGTATTTGCAATGTCAGGCGGTAATTTTGCTTTTGCGTTTGGTGCAATGGGATTTACACAATCCTTTACAACAAATCTTTTAACGAATGCAACGGGTAAAACGGATTACAGCGGCTGGGCAATATTTGGTCAAGCAGTTGCGATGGGTGCTCTTGGTTTTGCGGTTGGAAAATTTGCAAAGGTAATAAAAATTCCTGGTATAACTGCTGGCAAAAACAGTTTTTTGTCCGTATTTAAAGGCGGTATAACAAAGCTGTTGAATGGTACGGCTGGAAAAATTGCATTAAAAGTCATTGGTAAAGGCATTGTCGGATTAGCAGCATATCGTATGAAAAGCGCATTAATGGGCGGTGCATTAAAAACAGTTGCAGTAGATTGGATTTTAAAACAGGAGGTTCCATGGTGGTGGAATTTGGAGATGATTTAACAATAAGACCGCACGGTCCGGGTTTTTGGACGACTTTAGTTTTAGTTCAAATGGGAATGGGCGTATCTTCTATTATTGGGTTTATTTTAGGACTCGTGAAAATTGAAGAAGTTCTTGCAATTGAATTGCTACCAGGACTAAACAGATATTTTATTGCCGTTATGTATTTTTTATTAACCGCTTTTTTTGCAATTTTTATCACATATGAGTTTATAAAAATGTACCTTAATTTTTGCTTTAAATTTAAAGGAGGCAGTTGTACAACAGGCAGATTTAATAAATCTAAAAAATCGAGAAAACATGAAATTTATATTGAATGCAAGGATTTTATCGATTATGGATACGCCATGCAAAATTTTCTGCCGGCAATTCAATTTACATTTGCCAGTGGCAAAAAAAAGGTTTTTTTCTCTGCGTGGTTTACAGATAGACAAGTTGTAAAAATTCTACAAGAGATTCAAGTCCGCGGTGGTTTAGTTGGGCAAGAGATTTCAATGGAAGAATTTAAGCGAAAAATGAGAGCAAATAGAAAGAAGGGCAAAAGATGAATTTAAATATTAAACCTCCAAGCCGTCGCGCGATTCATTAACGGCTTCAACATATAAACCTAATTAAAATAATTTAAAACACAAAAGGTCTGTATTTAAAGCAGACAATCTTTTGTATTGCCAAAAATCAAAAAAAGGAGAATAAAAAAATGATAAACGAAATGGTAAATTTGGACAGCCATGTTCCGGCTAATGTTAACGTAGACTTGTACAATTTAATACCTACGGACAAAGACGGGTGCTTTCAATTCGGATTAAGGGACGGGAATGACGGCTGCATAGTTGCGCTAAAAGACGCAGACGGTATTAATCAAATAGGAAATATTAACGGTACTTATACGGTTACAGGCTTAATACGGAGCGGCGTTATAACGTTAAATTTTTTGAATTGGCTAGATAATAATCAAATTCAAACCAATCAAGGAAGATTTCTTAACTATGCCCAAGACGGGATAGTAAGATTGCAAGGTTTTTTACTAACGTATTAGCCTAAACATGCAAGTAAAGTAATTAAGGTTAAACGGAAAATAAAAAGGAGAAATAAAATGCCTATATTAGAAAAAGAAAAAGTAAAAATTTACAGAGCGGGCGACGCGGTAACGGCAACGGTTGTTAACGATACGATTTATACCGCGATAGATGCCCGCGAAAAAGTTATAGTTGCTGTTAATAAGGCGACCAATGCCGAAGGACATTCTTTGATAGCAAAATCAGAGGCCGAAACCTCAAACGCGAATTCGCAAACTGCTTTAAGCAGGGCAACTAGCGCTCTTGAAAATTCGGAAACTGCTAAAGCGTTGTCGGTAAACGCCGAGTCAAATGCCAACACAGCATTTATTACGGTCAGGGATCTTGAAGAACGCGCTAATAGGGGAGAGTTTAGAGGCGAAGACGGACGAGATGGTGCTGTTGCGAGTGCCTCCGGCATATTCGGTTTTGAAATAATAGACGGTCATTTGATTTTGTCATATTTTGGCGACGAAGAGCCGGATGCGGAAATTGTCAACGGCGAATTAATATTAAGCATATAAGGAGATTAATACAATGGGAAAAATTGATTTAGGAAGAGTTCAAGGTAAATCTATTGCGTCAATCAAAAGAGTCGATAGTGACGGTAATGACGATACGTACGAAGTAATGTTAGACGATAATACGCCGGCGGGACAGTTTACGGTAAAAAACGGTATTAACGGGACTAACGGAACCAACGGCAGAGATGGTGCGGACGGAGCACCCGGCAAAGACGGAACACGTATTATGGTAAACGGCGATATGGTTTCTATATTTGATGCCGATGCAAAATCGGATTTGCCGACGTGTAGTTTTGCAGATGCTTCTACAACGAGGCCATTATCGGCAAATGCGGGCATGAAATTAAATTTAGAGAAAGCTCCGACTAGTCATGCTAGTGCGGATACGACACATGGAATAAGTACGGCGACAGAATACGGACACGCAAAAGCAAGCTCCGTCCCGCCGTTGATGAACGGAATTAAAAGCGGAGTGGAAGCAGTCGGCGATGATAACGGCAATTATGCCCGCGAAGGGCACGTCCATCCGACGGATACCAGCAGGGCGGCGGCAACGCATAACCACAATACAGAAATAATAGATCTTATTTATCCAAAAGACTCTATTTATATGTCTGTAAACAGTACCAATCCCGGCATATTATTTGGAAGAGGCACATGGGTGCCATGGGGTGCGGGCCGTGTTCCTGTCGGCATAAGTACAAACGACACGGATTTTAACGCATCGGAAAAATTGGGTGGTGCAAAGAATAGTGTTGCATCGCACAACCATAATCACACACACACGATAACAGTTGATAAAACAAACCCTGATGTAACCGGAGGCTCAACGGCGTCAACAACAACAACCAGCCATAATCACGGCATTGCGATATATGAAAATTATGGTTCCCATAGTTTCAATAAATCTTTAGTGTCTTCTACTACAGGCAATAACAACAGTACCGCGCGTGGGGATTCAAGTGGTGCATTTAGTTTCGGCTATACTATGGGCGGTGATCACGCTCATGGACTCGGTAATCACACGCACACTTTAGCGCACGACCATACTTTCACTGTCAGCAATAATAATGCATCAACCGGAACTTCAAACGGAAATCTGCAACCGTACATCGTTTGCTATATGTGGAAACGTACGGGCTAATGGATTAAATCATCATCGCAGCAGAAATCTCAAAACCAAAAGGTTTTCAAAAATCAAACACAAGGAGTAAATAAAAATGGGAAAAAAAAATTTAGGAAAGATTATAGGACCGCCCGGGGCGGACGGCATAACGCCGCACATCGGCGAAAATGAGAATTGGTATATCGGTAATCAAGACACAGGCGTTAGAGCGCAAGTCGAAGACGAACGAGGGGTTGCAAACGGAATAGCTACCCTTGATGAGAATATAAAAATACCGTTATCTCAGCTACCGGACGCTATACTCGGACAGATGTTACACGCAGGTAGTTGGAACGCCGACACGGGTTCTGCAAGTTTAACAACTAATGCAAAAGCTTTGCTTGACTCGGCGGAAAATCAAATTACACTAACAAACGACACTGCTTCTATAACCGGATATAGGGCAAATCAAGGGAATTATTATATAACGGGCACGGCGGGAACTTTTGCGGGGATTTCTTTCGATGCCGGCGATTGGCTTGTGGCTCAGGATAACGGGTGGGGAAAGATTGATAACTCCGACGCGGTTGTGTCTGTTAATGGGAAATTAGGGGCTGTTGTATTAAGCGCAGCCGATGTCGGGCTTGGCAACGTAACAAACGAAAGCAAGACGACGATGTTTACTAATCCCAGTTTTAGCGGGACACCAACAATTTTGGGTAAAGGTGAAATAGCCACAAAAACCGATATAGAAGATGCGGTAGTACAGGGTGGCTTTGTTGTTTGTGACAATCTGATTTCAAACGAAACAAGTGTGGCTTTATCCGCTAACCAAGGCAGGGTTTTAAATGAAGTAAAAGTAAACAGTTCGGAAATTAATAAAATTATTGTAGACCTTGTTTATCCAATCGGTTCAATACTGACAATAGAGGATGCGAATTTCAATCCGAATAACAGCTTTGCCGATACGACTTGGATACAGCTTACCGACCATGTGCTATACGCAAGCGGTTCAAGTTTTACGGTGGGCAGCACGGGTGGAAACAATAACGCGGCAAACATAAGCCATACCCATACAATCGGCAGTCACAACCACACAAGCGCGGCGCACACACACGGGATGAATTCCCACACGCACAGTTCGGCGGCGCATACGCATACGGGACCGTCGCACAACCATACAATCAGCGGCTCGGCCACAGGGTCGGCTTCGACGAACTGCTTTGGCAGAAATGAAAGCGTTGTAACGTCGGGTGTTTTCACTTTCGATGCACCCACTACCTCAGTCCGCAGCGCGGCTATAAATACCGGTTCGAGTGACGGAAGAAGGCTAAATATCACTGTAAACGGTTCAGTGTTTACAATAAGTAACTCCGGAACGGGTGCAACGGGTTCGACAACGCCCGGCGCAACCGGTGCGGCTTCGGGCAATACTGCTTCGACAACTCCGGGTGCAACGGGTTCGACAGAGCCGGGCTGTTCGACCGAAGGAGAATCCGCTACCAATCGAAACATGATGAAATACCGTGTCGTAGCTATGTGGAAACGCACAGCATAAAAAGGAGCTACCATGTATCAATTAGAAGTCATTTTATCATTAGTGGGAACAGCAGTCGGTTTTTTAGCAGCTGCGGCAACATTTTTAGCGAAATTTATTAAATCCGCAAAAGCAAAGAAAATCGCCGAGCAGACGGTTAAGATTGCCGACGCGGTGCTGCCGTACATAAAGCAGGCGGAAACGTTCGTGCATTATTCAGGAGCAGAGAAGAAAGAGTTTGTTCTAACGAAAGCAAATCAATACGCGATTGAGCAGGGGATGACTTTCGACGCAGGACTTGCGGGCGAGAAAATAGAAGAGCTTGTGAGATTAACGAAAGAGGTTAACAAACGGCATAAGGATAAGCTTATATCTGCCCCGCAAAGCGTATTGCCGCTGTTGAATAACGGCAGTGACTAAACCCGCTTTACCATTTACAAGAAAAAAACTTTTCAAAAAAACTTTGCCGTAACGCTTGATTTATATAAAAAACTGTGGTACACTAGGTAAGTTGAATAGGATAGAGATTTAGGAGCGGGTTGCAAAATGCCCGCTCCTAAACTTAATTTTTAGCTTATTCTTAAATTTTTGTCAATTTCCGAAATACACTAAAAGGAGCGGCATTATGAACGCAACAGCAGAAAAAGTACGCGAAACGCTAACGCCGGTCATTGAGGCGTTAGGCTACGAAATAGTAGACGTAGAATACGAAAAAAAGCACGGAGAAATGAATTTAACCGTATTTATCGCCGCCGAACATCCCGTTACCCTAGACGATTGCGAAAAAGTTCATTTAGCGATCGACCCCGTGTTAGACCAGCTTAACCCCACGTCCGACGCCCCGTATGTGTTAAACGTATCTTCACCCGGCCTAGACCGCCCGCTAAAATCGCCGCGCGACTTTCAGCGCAACTACGGCAAAATGGTAGAGGTAAAATTGTTTGCCCCGTATCGCGGCAAAAAAATCTACGAGGGCGTTTTGGTAGAAAAAAAAGAACACGTTGTAGTAATAGACGTAAACGGCGAACCTATGCAGTTTGAGGATTCTAAAACCGTTTTCGTCCGTCCCTTTGTAAGCTTTACCTAAAATTCAATAAATAAACGGAGATATAAAATGAAAAACAACAGGAGCTTTAAATCATGATTAACAAGGATTTTTTTCCCGCGCTGGAAGCGTTAGAAAGCGAAAAGCGGATTAAAAAAGCCGTCTTTGTCGAAGCGTTAGAAACCGCGTTGGCAATTGCGTATAAAAAGCATGCGGGCGTACCCAAAGCCATCGAGGTACGCTTACTGCCCGAACGCAACACCATTAAATTCTTTGCCTACCAAACGGTTGTAGAAGAAGTGGAAAACAAAGAAAAAGAAATCAGCTTAGAGGATGCGCGCCTAATCAGCCGCAAGTATAAAATAGGCGACCGCGTTCAAGAAGAAATCTCCTCTAAGGAATTCGGCCGTATCGCCGCCCAAGCCGCTAAGCAGGTTATCATGCAAAAGCTGCGCGAAATCGAAGGCGAAATGGCATACGCCGAGCTAAGCCAAAAAGAGGACGAGTTAGTTACTTGTATCGTGCGTAGGCTAGACGGCAAAAACGTCTACGTCGAAATCAACAAGCTAGAAGCCGTTTTAAACCCGCAAGACCAAATGCCCAACGACCGCTTTCACGTAGGCGACCGCATAAAGGTGTACGTCAAGAAAATCAAAATCGGGCAGAAAGGGCCGCAGATTGTGGTATCGCGCACCGTTTCGGGCTTTGTAAAACGCTTATTCGAGTTAGAAGTTCCCGAAATCGCACACGGCATAATCACTATAAAATCTATCGTGCGCGAGGCGGGCTACCGCACCAAAATGGCGGTATATTCCGACGATAAAGACGTAGACCCCGTAGGCGCGTGCGTAGGCAACCGCGGCATGCGCGTCAACGCTATCGTATCCGAGTTAGACGGCGAAAAAATTGATATTATCCCGTGGTGCGACGACGCGTTAGAATTTATCGCCCGTTCGCTTAGCCCCGCTAAGGTGGTCATGGTTCAAGCAAACGACGAAGAGCGCAGCGCAAGAGCGATAGTTATGGACGACATGCTAAGCTTAGCAATCGGAAAAGACGGGCAAAACGCACGCCTTGCCGCAAAGCTTACAGGCTGGAAAATAGACGTTAAGCCGTATTCAAGCCTGCGCGCCACCGCCGACGAGGAAGAGGCCGCCTCCGCCGAGAGCGACGCAGGTCTAGACGACTCTTTAAGCACCGATATATTCGAAGAGGATTTGGGTGATTTAGAGTAATGAAAAAAACGCCGCAGCGCATGTGCATAGCCTGTCGGCAAATGTACGATAAAAACGCCCTTATGCGCATTGTCAAAAGCGCGGACGGTACGGTTTCGTTAGACGCAACCGGCAAAAAATCGGGGCGCGGCGCGTATATTTGTAATGCGGAGGCATGCGTAAACAAGTGCGTTAAAGCTAAGCTTATCCATAAAGCCTTCTCATTAAACGCAGATGCCGAGCTTTACGGACGCATAGCCGAAGAATTTAAGCAAAACCAAAACAAGTAAACAGTTCAATTTACGGAGGTATGTAGTTGAGCAGCACCGAAACCGAACAACCTAAAAGCGGCTTAGAGAACATTAAAATTCTAAACGCTATGAATCAAAAAGACGGCGTAATTTCTACGCTGGTGCTTTCAATTTCTGCCACGCGTAAAAAGCTTGATGCCGCTGTACAAGCCGAGCGTGAAAAGCTTAAAGCCGCCGAGCGCGTACGCCGCGAGGCAAAGGCCGCCGAGGAGGCGGAAAAACGCGAGGCTATCCTTACCGCAACTCCGCAAGAGCCGCCGCCGTCGCAAAAATCTGCGCCGCCCGCAAAACCCGCGCCGCCGCAAAAGGCCGAACCGACTAAAAAACCTGCGGCCGAGCCCGCAACGCGCACGTTAATGCGCGACCCTTCTCCTACGCCCAACTACGTGCGGGGCGTCCGCACACCGCCGCCCTCAACCGCCGCCTCCGCGCAAGGCAGGCACGGTTCGCCGCGCCCTGATTTTCGCAACTCCGGCGCGGGCAGTACTTCGCCGCGCAGTCCCGCACCGCCGCGCAATCCCGCGCCGCTTAAAGCAGGGGCAGGGCCTAGTGCGTCCAGTGTTTTATCTAGCGGCACAACGCGCAAATTCGACACAAAAAAGAAAGACCACCAAAAGGCAGGCGACGACAAAAAGGGCATGACAAAGCGCACCTTAATCCGCAAAGGGTTTATCGCGCAAAGCTTTGACGAAGACCGCGTAGGCTTCCGCAAGCTTAAAAATAAAAAAAGGCACGAAGCAGTTGCGCCGGGCGTTATTAAAATAGAAAAGGCGGTGATTACCACCGAAAACCTAACGGTAAAAATATTGTCCGAAAAAATCGGCAAAACCGCACAAGAAATTATTAAGCAGCTGATGGTTTTAGGCATTATGACCACCATCAACAGCGTGGTAGATTTTTCTACTATGGAGCTTGTCGCCAACGAGTTAGGCGTCGAGTTAGAGCTTAAAATAGACAAAACCAAAGAAGAATTGTTAGAAGAAGTTCACGAAGAGCAAGACAAAGAAGAAGAGTTGGTTAAGCGTCCGCCCGTCATTACGGTTATGGGACACGTCGACCACGGCAAAACTTCGCTGTTAGACCGTATCCGCAAAACGAGTGTGGTAACGGGCGAGGCGGGCGGTATTACGCAGCACATCGGCGCGTATTCGGTTTTGCACGGCGAAGAACAAATAACCTTTTTAGATACGCCCGGCCACGAAGCCTTTACCCACATGCGTTCACGCGGGGCGCGCGTAACCGACATCGCGGTACTGGTAGTAGCGGCGGACGACGGCATTATGCCGCAAACCATCGAGGCGGTAAACCACGCAAAGGCCGCGTCCGTCCCTGTAATCGTAGCGATTAACAAAATAGATAAACCTAGCGCAAACATCCCCAAAATCCGCGAAATGCTTACCGAACACGGTCTTGTAGCAGAGGAATGGGGCGGCGATACCATGATAGTTCCTATTTCGGCAAAAACAGGCGAGGGAATTGATAAATTGCTAGAATCCATACTGCTGCTTGCCGAAGTAAACACCTACCGCGCAAACCCCAAACGTGCGGCGCGCGGCACGGTAATCGAGGCGCGGCTGGATAAAGGCAGAGGCCCTGTGGCTAACGTCATGATTCAAAACGGAACGCTGCGCGTAGGCGATACGGTAGTTTCCGGCACTACGGTGGGCAGAGTGCGCGCTATGACGGACGATAAGGGGCGCAGCGTGCAAGAAGCAGGCCCCAGTTCGCCCGTATCGGTGTTAGGCTTTACCGAAGTTCCCGCCGCAGGCGATGCGGTACTGGCGGTAGCAGACGAAAAAACCGCGCGTCAGGTTGCGGGAGAACGTATCGCTAAAATCCGTATCGAACAAATCGCATCGGGGCAAAAAATCACCTTAGACGACATTCTTTCACGCACGGGCGAGGTTAAAATTAAAGACCTTACCGTCATTATTAAGGCGGACGTACAAGGTTCTGCTGAGGCGTTAAAAAGTTCGCTTGAAAAACTTGCCAACGAGGAAGCGCGGGTTAAGGTGGTTCATGCGGGCGTGGGCGCGGTTACCAAATCCGATATCATGCTTGCCGAAGTTTCCAAAGCGCTTATCATTGCCTTCGGCGTGCGCGTGGACGCAGACTGCAAAAACGAAGCCGAAAGCGCGGGCATAGAGGTTAAGTCGTACCGCGTTATTTACGAAGCAATCGAAGAGGTGTCGGCGTTGCTAAACGGCATGCTTACGCCTAAATATAAAGAAACCGTTACAGGGCGCGCCGAAGTACGCAACATATTTAAAATCACAGGTTCGGGCATGGTAGCGGGCAGCTATGTATTGTCGGGCAAAATTTACCGCAATTCGCTTGTACGCATAATCCGCGCGGACGAAACGGTATTTGAAGGTACGCTGAAAGGCCTTAAACATTTTAAAGAGGACGTTAAAGAAATGGCGGCAGGCTACGAATGCGGCATTAGCGTAAACGACTTTGCCGACATTAAAGAATTAGACATTATCGAGGCGTACAGCTTAGAACAAATACCTAACTAGGGGAATAAAATGTCCGTTAGAATTCATCGCATCAACAGCGAAATGCAAAAAAGCCTTTCTTATATTCTGCACCACAAAATGCGGAATCCCGAAGCAAGCGGCCTAACCGTAACAAAGGTTGATTGCGCTAAGGATTTAAAAACTGCCAAAGTGTATGTAAGCGTATTCGGCGGGGAAAAGGCTGCCGCGCTTAAAGCGGTTTCGGCGTCTGCGGGCTTTATCCGAAGAGAGTTAGCGGCGCAGCTTAGAGATTTGCGCACCGTTCCCGAATTAAAATTTGTGTTAGACGACGCGGCAGACTACGGCGTCCGTATCGACAGCTTGTTAGATTCTCTTAAAAAAGACCGCGAAGGATAAACTCATGCAGCTATTAAGTTTAATTAAAGATGCAAAATCTATACTTATTGTTTGCCACAAAAAGCCCGACGGCGATACGCTAGGCGCAGGCTTTGCGTTGTGGCAGCTTTGCCGTGCGCTGTCTAAGCCCGCCGATATTGCTGCCGATACATCGCACCCCCCTCCGTACGGCTTTATCCCGGATTTCGACGCGCTAAACCGCCCCGCACAAAAAAAATACGATTTAGTTTTTGCGGTGGATTGCGCCGAAGCCGCGCGCATGGGCAAATTTGCCGATTATGCCCAAAGCGCAGTTTGCGTCAACATAGACCATCATAAAACCAACGACTATTTCGGCAAACACAACTACGTCATTCCCGAATTGTCCAGCACTTGCGAGGCACTGTACGGATTGCTAAAAAAAGAAGGCGTATTTGCTGCGGGCGCGTTCAGCCCCGAAACCGTTAAAAAAATCGCGTACTCGTTGTTTGTAGGGCTTTCTACCGACACGGGGCACTTTATGCACAGCAGCGTAACGGCGCAAACCTTTATAACAGCGGCGGAGCTAGCGGCTACGGGCATAGACTTTCACCGTATCGGGCAAAGCCTGTATCGGGCGAACAGTGTGCAAAAAACTAAGCTTATCGCAGCGGCCATACAATCTATGCGTTTTTTTCGTAACGATGAAATTTGCGTACTCACCGTTTCGCTTGCGGATATAGAAAAAACGGGCTGTTTGTCCTCCGACACCGAAGGGCTTATCGACTTTGGTATGAACATCTCCGCCGTACAAGTCGCGGTGCTGATAACGCAGCAAAACGAAAAATTGTATAAGGTTAGCTTTCGTTCTAAGGGCTTAGACGTATCCAACGTGGCGGGCGTATTCGGCGGCGGCGGACACGTGCGCGCGTCGGGCTGTATCGTGTCGGGCTATTACGAGGACGTGGTGGATAAGGTAGTAAAAGCAGTAACAGACTTTATGTAGCTGTTTCTAATTTGGCACAACTTGCACTCAAATTAGAAAACAGCCATGATTTCTGAACCTCCCTAAACCCTAAAATAAGAGGAATAAAATTATAAAAGGCGTACTTAATTTATATAAAGAAAGCGGCTTAACCAGCGCGGCGGTTATCGCAAAAGCACGAAGGATTTTAGGCGAGCGCACCGTCGGGCACATGGGTACGCTAGACCCGCAAGGCACAGGCGTGTTATTAGCAGGCGTAGGCAAGTGCGCAAGATTATTTGATTATTACCTAAAAAAAGACAAGACGTACGAGGCAGAGTTTACCTTTGGCTACACGACCGACACACTAGACGCAGACGGGCATATATCGGGGAACACCGATGTTCTACCCGATAAAGCAGCTGTTATAGGCGCGCTGGCGGGCTTTACGGGCGTTATTAACCAGTTGCCGCCGTCATACAGCGCAAAAAGCATCGGTGGCGTGCGTGCCTATGCGATTGCGCGCGCAGGTGGCGAGCCGCAGTTAACCGCCGTTCCCGTAACGGTACACGAGTTTTCGCTTATTCAGCAAACCGCACCGAATGTATATACATTTTTAATACGCTGTTCGGGCGGTACGTACATCCGCAGCCTGTGCCGCGACCTAGCCGTCCGCCTTAATAGCTTAGCGTGCATGACTGCTATCCACCGAAGCGCGGTAGGTGCGTTTACCGATAAAACCGCCGTTTCGTTAGCACAGTTAGAGCAGCTTAAAGAATCCGCGCTTATATCGCCCGAAACCGCGCTTGCGCATCTGCCGCGCCGCGACTTTCCGGACGAGGCGTATCAAAAAATACTCAACGGCATAAAGCTGAACACGCCGCCCGCAGACGCGCCTTTTACGGTATACTGCCAAAACGAATTGTTCGGAATCGGAAAAGCGCAAGACGGCTTTTTAAAAATAACAACCTTTTTAAAAGACTGAAAACAACCCGCACGGAGGAAATATGATAGAATTATCCTTAGAACAAAAGTTTAAAAAGCCCCTTGTATTAGGGCTGGGCTTTTTCGATTGCGTACATACGGGGCATCGCAAATTGATTGAATCGGTTGTGGATTATGCGCGTAATAATGCTTGCACAGCGGCTATTACCACCTTTTCAAACAATCCTTATCGGCTTTTCAACCCGGACGCTAAGGTCATTAACCTATACGCCGAACGCCTTAGTGTTTTTAAAAGCTTAGGGCTTTCGGCAGTTTTGCCGTTCGTATTTAACGCAGACTTTAAAAAAATGGATAAAAAAGACTTTTTAGACGCGCTGTTTTCAGCCTTTAAAATTAAAGCGCTTATTTGCGGCTACGATTATTTATTCGGCTTTAAGGGCGCGGGCGACACCGAATTTTTAACGCAATATTGCATTAAGCGTAAAGCGGAGGTGCTTATTATTCCGCCCGTTGCGGCGTTTGGCGAGCGCGTTTCTAGCACCGCGATTAAAGGCTATATCGAGCAAGGCGATATCGAACGCGCCAATAATTTGTTAGGCGCGCCGTTTTTTGCTGATGGAACGGTAACTAAGGGAAGCGGCAGAGGACGGAGCTTAGGCTTTCCTACCGCAAACGCCGTATTTAAAAAAAGCAAGCTGCTGCCGCCCGACGGCGTGTACCAAACACAAGCCTTTTTAGACGGAAAAACCTACCCTTCGGTAACGCACATCGGCAAAAAGCCTACCTTTTCCGATGCCGCGCACAGTGTAGAAACCTATTTGCAAGGCTTTAACGATGATGCCTACGGCAAACAAATAAAAATAGAATTTTATAAACGTCTGCGCGGAATTGAAAAATTTGATTCCGCCGAAGCTTTAGCCGACCAAATAAAAAAAGATTTAGAAAACGAAAGCAGTGCAAAAAACTAAAAAAACCAAAAATCATAAATTTCTATGAGATAAAATCATAGAAATCTATGATGACAAATTTAAAATATATTGCTACAATTGTACGGTAAAATACTATCAAAGAATATTAACGAATTTATCTTTTGTTTGATATTGCAAAAAATATAAGGAGAATGGTTTTATGAAAAAAATTAAAAAAATAGGATTTATTATTTTTGCAATTTTATTGTTGGGAGGCATTCTGAGTTTTAGCGCGTGTTTTAACGGATGTTCGACGGACAGTGAAAGTGAAAGCGGTTTCTTTAAATATCGCATAGAGGATGACGGCGTACGGATTACAGATTTAACAGCTAAAGGTTATGAGCAAGAAATATTGATTGTTCCTACAACCATTAACGGCAAGCCCGTAGTCAAACTGCTGACTCTATCTGTTGGTTTTAGTGGAGCGTATATAAGAGATACGCAATTAAGAAAAGTTTATATTCAGCACAATGTTAGAGATAGTAATTATTTCTTCACCCACCAAAAGAATCTTGAAAAAATTATTGTATTGAGCTATGAAGATGGAGATTCGAGTGAAGATTATCTTTCTTGCGGGAAAGCTTATGTGCGAAAAGAAGAGGTTAAGCCATTTCTTCCGCCTATTTATTCAGCCAATATTTCTTTTAAATATAATTATGAGTTCGCGCCGAGAAATGGTTATCACTGGATAGACGATTTGGATTATGGCAGCAAAATAGTTACTGTACCAGAAAACCCTGTTCGCGCAGGATATTCATTTTTGGGTTGGTATAAGGATACGGATTGCACTGAAAAATGGGATTTTGCAAAAGATACGACGGTTGAAGCAATTGTAGATTTAGACGGAAAGCCTGTCTATCAAGAAACCGTTTTATATGCCGGTTGGCAAGTAAGATAATAAAATAAATACGTAGTAAAATTGTTTTACTTTTTAAGTGCTTTATGGTACAATTATAAAATGCAAAAACTGCTTGCCTCCCATAAAATAGACGCTTTACTGGTGCAAAGCCCCGTAAACAATTTTTATTTTACCCACTATCCCGCATCATACGCATACGTTGTAATTACCGAAAACGGGCGCAGTATGTATACAGACCCGCGCTATTACGAAGAAGCCAAAGCATTCCTTACCGATACCGTCGTTGTAAGCGTTAAAGGCGCAGAGGCGTTAGCCGTAATCGCAAAAAACTTACATTCAGCAGGCGTAAAAAACTTAGGGTACGAGGATGATTATTTAACCGTTGCGCAGTTCAAGGCATTTAAAAAAGCGTTCGAGGGCTTTACCTTAAAGCCTGCCTCATCGCTTATACACGCGCTGCGCCTGATTAAAACACCCGCCCAAATTGCCGCTATTGCCGCTGCACAGCACCTAACCGAACAAGTATTCGAGGAGGTTTGCGACGGCTTAAAGCCCGGCGTAACCGAAAGAGAGGTGCGCGCGCGCCTAATAATAGAGGCGTTAGAAGCAGGCGCGGACGGCGCAGCTTTCGAGCCGATTGTCGCATTCGGCGAAAACACCGCCATACCGCACCATCGCGCAAGCGAACGCCGTTTAGAAAAAGAGGATATTATTTTAATTGATTTCGGCGTAAAGCTAGACGGCTATTGTTCGGATATGACGCGCACGTTCTGCTTAAATGAGCCCGATGACGAAAAACTTGCACATTTGCACGAAATCGTTTTGGGTGCGCAAAGCTACGTATTAAAACACCTTAAAGCGGGCATGACCTCCCGCGAGGCAGATTCTTTGGCAAGAGAATATATCCGCGCCAACGGCTATGACGCCGAGTTCAGCCACGCGCTAGGGCACGGCATCGGCTTAGAAATCCACGAATCACCCAAAATCTGCGAAGAAAACCAAGACATTTTACTGCCGGGCATGGTGGTAACCGTCGAGCCGGGTATTTACGTATCGGGTGTAGGCGGCGTGCGCATCGAGGATACGGTAGTGATTCGCGAAGAGGGCATAGAAAATTTAACTAAAGCAAAAAAAGAATTTATTTTGTAAGGAGATACACTGGTATGGTAATGGCAGGAGACTTCCGTAAAGGCGTTACGGTAGAAATTGACGGAAAGGTATACGTAATTATAGACTTTCAGCACGTTAAGCCGGGCAAGGGCGCGGCGTTTGTGCGCACAAAGCTTAAAAACGTTATGACAGGGCAGGTATTAGAGCGCACGTTCAACCCGTCCGAAAAGTACGAAAGCGCGCGTATAGAAACGCGCAAAATGCAGTATCTGTATAACGCGGACGGCTTGTATACGTTTATGGACACCGAAACATACGACCAAATAGAACTAAATTACGATATTGTATCAGACGCTATGCAGTACGTTATCGAAGAAATGAACGTAGTCGTACAGTTTTATAACGGCGCGGCGTTTTCGGTAGAACCGCCTACCTTTGTAGAGCTGATTATTACCGAAACCGAACCGGGCGTTCAAGGCGACACCTCTAAGGCAAGCTATAAGGCCGCCAAACTAGAAACGGGCATAGAAATTCAAATTCCGCTGTTCGTCAATCAAGGCGAAAAAATTCGCGTGGATACGCGCAACGGCACGTATATGGAGCGGGTAAAATAATGGAAAGAAAAGCAATAGGATTTAAAATGGACAATAGCATACTAATTACTTTGGCGTTTATTGTCGGCGGCCTTATCTTAATAGCGGGCGGCATATTGTTTTTTATTTACGTTATGCAAGGCGCACTGGGCGGCGCGGTTACGGGCGCATGTATCGGCGCGGGCGTTATGATGGGCGTTACGGGGGTGCAAATCGCGTTGTTACCCGCAGCGATTATACACATAGACGAAACTACGCTGTATCTGCCTAAAACCTCTTTTAACTTTTCGCAGCTTCAAAGCGTAGAGCTTAAAGGCAAGACCATTGTGATTACCCCCGCGATAGGCAGAAAAATTGCGCAAGGCTTTTTAAAAAACAGCAGCGAATGCCATCAAGCTATCATCACCGCTATGCAATCACCTCCAACACCCAACATGGATTAATTTTTAGTTTATCCGCATACAACACTATAAAAACAAAAAAGGGCTGTCTTTTTCGGGCAGCCCTTTTGCAAATTTTGTCGTATCCTACCGCAAGGTTATATTCAAAAAAACAACCTCATACCCATATATAAAATGGTTCAGAGCTTGTCTAAAATCTTGCCGCCCCATCTATTAAGGCCTATTTTAGGGCGGCTTAATTATGAGCGTTTGTACGAAATCCGCTTGCGGGCTAACCGTCCCGTTTCGCTTAACTACGGCAGCAAATTTTATTTTCTCACCGAGCGCGGACTTGCATCTATGTCCGATAATGCGTTCACGGCAGATGCGGGCTTAATCAACGAGGTAGTGGTACGCGCAACCGAATATTCGCTGTACGCGGTAAACGACCAACTGCGGCAAGGCTTTATCACCGTAACGGGCGGCGTCCGCATAGGAATAGCAGGCGAAACGGTGCGCGAGGCAGGCGAAACCAAAACCGTTAAAAATTACGGGTCTGTTAATATCCGTATCCCGCACGAAATAAAGGGTTGCGCCGATAAAGCGTACCAACACTGCTGCGCGCCCGAAATACATAATACGCTAATCGTTTCGCCGCCGGGAGCGGGCAAAACCACTATCCTGCGCGATTTAGCGCGCCTTTTAGGCAACCGCTTGCCTGCGGTAAACGTACTGCTAGCAGACGAGCGCAACGAGCTTGCCGCCGCACACAGAGGCATTCCGCAATTAGAAGTAGGCATGCACACCGATGTAATCGCAAACGCTTTAAAGCCATACGCGTTTACAGCAGGCATCCGAAGCTTAGCGCCCGATGTACTTATTACGGACGAATTAGCCACCCTTCAAGACGCAGAGGCGGTTGAGTACGCAGCGGCATCGGGCGTGCGCGTAATCGCATCGTGCCACGCGCAAAACCATTTAGATTTATCCCGAAAGCCCGGCTTTGACGCGCTGATTGCAAAGCGTGTTTTTTCGCGCTACATCAACCTGTCGCAGCGTTTAGGCGCAGGAACGCTAGACGGAATTTTCGACGCGGATTTTAACGAAATAGGTACACGGCAATGAACGCGATAACTAAGCTTTTACTAGTATGTATCGCCTCCGCCGCAGGCGCGATGGCAGGGCTGTTTTTTTCTAAGCGGCTTAAAGCGCGCGCCGAATATTACAAGGCACTGCTAGCGTTTGCCAACCATGTGTTAGGCGAGGTAAAATTCCGCCGCAATCCCATAAAAACCGTCATGCGCGATTTTATGTCGCTGGGCGAAACGCCGTTTAGCAAAAACCTAACCGAATACCTAGACGCCCAAAACCCTAATGCGTTAAAGCTTACAAGGGGCTGCTTAAAGCAAAACGAAGCAGAGGAGGTAAAAAAGTTTCTTGCGGCACTGGGCGGCTTAGACGCAGATACACAGGTTTCGCAGTTAGAGGCCGATAAGCTGCGGTTCGCGCCGCTTGCGGAAACGGCGGCGCAGCACTATACCAAATACGCCTCTACGTACATAAAGCTAGGTTTTTTAGTAGGATTAGCCGCAGGCATTTTAATTTTATAGGAGAACAGCAGCATTTTGGATATCGGCATCATTTTCAGAATAGCCGCAGTTGGCATTATAACGGCGGTAATCAACCAAATTTTAAAGAAGGCAGATAAAGAAGAAATCGCCACGCTTGTTACGTTAACAGGTTTAGTAATCGTGTTAATGATGGTCATAGATTTAATCAGCCGCTTATTCGGTTCGCTGCAATCGATATTCGGGATTTACTAAGGAAGAACGGCAAGAATGGATATTGTAAAAATCGCCGCCATCGGCATTATAACGGCTGTTTGCGTTTTGATTTTGCGCGAAACCAAATCGGAAACGGCAATGCTGGTAGGCATTGTAGGCGGCTGTTTAATTTTATTATCCGTTGTAGATTACTTTTTAGACATTTTTTCGGTGCTGCAAGGCTTTATGGACAGGTCAGGCATACCCGGAACCATTTACGCAACGGTTTTCAAAATTATCGGCATCGGCTACATCGCAGACTTCTCCGCAGGCATCGTCGAAGACACAGGACAAAAGGCTTTAGCAGAAAAAATTCTATTCGCCTCCAAAATCATTATCATGGTTTTATCGCTGCCGATATTGATGCTGCTTTTCGACACAGTAACCGCCATGCTACCTTAGGCGGCGCATAATGCGCTTTATCCGCGCTACGCTTTGTTTTTTTACGCGCTTGCGTACATTTGGGTACGCGGCACGCGCAAAAAAACAAACTGTTGCACGGCTAAAACACATTCTGCGCCGCCTATAATAAAACGCGAAACACTGGGAGAAAAAATGTTAGCAAAACTAAAAACTAAAAAGCACAACAAAAAACTGCTGATTCTGCTATGCGCCGCCTTTTTACTGGCGATGTTTTTTCTACCCCTTTCGCCGCGCAGCGCGCACGCGGATGACGGAAGCGCGAACAGTGCCGAGCAAGACCTAACCAAAAGCATAGACGACATTCTGCAAGAGTTAAATTTAGAAAGCTTAGAGGCGTACATAGCGTCGCTTTCACCTAACCAACTCTCCATATTCGGCGGCGCAAACGCGCACGAAAAAATCCGTTCAATCGTTTCGGGCGGCGTTTCGCTTAACTACGGAAACTTTTTTCAGTACTTATTCGAGTTGATAGGCATAGACCTTTTTGCCTTTCTGCCCGTAATGCTGGCGATTTTAACCATCGCTATCGCCATGAATATCCTTCATTCGTCAAAGGCGCGGCTGGCGCAAGGGTCTACGGGCGATGTTATTTCGTTTGCAGGAACCGCGCTTACCGCCGCGATTTTAGCCGCGCAAATTTTCATGTTGGTTTCGGCGGTGCGCCGCTTTATCGTTGCGATGCAAACGCAAATGAATATCGTTTTTCCGATTATTTTAACGCTTATGGCGGCATCGGGAGGTGTGGTATCGGCGGGCGTGTACCGTCCCGCCGTTGCCATATTAGCGTCGGGCATTATGGAGCTGATTGTACTGGCGGTATTGCCCATGTTTATTTTATCGGCAGTTTTCACGGTGGTAGGAAACCTTTCCGAAACGGTGCGCCTTAAAAAAATGTCGGGCTTTTTTATGAAAACCTGTAAATGGCTGCTAGCAACCGCATTCTTTTTGTTCTTAGCGTTTTTGTCGGTTCAAGGAATCACCGCATCCGTCCACGACGGCGTATCGGTGCGCACGGCAAGGTTTGCCATAAGCAAATACGTTCCTATCATAGGCGGACACCTCTCCGACGGCTTTAATTTAATTATGGCAGGCAGTACGCTGGTTAAAAACGCCGTAGGCATGACGGCAGTAGTTTTGTTAGTGCTGTCTGTTTTGCCTATTGTAAGTCAGGTTGCGGTGTTTAATCTTTCGCTGCATTTAACGGGCGCGGTAGTCGAGCCGCTGGGCGATAAAAAGGTTTCTAACATTTTATCCGAGCTTGCCAAAAACTCAGGCACGCTGATTGCGGTGCTGTTAGGCGCGGCGTTTTTATACTTTTTATTTTTAATGCTGGCTATTATCACGGGAAATCCGTCGTTATAGAGGGGTAGTCTATGGGTGCTGTAACAGGCTGGCTAATCGGAATATTATCCATTGTAATTTTAGGTACGGTAGTAGACATACTGCTATCGCAAAGCAAAACGGGCAAATTCGTGCGCTCGGTTTTTGCTGCCGTTACGGTACTGGTGATTATTCTGCCGCTGCCCTCCATTATTAAAAACGGCTTTAATTTTGACAGTTCCTTTATCATTCAAGATGAGTTAGAGCTAGACGAAAGCTACCTTGCTTTTGCCGAGCGCGTCAAATTGCGGTCTTTGGCATCAGGCGTCGAGGCGCAGTTAAGCGCGGACGGCTTTCAAAATACGTCCGTTTCTATCGAGGGCGATGCGCGCGGAAACGAAATAAAAATCCAACTTGTCCGCGTTAATTTGCAAAATGTGGTTATAGACGAAAATAAGCGGCATATAAATAAGTATGAAGAAATTCCGCGCCTGGTTGCAGGATATCTGGATATCGGAAGAGGGCAGGTAATCGTACATGAATGACGAGAAAACCGCAGCTGCCGAAAAGGCAGTAAAGCCCGAAAAAAAAGGAATTTTTGCACGGCTTAAAAAAATTAAACACATCGAAATCATCGTTGCTTTCTTAGCGGTCGCCGTAATGCTGGTAATATACTTCGGCGCGCGGGGAGGTGGCGGCGGAGAAAACTCTGCCGACGGTGCGCATGCGGCTGTGCAGCAGCAGCGTATGCAAGAGGACTACTGCGCTAAAATGGAACGGCAGCTTACCGAAACGCTGTCGCGCATGCAAGGCGCAGGCGAAACGCGCGTAATCATCAACTGGGAGACAGGCGTAGAATCGGTAATCGCCTACATAACCAATTCGGGCAACAATTCCATAACCTCTACGCCGCAGGTAATTACGGGCGGCGGCGCGCAAGGCCCGATAGTGCTAAAAGAAATTTACCCCAAAGCCTTAGGCGTAGTAATCATGACGCAAGGCGGCGCGGACGCAAGAATTCGGCTAGAAATGATAAACGCCGTTTCGATACTGCTGCAAATCACGCCCGCACAAATTCAAGTGCTTACTATGCAAAGCTAACGGCAAAATAAATAACCTAATAAAATAAAAAATAAATTTTTGGAGGACCTTATGTTAAGCAAAAAGAAAAAAATCATTGTACTGTGCGGAATGGCCGCGCTGCTGGTGGTAACGGGCGTACTGAACATCGTACTCAACCGCGTTTCCGCGCCGCCCGTCGAGGGGACGCAGGACTACCGTTCGCTGTTTCAAACGTACCGCGCCGACCGCATCGCCACTCGCGACCAAACGTTTTTGTACCTAGACGCAATTATCCGCAGCGAAGCATCTAGCGCGGACGCAATTGCCGCCGCCGAAGCGCAAAAGCTACTCATGACGCAAAACATGCAGCTAGAATTAGAACTGGAAGGCTTAATTAAGGGCATCGGCTTCGAGGACGCTTTTATTACACTAGGCACCGAAAACATTAACGTAATCGTAAAAACGGACGCACTAACCGAAGACGAGGCAAACCGAATCCTAGCGGTAATCCTAGACGAAACCAACCGCGACGCCACCAACGTAATCGTAGTCCCACTATCCACCCAACACTAAACAAAAAGACGCACTTCGGTGCGTCTTTTTTTGTTAATGAAAAACGAAAAATGAAAAATGAAGAGTTTCGGCTAAGGATTTTATTATAATTAACCGTTAAAAAATTCCCCTCTTTGTAGGCGCGATGCGGCGGCGTTAGCCGCATAAACACACCGCAAAAAAATTCCCCTCAAAGAGGGGAATTTTTTAACGGTCAAATTATTAAAACTCTTAATTGAGTTTTGGTTAGTTTTTAATGCCCTAGCAGATATTCCATAGACACTTCAAAAAATTGCGCTAGTTTATAAAGGTTGTCAGCGTTGATTTTTTGTTTTCCGCTTTCCCAATTGCTTATATTAGAATGGTCTACACCGATTTCACGCGCAAGTTCAGTTACGGAAATGCCTGAATTTTCTCTTAACTGTTTTAATCTATTGCTAAAATTCTCCATACTTATATATTTTTCTACAAAACCGTTAAAAATACTTGACTTCGTGGGTATACCCACGATATTATACAATACATGGAATATAAACATTGTCAAGATTGTGCGTTTTTTCAGCAGCATTATATCATATTAAACGAAAGGATTTTTCCTGTGGGCTGCGGAGATTGTATTTGTGCAAAAACTGCCGTGCATACCCGCAAGCTTCCGCTAAGCGGCGCGTGCGAATTTTTTAAGCCGAACTTTACAGATAACAAAGTATCTGCAAGTCAAGCTTTGGGTACTATTGTTGAGGATATGTATGCGGTGCTGCAACTAATTTTAAAGCACTTAACTAATAACGTTTAAAAAATTCCCAACCGAAATTCTCCATTTTCCATTCTCCATTCTTAAAATTATTATGTAAAATTCTTGCTAACTCTTTTTAAAAAAGCGTTGTAATATTTTTTGTTTTGTGATATAATCTTGTATAGAATATCTTGCGAGGTTTTTTTAATGCCCTTAGGTTCACGGTACAGCGCGAATTCCACCGGCGGCGTAACGTACGGAAATAATGTTCTGTACTCTATTATTACATTGGCGGCGCAAGAAATTTCGGGCGTTGCATCGCTTGCGGGCAAGGGCGTCCGCGCCGACACCTTTGACGGAGTGGTTAATGTGGACGTTTTTATCAACGTTACCAACAAGGTTTGCTGTACAGAGGTTGCTTTTAGGGTGCAAGAAAATATCAAGCGTTCGGTAGACAGCATGACGAATTATAAAACGGGAACCGTCAACGTAAACGTCATGGGCTTAGTTTTTGACGGCGAGGGAGAGTTGGAGCCGTCAGGTTTATGAGTAGAAGTCAAGCAAGAGAAAACACGTTTATGCTGGTGTATGAACGCAACATTACGGGCGAAAAAAACGCCGATACGTTTTTGATGCTTTCTGCTAAAACCGCCTCCGAAACGGCGTATATAAGCGCGGTATACAACGGAATAGACGCGCATTTAGATTTTTTAACAAAAGTCATCAGCAAGTCGGCAAACGATTATGCGGCGGCAAGAATATATAAAGTAGACTTTTCGGTGCTGTTAGTAGCCGTGTACGAAATTTTATTTATAGACGATGTGCCCGACGCCGTTGCGGTAAACGAGGCGTTAGAATTAGCTAAAAGATATTCAACCGATAAATCCGCAAGCTTTATCAACGGCGTATTAGCGCGCGTTATAGAATGCAAAGAAAGCATACTAGAAAGCTTTAAAAATCCGCCGCCCGAAGCACAAGACGGCGAAGCGCAAGACGAAGGAGAAAATACCGATGCCCGCACAAGTGATTGACGGAAAAACAATTGCCCAAGAAACGCGCAAAAAAATCGCCGAAGACGTGCAGCATTTTTTTGCGCTGTACGGCCGCGCGCCTGGTTTAGCCGTAGTATTAGCAGGGGACGACCCTGCAAGCCGCGTGTATGTAAACAACAAAATTAAAGCCTGCGAAGAAACGGGAATTGCCTCTAACGCGTATATGCTGCCCGCCGCCGTATCGCAGGCAGAGCTTATCAGCCTTATAAAAGAGCTTAATCTAAACGCCGCCGTAGACGGCATTTTGGTACAACTTCCGCTTCCGAAAGGGCTGTGCGCCGAAACCGTTTTATCGCACATTTCTCCCTTTAAAGACGTAGACGGCTTTACAGCAGTAAATGCAGGGCGACTTATGTTAGGCAGTCCCGCGCTTACGGCTTGCACGCCCAGCGGCTGTATAGAGCTTATCAAGTCCGCAGGCGTAAGCATAGCGGGCAAGCATGCGGTAGTAGTAGGGCGCAGCAACATCGTAGGAAAGCCCGCCGCGCTTTTACTGCTTTCCCACAACGCTACCGTTACGGTATGCCATTCTAAAACCCAAAATTTAGCCGAAATTACGCGCCAAGCCGACATCCTAATTGCCGCCGTAGGCATCAAACATTTTATTACGGGCGATATGATTAAAGATGGCGCGGTAGTTATCGATGTAGGCATCAACCGTTTCGAGGGCAAGCTGTACGGCGATGCAGAATTTGATTCTTGCTTTAAAAAGGCGTCCTTTATTACGCCTGTTCCTGGCGGCGTCGGCCCTATGACCATTGCCATGCTGCTGCGCAACACCTTATCCGCCGCGCAAGCCTTAGCCAAAGAAAGGTTAAACTATGCCTTCTAAACGCGTTTTATCCGTATCACAACTCAATGCGTACATTAAAGGCGTGTTCGAGGACGAAATTATCTTGCACAACGTAACCGTCAGCGGCGAGAGCGAGGAGTTCAGAATTACGCAAGGCATTACGCATTTTACGCTGCGCGAGGGCGATTGCCGCATTCCGTGCGTGCTTTTTTCCGTGTATGCGCCTATCCCTGCAGGCACGGTAATCGAAGCGGAGGGCGGGGTGCGCTTTTATCCCAAAACGGGCAAAGTAAGCTTTATTGTTAAAACCTTGCGCTGTAAAAACATCGAGGGCGAAAAACGCGCGGCCTATTTAAAGCTGAAAGACAAGCTAGAACGCGAGGGCGTATTTGCCCGTAAAAAAACGCCGCCTGCGCGCATTACCTCCATTGCCGTTGTAACGGGCGAAACGGGCGCGGTGATACACGACTTTATCAGCGTACTGCGCGGCGCGGAAATTTTTGCGGATATTAAAATACTTCCCGTGCGCGTACAAGGCGCAGAAAGCGCGGCGCAAATCGTTCAAGCCGCCCAACTAATCAACCGCCTTAATTGTTGCGATGCGGCCGTGTTTATGCGCGGCGGCGGCGGCGCGGCGGATTTAGAGGCGTTCAACGATGAAACGCTTGCGCGGGCAGTAGCGGCTTGCCGTGTGTACACCGTTTCCGCCGTAGGGCACGAAACCGACACCACGCTGTGCGATTTAGCCGCCGATGCGCGCGCGGGCACGCCCAGTATCGCCGCACAAATGCTAGCGGGGCAAATCACCCAAACATTTGCGGCGGTGCGCAGCTTAGGCGAAACGCTTGTGTTTCATGCAGAAAAACTGTATAATAAAAAAAACGCGCTGCTAAGCATGCACACACATGCACTGGATAGGTTTATCGAAGTAAAAGCGGCGGCAGGCGTAGAAAAAGTCCGATTTCTTTCACGCATGGCAGAAAAGTCCGTAGACGCGCTATATCTAAAAAAACTGTCGCAAGTATCGACCGCTGCGCAGCAGGCAGAGACGGCGGCGCTGCAAAAGCTAGAAACATCTCAAAACAGGCTAGAAACCGCCTCATACAAGCTAGACGCGCAAAGCCCGCTTAAAACGCTTTCTAAGGGTTATGCGCGCTTGCAAAAAAACGGCAAATCGGTAGAAACGGCCAAACAGCTAAATAAAGGCGATACCGTAGGCATATATTTAATAGACGGACGCGCGGACGCTACGGTAATTAAAGTAGAAAAAACTACAAGGAAATAAGTATATGGAATTCGAAAAAAAACTGGCGCAGCTAGAAGAAACTGTCAAAAAATTAGAAGATAAAAATGTGTCCTTAGAGGACGGTGTACGCCTTTTCGAGCAAGGCGTATCGCTTACGCGCGAGTGCTTAGCCTCTTTGAGCGAGAGTAAGGCGCGCATTACACTGCTAAAAGAAGAAATGGGTAAGGTTACCGAAACCGAATTTATGCCGTAAGGAGAAAAAATGTCGGCTTTTTCAAAACTGTATGCAGAAAAACAAAACGCGTTCGAGCAAGATTTAGCGCGGATTTTTGCCGAAATAGAAAATATTCCGGAGCCGCTGCGCGCCTCAATGGAGTACAGTCTTTTAGACGGCGGCAAAAGGCTTAGGCCGCTGTTGTTTTTAGAAATTTTCAGCTTATTCAAAAAAGACGCAAACGAAAACGTACTTAAATTTGCCGCCGCCATCGAGTGCATTCATTGCTATTCGCTTATCCATGACGATTTACCCGCTATGGATAACGACGATTTTCGGCGCGGCAAGCCCACCAACCACAAGGTATACGGCGAGGGCGTAGCTATTTTAGCAGGCGACGCGCTGCTTAATTTGGCTTACGAACTTATGCTAGACGCGGTTATCGATTCCGAAGACAAGGCCGCATACCTTAAAGCCGCCGCATTGTTTTCTAAGCATGCAGGCTGTCGCGGCATGATTGCGGGCCAAGTTGCGGATATCACTGCGGACGAAAACATTTCCGTAGACGTGCTAAAATATGTTTTACGCCACAAAACGGGCGATTTAATTATAGCTGCGTGCGTAGCGGCAGCAATTTTAGGGAATGCTGAAAACGAGGAGCTGCTAAGCATACGCAATTTTGCCGAGCATTTTTCCTACGCGTTTCAAATCAAAGACGATGTGCTTGACCATAAGCAAAAAGAAACCGAAAAGGTTTCGTTTGCCAAAATGTACGGCGTTTCACGTTCTAACCAAACACTGGGCGACAGTTCTCAAAAAGCGGCAAAAGAATTATCCGCCTTAAAAAACCGCGACACCGAATTTTTAAAACAGCTAATCATTAAATTTGCCTCACGCAAAGAATAATTTTCCCCGCAAGGAAACGCGGTACCTTAATCAGCGTTTCCCTAAGAAAAATTATATGGAATACGAACTGCTTAAACAAGTTAATTCGCCCGAAGAGTTAAAAAAACTAACGCTTTTAGATTTAAAGCGCTACGCTTATGAATTGCGCGCGTACATTACCCAAACCGTACTGCGGCAGGGAGGGCATTTGGCATCTAGCTTAGGCGCGGTAGAAATCGCGCTAGCACTGCACTACGTTTTTAACGCGCCGCACGATAAAATCATTTTCGATGTAGGGCATCAAGCCTATGCGCACAAAATCATCACGGGCAGACGCGGCGCATTTAAGGATTTGCGCACCGACAGCGGCGTAACGGGCTTTCCTAACAGAGAAGAATCCGCGTATGACGCCTTTACCGCAGGGCACGCCTCCGCGTCGCTTTCTGCCGCGCTGGGGTACTGCCGCGCCCGCGCAATGGAAAACAGCGATTATAAGGTAGTAGCGGTCATCGGAGACGGCGCGCTTACGGGCGGCATGGCGTTTGAGGCATTAAACGACATCGGCGCAAGCGGACAAAGCATGGTGATTATTCTTAACGATAACGATATGTCTATCCGCAAAAACACGGGCGCACTAAACCGCTACTTTTCGCGGCTGCGCATTTCTAAGGGCTATTTGGCGTTTAAGGCAAGCGTTAAAAAGGCGGTGTCCGCGCTGCCGTTTTTCGGCAACAAAATGATTAAGCTGCTGGATAAATGCAAAAGCGCAATGCGCGCGGTTTTCCGCACCAACAAAATGTTCGAGCAAATGGGCATACGCTACTACGGGCCTTTCGACGGCAACAACGCCGAAGACCTTATCGGCGTTTTAGGGCAAGCCAAAAATTTTAAGGGCCCCGTGCTGGTGCATTTACTTACGCAAAAGGGCTGCGGCTTTTCCGACGCCGAAAAAGACCCTACCGCCTTTCACGGCCTAAACCCCGTTGCAAGCACCCCCGAACATAATTTCGGCGAAATAGCGGGGGACGCGCTGTGCAGCTTAGCGCAAACCGACAGCCGCATATGCGCCATAACGGCGGCTATGCCCGACGGCACGGGCTTACTGGGCTTTATGGAAAAATTCCCTTCGCGCTGTTTTGATGTAGCCATTGCCGAACAGCACGCCGTTACACTGGCGGCAGGCTTAGCGGCGGGCGGGCAAAAGCCGTATGTGGCAGTATATTCGTCCTTTTTACAGCGCGGGTTCGACCAAATCATCCACGATACCGCGCTAAACAATCTGCCCGTAACCTTTTTAATAGACCGCGCGGGCGTAATCGGCGCAGACGGCGTAACACATCAAGGCGTTTTCGATATATCGTATTTAAACCTTATACCCAATTTAACTATTCTCACACCCAAAGACGGGCAGGAATTGCGCGAAATGGTCCAATTTTCGCAAGGCTTTAACGCGCCGCTGGCTATCCGCTATCCCAAAGGCTTTACGCAAAACTATACTTCCGCCGAACCCTTTACACTAGGAAAGTGGGAGGTTATCGCATCCGCACCTAAGCAAGCCAAGCCCGTCTACCTTTTAGCGGCAGGTTCGCGCATGCTGCAAATCGCCCTGCAAACGCACGGCGCAACAGTGGTAAACGCCCGCTGCATAAAGCCGTTGGACACGCAGTTTTTAGAAAGCGCGGCAAAAAACGGCGCAACCCCAACAACCCTAATCACCTTAGAGGATAATGTTTTGCAAGGCGGCTTCGGCGCGTCTGTACTGGCGTATATAAACGCCCGCAATCTTTCGGCAAAGGTAATTACACTGGGCCTTAAAGACCAATTTATCCGCACCCACTCTATCCAACAAGCCTTCACCGACAACGCCCTTACCCCCCAAAACCTACAATCCCTTATTAAATAGTCTGCCACCACTAAAAAACCCCCCTCATTGATTGTCCTACGGAAACAGACCGCTAAAAAATTCCCCTCTTTGAGGGGTGGCAGGCGCAGCCTGACGGGGTGGAAAGAAAAGCTTGAATTTTAAAATCAGACAAGGCAGAAAGAACCCCAAAATCCCCCTCTTGCAAGCGCAACACGACAGCAGTTATTACATAAATAGCCGCTAAAAAATTCCCCTCTTTGAGGGGTGGCAGGCGCAGCCTGACGGGGTGGAAAGAAATAGAACAAAAAAAACAAAAAAACTTGCTTGCATAATTATAAATTTTCCTGTATAATTATTAGTATGCAAATCGGTGTATATACCAATATCAAATGCGATGCGGATTTATCCGTTACAAATAAGCTTATCGCACTGCTTAAAGCGGACGGCTTCGGCATTTCCTTATACGGCGAGGCGGCCGCACTATTAGATTGTGCGGACGCATTTTGCGCAAGTAAAACTACCCAAAAGCCCGACATTATGATAACGTTAGGCGGCGACGGCACGGTGCTGGGCATCGCGGCATATTGTGCGCGCAACGCAATCCCAATTTTAGGGCTTAATTTAGGCAACTTAGGCTTTTTAACAGGCATAGAAAAATCCGATTTAAACAAGCTGTGCAGCATTTTAAAAACCAAAGCCTATACCGTAGAAAACCGCTTTTTACTGCAAATAGCTTTGGGCAAAAAAAAGCTGTACGCGTTAAACGAGGCAGTTGTTTCGCGCGGAGCAGGCGGCAAAATGATTTCGTTAGACGTTTTTGTAAACGACATTTTCGTAGATAATTATTTTTGCGACGGCTTTATCGTTGCCACTCCTACGGGGTCTACCGCGTATTCACTTTCCGCAGGCGGACCGATTATCGCGCCGAATACCGACGCGCTTGCCCTTACGCCCATCAATCCGCACAGCCTGCACGCGCGCCCCATTATCACAGGCGGCGGCGATACCGTAACCGTTCGCCCCGTGTCCGATACGTCCGACTGCCGCATCGTCGCAGACGGGGTAGAGGCAGGCACGGTTTTATCCACTTGCGCGGCTAAAATTTCTAAATCCGAATTTTCTGCACAGCTGATTAAGGTTGCGCCGCAAAGCTTTTACACGCGGCTGCTTACCAAGCTTAACAAATGGAGTGTAACCGAGCGTAAATCCGACTAGCCCCGCGCACAACCATGTAACCACAAAAGGAGATAGACCTGCAATGCCCCGAAACGCAAGACAAATTAAAATTTTAGAGCTGATTGCCAAAAAAGAAATCGTTACGCAGGACGAGTTGGCCTCTGCGCTGATTGCGGCGGATTTTCCCGTTACCCAAGCCACCATTTCGCGCGATATTAAAGAACTGGGCTTAGTTAAAATCACCTTATCCGACGGGCGGCAAAAGTACGCCCGCGACCACACCGACATCAGCGTGGGCGCAAAGGTAATCAATTTATTCCGCGAGGCGGTTGTAAGCGTTAATTACGCATTAAACACCGTAGTAATCAAAACGCTTTCGGGCAGCGCAAACTCAGCAGGTCTTATGGTAGACCGCTTAGAAGACCCCCAAGTGTTAGGCTGCGTGGCGGGGGACGACACCGTTTTAATCATAACCAAATCCGAAGCTTCCGCCAAAAAACTGGTAGACACCTTAAACGAAATCATATACAACTAACGGAAAAAACACATGCTGTCAAAACTTATCATACAAAACGTCGCGCTGATTACCCATACAGAAATTGATTTCAGCGAGCGGCTAAATATCCTCTCTGGCGAAACGGGCGCGGGCAAGTCTATTATCGTAGACAGCCTTTTGCTTTTACTGGGCGCAAAGTACGATAAAACCATTTTGCGGCACGGCGCAGAAAGCGGCAGCGTAGAGGGCATATTCGATTTGGACGCACGCATTCCGGACGTATTAACCGCGCACGGCTTTGACGCAGACGAAACCCTGATTGTAAACCGCAGGTTTTTCTCCTCTGGGCGCAACGAAATCCGCATAAACAACAAGCTTTCCACCGCGCTAATCTTGCAAAAAATTACGTCGCGCCTAGTAGACATCTACGGTCAAAACGAATATCAATCGCTAGCACACACATCGGCGCATCTTAAAATTGTAGATTATTTTTTGCGCGCACAGTTGGACGCACCCTTAAAAAAAGCCGCCGAGTTGTATCGCGGACTTACCCGCATAAAAGCCGAAATTAAGCAAATCGGCGATGCGCAGGAACGCGCGCGCACGCAAGACGTTTTGCGCTTTCAGCTAGACGAAATTAAAAAGGCTAACGTTAGCGAGGGCGAGGAGGAAACGCTTTCCGACCGCCGCCGTATGATTGCCTCAGGCGAAAAAATCGCCCGCGAATTACAAGACGCGTGCCGCACTTTAACATCGGGCGAGGCGGCGGCAGGCGCGCAAATTGCCGCTGCTATCGGCGCGCTAAAATCGCTTACGGGCTTTTCTCCGCGTTTTGAAAGCCTGCACACGCGCCTTTATTCCGCCGCTGTAGAAATAGACGACATTGCCCAAACATGCCAAGACGAGCTTTCCGCACTGGAATTTGACGCGGACGAATTAGAAAAAATAGAAAACCGCTTAGACGTAATCCGTTCTTTAAAACGCAAATACGGCGCGTATAGCGAAATGCAGGCGTTTTATACTAAAACCGAAGAACTGCTAAATCAAATAGAAAACGGCGCGTATCTGTACGAAAAGCTGCATAAAGAAAAGCAGCGGCTGTTAGATGAAATATACCTAGTTAGCCAAGAATTATCCGATATTCGCAAGCGCGGCGCAGCCGAATTAGCGCAGCGCATTATTGCAGAGTTAGGCGATTTAGGCATGGCGGGCGCAGTGTTTAACATAGTCTTCAACAACTTTCCCGACAAAGCCGACATCGAAAAGTTTTTTACCGCCAGCGGGGCAGACCATCCCGAATTTTACTTTTCCGCAAACGTCGGCCAGCCCGCTTTGCCGCTGATTAAAATTATATCGGGCGGCGAATTGTCCCGCTTTATGCTTGCGCTAAAAACCGTTTCAAGCGCGGGCGACGACATTCCCACCATGATTTTTGACGAAATCGACCAAGGCGTCAGCGGAAAAATAGGGCAAGCCGTCGCGCAAAAGCTTGCCGTCATTTCGGCGCGGCATCAGGTTTTATGCGTTACGCACCTGCCGCAAATCGCCGCTATGGCAGACCACCATTACTACATAGAAAAATCCCTAGTTAAGGGCAGCACCGTAACCGGCGTGCGCTTATTAAACCAACAAGACGAAATCGAAGAAATTTCGCGGCTTTCAGGCGCAAAGGATATCTCCGCTCAAGCCTACGAAAACGCCCGCCAAATGAAAAAATGGAGCAGCGATTTTAAAAAGAAACTAAAATAATTTGCCGATATTTGCACACACTACCCTACATGGGCATACGAAAAACTTGTTATCTCGCACTGGCGGCGGTAATCTTTTTACTGTGCGGTTTTATAGCGGTATCTCCGCAGCATTACCGCGCCGAAATTCTTCCCCCAACCGTTTCGGTCAGCGTACAATCAACGCCCCCGCGTACCGTTTTATTAGGCGGAATGCCAGTGGGGCTTAGCGTAAAAAGCGACGGGCTTATCGTACTGGGCGTTACAGAAATCGAAACATGCGTGGGTAGGGTAAGGCCGCAAATCGCGTTAGAGGCGGGCGACATCATCACGCACTTAGACGGAAAGCCCGTTTTGTACATCGACGATATCACCGACGCACTGCGTCTTTACGGCGCAGACGGCGCGCAAGCCGAATTGACGTTCTTGCGCGGCGGAAAACAGCGCAAGCTTACCGCGTATCCCGTTATAGAGCAGTACACGGGCAATTATAAGCTAGGCTTAGACGTTAAAGAATTTGCCGAAGGCATCGGTACGGTTACCTATATTAAGCCGTGCGGCGAATTTGCCTCTTTGGGTCATCCCATCAATTCTATGGAGGGCAGCTTGCTTATCCCCAGTCGCGGCGGCAACGCATATAACTGCCGCATTATCGGCTGCAACAAAGGCGCAAGAGGGAGCCCTGGCGATTTGCGCGGCGTTTTTGTAAATCCCGGTACTCCTGCGGGCAGCGTACTGCGCAACGCGGTTTTCGGCGTGTACGGAAAATTTAACGCGCTGCCCCCGCGTGAAACGGTAGAAATCGCCCCCCGTTCCGCCGTGCGGCCAGGGAAAGCACAGTTAGTTACCACCGTAAAAGATAAGCCCGAACACTTCGATATAGAAATTATTAAAGCCTCCGCTCAAGCGTCCCCGTCCGAAAAAGGCATGGTAATCCGCGTTACCGACAAACGCTTGTTAAACGCAACAGGCGGCATCGTTCAAGGCATGAGCGGCAGCCCCATCCTACAAAACGGCAAACTTGTAGGCGCAGTTACCCACGTATTCACCTCCGACCCCACAAAAGGCTACGCCGTATATATAGACTTTATGTACAGCTAAATAATGGATAATGGAAAATGGAAAATGGAAAATGTCGGCATGGATTTAAAATTAAATAACCGCAAAAAAATTCCCCTCTGATTGATACGCGCTAACAGACCGTTAAAAAATTCCCCTCTTGAGGGGTGGCTGCGCAGCAGACGGGGTGGAAAGAAAAGCCAATACCCCCAATCTGACGGCGTGGAAAGAAAACCCCTAGCAACAACACAGCGGATAGGGTAAAAAACAGGTTATTCGTTACAATCTAATGCAAAACATTATTGCTATATGTAATCCATTTGGATAAATGTTTTTTATTTGCTATAATTTTTTTATGAGTAATATAATTAAAGCTATTTTTATTGAGCCACAGGTTGTTGCAGCAATTATTAGTTCTATTGGATTGTTATTTATTGGTGTCAGTGGTTACGTCATTTCTAATGCTTTTATACAGAGGGGTAAAAAGAATAAATATGTGCGTAGTGTGTTATTAGAATATCTAAGTGTACTTCAAACATTATTAGACGAGTTATATGTAAAAACTAGTTTCACTAATAATATTCTCGATAATTTTTTAGAGAAAGTAGACACTAATTTTTGCGTAAAATTTGAATCAATATCAAATTTCGCGGTTATAAAAAAGAACAAAGTAATTTTAGATTTCTTAAAACTATTTAAATATTGTCATGAGGTGGAAAGCTGTTCGACAGACAAAACGAAAACAGTTGATGACACTATTATTCAAGAAATCATTCTTAAAAAAACAGTGTTTTTGCAAATAAAAAGAGAGAGTAGGTGGAAAGCTGTGTATGAAAAGTTATTAAACAAATATTGTAATGCTATAACCGAATTAAATTTAACCGAAATCATTTCAATATACTGTAAAAACTTTTGGTGTTATCTAAAAATTAAGAAAATAATAAAAAAATTGAAAATTTGTTTTAAAATTTTAAGTAATAAACAACATCATATATACTTATCGGCGTTATTGGAAAAACAAAAAGCAAAAATACTTAGGAGTTTAAGGAAATGATAAATGAAATACCATATGAACAAAGGCTAAAAAACCTTAAAAAATATTTACAAACTGCAAAGATGGATGTTAATAAATATTTAATTGCAGGCGTAGCAGAAGGAAACAACATAAGTCAATTATTAGATGCCGAAATTTTTTATGAAAATTTCTATGTTCAGTCTAAGATAACCTCAATAAATAAAGCATTAAATGATATCGCTGCCGGTAAAAGCAGTAAAAATTTGCTTTGTCTTTATGGTCGTCGTGGAAATGGAAAGTCGGTTACAGTTTATACTCTTCCATATAGGAATGGATGTACGATTAAAGAGCAAACAGTATTTGATTTAGCAGGGGGCAGTAGTATCGAAAACAATGTAAGAGTGCCTAAAAAGCAACTAATAGATAAATTTTGTGATTTCTTTATAAAGATGCTTAGGGAAAATGATACTGTGATTATGAAATTTCAAAATGATGCAACAATGAAAGAAGAGTTGGGGAATAGTTATACAGGGATAGTAGCATTTATAGAAAAGTTTTTTAATGTTTCTACGAAGACACTGGATGAACGAAAAGTATTGTGTGAAACCTATTATAATGACTTGAATATTAGTTTTTTTGATTTTTTAAGCTTTTTCATTATTTTTTCAGTATATTGCAAACAAAATAGTAAAAAAAAGATAGAAAGTGCAGTATATATTTTTGACAATATGGAATCACGCAACACGGGTACTTCGATGACAGCAGTATGCGAAGCATATGAAGACTTCAATCGTAAACTTGAAAGTTTTTTTGCACGAACAGCGAATGCAAGTTTTAATAGATTTTCATTTATAGAGAAATTAGTTTTCATATTGTCAATTCGGTCAGCTTCAGACTTTTTTAAAAGAGATATACATACGACAGGAAATTCTGCGTTAAAATATTGGCAAGAAGGTAAGAATATTTTTGCACATGAAAATATCCATAAGCAACATGAGTTTTTGTTGAAAAAGCTGAAGTTTTTGAAGGACAACAATTTGCGTAAAGACTGGTATGATCAAGGCTGTGAAATCGCAAAAATAATTATACCGAAAGCAATAATTGATGACTATATGGATGGAAAAAAAATTGTTGTAAAATTTAAGAAGTTTGCAGAAGAAAAATTCTTTCCATTTTTTAATGGTGATTTTAGAGCGGCAATAGGAAAATTGTGCGATATACAAACAAATGAAAAGACGAGTTTTTCCATTATGCAAAAGTTATTAGATAAAGGTGATAACGTTTCAATATCAGCGGCACGTACAATACTATTTAATAAAATTTATGATAGGTTAAACAAGGAGGGAATATTTGCAAACATCGGCGTACATCCAATTAATTTAGAATCAAAACAAGAAACCCATAGCCTTACAAGAGTCATTTTGGCGTATCTTTATTGGGAGGAACTTCAACATAAAAGGGGAGGTTTTTCAGGGGTTGCTTTTAGTGATTTATATAGAAAATTTAGTTGTTCAAATACCGACGAAGAAATTACAAATAATCTATATGATTTAAGTGTATTTTCGGACAACACACATGGAGTCGACAACTGGACTTATTTAATTGAATATGACCCAATTGGTCAGAAGATTGATAAGGAGTATATTAACGGGTGTATCAACGAAATTAAAGCAAGTGCCTCAAATGACGATTTAAAGAGAACTTTGGAAATCCAAAAAGAGAAAATAGAAAAAAAGATTTGCAATTTTATAACAGCACAGGCGACATCGAGAGAAAATATTGAAAATTTAAAAGCACAAATAGGTAAAATGATAACGAAAAACAAACATCCTGCTACTCTGAAAACAATACTGGACCAAATTACAACCGGAGAAAACAATGTAAAAAAGCTAACTGAACAAATTAATAACGAAAAAATATCCTTAAAAACATTAGAGGAAGAAATACAAAACTTAGAGAAAAATGCAAGTGCAAACAAAGAATTAAAGGTGAAGTTAACGCCAGCAGGAAAGAATTTTGTTTCTAGAATATCTAAAAACTTTGAATTTTTTAATGTTAGGATTAACTTTAATAGTAAACCATTACAGTTAAAGGCTTTGTTTGAGTATGAAGATGCGAATATAAAATATTCAGATAAAAAAACTTTTGATTCAATTATTGAAGACGCGGGAGAGGATGGAGAGGGATTTGGTGAGCATCAATGTACAAAAGCATATGAATTGCCCCTGCTGTGTGTATACTTTGCAATTAAGTGTTTCATTAATGGAATTGTATCCTCAATGTCAGATAATTGCAAAAATTCAAAAAAGCCAACTAATCCAACAAAAATTGATTGTGTTATAGAAAGAAGTATAAAGATAGCAAGCTGTGGTTATGTGATGAAAATGCAGGAAATTTTTCACACTATTAGCAATTGCTTGGCACATATAAATAATCTACTAAAGATAAGACGCAGCGATTGCACGATAGATAATGCTGATTTATTAAGGCTACGTTTTTGGAAAAATAAATATGTCAGCTTGAAGAAATTGGCAAAAAAAATTATTCTCGAAAACTTTGATAGGGAAATTATTGATAAAAAAGATACGCAGATTAGCGCTGCCAAACTACAAGATAAGTATTTAAAACTAAAAAAATATTCAGATTCTTAGTTACGTTTACATAATCCGACAAATTACTCCATATAATTAACTATGCTGCGGTTTGACTTTTACGGAGTAGTATCCGACGGGTGCGCCTTTATCCGCCGCAATAAATTTAAGTTTTTGGCGGTTTTTATACTGGCGGCGTTAGCGGTGCTGGTAGGAATTTGGCGGGCGTTTGCCGTTGCAGACCCCGAATTTTCCGCTATCCAAAAGTACAACATCATGCGGCTTGTGTCGGGCAGCCGCAGTTTTTTTGCTTATTTTCTTTTTAGATTTTTAGCTACACTGTCGCTTATTTTGATACTTTCGGTTTGCGGCATACGCCTGTTTACGGCATGCTTAGCATTTGCAGCAATCTTTATCTATGCGTACATGTCCGCATATTTTATCGGCGCAATATTCATTTTAGCCAAAGCCGCCGCACTCCCGCTTGCGCTGCTAGGGCTTATTCCGTTTTTAATCCTCTATATCTTTATATTTGCCTTTTATATCAGCCACATAATTTGCTTTGCGGCGCGCATGCGCTTACAATTTTTCCGCGACTTTTTTTATTATCTAGGCTGTATCAAAAAGCCGTTTTTTATCGCACTGTTCATTTGCCTTATAGCCGCACTGTTCGACGCCATACTAGTAAGCCTTTTAACTATCGGGCTAGTGATTTAGTTTTTAAATTGCCGATATCGTAAATCTCAAGTGGCGCGAAAACGGGTTATTCGGCGATGAAATAAAAATTAAGGTGGATAAGGAAATCAGCGGATTAGACATAGAATACGTGCTGCTTAAAAAAGACAGCGTATGGAATATGCTTAAAAAAATTGCCGTATATGCACGGGCATATGTGTATACAGACCGTAACGGGGTTATCCATATGGATAAAGCGGATACGAACACAGAAAAATCGGGGGTGGAAATTACGCCTGATAATAGTTTTAGCTACAACTTACCCGATTTTAGCCGCACGGTGGTTAATAGGGTAGAGGTAGAGTATTCGGAGCTTGTAGAGGGAGAGGAGGAAGAGATAAAGGATGATACGTTTACGTTAGATAGTAGTAAGTGCGAGGCGGTAAAAAACGAAAACGGGGTAGTAACGCATTATATAGCGGAGTTAAAGTTAAAAAACTTTTATGAGGTGATTAGTAAGGAAATGATTAAGAGGTGCGATAAGGAGTTTAATAACAATATCAATTATGATTTTGAGTTTGATATTATAGAAAGTTAAGGGGAGGCAGTGAAGTTTAAGTTGTAAACTGCGAATGGGATATACATATTAACAGACGCAATGCAAAGATACAAAGTTTTTTGTCCATAAATAATGCTTGATGTGTTTATTACAAATTGTTTATGATTACTGCCATCGATAAAATTACTTATTCCAGTACTATTATTTATTGCTTGTGAATCATCGTCCACTAGCTTTGCGCCCAAAAAGTTACCCAAATCTGTTTCCAAATAAAAGGAAAAAGGTGTAAAAATAAAAGTTATTCCTGTTCGTCCCCCCCCCACAGTATCACTCATGCCTATCACCGTAATCTCAAACAACTTCAACCCGTTATGATAATACGCTACTGTATCACCTAACTCATGCACCTTATCGGGCGTATCATTACCTACCAAACCGCTGCCGCCAGGCCCTTGCGGCCCCGTATCGCCCTTAGGCCCCTGCGGCCCCCTATCACCTTTAAGGCCTTGTTCGATTTGTCGTTCCAGTTCTGCAACACGGTTCTCTAAATCCCTACTACCGCCACAACCCGCAAAAGCAAATACGCCCAACGCCAGTACAACCGTAACCGCCAAAACAATCATTTTTTTCATAAAAACACCCTCCAAAATTACTATACATTCAGTATACCATAAATTTAAAATAAAAGCAATTATATACCGATAGGAGAACACAAAAATGTTTCAATTCAACAGCAGTTAAAGTAACAAAAAATTGCCGATATCGTAAATCTCAAACGGCGCGAAAACGGGTTATTCGGCGATGAAATAAAAATTGAGGTGGATAAAGAAATCCGCGGATTAGACATAGAATACGTGCTGCTTAAAAAAGACAGCGTGTGGAATATGCTTAAAAAAATTGCCGTATATGCACGGGCATATGTGTATACAGACCGTAACGGAGTTATTCACATGGTAAAAGCGGATACGGATATGGACGTGAGCGGGGTAGAAATTACGCCTGATAATAGTTTTAGCTACAACCTGCCCGATTTTAGCCGTACAGTAGTAAATAGGGTAGAGGTAGAGTATGTGGAGCTTGTAGGGGAAGAGGAAGAAGAGTTCAAGGATGATACGTTTACGTTAGATAAAAACAAGTGCGAGGCGGTAGAAAACGAAAACGGGGTAGTAACGCATTATATAGCGGAGTTGAAGTTAAAGAACTTTTATGAGGTGATTAGTAAGGATATGATTAAGAAGACCAATAAGAACTTTGATGATGATGTAGATGATGTTTTTGTTTTTGATGTTGTAGAGGGATAATTAAGGGGAGGCAGTGAAGTTTAAGCTGTAAACTGCGAATGGGATATACATATTAACAGACGCAATGCAAAGATACAAAGTTTTTTGTCCATAAATAATGCTTGATGTGTTTATTACAAATTGTTTATGATTA
>Ga0099364_10000540_pt1 | contig 64261 bp, 64 predicted proteins | sample TergutTh196P3_FD_73070 | JGI IMG/M metagenome (GOLD analysis project Ga0099364, IMG submission 73070) | Microcerotermes parvus P3 segment gut microbial communities from Pointe-Noire, Republic of the Congo - Th196 P3 | ecosystem: Host-associated > Arthropoda: Insects > Digestive system > Gut ... | reverse complement strand
GGCCGCTCGTAAGCCCCCGGCAGGGTGGTTTTTTTTGGTTACTTTTTTTGTCCAGACAAAAAAAGTGACTTGCCGAAGGCAAGGTGCGCCCGCAGGGCGAAAAAAACCCTTCGCCGGAGGCGACTCCCCCTCCCCGGAGGGAAAAAATAAAACCAAAAACAAAAACCCCCCCACAAAAAACTTATTCCTTTGAAAATAGCCGGGCCGCAGGCCCCCTCTGCAAAACAACCCTGCCCGGGAGGGCAAAAAAACCCTTCGCCGAAGGCGACTCCCCCCCCCCGGAGGGGAAAAAACAAAAACCCCCCCTTTATTGAAACTCAATATAGAGGGCCGGCCTCAGGTTGGGAGAGGGAGCATCCTCATAGCCATAAAAAACTGTCCATCTATAAACCATTAACTGGGGAAAAACATAGTCCAGATCCCACAGATAAAACCCGTTGTTCTCCCAGCTTCCGTTGGCCCAATTCCTTAAAATATCCGTAACATCCACCACCCAGGGCGTGCCTATCCCTGAGTCTGCGGGAGGGGGGGCTTTGGCTATATATGGCGTATAATGGGGCGGCGTGGTTCCAGCCGTAATCTGGCTGCTCCAGGGCTGGGCAAACGCGGCAATGGCATAGGTGTTGGACGGATCTTGAGGGGGAATTTTAACATAGAGCCTGAGCTCGGCTCGGCTGATGTTCCTTCCTCTTATACGCGCATCCAGATCAAACCACAGCGCGCTGGAAAAAGAGTTATATATTTGTATTTCCCCATAGTTAACCATATAAACCAGAAACCATTGGGTACCTATGGGAACATCGCTATTGGGGTAGGCAATGGTGGACGGATCCGGGGTTGAACCATCATTTGAAACCCTCATAAAATTGATGCGCGCAGGGTTTATGGAAAAGGGCGCAGGAATGCTGGGCACACTCACCGGATGCAGAGCGCTATAACTCGTATAACTCCCATTGGAATATGCCCTTGCCCTGAAATAAAGCGTTTTTCCAGCATCACCATCATCCGTCGTAATATAAAAATAAGCCGGCGAGCTCCTCTCTCCCTCAACGCCCCTGTCCAACAGCTGATACCCAGACTCCGGGTTATATGAGTATTCCAACTCATAATGGTCGTCTGCCCTGGTGGATGTCGGCCATGCATAGGTGCAACTCAGAACAAACTCTCCATAAGCGGTCGTAGGCCCCGTTAAGGCCGGGGCGAGCTGGGTGGTGAAGCTCAGTTGCTCGCCATAAGCCGTGCCTGCCGCATTGGTGGCATAGGAGCGCACATAATAGGTGGTGCCAGGTGACAAGTTGCTGAGGCTTGCGCTGAAGCTGCCTGTTCCACTCCCCGCAATGGGCGTCCTGTTGTTGGCAATGGTAGGGTTGGGGCTCGTATGGTGGCACAGGCCACGCTCAGTATAAGGTGGCGTTCCCTCATGGCTGATATGGCCTCCAAGGGTGGCTGACACAGAGGTGAGCTGAGTAATATCCGCAGTGCTCAGCGTCGGCAGCGTGCTGCTTGGCGTGGGGGGATCCGATGGCAGGAAGGGTGTTTCTTTAGGCTTTTCACCCTTCGGGCAGCCCATGAAGGCCATTGCCACAACAAGCAATAAAGCGTTTTTTATGGCCAAACCCTTTTTTAACATATGCTTCTCTTCTTTCTCGGGCCAGGCATTCCTACATTGAATTTATTTGAAAATCAACCCAATTTTCACAACCTTATGTGAGCTCCCCTGCATAGATATTCAACAATGAAGGTGGATTTTTTAATATGCCACCTTGTGTTTTCTTTTTGTGTTTCCTGTGTGTATTGCCTTGCCGTGTTTTCTTGCCGTGTTTTTTTGGCTGAGCTTCCACTCCCGTTTTATGAGAAGGCATTGCACCTAAGCCTTGCACGCCTGGCGGTGCAAAACCCCTTGTGGATCCACAGCAAGCTCAATGTCACATGGAGAGTGTTTTGGGTTTGTTGAAACGCAACAAACCCAAGGTTTCTGTTTATTGAAACTCAACATGGAGAACGGGCTGCTGGCCTGCAGGAGCTGAATGGACATTCCAAAATACGGTGCCTCTATCTGGAGAGTTAGGAGCGACGGTGGGCACTGGATTGTTCTCCATAAGAAGAAATCCGTTGTTGGCGCAGAGGTTGTTCGCCCAGCATTGCACAATATGAGTCACATCCACCACCCATGGGCTGGACGAAGGAGGCGCCTGGATGACCGACGGCGGATTGGTATAAATTCTCAGATTGTTAGCCATGGTCCACGTAATGCCCGTGTTCCACAAATCAGCAAATGCGCTGACACGATAATCTACGTCCCGGCTTGCAGCATAGTTCTGCACATATAGCCGAAGTTCAGCTCTCCTGATGTTTCTGCCCAAAATGTGTGAATTGATGTTGAAATACAGTGCAGCGCCTCGAGCAGCATATTCATAGGTCCAAACACCAGGCCAAGGAGCCCACATCCAAGAATGCTGATTGCCCACTATCAAGACAGAATTATTTGAATAAGCCGTGTTTCTATCGTTCGGATATTGGGAACGATCCAGCAAATGATTATAACGAGCAGGGATTGCTGTTATAGGAGCTATAGGCGTGCTGAAACTCACCTGCGCACCATAAGCTATACCTGCCGCATTGATGGCATAGGCCCGTGCATAATAAGTGCCACCCCCCGGCAAACCGCTGAGGGTTGCGCTGAAACTGCCTGTCCCGCTCCCCGCAATGGGCATTCTACCATCGAGAGCTGTAGGGTTTGGACTTATGCTATAACACACGCCGCGCTCAGTATAAGCCGGCGTCCCAACATGGACGATATTTCCACCTAATACTGCAGAATTGCTAGTAATATTTGTGGCATTGGCCGTGGTGAGTGTGGGCAGAACCAAGGTGGTGAAACTCACTTGAGCGCCATAAACCGTGCCTGCCGCACTGGTGGCATAAGAGCGCACATAATAGAGCGTATTTGGCATTAAATTGTTTAAATTTATGCTGAAATTTCCTGTCCCGCTTCCTGGAATGGGCGTTCTGTTGTCAGCAGTGGTTGGGTTTGGACTTATGCTATAACACACGCCGCGCTCAGTATAGGGTGGCGTTCCTTCATGCGTTATTTCGCCTCCAAGCGTGGCTGACACAGAGCCCATGTTGCTGGCCTCAGCGGTGCTCAGCGTCGGCAGCCCGCTGTTTGGCCCGGTGCCGCCTTCACCAGGTGTCTCTTCCGGCCTGGGTATCTCGCCTATAGCCAATGTGGTGAAACTCACTTGCTCGCCATAGGCTGTACCTTCAAAATTGACAGCATAAGAGCGTACATAATAGGTGGTGCTGGGTGTCAATCCGCTGAGTGTTGTGCTGAAGCGGCCTATTCCACTTCCTGCAATGGGCGTTCTGTTATGCTCAGTTGTAGGGTTGGGGACTGTGCTATAGCAGAGGCCGCGCTCCGTATAGGTCGGTGTTCCCTCATCCATTATTTCACCGCCAAGGGTGGCAGAATTGGAAGCAATTCTGGTGGCATTGGCCGTAGTGAGTGTGGGCAGTGTGCTGGTGGGCTCAGGATAGTCCGGATCCGTATTATCCGAGCACCCCACGAGCACTATTGATGAAATGAGCAAAAACAAAATGTTCTTTGTTTCTAAACTTTCTAAACCTCTTTTAAACATATCCATCTCCTTTTTTGGAGAAGACGCCTCTAAGATCAGTTTGTTTCAAAATAAACTTTGTTTTTTGAACAAGCCAAAATAGATTTCCTTACATTAACTTTCAGAAAAAATTCGTTTATTTGCTGTACGTTTTAGTTTTGTTTTTAGAGCAGATGGACATACAGCTCCCTGAGAAAAAACTTTCGAAATGTTTTCACGCTGAGTGCTCTAAACGCTTCCTGCCCACAATGACAAAATCAAATTCGGCCAAGCAGATTGCTTCATTGCTGTTTTGAGATATGAAAACAAGCTTGCAACAGAACAAACATGTTCCTTAAAATTAACTTCTTCGATTATCGAATCATATTGTCTTGTTTTGCCTTGTCTTGCATTGCCTTGTCTCATATTGTCTGGTTATCAGCAAGAACCCAACAGCGCGTTTTGATGAAATGAAATGAAATGCAATGCATTAAAGCGCGTCATTGAAGTTGCTCACCCTGCAAAACAAATGAGGATTTTTGAATGCAGCTGCTTTATAAAAACTCAATAAAATCAGCGCTATAATTCTAGACGCGACACCATTCAGAACGGTTTCCACTTTACATTTATAAACTTTTGACTTATAACTCATAACTGTTCTATAGAAATAAGTTTCCATAGCAATAAATTCCGTTTCTGAAGGCATCCAGCCTGCAAAAAAGAATCTTGTTCTCTCTCCAAAACGCTTGCCTTTTTAGAATGTCTTTATTTTCCTGTTTTAAGTTGGACTTTTATGGATTTTTCAAACACAGCATTTTCTGAGTCCATGGTTCATCAACATCTCTTGGTTGGTTTAGAGCGCAGGTATTGGGATGAACACAGCGACAAAATATATACTTTAGAGCCATTTTTTGTTAGACCATTTACAGGCTCAATGGATGAACTCATTGAAAAAAGAGAAAACTGCGATCATGAAGCCCTATTTATTATAATAAATTATGGCAATGGGGTCGATAGATATATACATTGTTCGTGGAATGAAAACGGGAATCTGCTGCATTATATAGATGGAGATAGAATCAGAGACAAATGTATACAAGGCAATGAAAAAATAGGATACAATTCAATCGTCTGGCTCCTCAACAGCTTATATTCTGTTGAGGAGTTTTTTGATCTGGGAAACCCATATGTGTTTGGCCACAGCAGTCTTTATTTGACAATAAAAAAGCAAGAGACAACCAAAAGATATGCTGCACGAAATGATATTGTTCCAAGAAAAAATGGCACAAAAGTACTCAAAGAAGCACTTAGAGCGCTCATAAAGAAGTATTTAAACCATTCCATACGAGACCACTAAAATGGACTTCGCTCTTTCATAGCAAGAGCAGAAAAAACAGATGGCTTCCCCTTTGTTGGGCACCACCCCGCACAACCCATTGTAATGTCTAGCGGTTTTATATTGTCATTTCATGCTCATGTTCAAGCACCCGTTGGAGCACGGTGCTCGTCACAGCGTGACTCATGCTCGGTGGCTCACAGGCATTTCTGGCCTGCGCTTATGCGGTGCCGTGCTGTTTGCGATAGTTTTCGAGAAAGCGCGCAATGCGCCCTATGGCTTCGCGTAAATCCCCTTCATAGGGCAAGAAGACCAGCCGGAAATGATCGGGCTTGGGCCAGTTGAAGCCCGTTCCCTGCACCAGCAATACCCTTTCGGTTTGGAGCAGCTCGCTAATAAATAGCTGATCATCCACAATGGGGTAGAGCTGTGGATCAAGCCTTGGAAACATATAAAGCGTAGAAGCGGGTTTGACGCAGGAAACCCCAGGAATTGCCGTCACCAACTCCCAGGCCAAATCCCTCTGTCGACGTAACCTGCCACCTTCGCCTACCAACTCATTAATGCTCTGATAGCCACCCAGCGCTGTCTGTATTGCATATTGGCCGGGTACATTCGCACACAGGCGCATTGAAGCCAGCATGTCCAAGCCCTCAATATAATCCCTCGCGTGCCTCTTGTCCCCACACACCACCATCCATCCGGCACGGTAGCCACAAGCACGGTAATTCTTCGACAAGCCATTGAAGATGATGGTCAGCAGCTCGCCAGAGAGTGCCGCAAGCGATGTATGCGTTGCACCCTCATAGAGCATTTTGTCATATACCTCGTCGGAATAGAGAATGAGGCCATGCTCACGCGCAATGGCGACTATTTCCCGCAACACCTCCTCGGAATAAACCGCCCCAGTTGGGTTGTTGGGGTTGATGATGACGATGGCGCGCGTTTTGGGTGTTATTTTTCTGCGGATGTCGAGCAAATCCGGCATCCACCCTGCCCCCTCGTCGCACAAATAATGTACTGGACGCCCCCCTGAAAGCAATACGGAGGCTGTCCACAGCGGATAATCGGGTGCGGGGAGCAGCACCTCGTCGCCTGTGTTTAACAAGGCATTCATCGACATGGCGATGAGCTCCGAGACGCCGTTGCCGATGTATATGTCCTCTACATCCACACCTTTTATATTTTTTTGCTGCGTATAATGCATTACTGCTTTGCGCGCGGCGAAAATGCCTTTCGAGTCCGAATATCCCGATGAATGCGGCAGGTGGCGGACCACATCCCGCTGTATTTCCTCGGGCGCCTCAAAGCCAAAAGGCGCGAGATTGCCAATGTTGAGTTTGATGATCTTATGCCCCTCCTCTTCCAACTGCCGGGCGCGCGTCGCTACGGGGCCACGAATGTCATAACAGACGCCGGCAAGCTTGGCGGACTTGCAAAGCTCAGGAGCCAAACACTCACCCTCCAGAGCCGTCGTAGCCGCCTGTGTGGGTGCCTGTGTGGGTGCTTGTATGGACGCTTGTGTGGGCGAAACCTCCACTGCCGTTGCCTCCTGCGCTTCCGTCTTCATGCTGCTGCTCCTCTCATGTGCTGTGCTGACAAACAGGGTGTCTTAGATCGCCTTCAAGCGAGCGGCAATGTATTAATAAATGCTCCCGCCGAGGGGCAACTGGCTACCCCATGAGGCATAGGCACTCCATGGGGCAGAATGTTTTGGGCACCGTGTGCAACTCCCTTAAATGCGGGCCAGGGGTTTTGAGGTACGCCAGAAAAAGCGCAGGGCCAACGCGGGGCCCATAAGCATGACGCCTGCGGCCAGGCCCCACCAAAGGCCATGCACGCCCATGTTTTTGGAGAAAGCCAAATAGGCGCCCAGGGGTGTAGCAATGGCATAATAGCCCAAGGTGGTTACATAGAAGGCGGAGCGCGTATCTCCGGTTCCGCGCAGGAGGCCTGAGGAGACGGCGCTGAGTCCATCCATCAGTTGGAAGAGGCCGCCTATAACAAAGAGGGGCATGGCCAAGGCCATGGTTTCAGTGGAATGTGCCGTAAGCCCGGCTGGCCAGTGGGGGAAGAGGGAGAAGAAAGCGGCCCAGGGGGCCATGAGGGTGAGGGCGGAGGCCATGGCCACGGCGCCTGTACGGCGCAAAGCACCCAAGTCATTGCGCCCAATGGCCCAGCCTATGCGCACCGAGGCCGCATTTCCAAGCCCCAGGGCAAAGCAGAAGGAAAAACTCATCCACGTCATCGCCACCTGGTGCGCCGCCGCCGCCGTCTGGCTCATCGTCCCCGCAAGCATGCCCACCAGCGTAAAAACCGTACACTCGGCCGCCGCTTGCAAACCAATGGGTATCCCCAATTTTAAAATGCCTTTGGCGGAAGCCCAGGAGGGGCGACGCCTTGGGGGCGGTGGCACAGGTTGCACAGGTGGCACAGGTGGCACCTGTTTTTGGGAGGGTGAGGGTTTTTTCTGCAGGCCGTGGCGGAGGATGGCCCATAGGCCTATCCATGTACACAGGCCTGTGGCCAGGCCTGCACCTGTTGCGCCCATGGGGGGAATGGGGCCAAAGCCATGTACGAGGGCGAGGACGGCAACAACATTAAAGAGGTTGCTGACGAGGGTTGCCTGGAGGATCCGCCGGGGCAGGCCCAGGCCTTGGAAATAGGCGCGGCAGTTGGAAAACAGCAGCATGGCCGGCAAACTCCAGAGGCGAGCCAGCACATAGTTGCGGGAGAGCTTGGCCAACTCAGGTTCTATGTTAAAGCGTTCCAGGGAATAAATGCAGGCCAGCAGGGGCAGGCACAAGAGGAGGCCCCCCACCAGGCTGACGCTCAGGCCTTGCCAAAAATGGGTACGGGCCGTAGAAGGCTCCTTGGCCCCAATGGCCTGGGAAACCAGTGGATCCACCGCCATCATCGTCGCCATGCCAAACACCGCAAACGTAAAAAACAGTGCATTGCCCAAGCCTACGGCGGCCTGATCCAAATCAGAAACCTGGGAGACAACCAGCATATCCACCAGCCCCATAAAAGCCAGGCCGGCCTGCGCCAGGGCCAGGGGCGTCGCCATATAAAACAGCCCCCAAAACTCTTGGTTCCACAGCCTCAGGCTTTCCCTGCGCCCCCTTTGCTTCCTCATATCCATATGCATGCTAGCCCGTTTTTACTTAGAACTGATTTGATTATCCAGACCGGTTTCAATTGAGGCTCGTTGCACTCGCCTGCACTCCGCTCCATGAAGGAAGAAAAAGCATGCTTTTTCAGATCATCCACGGAGTGGAGTAGACGAGCTTTAGCTCGTCTCACGAAGAGATCATGTCAAAGCGGAGCGGAGGGAATGCAGAAAAAGCGTGCTTTTTCTGCATTCATGGAGCGTAGTGCAGGCGAGCTTTAGCTCGCCTCAAGTGGAAGCGGTCTAGGTTGTTTAGGTTCCTGGCAAATGCAGGGGTGCAACCTCTCCTGAAGCCAAAAGCTGCTCTATACGCTGCTCTGCCTCGGCCAATATTTTCTCGCCTTGTTTTATCAGTTGGACGCCCTCGGCAAAAGTTTCCAGGGAGGCTTCCAATGGCAGCTCTCCCGCCTCCATGGCTTGTACCAGGGTTTCCAAGCGCTCAACAATTTGGGCATAGGTGGCTGGGGCGGGTTGCTCCCCTCCTGCAGCTCTGCTTTCCGCTCTGCTTTCCGTGGTATTTGTGGCAACCTTGCTTTTTGCAGCATCCTCTTTCATAGCGCCTCCTCGGGCATATTTTGAGTAGGGGAATAAGGGAAAGGAGCAGCAGGTGCTGTTATGCGCGCTCTCAGCACCCGCCCCTGTGCCATGTGTATTTCCAAGGCCTGCCCTACCACCAGCCCCTCTGGTGAAAGCAGCCACCTCCCTGTTGCCTCCTCTTTCAGCAAGGCATAGCCACGCCCCAACACGGCCAAAGGGCTTAAGGCATGGAGTTGCTTTGCCAAAAGGCGCTGGTGGGCATGCCGGCTTTCCAGGGTTTGGCCTATGCCCTGCATAAGCCTCTGCCGCAAAGCCTCAAGCCTTTGCCGGCCCTTTAACAAAAACAAGCGCGGGTGCCTTGTGGAGAGGCGCTCTAAAAGCGCTCGCAGGTTTTTGTGCTCAACCTTAAGGCGTTTTGTCAGCGCTGCCTGCAAGGCCTCTTCCAGGGCAGAAAGCTGAAGGCGCCAAGTAGAAAAAGCGCGCCGTGGGGCTGCCAGGGTGCGTGCGCGCTTGTCCAGTGCGGAGCGTGCGAGTGCCAGGAGGCGTTGCTGGGCATTTTTCAAACGGCGCTGCTTCAACACAAGCTGCAACTCCAACTCGCCACGTATGGGGGAGAGTAACTCGGCGGCTACGCTGGGGGTGGGGGCGCGTATATCGGCCACCAAGTCACACAGGGGAATGTCTGTCTCATGTCCGACGGCGGATATACTGGGCACGGGGCTTTCAAATAGGGTACGCGCCAAGGCCTCCTCGTTGAAGGCTGCCAAGTCTTCCGCGGAGCCACCTCCTCGGGCCAGCACCACCACATCCACGTCCGTGGCATAGAGTTGTTTTAAGGCTTCTACCATTTCTGCGGCGGCATGTGCCCCCTGCACCCGGGCGTCGCGCACCAGCACGGAAAGGCGAGGGTTCCTGCGCAAAAGCACCTTCAAAAAATCCCTCAGCGCTGCCCCTGTTATGCTGGTTACTACCCCAATGCGGCGAGGCAAAAAAGGCAAGGGGCGCCGGGGGCGCTTGCGGCCCTCTCCCCACAGGCCCTCCTGGGCCAGGCGCGCTTTAAGTTGCTCAAAAGCGAGGGCCTGCGCGCCAAGCCCATCCGGCTCTATATGTGAGGCAATGAGGCTATAGCGGCCCATGGGGGCATAAACCTCTACTGTCCCCACCACCAACAAGGCCATCCCCTCTTCCAGTTTAAAGCGCAAGTGTTTGGCTTGGCTTGCCCACATTTTAACCTCAACGGAGGCCTTCTCATCCTTGAGGGAAAAATAGAGGTGGCCACGCGCGTTGGGGCCCTTAAAATTGCTCAACTCTCCTTTCACCCAAAGGCTCCCCAGTCGGCTATCTATGGCCTGCTTTATGTGCTGCGTCAACGCGCTAACGCTGAGGGGCTGGCGTTTGGGAGCACTGTAGGGAGCACTGTCGGAAGCACTGTGGGGAGGGCTATCTGCAGGCCTGTTTTCGCAAAGCTTGTTTTCGCAAAGCGCTGCCTGGGGGTATATTTTCCGTTGGTCGTCAAGGGTGGGCTGGTTGTGTGGCACAGCGGCCGTTTTTTGAGTTTTTTGGGCAAGCGGCTTGGGTATTAAAGGCGCCACGGGGGTGGCGGCAGGTTTGGGGGAGAGCGGCAAGCTTTCAAACAACTCTTTTTGTTTCATTCTGCTTCTAAATGTTTGCCTTTGAGTACTCGGAGTTGCTCCTGGGCTCTTTTAACATAGTCTTCGCCTTTGGGGAGCAATTGCACCACTTCTTTGAAGAGTTTTTCTGCCTGGTCCGGTTGGGTTGAGCGCAGCGTATAGGCACGCAAATAGGTTTCCTTGGCCTGGGCGCGCACCTCGTCCAAAATGCTTTGGGCGGTGGCATTTTTTGCATCTATTTTCAAAAGGCCGCTGGACAAACCCGAGGCCTCTCCCAAGCGTCCATTGAGTCTGGCATCCCTGGCGCGTTTTTCTATGGAGGGTATGGCAAACATCAAAATGCGCTGGGTGTTGGGGGAGCCTGCCCCTCCTGAAAGTTGTCTGTCCAACTCATACATGTCAAAAAACTCCTGGGCGCTCAAACCTTCAATGCGGCGGTTTTTGCTGGAAAAGCTTTCCAGTTGGGCCAGCATTTTTTTGCAGCGCTCTTGCCTGTCCGCACAGGCTGTGGCCAATTGGGTTGCTTCTTCCACTTCACCGGCCTTATATTTTTCACCCACCGCAACCCAGGGGGTTTCGGGTGGTGGAGGCGCTCTATAGGGGTTATCTATGCGGTGGATGGCTTCTTTGGCAATGCGCTGCATCTCCTCCGCTTCTCTGTGTTTGGGCACAGCCGCCAAAATGTCATCGGTCATGGTTTTGAGTTTAACCATGCTTTCCCGGTTTGTGTTTTGGGGAACCAACTCTTTGCTCATCGCCACTTTCTTTTGCAAAGCCTTTTGGAATTCCTGTTTGAGTTTGCCCAGGCGCTCATATTGGTGTCTGGTATTTGTCACCTGCCCCAGGCGCATATGGGCTTCTTTCAGCTCCAGCAGGGAGAGTGCGTCTTGCGCTGCATTCATCGCCGCCTGGTTGGGCACTTCAAGTTCTGCCTCTTTGAGGTATTCTTCTATTTCACTCGGGCGGTAGTCAGGCGCTTGCTCCTTCAACTCTTGAAAAACATGTTGTGCTTCGACCCAGTTGCCTATGCGCACCAGGTTTTTCCCCTCTTGGAAGCGCGCATCGAGGGTTGCTATTTTTTCCCGTTCAATCTCACCTGTTTTATCTATCTTTGTTTTGGTTTTCTCCTCTTCCATCTTCAAATAGACGGCAACACCGGCCAGGGAGAGCATGGCCATCAGCACCACCAGGAGGAGGCCCCGGCGTTTTTTCTTCACTTCCTCTCCTCTGCGCGCACGCAGGCTTGTCCTCTGGGGACGGCGAGGCTCTAAGGCTGCGTCGCCACCGGTTTTTGCCAAGCGCCGCTCTCCGGGCTCTCCTCTGGAGGCAGGCTTTCTTGCGGGGCGTCGAGCGTCCGAGGCTGCGCCACCGGTTTTGGCAAGGCGTCGCTCTTCGGGCTTGCCCTTGGAAACAAACTGAAGCTCCGTTTCACCCAAGCTCAGGCAATCCCCATTTTCGAGCAAAGTTTCCTCTTTGAGGGGCATTCCGTTGATGAGTGTGCCATTGCCGGAGCCCATGTCTGAGGCCATCCACCCTTCAGCGGTGTGGCGCAACAGCAAATGTTTTCTTGAGACGGAGTTATCAGGAATAGAGACGGCATTCTCCGGGGAGCGTCCGGCAACCACTTCTTCTCCCACCAAAGGGTATTCTGTACCTACCTGGTTTCCAGCAACACAAAGCAATGTGGCTGAAGCAGAGCCTTGTTGAGCGAGGCCAGGAGGCTTTTGTCTGGCAGCTTTGGGAGGGGTTTCTCCGGGGCCACCTCGTCTAGGGTGTCTTTCAGAAGGTCGAGAAGGGCGTTGTCGAGGAGGTCTAGAGTTTGAGGCTGACATAATAAAATAAAAATTTAAGCGGCAAAACTGAAACGGCAAAGAAACAATAACGCTCAATAAAGCTAGCTGTTCAACAAGGTATAAACAATGGGGCTAAACAACACCAAAAAGACGGTGGGGAAAATGCAGGCAATGAGTGGAAACAACATTTTGACGGGTGCTTCTCCGGCGAGTTTTTCGGCGCGCTGGGTGCGATCGATGCGCAGCTGTACGGACTGAATTCGAAGAACTTTTCCCAAGCTGGTGCCCATTCTATCGGCTTGGATGAGTGCGGAAATAAACTGTGTCACCGCTTGTAAGTCGATGCGGTATGCCATGCTTTTGAGGGATTCTTCCCTGCTTTTTCCCATTTTCAGCTGTTTGAGCACCAGGTTAAACTCGTCGAGCAAGGGCCCTGGTTTTCCTTTTTCAACCACTTTGCCCAAAGCACCTGTAAAATCCAAACCGGCTTCAACGGATAGTGTCAACAAGTCGAGGTTATAAGGGAGAGCCCGGCTGATTTTGAGGTGGCGTTTTTTGACCTGATCGTTCAGCCAAATTCTCGGATAGAACAAGCCAATCAGCGCTGGAATGAGTGCCCACAGAAAATGAATGCCAAAGGTGCTGGTGCCTATAATTCCAAAAACAAGGCCCAGCACCAAACCTATCTCTTGCAGAGCCATAAATTCTTCAGGGTGATAATCTGCAGGCTCACCCGCGCGCACCAATTGACGGCGTATGCGATGATCATAAGCAGGCCACATAAACTGCCGGTTAATCACCCCCAGCCGACGGATGATCACATTGCCGGCCCCCTTCATTCCACCTAGAGATTCATTGCTGATTTCCTCGGATAATTTCTGAAGATAAGAACGATAAAGCCAATATACAAAAAGCCAAATGGCCGCGGCAGTGGCCAAGGCCGCCAGCAAAATGCCACCCGAAATAAGCACGGTTTGCATAGAACTCCATATCCCTTGCATTGCGCGCTCCTTAAATGTCGATGTTGACGATGCGCCGAATAATCAACATACCCAGAACTTCCATAATGGCAACGGCGGCTACCATCGCATAGCCCCAATAGCTATCCAGCAAAGGTTGCATCAAATCCGGTCGCTGATAGTTGACAATAAGCCCAAGCGCCAGAGGCATCGCCGCCACAACCCACCCTTGCATTTTTCCTTGTGCCGTCATTGACGCAATTTTTCCTTCCAACCGAAACCGCTCTCGAATGGTGCCCGACAGCGTTTCAAACATCTCCGCCATGTTGCCCCCCAATTGGCGAGCAATATTGGTGGCAACAGCCACCAAATCCATGTCGTCAGAGCCAACACGCGCAGCCATATTCAACAAGGCTTGATCCAAAGCCACTCCCAGTTTTATTTCACGTACATATAAAGTGAATTCTTGTCCCAGGGGGTTTGGAGCATCTTTCGCAATAAATTCAACGGATTGCTGAAAGGTAAGGCCTGCTTTAAAGGCATTGGACATGCCTTGCAAGGCATCCACCAGTTGTGCATTGAAGAGGCGGATCCTCCGTTTGCGGAACTGTTTAATGAGAATCATCGGGAGAAAAAACCCGAAGATGGTGCCAAAAATGGCCATGAGGCCATTGAAAATGACATACGTCAGCATCCCCAGCAGAACCATGGTTGCCACGTTCGTCGCCAACAACTGTCTGGGGTCAATAAACAAAAACATATTCCCCAGATCGTCCAGCGAGCGTACAACATAGCGCTCCTGATAACGCTCATAGGCCCGAACAAACACCCCATAAACAACCAAAAACAGGAAAAACAGCGCAGCCGTAATCGAAAGAGCTGCCAGCCCTGGATATAATGCATTCATAAAGCATTCCTTATCGGGCTGCGCCGCCGCCTGATGAGCGGACCACTTCAATGCCAGTCATGGTGTTGCGTTTGGTGTCCGTATTTTTCTGTGCATTCGAGTCGAACAAGGTGCCGGAGGTTGTCTTGGAGCCGCCAGAAACGCTGTCTGCATCTTCTTCGTTGCGCAAGGATAGGAGCAAAGTGCCTAGATCTTGCGCCAAGGCCAGCTGCTCAACCTCTTCAGGCAAAACCATCAGTGAAATCTCGCTATAGCTGCGCTCTTCTTCTGTGGTCAGCGCCATGTTGGTGCTGCCGGTGATCAACCCCGTGGCCAACACCACAACATTTTGCTTGATGGTTGTCGCAACGTTCTCCTGTGTCTGAGGATCTTTAAAAACCCAAATGATGTCAACACGATCGTTGGGGCGAATCCATCTGCCCACAGCAGAGGCGCCGGTCACGTTCAAGGTATAAGCACGCATGCGCTTCAAAACTTTCGTGGACAACCTCTCCACATTCTTCATCATTGAAAATTGTGTCCACAGCAGAGGATCTCCCGCTTTGACGTCGACCAGAATTTTATGGCCTTGAATGAGGTTGCGGCTGTCGATACCAATGTTCGAGGGAGAAATAAACCTCTCGGGCATCTCTCTTGGCTGCAACATGTCTTCCGTTATCTCCGTGCCCTCTGCAACATCCTCGTTAACAACAAGGACCCTCTTGAGTGCCCAACCCTTTGTTACGGCCTGCTCCTGATTTTTAATAGCGGTAAAAGCCAAAACCCCCGCAAAAGCAGCCAAACAAAACGCAAGTACAAGGGGCATTTTTCCCTTTAACATACCGTAGCTTCTCCCGTTAAACGAACAAACACAGCAAAAATGAAAACCCAACAACGCCGTCAAATGTATGCATATTCTCTATGCTCTGCCAACCGTATTTCTTTTTCATGCCTGGAAATAACAACCTAGGGCATGAGCAAACCCATGCGCGCCTGCCTCTCTAGCTTTTTTCATGTGAAGAGCGGGCCACTCCTGCCCATTTTAGCAACAAAACCAAAAAGACGGCAATGAGGCTGGCCAACAGTTGCCAACGCAAGCCCATGGGAAAGGGCTCTTTCATGTGTATATAGAGGGTGCGCCCCAACGCCAGACCCATAAGGCCACCTGTCCATGTGCGCCACCCGTTAGTAAAGGCATGAGGCCAAAACTGGCCCCACATCCAATCCACAATGGCCGGCAAGCTGAGCCCTAAAACAACATAGCGCTCAACAAGCATTTCTTCATGGGAAACATAAAAAACAAACTGCACCATGAGGGCCAATGCCAGCACTGGATAGAGGCCTGTGCAGCGGGCACAAAAATACTTCCCCTTCACCGCATAGCAACGGTGCAACTCAGCTTCACGGTGATGACTGAATAAAAACAAACCCCACATTCACCACTTCTCTGCAGGTGACGAAGCAAAAATATCCAAAACCTCTTCACGAGACAAAATGGATTTGCTCACCAGCAAATCCGCCAAAGCAACAACAACCTCTGACAACTCCGCAGCCCCCTTCCCACTCAGAAGCTTCGCAAGTTGTGCAGCAAAAGGAGACAAGCTGGGCAAAGTTTCAATGGAACCCAGCTTGGGCGTCTTCTCTCGCTCATCCGCAACAGAAGGTTTCCTGGCGGGCTTCATCAAAACCGTATTCGTCTCCGCAGGCGGACCTGGCACCCACGCAATTTGTGTCTTCTCATCCAACGCCGCCAGCGGCCTTAGCTCTTGCTGTGTCAAACCCACAGCAGGCGAAAACCCGTCTTCCAACGGCTCATCAGCCCCCAAAGCGTCGAACAAATCCTCTTCAACAAGCTCAGGTTGTTTCTGAGAGCTCTCTGTCCCGGAAGAAAGCAAAACTTCCCCTGAGGCCAACTCATTGTCCCCTAAGGCCGACAACACCCGCTCTATTTCATCCGAGGAAGCAACATAAAGCCGTATGGACTTCGCACTCAACCCACTCCTGGCTCGCTCAATGGCATCCGTGGCCATCGGGTCTGCCACGGCTATACAAAACTCGCCCGGGGAAGCCTCTTCAAATGGAATCAGCCCGTGGCGCTGCTGAAAACTTAAAGGGAGCACTTGGGCAACCGAAGAAGACACCATGCTGAGCTCCGTATAAGGAAGCATTTTCTGTTCAGCCAAAGCCCGGGCCAGCGCATCAGCCTCAAGTCGACCTTGCTGAATCAAAATCTCCCCCAGTCGGCTTGGGTCTCCATCCACCTGAAGCGCCAATGCCTCTCCCATGTCCTCAGCGGAGATGATCTTGTGCGCTATAAGAATTTCACCAATTTTCTTTTTCATAAGCAGGCATAACGCTCTGTTGCCAAGTATAACCCAAACCCAATTCCCGCCTAGCTCCTTCTGCCTAACATTTTAAAAATACCCAATGTACTTTTATCCCTTCTTTCTCCAGAAAACACCCTCTATGTTGTGGCCACCAGCCGCTTTAAGCCCCGCGTTGAGCCACCTTTAGCCACCACCCCCATCCAAGCTTATACCCTCTTCAACGTCAACTACACGAATCCCTTGTGGAGGAGCTAAAATAAATAATTTCTCTTCCAATTCCTTGTTTGTTGAATAATCCGTATAGCTTAATTCCAAAAACAATTCAGAGGAGGGGACTTTGAGTGTGCGCTTCTCCGGAAAAACCTTCCGGGAGTTTAGGCGCACAAAAGAAGCAAATGTCAAATGGTAGTCCCGAGCCCCTTTTAGCTCACTTTCAATAACCCGAAAGTCCTCAACATCCACACTCCACAGTTGTGAGAAATTCTCCGCCCTTAGCCAAAGGTATCTGCGCTTGCCCCCACCACCCCTGTTTTGAGTATCCTCCTCCACCTGCACTTGCCCTCCCATAAAACGCGGAGCCATTCCTAACAAAACCTGCACAAGCTCCCTCGGAGAAAAATAAAGTGGCAAAAAACGCTCCAGGTTTTCCTGCGTCGCAACTCCACGAAAAAACTCGGACTTTTCTAAGTCCCACAAGGAAAAGCGCCCTGAATGCGAAACGAAAATTCGAAGGGGACGCCCCAAACCATCTAACAATTCCAAATGTATAGAGTCAGGAAGCTGAACGGCTATCAACACTTCAACCACGCCTTTTTGTTGCGGCGCGTCTATTTTGAGGCGTGCTTGTCCTTTGAGGCTGCGGATTTCCGCGGCTTCGCGCTCTATGCGCTCTATCAGCTGCTCCGGGGGCATCTGCACAAGCGGCTTTTGCCCTGTCGGCGCTGTATGTATACAGCTGAAGTGCACAAAACAGCTTATCAGCGCTATAGGGAGGGTTTCTCTCAAACTCATTGCTTTGCCATGCCTTGCCATTCTACGCAGAGAAAGGCTTCTTTATTCTAATATTTTATTGAGGTCCATGAATTCGAGAACAGAATGAAAATGGATATTTTTTTGCAGTGGCTGCACCTGGACAACATCACGCTGGCAGGTGGCCTCACCCTCGCCATCATCTTCCTGGCCTGCCTGCTTTCTCTGGCTGTGGCCGTTGAGCGCCTCATTGTGCTCTGGTCCCTCGGCCCCAAAACACGCACGCTTTTTGAAAACATTGCCCGCCAACTCCTGCAAAATGACATTCCCGCAGCCAGGGCGCTCGCAGAGCGCTCGGCTTTGCCTCTCGCTGAAGTTTTCCGCGCAGGCTTTCAGGCAGCACAGCGTATAAACCCCACAACCGCCATAGAGAGAGAAAGGCTCTCTCAAACCCTCAACCTCAGAGGCTCCCTCTGGTTGCTGGCCACCGTCGGCGCCGTAACGCCTTTCATCGGCCTCTTTGGCACTGTCGCGGGAATTATGATGGCTTTTAAAGAGCTCGGCCTGGATGTACAATCCGGCGGCACTGGGGGCCCCGCCAGCGTTATGACGGGTATTTCTGAAGCGCTGATCGCCACCGCCGCAGGCATTCTCGTCGCTGTGCTGGCCGTCATCCTCTTCAACTATTTCCAGTCACGCCTCTCCCGCCTCTCCATGGAGCTCAAACTCATTTTCGCCGAATTTACAGAGCTCCTCCTGTCTGCAAAAACGACCTCAGAAAATATGCCTTCTGCTCCCTCACCCTCTGCTCCTGCTGCTTGCACAAAACCAGCCCCCTCTTCAACCCCTTCGTCTGAGCCTCCACCTATGCCCATGGAGGAGGCCTAGCCCATGTCAACAGAGCCTTTTTCAAATGAAGAAGAAGCTCAAAATGAAGCCGTCTTCTCTGAAATTAATATCACGCCGTTGACGGATATTTTTCTCGTGCTGCTTATTATTTTTATGGTGACAAGCTCTGTCATCATCGCCCCCCCAAGCAGCTCCAACCCCAGCGGAATACGCGTCAACCTCCCCCAGGGAGGAAATGCAAGCACCACCTTGCCTGTAGATGACTTGTCCATTGCCGTTCTGGCGGATGGACGCCTCGTCGCTTCAGGCCATGTCGTCAGCCCTCAAGAGCTTGAAACCCTCTTCAGGGAAGCCAAAAGCAAAGCCCCTCATACCCTGGTCGTCATTCAAGCAGACGAAGGTGTACCCCATGGAAAAGTCGTCGAAGTCATGGGAATGGCTCAAACCGCCGGCTTGGAGCAATTGGCCATCGGCGTTCGACAAACACAGCCATAGGCCGGTTGAGCTTTGCAGTGAGCTTGGTGGAAGCGGTCTAGGCTGCTGCCTTCACTCCCGCCTTCGCAACATCGACCACCGCAGCAAAACCTGAAAAATCTGCCACCGCCAAATCCGCGAGAATTTTTCGGTCCACTTGGACATTGGCCTTGGTCAAAGCGGCCAACAAGCCAGAGTAATTCATTCCTAAACTGCGGGCAGCAGCGTTAATGCGTACTATCCACAAAGAGCGAAACTCCCTCTTCCGGCGAGCTCTGTCTCTTGAGGCATAGTCCAAACCCCGCTCTACGGCCTCCTTCGCCCGGCGAAAACAATTCTTCCTGCGCCCTCGGTAGCCCTTGGAAAGCTTTAATATTCTATTTCGGCGACGACGCGCTTTCACTCCTCGTTTTATGCGCATGACAATCTCTCTCTCAGGGCGCTAGCTGGCGCCATAGGGAAACAGCTCTTTAATAACCTTCTTCGCGTCCATCTCTCGAAGGTGACTGCAACCTCTGTTGTGGCGCTTGTTGCTCGTCGACTTCGAAAAAGTAAACAAGTGCTTCGCATTGGCCTTGGCGTGCTTCACCTTGCCACCCTTCTTAACTTGAAACCTCTTCTTCGCTCCGCTCTTCGTTTTGAGCTTGGGCATAACCGTATCTTCCTGGCAAAAATTGAGGAAACCGCCCTCCTATCTCGCAAACAAGGCCATGTCAACTGTTTGCTGTTACTTCACTCTCCCCTTCAAAATCCTTCGAAGAAACGGACTCAACCGCCACAGCCTCTGAGGGGGCTTTTTCAGTTGCCACATTCTCTGAAGGAGCTTTTTCAGCTGCTACATTCTCTGAGGGAGCTTTTTCGGCTGCCACATTCTCTGGAGAAAGTTTTGCTTCCAAATCCGCTTTGTCTCGAAGTCGCTTTTGATCTCGCTTGGCTCGCTCCATGGCTGCCACCTGTTGCTTTTGTAGATCTCTGGCCTTCTGGGCAACTTTGGGGTTGGGTGCTAAGATCATAAACATCTGCCTCCCCTCCATTCGAGGAGGCATTTCCACCATTGCCACGTCTGCCAGATCTTTAGCAACATCGTCTAAAACAGCTTGGCCGCGATCTCTGTGCGTAATCTCCCGCCCACGGAACATAATGGTGACTTTGGCCTTGTTGCCTTCTTCAACAAAACTGCGAATGTTGCGCACCTTAAACTCATAGTCGTGCTCCTCCGTCTTCGGCCGCAGCTTCATTTCCTTCACCTTGACGACAACCTGCTTCTTTTTGGTCTCGTTGGCCTTCTTCTTCTCCTCATATTTGAAGCGGCCATAGTCCATAATTTTGCAGACAGGAGGCCTGGCCATGGGGTTGACTTCAACCAAATCCAACCCTTCCTGCCCAGCATGCGCCAAAGCAGCTTCCAGTGTTAACACGCCCAGCTGCTCGCCACGGGGGCCTACAACTCTCACTTCTCGTGCCCGAATTCGCCTATTGGTCCTCTGATCTCTAACGATAAGCTAACCCTCCTGAAAATACTTCAGAGCCCAGAGAAATACCTGGGTGAAAGCCTAAGTCAAGCCTCTAAAAGCAGCTCCCTTAAAAAAAAAGGACTCGTAAATACGCAAGCCCACCCCCCTCGCCTTTTTCTTTCTCTCACCTTTTCCTTTATTGAACGCCTGATGATTGACCTGGAGTGTGCGCTGATCTATCGAGCACCATCATGCCCCTAAACCACGACTTCAAAATTTTTACTGGCAACTCCAACAAAAACTTGGCCATCCGCGTATGCCAATACCTGGGCAAACCCCTCGCTAAAATCAACGTCACTCAATTCTCCGACGGAGAAACCAATGTGGAATTGGGTGAAAATGTAAGAGGCCTCGATGTCTTCATCCTCCAGTCCACTTGCCCACCTGTTAATAACAACCTCATGGAACTGTTGATTATTTGTGACGCACTCCGGCGCGCAAGCGCAGGCTCCATCAACGCCGTCATCCCCTATTATGGTTATGCACGTCAGGACAGAAAGGTGGCTCCTCGCACGCCTATTACGGCACGCTTGGTCGCTGACTTAATAGAGGTGGCAGGGGCAACGCGCGTCGTCTCCATGGATATGCATGTGGGTCAAATCCAAGGCTTCTTCAATATACCCACGGACCATATTTATGCCGCGCCTGTCTTCCTCGAGGACATTCGTCAACGCTTTCCCAACCCCTCAGAGCTGGTTATTGTTTCTGCTGACGCGGGAGGCGTAGAGCGCTCGCGCGCTTATTCCAAACGCCTCGATTGCCAACTGGCCATCGTCGACAAACGCAGGCCTCAAGCCAATGCCACAGAAATTATGAATTTGATAGGTGATGTCCGAGGAAAAGATGCCCTCATCATCGACGATATTATTGATACGGCGGGAACCATTACGCTGGGCGCCGCCGCCCTCAAAGCCAATGGCGCAAGACGCGTCTTCGCCTATGCCGTCCACCCCGTCCTCAGCGGCCCCGCCTTGGACCGCATCCACGACTCCTGCCTCGAAGAGTTGGTTGTCACCGATACCATCCCCCTGACTGAAAAAGCCAAAACCTCCGGCCGCATCCGCACCGTCAGCACGGAAATGCTCTTCGGCGAAGCCATCGCTCGCATCCACCGCGCCGAGTCCTTAAGCTCCCTCTTCGTCTAAACCCCAAATGTCCTCTTCCTGAAAAAGCAGCCTCTGCTCTTCAGGGCTGAGCTTGCGCTTTTCAAGCAAGTCCGGGCGCAAAGCCTGAGTGCGCTTTAACGACTGCCAACGCCTCCACGCAGCAATGCGCGCATGGTTGCCACTCAACAACACAGGGGGAACTTCTATCCCGCGAAACAAGGCTGGACGCGTATAGTGGGGGTGCTCCAAAAACCCTTCCTCAAAACTTTCTGAAGAGGCAGACTCTTCATTGCCCAAAGCTCGGGGAAGCAGACGTACCACCGCATCCATAACGCAAAGCGCTGCCAACTCTCCTCCCGTCAATATATAGTCGCCCACGGACAACTCCCCATCCACATGGGCCCTCACGCGCTCATCTATCCCCTCATAACGCCCACACACCAACACCATGCCCGCTCCCCTCGCTAACTCACGCGCACAATGCTGATCAAAACGCCGCCCACAAGGCCCCATTAACCACACAGGCACTTGCGGAAATTGCCGCCGGCTGGACTCAATGGCTAATACTACCGGCTCCGCCTTCATGAGCATGCCGGCACCCCCTCCATAAGGTATGTCATCCACCACCCGGTGCTTGTCCCTCGCAAAAGAACGTATGTCCACCGCATGCAAACGGAATATGCCATGAGCCAATGCCCGCCCCACCACACTCTCTTGGGCATAGCCCTCAATAAGCCCAGGGAATAAACTCAAAACACTCAACTCAAACATAAAGCTAAACCCACTCCCAAGGACGCACCACAACATAGCCTTCTTCCATGCACAGCTTGGGCACATATTCATCTACCCAGGGCACCATCCACTCCTTCCCCTCTTTATTGTGGATGACAAGGTTGGGCACAGGGCCCACATAAAGCAAAGTGCTGACATGCCCCAACGTTTCGCCAGACTCCAGGCGCGCCTCCAACCCAACCCAGTCCTCCAGAAAAAACTCCCCCTCCTGCAGCACCCCCATGTCCTCGCGCGCTATATAAACCCTGGCGCCTACCAGCTGCCGCGCCTCCTCTGGTGTATTCAACCCCTCCAGGGAAATACTCCACCCCTCGTTGAGCTTCCTCTTCCCCGTTAAAGCCAAAATGTACCCCTCCCCCAGGCCCCTCTTGCGGAACTGCAAACACCTGGCCAGTTGCACACTCTGGCTTTGAGGATCGAAGGTTTTCACCACCACCTCCCCACGCGTGCCGAATGTGCGGGAAACATAGCCCAGCTGAAGCCATGCTTTCATGGGGAGGGAGCAGCGGAAGCAGCAGGAGCAGCGGAAACAACCAAGGTAGCAGGGGAAGCAGGGGCAACCGCAGAGGGCTTTTTCCCTTCCACATCCAACTGCAGCTTGCTTTCGGGCAGCCTCAGGCAAGAAGAGGCCACGGTGCGCAGGGCATGGATGGTGCGGCCGTCTCTTCCAATTATTTTGCCTACGTCCTCTTCGGCAACCTTCAACGTGCACACAGGGCCTTTGGGGCTTTCACAAATGCTTACTTCTACCTCTTCGGGAGAGGAAGCCAAGGCCCGTGCTATATATTCAATGAGTGGCTTCACGCAAACCCCCAGCAGGCAACCCCACAAAGGCGTAGCTGCTTAAAGCTTTTCATGGCCTGCAACCACAGCACCCGCACGCTTTTTGAGGTTTGCAGCCGTCTTGGAGGGTTTGGCTCCCACGCTTATCCAATAGGCCCAGCGCTCTTCATTTATTTCAAACTTTGGAGGCTCCTCATTGGGGTTGAATAAACCAATGGCCTCAATAAACTTCCCATCCCGGGGGCTGCGTGAGTCCGCAGCAACAAGGTGGTAAATGGGCTTCTTCTTGGCGCCAGCTCTGGTGAGACGAAGGACAACAGCCATGCTTTATAAACTCCCTTTGACAAAATAGGTTGAGCTCAGTTGCTCTAACGAAGGCTTGCCCCCCATGTCAACCCCCTTCTCTCTCCTTTGGAGGCAACACCGCCAATTGCCCGCAGGCCGCAGAAATGTCCGCCCCCTTGCTTCCACGCACAAATACGGAACAATGCCTCTCTTCCAACAAAGTACGAAAACGCTCTATGCGCTCTGGGCTTGGGCTTTCAAAAGGCAACCCCTCGTTGGCGTTATAGGCAATGAGGTTAACCTTTGAAGGAATTTTTCGTACCCATGCAGCCAACCTCAAAGCATCTTCGTCGCTGTCGTTTATGCCCTTAAAGAGTACATAGCTGAATGTCAGCCTTTGCCCGGGCTTGAGGGGGAGTTGTTGGCAGGCCTCCATCAACTTTTTAAGGCCCCACTTGCGGTTGACAGGCATCAGCTGGCTGCGTTGCTCGTCTGTAGAAGCATTGAGGGAAATGGCCAGCTTTATGTTAATGGCCTGCGCCAAACGCAAGAGGGCTTCAGGCAAACCTGAAGTGGACACCGTCACATGGCGCATTGAAAAATGAAGCCCGTCCTCGCAAAGCAAAAGCCTCAAGGCTTTGCTGAGGCCCAGGAGGTTGTGCAAAGGCTCTCCCATGCCCATAAACACAAGGTTGCTTAAAGGACGGTTGCTTAAGGGGCGCTCTCCGGGCAGGCCTTCGGACTTCAGGAGGCCGTTAACGGTGTATACCTGGGAGAGGATTTCGCTGGGCTTTAAATGGCGTACAAAACCCATTTGGGCTGTCAGGCAAAACTTGCACCCCATGGCACACCCCACCTGAGAGGAAACGCAGAGGGTTTTCCGCTTTTCAAAAGGCATATACACGGACTCAATGCCTCTCCCATCCTCCGTCACAAAACGGTATTTAATGGTTCCATCCATGGAGCGCTCTGTTCTGTCCAAACGGAGGCCAACAATGTGGGCTTTCGCCTCAAGTTGCTCTCTTAAGCCCTTGGACAAATCCGTCATTTGAGAAAACTGCGTCGCGCCCCGCTGGTGCAACCATGCAAACACTTGCCGCGCACGAAAGGGCTTTTGCCCCAACTCTGAAACCAGCCAATGCGCCAACTCGCTGGGCTGCATGGCCAATATGTCCACCTTCTCACTCACAACTTTTCATCCAGCACTTTTTTGTCCCATGCCCCAGGAGAAAAGGCCACAGGAGAAAAGTCCCATGCCCCAGGAGACAAGCTCATGTAAAATCCACCCTTCGGCAAGGGACATGTGTTTAAAGCATGCGCCTTAAGGCATTGTCTTTTTTGAAAAAATGGTGCCACAACCCAATGAGGGAATGCAGCACAATAATGGCGAGAAAAACCATTCCCACAAGGCCGTGGCTCTCTCCCAGCATTTTGCCAAGCACGTCATTTTTCCCAATAAGCGTTGGCAGCTCAAACCCCAGGGAATAAATTTTTACGGGGTTGCCTTTGGCATTTATCATCAACCACCCTGACAAAGGCATCACCAACATCAGCCCCCACAAAACACCGTGCATCAACTTCAATGCCTTCGCTTGCCACGGGGGCTGAGGGGGGACAATGGGGGGTTTGGCACTCGCATAATAGGCAATGAGGCGAAACACCAGCCAGCCCAAAAGCAAAACACTCACCCCAAAATGCAAACTCATCATCAGCTCGCGCTCGGATGTTCCCTTTTCATAAAGCTTGCGCATCCAAACGCTCGCATAAACCACCACCATCATCAGCAGGCCTGACCAATGGAAAAAACGCAAGGCAAGAGAAAACTTTTTCGCGCTGTTTTGACTTTTAGACATCTTCATCCTCTCATAAGGAAAAGCAGCTGGAAACATTCACAAGAAGAATATTCAACTGCCGACTTTGGAGAGCTCTATAACGAAGCTCCCGCAAAAATGTTCAAAAAAATATTTGCGCCAACTGGCGCGTATTTTGCGCGCTTGTATTCAGCCCCTACATGGGCTTGCTCACAAACACATGGCATGTGCGGCATTTTTGCATTGGCCTGAATTTATAAAAAAGCAAACGGACTTTGAAACGGGGCGTTGGTGGAGTTCAGCACCGAATATTCTACTGCCTCTGCATATAATCCATAGGAGGCTATTGATCGCATTTTGCGCCAATGACATGAGGAGAAGCTCCCCTATGAAAAAAGAATTCAACCCCCTTCTCGCGTTGTTGACGGCCTTCGTCCTGGCCTTGTCCGGCTGTGGCTTTAACGAAAGAGATGTGAAGAGCGCGACAATATCGGCGGACGGAAAAACCGTCTATATCGTTTCGACTTCCGAGTTGAGCTTTTTTCCAAGTGCAATGCAGCCGCCATTATATTTGGATGTTTTTGATCTATCGCAAAACAAACAGATAGCCTCCCACAAACTGCCTTCCCATTTTTCTCAAACCGTCCACCTTTTCACCCAAGGCCCGGACACCCTCATGGTTGTTTCGCATGAATCCGCCCCCGCCCAACTTGCACAAAACAGCGTCTATTTGTGCAAGCCCAAACAGCCGCCTGAACTCATCAGCAAAGAAGCATTTTATCTTCGCGTACCCAGGAATAAACCCTATTTTTGGCACAACCATGCGGTGCTTATTGGCAAAAACAAAAACGACGCTCATGCGCTGATGTATATACAAGAAGGAAAAGTCAGCGTTTTCCCGCTCGATGACAGAGAAGAATTCGCAGCCGGCATCCAAAGCATCTCCGTTTCCTCTCATGACGCCAACCACAAGATGTTCACCATCGATCTCCGATTGTATGACAATCAGCTCATCTATATTTCCCCATTTTTGACAAGCACCGGTGTTCCGCTCATTGAACGGGAACCGAGCAGGCGCTCCCCCAAAAAAGAGGGTATAATGCAACGCTTTAGCAAGGAATATTATGGGGACAATCCTATATTGGTGGTTGAGAACCAGAAGGACTCATCGGCCAAACTGGCGGCTTTCTCTCCTTTTGGCAGCGCTTCTTTGCGAAAGGCTGCACACCCTGTCACCTCAGAAACACTTTATCGTGCCATCTCTCTTCGGCAGGACAACTCCACACAATTGCTTCTGGGCTATGCCGGCACCAACCCTGAACAAGCCACTGTCATCGGCTATATCTATCATCCAGAAAGCGGCAACCTGACGAAACTCCCAACCTTTGGAAAATTTGATTTGGGCGAGCTGAAAGAGGTTGGCTCTGTTATCTCTTCTTCACCTGAGCAGTTCATCCTTCAGGTGAAAAGCAAAAAGGCTCGAGAGACCGATGCCCTTGTGGTCCCTCTAAACGGAGAAGCCCCTTTCTATGCTTCTTCGGTTGATTTTCCCGAGACGCTCAAGCAAGCCGGCAGGCTGATGAGCAACTGGGGATACCTGATTATCCTCCTGCCCCTTCTGTTCCCTCTGCTCCTTTATTTGTCCTTTCGCCGCAAGCCTTAATGGGTTGCACAATATTTAGCTTATTTAGCTTTTGCACCCGCATTGGCCACCACAGCAGGGCCTTAAAATTTCTGATTTGCGGAAGAAATAGGATACTTCCCTGCAAGCACTCTGAGGCGAGTCAGAGCCATGCACAACATTGGCCTCTATGCTGTCGGCAAAGTCCCTGCGCAATGTCCCCTCCGCGGCCTTCTTCGGATCTGTCGCCCCCATTATTTCCCGGTTTTTGGCCACGGCGTCTTCTCCTTCAAGCACCATTAATATAACGGGGCCTGAAGTCATATATTTCACCAAATCCGCGAAAAAAGCCCTCTCCCTGTGCTCCGCATAAAAGCCCTCTGCCTCCTGTAGGGAAAGCTTTTGCATGCGCATGGCCGCAATACAAAAACCCTGGGACTCGAAGCGGCTTATTATTTTTCCTATAATGTTTTTGGCAACACCGTCGGGCTTAATAATGGATAAGGTCTTCTCAACTGCCATGGCATATTCTCCTCTTTTAAAAACTTAGGTTTGTCAAAATGAAAGCGCTCTAGCCTCCTTGGGCACGCTTGTCGAGAAGCTTCTTCACCACGCTCCCCAATTCCATGGGTGAGTCCACCACCTCTATGTTGGCCCGCTTCAGCGCCGCCACCTTCTCCGCCGCCGTCCCCTGGCTGCCGGAAATAATGGCGCCTGCATGGCCCATACGCTTTCCGGGGGGGGCGCTCATCCCTGCAATAAAGCCCACCACCGGCTTGGTGCACCTCGTGCGTATGTGCTCGGCTGCCTCCTCCTCGGCGTTTCCACCAATTTCCCCCAGGAGCAAAATGGCGTCGGTTTCTTCGTCTGCCTCAAAAGCCTCAAGCGCATCTATAAAGTCCGTGCCGTTAATGGGGTCGCCTCCCAGCCCTATGGCCATGGACTGGCCCAGGCCCAATTCCGTCAGGCGGTATACCGCCTCATAGGTGAGGGTGCCGGAACGGGAAACAACCCCCACGCGGCCAGGGCGGTGGATGAAGCCGGGCATAATGCCTATTTTGCACTGAAGGCCCGGTGCAATAAGCCCAGGGCAGTTGGGGCCAAGCAACCGCGAGGAGCGGCCCTGCATAAACTGCTTTACGCGCACCATGTCCAAAATGGGAATGCCTTCCGTAATGGCAACCACGAGGGGGAGGTTGGCATCCACAGCCTCCATAATGGAGTCCGCCGCAAAAGCCGGGGGCACAAACACCGCCGTTGCGTTGGCGCCCGTCTCGCGCACTGCCTGCTCTACTGTGTCAAAAATGGGCACCACCCCATTAAACTTCTGGCCCCCCTTTCCGGGCGTCACCCCTGCCACCAGCTTCGTGCCATATTCCAACATTCCACGCGCGTGGAAGCTTCCGGCCCCTCCCGTAATGCCCTGCACCAATACCCTTGTCTCTTTCTCAAGCCAAAATGCCATGGCTTCCTCCTTTCTGGGCCGCCAAAACCGCTGCCTGTGCCGCCGACGGCAAACTGTCCGCAGGAAGAATGCTTAGCCCTGAAGCCTCAAGCAAGGCCTTGCCCTTTTCTACATTCGTCCCCTGCAGGCGCACCACCAGCGGAAGCTTCAACCCCACCTCCTTCGCCGCCGCTATAATGCCCTCGGCAATAACATCGCAACGCATAATGCCGCCAAATATATTCACCAGCACCGCTCTCACTTGCGTGTCCTCCAAAATTAACTTAAATGCCGTGCTCACCTTCCCCTGGTCGGCTCCTCCGCCTACGTCCAAAAAGTTGGCCGGCTTTCCCCCTGCAAGCCCAATGGCATCCATGGTTGCCATCGCCAGCCCCGCACCATTGACCATGCAGCCTATATCCCCATGGAGAGAAATATAGGCCAGTCCTGCGGCCTTCGCACTCAGCTCCCGCGGCTCACTCTCATGCTCGTCTTCCAGGGCAAGCAGCTTGGGCTGGCGAAACAAGGCGTTGTCATCCAATTCCATCTTGCAGTCCAAGGCCATCAGCTCGCCGCTTTTCAGCAGCACCAGGGGGTTTATTTCTAGGGTGGAGGCATCATATTCCACATAGGCCCTCAAAAGTGCGTGGCATAACTTGCCAAAACTCTGGGCCGCCCCCCCGGAAAGCCCCAGCTGAAAAGCCAAGCTTCGGCCTATATAGGGTTGAAAGCCGGCCGCCATGTCCACATGCCTGCGCAGAATTTTTTCGGGGGAGGTGGCGGCAATTTCTTCTATTTCCATGCCGCCCTCCGCTGAGGCCATAAAGCATAACCGGCCGCATGCCCTGTCCAACACCAAGCCCACATAAAACTCGCGCTCAATGTCCAGGCCCTCCTCCACCCAAAGCTTTCGCACCCAACTCCCCTTCGGGCCCGTCTGCGCCGTCACCAAGGGCCTTCCCAAAAGCGTCTCCGCTATGGCGGCTGCCTCCGTTGGCGTTTTTGCCAACTGCACCCCACCTGCCTTCCCCCGGCCACCGGCGTGTATTTGTGCTTTTAATACCACCTTGGAAGTCCCCAGCTGGCTTGCGCACTGCTTCGCCTCTTCAGGGCTGTGCGCCAGGCCGCCCCGAGGGGTGGGGACCCCAAAAGCCTTCAACAACTCCTTCGCTTGGTATTCGTGGATTTTCATTGTGTTGTCTGTCTTCTTTCCTCGGGTTTCCTTCAAAAGTACCTTGGCCTCTTGTGCCGCCTTAGGTATGGTTTTGGAATAGGTTGTCTTATCTAAAACAGACTTGAAATTATTCCAAATAGAGACTTGCTTGGTTTATTCATATGGGGCTTTCTTGGTTTATTCATATTTTTCTTGTGCGAAATCTTCCTGAGGTGCAGAGAGGTGAGTAGTTTCATTGGTTAGACGACAGTCATTACTCTTAGCGGCTTAGCGCCGGGAGGTGTAGAGCTTATGTCCCAAGCAACAGAGGCACGCGCCATGGAAGAGCCATCCGGGCTCCTGGGTGAGTGCACAAAATTTCTCAAAACATCCGTTGGCTCCAAGGTGGCCATGGCCATTTCGGGGCTTATTATGGGAGGCTTCATCATCGGCCATATGGCTGGCAACCTGGCTGTTTTTGGCGGGAAGGATGCCATCAACACCTATGCCTATTTCCTGCATAGCCAGCCTCTCCTCCTCTGGGCTGTCCGCGGGGGGCTTGTGCTTTCTGTCACCGTGCACATTCTCCTCGCCATCCGAACCCACCTCATTGTCAATGCCGCCGCTCGCCCTGTGCCCTATGCTTTCAAACCCTCTACCCCCAGGCATTGGAAAAAATTTATTGCGGGTTGGTCCGGAAAATATGCCATCTGGTCCGGCTTGCTCATTTTCTCCTACCTCATTTTCCACCTGGTGCATTTCACCTTCTGCAACGCCAAACCCACCACGCGCCTGCTCGTTAACGGACAAAACATAACCACCGTTGACGTCTACAAAATGATGGTGGATGCCTTCAACAACCCCCTCATTGCAGGCACCTATCTCCTCGCTCTCGTTTTGCTCGCCTCCCATTTGTCCCACGGCATTTATAGCCTCTGCCAACACCTGGGCCTCTTTGGCAAAACATGGACGCCTCTCATTCAATTTAAAGCCAAAGCCCTCGCCTATGCCATTTGCGCGGCCTTCGCTTCCATCCCCCTCGCCGTCCTTTGCGGCATCATCCAGTGAGGTAGGTATGAAACTTGACTCCAAAATACCCTCAGGGCCCTTGGCCAATAAATGGTCCAAGCACAAACAAGAATCCATGCTGGTCAACCCCGCCAACAAACGAAAGTTTCGCGTTATTGTTGTCGGCACCGGCCTTGCCGGCAGCTCCGCCGCCGCTTCCCTAAGTGAGCTTGGCTATAACGTCGACGCCTTCTGCTTCCAGGACAGCCCCAGGCGCGCCCACTCCATTGCCGCCCAAGGCGGAATTAATGCCGCCAAAAACTACCAAAACGACGGCGACAGCGTGCACCGCCTTTTTTATGACACCATTAAGGGCGGGGATTTTCGCGCGCGTGAGGCCAATGTCCATCGCCTGGCCGAAGTCTCCACCAGCATTATCGACCAGTGTACCGCCCAGGGCGTCCCCTTCGCCAGGGACTATGGCGGCCTCCTCTCCAACCGCTCCTTCGGCGGCGCCCAAGTCTCCCGCACCTTCTATGCGCGCGGCCAAACCGGACAACAACTGCTTATTGGCGCATACCAGGCCCTCTCCCGCCAAATTTATTCCGGCAACGTCAACATGCATGCGCGACATGAAATGCTGGAGCTGGTGGTTGTAGACGGCCACGCACGCGGCATTGTGACGCGAAACCTCGTGGACGGACGCATTGAGGCCTTTGCCGCCGACGCTGTGGTTTTGGCCACGGGGGGCTATGGCAACGTCTTCTACCTCTCCACCAATGCCAAGGGGTGCAATGTTACGGCCAATATCCGCGCCTTCCGCAAGGGCGCCGCTTTTGCCAACCCCTGCTATACGCAAATACACCCCACCTGCATTCCTGTTTCGGGGGACTATCAGTCCAAACTCACCCTCATGTCCGAAAGCCTTCGCAATGACGGACGCGTCTGGGTGCCCAAAAAGAAAGAGGACTTGAGCAAAAACCCCGCCAGTATTGCAGAGGCCGACAGGGACTATTATTTGGAGCGCAAATACCCCAGCTATGGCAACCTCTGCCCCAGGGACATTGCTTCGCGCGCAGCCAAACAAGTGTGCGACGAGGGCCGTGGCATTGGCCCCGCCGGGCGCGGCGTCTATTTGGACTTCGCCGATGCCATTTCCCGCTTTGGCAAAAAGGTTATTGCTGAGCGCTATGGCAACTTGTTTGACATGTATGCCACCATTACGGGGGAGGACCCTTATGAGGTGCCCATGCGCATATACCCCGCAGTCCACTATTCCATGGGGGGCCTCTGGGTGGACTATAACCTCATGTCCAACCTCCCGGGGCTGCATGTTATTGGTGAGGCCAATTTTTCGGACCATGGCGCCAACCGCCTCGGCGCAAGCGCTCTCATGCAAGGCTTGGCGGATGGTTATTTCGTCCTGCCTTATACCATTGGGCACTACCTCGCGACGGCCAAACAGCCCAAGGTTTCCACGGAGCACCCAGAGTTTAAAAAAGCCCTCGCCGACGCCGAAGCACGCCTTAAAAAACTCCTCTCCCTCAAGGGCAAACGCACCCCCGACAGCTTTCACCGCGAGTTGGGCCTGCTCATGTGGAATAAATGCGGCATGGCGCGAAACGCAAGAGGCCTCAAGGAGCTTTTGCAGGAAATTCCCGCCTTGCGCGAGCGCTTCTGGAGAGAGCTTGTCATCCGCGGCGACGCTGCCAGCATGAATGTGGACTTAGAGAAGGCCGGCCGCGTGGCGGACTTCATGGAGTTTTCAGAGTTGCTTGTGCGTGACGCCTTGGACAGGGATGAGTCCTGCGGCGGCCACTTTCGCGAGGAGCACCAAACAGAAGAGGGCGAGGCCAAGCGCAATGATGCTGAATTTTTGCATGTCAGCGCATGGGAATACCAGGGCGAAGGCCAGGCGCCCCTTCGCCATAAGGAGCCTCTCAACTATGAAGAAATTAAACTGCAAACGAGGAGCTATAAATAATGAGCGCGCACAATGAAAAACCCATGAAGCTCAAACTGCACGTTTGGCGTCAACGCTCCCCTCAACAACCCGGCGAAATGAAGGAATATGCACTTGACAACGTCGATGCGCACATGTCCTTTTTGGAGATGATGGACGTCCTCAACGAGCAGCTGGCCAACAACGGCGAGGAGCCCGTCGCCTTCGACCATGACTGTCGCGAAGGCATTTGTGGCATGTGCTCCATGGTTATTAATGGCCAACCGCACGGCGGCCACAAAGGCGTCACCACCTGCCAACTGCACATGCGCCACTTTAGCGACGGCGACGACATTTATGTGGAGCCCTGGCGCGCCAAAGCCTTCCCGGTGCTGCGCGACTTGGTTGTGGATCGCTCCTCTTTGGACCGCATTATTCAGGCCGGCGGCTATGTCTCCGTCAACACCGGCGGCACACCCGATGCCAACGCGCTGCCCATACCCAAAACAGAGGCGGATCAGGCCATGGACGCAGCCGCCTGCATAGGCTGCGGGGCTTGCGTGGCGGCATGCAAAAACAGCTCCGCCATGCTTTTTATGTCCGCCAAAGTTTCTCACTTGGGCCACCTCCCCCAAGGCCAGGCGGAGCGCTATAGCCGCGTCAAAGCCATGGTGCAACAAATGGATGCCGAAGGCTTTGGCAATTGCAGCAACCTCTCGCAGTGCGAGGCTGCTTGCCCCAAGGAAATCAGCAGCAAGGTTATTGCAGAGCTGAATAGGGATTTTTTGAAGGGCAGTTGGAGAGGAGAATAAGGACAGCTCCTTGGCGAAAAAGAAAACCGCTCAAGCACAACAGAGGGAATGAAGAGAGAACGCTTTCTTTCTTCATTCCCTTCGCTTCTCCGGCGGTCTGGGCGTGGGGCTGAAAGGCTCGCCGGTTTTCCGTGTAGTGCCGGTAACTCTAACTCGCTTAGGCCGCCATATTTGGCGTCGGATGGTCCGGCTCCTTGAGCGCAAGCTGGGGACGCACATGCCTGAAAAACAGTTGGAAGAAGCCCAAAAGCCCAAGTTTGAGCCACAAGGTGTTTATGGCCTCGTGGACTGTGTTGTCGTCATTGAAATACTCACGTTGAGCGTGCTGCAATGGCTCAAAAGGTTTGAAAACACACGGGCGAGCAAACATCCGGCCGTGGCGGCCACCCGGGAGGACTTGCAGGCCATCCACGTGCACGCAAAGCGCATCAAACGGCACATGCGCGACCTCATCCACGAGGTGCTGGGGGGGCCACAGGTGGCCGCGGACATGCCCCGCCACGCAGAGCTGTGGATGCGCATAAAAGCCCTCCTCATGCGCATGCAACCCTTTTGAGAAGCGCAGTTTGCACTTTAGTTTGCATTGTGGATGGTGTGAGGAAAAACAGCATACATACCTTACATACGCCTTTTCAATGTGTTAAATGTCAAAGTCTATGCGGAGGCCATGAGGGAAGCGGAGGAAGCGGCCGTGTTGGGCGAGCGGCAACAGACGAAAAAACTTTCGAGGAAAAGTCAGTGAAAGCACAAAAACTCGTCCAAACCCTTGCTTTTTTAGTTTTTGCACTGGCCTGTGAAATGACAGGCCAATGCAAAGTAGGCCATGAGGGTGCTGACTGCATGCCTGGCGCTTTTTGTTATGGCGGCAAGGACGCAAAGGCAGGTGACAATGGCGTATGCACACTTGCCTCGGCTGTTGAGGTGGCCATTAGCAGCTTTGAGCCCCTCGAGGCCGCCCATGGCGCCACCCTCACCATTCGAGGGATAAACTTCAGCGCCGTCCCCTTGGAAAACAGCGTCACGTTCAATGGAATTCCGGCCACCCTTGTTTCTGCCATGCCGGATGAAATAAAAGTCATTGTCCCCCCCAATACGCTCTGCTCTGGCCCCATATACGTTACTGTGGACGGGAAAACCGCCCGCTCCTCTATCCCCTTCACCTATGTGCCGACGGCTGTCACCGTCAGCACGCTTGCCGGTGATGGTGGGGCAAGTGTGCTCAGTGGCCCTTGCAACACCGCAATAGACGCGGAAGGCAACCTCTATGTGACGGACTTTGGCCTCCACCGCATTCGCAAAATAACGCCGCAAGGCGTCAGCACCTTTGCCGGGCATAGCACCCTCCCAGGCCACGAGGACGCCGCAGCAGAGCGTGCGCAGTTTGAAGCCCCCTGGGGAATTGTAACAGACGCAGAGGACAACTTTTATGTGACGGATGGCCAAGCGGAAAACGGCCGCATTCGCAAAATTTCAAAACAAGGAGAAGTCAGCACCCTTGCCATCGGCACCCAAGGCTTTGTCACCAACCCAGCTCCGGAAAATATTGAGCGCTTTAACAACCCTCGGGGCATTGTGAGAGATGCGGACGGCAACTTTTATGTGGTGGACACCAACAACCACCGCATCCGCAAAATTTCTCCAGAAGGCCACGTCAGCACGCTTGCCGGAAATGGCACGCCGGGCTTTGCTGACGGAGAGGCAGCGCTTGCACAGTTTCATTTCCCCCGCGGCATTGCCATGGACACAGAAGGCAACCTCTATGTGGCCGACAGAGACAACCACTGCATCCGCAAAATTTCGCCTGCCGGAGTGGTCAGCACCCTTGCCGATGGCATGCAAGGCTTCGTCATCAACCCGGAACATGCCATGCCCTTTTCTTTTCCTCATGGAGTTGCCATGGAGAAGACAGGCATCCTCTATGTGGCAAGCATCGGCGACCACCTCATTCACCAAATTATGCCCTCGGGGAAAGTATACCTCTTTGCCGGAAACGGCACGCCGGGCTTTGTTGACGGTGAGGCAGCGCTTGCACAGTTTTATTCCCCCCGCGGCATTGCCCTGGACACAGAAGGCAACCTCTATGTGGCGGATTTTGAGAATAACCGCATTCGAAAAATAACTATAAAATAAAGTCAGAGCCGTGTGGAATTTGCAGCTGCCTCAAGGCTTAGCCGCTTTTGTTTTTTGGATGAAATCCATCCCAGAGGCTTCATCATCATATTGCGTCCAGCGCTCGCTCGTTTTGGGCGCAAAAATATAGGTGGTGGCCGTGTTTTTGGAAGTGTCTATTTCCATAAGCCTGACGGGGTTGTTGGTGTCGGAGTGGAATGCCTGCAAGGAGGCCAGCACTTTGTTGCCGTTAACGCCTGCCAAACTCCTGCTCAAAGCCTCCCCGCTATGCCCTGAAAAAACAAAACGTATATTGGGGTAGAGTTTTATCAAGTTGTCATAGAGGTATTGGGGGCTGGTGTCGCCATACCCGCCATTGTTGGCGCCAATGGCCCCACTCGCGGTGAGGAAGGCGTGCGTTATGAGGATGACATTGTCTGCGGGGTGCTCAGCAACAACCCTCTTTGCCCATGCAATAACGGGAGTACGCGGCCACAGCTCCAGGGACAACACCAGCCATTGGGCGCCGCCCGCTTCAAAGCGGCCATATGCGTTGCTCAGGTTGCCTGCCTCATAGCGCCCAAGCACATGGGGCCCCATCAGCGGTTCGAAATGGGCGTTAAAGCGCGGCAACTCGCGCAAGGTGGCGTGGGCATTTTCTTCGGGGCACGCACCTCCACCCTCGCAAACGGCACGCGTATCATGGTTGCCGACGCCAAGCATAAAGGGAATGCCCGCAGCGTGAAGCACCTCATATGCATCGACCGCAACGCCATATTGGTGCTCATCCCTCTCTCCCCAATTCACCACATCACCACTGTGCAAAACATAGCGCAAATTCAGTGCCTCTTTGTTGTCGACCAGCCACTGCATTCTTTGTCGGAAACGCATGTCATCTGTGGGGCGAGCATTGGCCGCCTGCACTTCCTGCTGCGTATCGGGGAGAATGGCAATGGAGAAGACGGAGCTTTCATTTAACGCGGGAACATCCGGAGCGCTTTTTTCGGGCTCGGCAGTTGAAGGGAGCGCGCAGGAAAAAGGAGTAGCGGCCCATAGGAGCAAACAGGCAAATAGGGTTTTGGTTTTGTATACCTCAAGGCGCATCCGCTTTTTCTCCGTCAAATATGTATGGAAAATAACAACACCGCACGCATGTTTGCAAAGCAACTCCGACAATTCCTTAGAGTTGCATACCATTAATGGCATTTCCTTGGCTTTAAGGGCTCATCCACCCGTCCCTTTTTTGTCATGTCAATTTGCCCATGTTGGTTAAATGGGGAATTTTTCACCACAAAAAAGGTTTATTTGAAAAACTGTATGTGCTTAAGCAGGTATTTTATGTGTTTCCAGAGGGGGGGGGGAATGGAGGCTCGCTAAAGCTCGCCTGACTCCGCTTCGCTCCGTCCCGCCTCCCTCGGAGAGAGAAAAACAAAAACAACTCCCCCCGGAGGGGGAAAAATAAAAGCAAAAACCCTTTTTAGAGGTATCCAGCTTTTTTGAGGAGAGGTGCCCTCTCAGGCCTTTTTTTGAGCTTCGAGGAGGTTTGACTCGAGTTTGCGGGCCTCAGCAAATATAGGGTCGTTCTTGGGCGCCTCTTTTTGGAGTGCGCGGACTATCTCGAGTGCCTTGTTTCTATCGCCAAGCTTCGTATGCGCGAGGGCCAGGTTATAGTGCGCCCGCCACTCTCCCTTGGGGGCGAGCGGAATGGCCTTTTCGAGCAAGGTGACGGCCTCGGCATTCTTCTCTTTCGCGTTCAGTTGGATGAGCATGCCGGCCAAATTGGTCAACGGCTTCCAGTTGTCGGGGGCAAGGTTGATGGAGTTGCGGTAGGCCTCCTCAGCCTCCTTCTCACGCCCTGGGACGACGTCATAGAGGTTGCCCAGGTGGTACCACGCCTCCCAGCTTTTAGGGTTCCTTCGCAACAACTCGCGAGCGGCATTCTCACTCTTGTCAAAATCCTTGTTGAGGAGCGCCAAATTCGCCAGGTTAATCCACCCCTGCTCGTGCTGAGGGACAACTTTAAGCTCGCGCTCCACATAGGCCATTGCCGCCGTGGAATCCGAGCGCATCATCGCGGCAGCCAGTGCCTTTTCCAGCAATGCCGGGTGGTCGCCACAGTTGCCAAGCGCCGCGTCGGCAAGGCCTTGGGCAGCCTTAAACTCCTTGCCCTCAAAAAGCAGATCGATCAACGTGGCCCACGTCTCAACGTTTTTAGGGTCAATGTCCCGGGCTGCCTCGAAAGAGCGAATGGCCTTCTCATATTGCTTCGCCTCTTTATAGGCGTTGCCCAACATGAGGAAAGCGTCGCGGTTGCGTGGCTCAAGCTTGGTTGCCTCTATAAGCGCGGCAATCCCCATGGACACTCCTCCTGCGGTGACAAGCACCCGCCCATAGTTATATTGGCAGAGGAAAACAGAAGGGGCGAGCTCAACCCCTTTTTCAAGGTATTGCAACGCCTCCTTGGGGTTGCCCTCCGCCTCCTCTATTATACCCAGCAGCGTCCACGCCAGCCCGTTGTTGGGCCCCATCCGCGCCGCGGCCTGGGCGTGGATTTTGGCAGCCTCCATCTGCCCATTAAACAGAGCAATGCGCGTCAAACCCAAATAGACGCCCACCAAGGAGGGGTTTCTATCCAAAACTTGCTCATAAAGCTGGGCGGCCGGAACAATCTCCCCTTTGGTGAGGAGATTGTCCGCCTGCTGCAACAAAGAAAGTGTCTCTGCCGCCGTGCCCAACTCTTCCTCATTTTTGAGGAAAAGCCGTTTGGCCTCTTCATAATGCCCCGCTGTTATCTCTTCACTTGCGCGCTGATATAATTTGCTCTTTGCCATAGACAACCTTATCCCTTAAAACCCACAAGTTGGGAAGCGGAGATTGGCAGCCTATTTGCCAAAACCAAATAGGCCTTTCACGAAGCCCGCCGCCTTGTCCACCGTATTTTTGGCCATCTCGCTTGCCTTCTCGGCCACATTGGCTACGGCCTCCTTGGCCATGTCTGCTGCTTTCCCGGCCACGTTGGCTACGGCCTCCTTGGCCATGTCTGCTGCTTTCCCGGCCACGTTGGCCACGGCCTCTTTGGCCATATTACCAATCTGCTTGAGGTCCACTTCAAGGTCCACAGAGCCGCCAGCGCCAATGCCGAGCGCCGCACCAATGCTTCCGCTGATTTTAAGTTTGCCATCTTCGAAGCCAATTTTGCCGGATGCTGAGGCTTCGGCGCCCGCGCTTACATAGCCGCTCGCCTTAAGGCTGAAGGGGCCTGCGGATGCTTTGACGTCGCCTTCCAGTTTGACAACTGCCGACGCGCCTACGGAGCCTTCGGCAACGGCGTTGAGCGGATCTCTGGTAATTTTGACAGAGCCGTTGGCCTCTGCGGTGGCTTTGGCTGAGGCCTTCACATTCCCTTCAGCGGACACGGGGATAGACACACCGCCGACGTTGAAATCTCCAGAAACTTTGCCGGAAATGGATGCCGAAGCCTCAAAACCCACCTTCGCGTTGAAGCTTGCGTCGAGGCCATTCATGTTGAGCACGGCCTGCCCGGATGCGCCGGCCATAATTTCAGCAGAGGCGTTGGCCTCATATTCGGCCTCGCCATATTTCCCTTGGGTTTTTCCAGAGGAGTTGGCTTCAACTTTCTTCGACACCTCCTTGTTAAAGTCTCCCTTCAGCTCAGGGTTAATGCCGAGGGCCTCAAGGCCTTTTTGGAGCTGGCCAAGCTTCTCAGCGCCATTCTCCAGTTTCTTCTGCGTCTCGGGGTTCAGCTGGAACTCCTTTTCGCCGGATTTGGAGCCGGACCAGTTATTCTCATAATCCCCCTTGGCGTTGAATTTGTATTTGTCGCCATCCATGCCATATTCGACGAAGCGGCCATCGGCCTTGGCCTCGGGCGTGGCCATCTTGCTCGGCAGCTTCTCGGCAACCTTGTCCATCGCCTTGTCTATTTTTTCGTTAGCCTTGTCGAGGACCTTGTTGGTAACCTGGTCAATCTTCTCATTGGCCGTGCTTGTAACCTTGTCGGCAACCTGGTCTATTTTCTCGTTAACCTTGTCGACAGCCTTGTCAATTGTACTAACAATCGCACCTACGGCTTTGTCGGCAACCGTGTCAATCGTCTTTTCGACCAGCTTGCCTGCCTCAGCGACGACCACATCCCCCACGGCTTTAACAGCATCGCCAACAGCGGCTTTGCCCGTTTCAAATACGCCTTTTGCCTGATCCACCACCCCGTTTTTGAGATCCTTCACCCCACTCTCAAATACGTTTTTCGCTTGCTCGAAATTCCCTTTTTTGAGCTCACCCACCCCAGCGTCAAATACGTCTTTCGCTTGGTTGATAATGCTCTCTTTGGCCTCACTCGCCTTGTTGGCAACAGCTTCTTTAACCTCATTCGCTTTGTTGCTAACGGTCTGTTTAACCTCATTCATCGCCGATGAAACACTGGAACTGATTGCATCTTTGAAACCACTTATTAAACTCATGACATTTCCTCGCAAGAGAATGGAAATGGGCAAACGCTCCTCGGCAGACAACCCCAGCATTCCCAATATGGATAAACTTGTTTAGATTATCTGTCTAGAGTTTGTAAAGTTGCTAGCACTGCGAGAAAAGTTTGGAAAACAAGGTGAAAGCCCACAAAACAACAGGAGTTATTTTTTTAGCCCCGCCTAAAAAATACCCTCTATGCCCAATATGGGGGTTTGCTCCAACCAACAGAAGTGCTGCACGCCTCTTTGGGCTGCGCGAAAAAAGAAGGCTTGTTTTTATAGCTCGCCACGCTCAAGGCGGCATGGAAGCGCACTAGCGATTCATGGAGCCCAAAAACTCCGCATTGGATTTGGTTGGGCGCATATGCTTCAAAACAAATTCCATCGCATCAATGGGCGTAAATGGATGCAACACCTGACGCAATGCCGTTATGCGTACAAGGTCCGCCTGTGGCAACAGCAACTCTTCTTTTCGCGTCCCGGAGCGGTTAATGTCCAAACAAGGGAAAATACGTTTTTCAAATAATTTTCTGTCCAGGACAATTTCAGAATTTCCTGTCCCTTTAAATTCTTCGAAAATAACCTCATCCATGCGGCTGCCCGTATCAATCAACGCCGTCCCAACAATGGTGAGGGAGCCTCCCTCTTCAATGTTGCGCGCTGCGCCAAAAAAACGTTTGGGCTTGTGCAAGGCATTGGCATCCACGCCACCCGACAGAATTTTCCCCGAAGGGGGTACAACCGTATTATAGGCGCGAGCAAGCCGCGTAATAGAGTCCAACAGAATGCAGACATGACGCTTTTGCTCCACAAGCCTCTTGGCTTTGTCAATAACCATTTCTGCAACCTGCACATGGCGCGTCGCAGGCTCATCAAAGGTGGAGGCCACAACTTCTCCCCGCACACTCCGCTGCATGTCCGTCACCTCTTCAGGGCGCTCATCCACCAACAAAACAATTAAAAAAATGTCGGGGTGGTTGTGGGAAATGGCATGCGCAATGTTTTGCAACAAAACCGTTTTCCCGGCTTTGGGGGGGGCCACAATTAAACAGCGTTGCCCTAAACCAATGGGACAAAACATGTCTATAATGCGCGTCGTCAACTCGCTGGCTTCATGCTCCAACGTCAACTTGTGGGTTGGGTATAAAGGCGTCAGGTTGTCAAAGAGGATCCGCTCCTTAACATCTGCGGAAAGCGGATCCGCAAAATTAATGTTGTCCACACGCTGCAACGCAAAAAACCGCTCCCCTTCGCGCGGCTGTCGGATCGGCCCGCTGACAGTGTCGCCCGGGCGCAAATTAAACCGCCGTACCTGCGAAGGAGAAACATAAATGTCATCCGGGCTGGGTTGATAGTCTGAGTCCGCAGAGCGCAAAAAACCATAGCCATCCGACAAAAGCTCCATGACGCCTTCGGCGCGCACCTCATAATGCTTTTCTGCAACATTCGACAAAACAGAAAACAGCAACTCCTGCTTCTTCAAACCTTGCGCATCATAAACACCCAACTCGTGAGCCATCTTCGACAGCTCCGTAATTTTCATGTGCTTTAAGTCATTCAAACTCAAAGTCTGCAGCTGCTCCGCGGGGCTTTCAGCTTCCGGAGCCTCCATGGGCTCTTCTGCTTCGCTGCACAAAACGTCCTGCTCCATACCTTGAAACTCTTCGTCTCTCACGGGATGGGTTGCCTCGGGCGGCGTTGTCACCTCCTCAAGAGGCAAGGGCTCCTGCCCCTCAAGGGCGACCGCTTTTTCTGCTTTTGCCTTGGATTTTTTGCGCGTCGGTTTTTCTTCGTCGGCTTTGGTGCGGCTTTGAGGAGCTTCGCTGGTGTTGGTTTTGTTTTTTTCGGAACGAGCTTTGTTCATGTTGTGAAAAATTCCTGATGAGGGAAATGTATGCGACAGCTGCCTCGGGGAAATTCACCCTGAGAGGGGTGCCACGCATGCTTGGGAGCGCTAAGCTAGGTAAAAAGAAAACAACTTGTCAAGGATAAGAGCTGAAAATTGAACCAAAGGGAAAAATATGAATCCAACTTTGCGTATTGCAGAACTTAGAGAACGCATTCATTACCACAACCACCGCTATTATATATTGGATTCTCCTGAAATCAGCGACCTTTCCTATGATCTATTGCTCAGAGAGTTGGAATTTCTTGAAAAACAATACCCCCATTTGCAAACAGCGGACTCTCCTACAGCGCGCCCAGGCTCTGCCCCTCAAGAGAATTTTGGAAAAGTCTCCCACTCTCCCCCCATGCTTTCTTTGGCCAATGCCTTTAACACAGAAGAGTTAGGCGAGTTTAACCAACGTGTGTGCACGCTTTTGGGTGAAAGCTCCATCGCCTATATTTGTGAGCCCAAATTGGATGGGCTGGCCGTTTCTGTCAGCTATGTACATGGGCAACTCATTCGAGGCTCCAGCCGCGGCAATGGAGAAATGGGGGAGGACATAACACGCAACATCCTCACCCTTCAAAACCTACCGAAAAAGCTTGGAGGAGAAGCAGGCGCCTGTGAGTTGCTGGAGCTGCGCGGCGAGGTTTTTATTCAAAAGGCGGACTTTCAAAAACTCAACGCCTCGCGCTCACAACTCGGCGAGCCCCTGTTTGCCAACCCACGCAATGCCGCTGCAGGCTCCCTTCGTCAGTTGGATGCGCGCATTAGCGCTGAGCGTCCACTTTCGGTTTTCCTCTATGAGGTGGCCAAAGGAAAAACCTTTGCCTCCCACCTTCAAAAATTGGAGTGGATGGAAAACCATGGCCTGCCCATTAACCCCCTGCGCTTTTATGCCAGAAGGCTTGAGGAGGTCGAAACCTTCTATAACCAGCTGCTGCAACAACGCGCAACGCTCCCCTATGAGATGGATGGCCTCGTCATTAAGGTGGACTGCACAACATTGAGAGAGCGTTTGGGGGAGGCTTCCAAAAACCCTCGCTGGGCCGTGGCTTATAAATTCCCTGCAGAGGAAGTTGAAACGCTTGTTGAAGACATTCAAGTCAGCGTGGGGAGAACGGGAGTGCTCACCCCTTTTGCCCTATTGCGCCCCGTCATGGTTGGGGGAGCATGTATTTCACGCGCCACCCTGCACAATGAGGAGGAGCTTGCACGCAAAGACATTCGCATGGGGGACTGGGTTTTTGTCCGCCGCGCAGGCGACGTCATCCCTGAAGTTATTGCCCCCATCAGCAGCCGAAGGACGGGAAACGAGCGCCCCTTCTCTTTCCCCAAGCAATGCCCCTCCTGCCAGGCAGCTGTTAACCCAACCACCCGCCGCTGCACGGGGCCTTCTTGCCCAGCTCAACTTTCTGCAAAACTTTTTCACTTCGGCTCTAAAACAGCCATGGACATTGAAGGGCTTGGAGAGCAACGCTGTGAGCAGCTTATAAGCTCAGGCCTTGTCAAAAGGCTGGTCGACATTTATGGCCTCAACTTCAGCCAACTCATGGCGCTTCCACGCATGGGCAAAAAAAGCTGCCAAAACTTGCTTTCGGCCATTGAGCTTTCCAAAACCCGCCCCCTGGCTCGCTTCATCTTCGCCCTGGGCATTCACCAGGTTGGCGAAATAACAGCCAAAACACTGGCGGCTGTTTTTCAAAACATGGAAGCCCTCATGCAAGCAACTTCTGAGCAACTCACCACCATTCATGACATTGGGCCAGAAGTCGCACGAGAAATTCTCGAGCATTTCTCTGCTGTAGACAACCGCCAACTCGTGGACGATCTTCTGGCCGCGGGAATTGCCTTCCCCACAGAAAGCTTCCAGCCCACAGAAAGCTTCAGCCCCCTCCGAGGCAAACGCATTGTCCTCACCGGAAGCCTTCGCACCATGTCCAGAGAGCAAGCCAAAATGGAAATTGAAAAACGAGGCGGAAAAACCATGGCCAGTGTCTCTGCAAAAATAGACTGGGTTGTTGCCGGCGAGGAGGCAGGCCTTAAGCTGCAAAAGGCAAAAGCATTGGGCCTGCAACTCCTCGATGAGCAACAATTGAAGCGTCTGCTGGAAAGCTCTCCCTATGAAGAGCTCATGTCCAAGTGAAAGCGGTCTAGCGCCGCATAAATTCAACGCGACGGTTGGCGGCCCAGGCTTCTTCGTTATAGCCTCGAGCGGCCGGGCGGTTTTGGCCATAGCCAATGGTATTCAAACTGTTTTGCTCCACACCCAAAGTGCTCAAATAGCGCTTCACGGAAGCTGCACGGCGGTTGGAGAGTTGCAAGTTATATTCTTCGGTGCCGCGCTCATCCGCATGCCCTTCAACATCAAGCGACATGGGCGTCTGCTTCAAACAGTTTGCAAGCGAAGACAACTCGGATTGGGCGGAGGCATTGAGTTGGCTCTCATCAAACCCAAAATAAATGGTTGGCAAAGTGCACATCGCCTCTTGAGGGGGGGCACAAAAACCACCTCGGCATTCTTGCCCCGTGGGGCACTCGCTGTCGCTGACACATGAGCCTGGAGGGGTTTCACTCGTGTCCTCAACACATTTTTGATCGACGCAGGTTTTTCCAACACCACAATCCGCATAAGTTGTGCATTCCGGCCGGGGTACACATTTGTTCGCCTGGCAAACAAAGCCAAGCTTGCAATTGGCATCCGTCGCACATTCTTGACATGTGCCCTGGACGCAAACCTCCCCCTTCTCTGCACACTCGTCGTCTGCCTTGCAACTGGGATAAGCGGAAGGGCAACCCAACATCAATGCAAATGCCCCAACTCCAACTCCAAAAATAATTTTTCGCAGCACAAGCAACTCCTTCTTATGAGACGCAAATGCTCAGACAACGTCTGTGCCTGCACCTTTTGTTTGAAATTCTGTCTAAAACTCGCAACGCATTCTTAAACACAGTGTTTTTTGGCTCCTCAAACACCATGTTTCGCCGCCTGTTTCAGCCCTCCCTGGACAAGCCCACCCAAACCAGAGCATGAAACGCAAACCTTTAACCTCTTCTTAAGCACAGCCAAGACAGTTGGGCAAAAAAGAATAAGCCCAGCCCTCCTATGCCCTCCTAGCTGCTGGCAGAGGTATAGCGACGAATGGAACGCAACCATACCCAACGCGAAACAACAGCAAAAATAACTGTGCAGACAACAACCAAAGCAAGCTGCCCATAGGTTAAAACACCCAGCAAGGCTTGTGCAGGAAAAGTTGTCATGAATGCCGTGGGGATAACAAAAGTAAACAACAGCCGAAAAAAACCGCGAAATATGCTGATGGGCCAACGCCCAACATCAAAAATAGAGCCCAAAAGAAACGTCAGGTTGTCCACCTTCACCACCACAAAAGCAGCGCTGACAACCCATATCCACAAGGAATAAAGCAAGCCAATGGCCAGCAACAACAAAAAAGCCCCCCGGGCCAAATTCCCAAACGAGGGCCAAACCTCTATGCGCGCAAAAGCCACTGCGAAAATGGCCATGGAAGCCAAAAAACTGCTGGCCTTCCACGGTTGAAACCGCGCCGTGGAAACGAGGAATTGAGCATCCGCAGGCTTTAACAAAACAAAGTCCAACGTCCCTTTGCGGATGTGCTCTATGACGGTTTGCAAGCTCGGCTGAATGGCACCCTCCAACACCGTCTGCAAAAATACGAAGCAACCCACCACCAGCATGGCTTCACCCAAACCCCACCCCGGAATTTGCCCCTGCACTTTCTCACCATAAACAACCCACAAGGGCGCTAGGGCCGTTGCCGCCCAAAACATGGAAATAACGGCATCCACAAAAAAATCCGCCCGGTATTGCATGGACAACAAAAGCGAAGCTTTCAGCTGAATCCAAAACAGCTTGCCATAACGCCACATGCTAGCCTCCAAAAGCCTCAAAACGTTTGAGGCCTCTTCTCCACAATACCCACGTTAAAGCACCCAGAGCCATCACCCACAGCCACTGCTTCCCCAGCAAAAGGAGCGCCTCCTTCATGTCCAGAGAAAGCGTCAACAATTGGACTGGAAACCCCAATTGGTAGCGAAAAGGCAAAATGTCTCCAACAAATGCAAGCCAATCCGGAAACAAATCCAAAGGAAATAAATAGCCCGAAAAGACGAAAAATGCCGCCATCCACATCTCCATCATCCGAATGCTGCTGCCTGAAAAAACGGCCAGGCTGCCAATGGCCATGTTGGCAAACAACACAATTAACCACCCGCCCAACAAAGCCAAGGGCAATAAAAAAAGCAAACGGAGCTCAGCTCCAGCTCGCAGCCCCCCCAACAAAAAAAATATCAGCAAAACAGGCAAAGCCACAACCAGGCGCAAAGGCAAACCGGTCAGCCCGCTTATGGCATAACTGAAAAGCGGCGAGAGGGGTTTTAAAAGCCGCATGGACAAAGTCCCATGGCGTATTTCAAAATTCATCTCCCATGCCGCCCAGGCACTCACCACCTGGCGTACCACAAAAACAGCCAGAAAATAATGCGTCATCTGCAAAGGGCCCAAAGGCTGCCCCATGCCGCCTGTCATGGGAAAGTGCTCAGCCACCGAGCGCCACATGGCCATCATCACAAAAGGCATGGTGGTTGAAAGCACCCAAACCAACATTTCAGCACGGTAGGCAATATTCTCCGAAAAACCCACGCGCAACAAGGTGGGTAACATTTTGAGCAGGCGCTTCATGGTGCCTTCGCCGTCACTTCATGCTTGGGCGTTTCACGCTCAGCCATTTCATTCTCAGCCCGTTCATTCTCAGTCAATGCATGCTCAGCCAATGCATGCTCAGCCATTTCATTTTCAGCCAATGTGTGCTTCGAAAAAAGCTCACTCATCACCTCCTCAAGAGGGGGGTTTTCAACGGTTAAGTCTTTAACGGGAAAGCGTGCAAGCAGCTGGCTTAAAACTTCGCTGACCTTCTCAAGGCCCAATTGCAATATGGCTTCGCCAGCTCCTGTTGCAACCACTCTGCCATAGCTGTCCAGGTTTTCAGGCAGGCTGTTGCCCTCAAAACGCAAAGCAATGCGTTTTTCTGGCTTCACCTGGGCAACCAACTGAGCGACGGAGCCGTCAAACAACAAGCGCCCCTTGTCTATAACCAAAATGCGCGGACACAAGGCTTCTACGTCATCCATGTCGTGGCTGGTGAGTATCAGCGTTGCGCCTTCTTTCTCATTATAGCTGCGTATAAACTCCCGGATGGTTTGCTGCATGGAAACATCCAAGCCAATGGTGGGCTCATCCAAAAACAAAAGCTTGGGGCCATGGATGAGGCCTGCCGCCAACTCACACTTCATCCGCTCCCCCAAAGAGAGTTGCCTTGTGGGCGTCCGCAGCTGAGGGCCAATGTCAAGCAACTCTGTCAACGCATGGAGGCGCTTGCGGAACACAGGCATGGGCACCTCATAAATGGCGCGGTTTAACTCCAAAGTTTCCAGGGGTGGTAGATCCCACAGCAGTTGCTGTTTTTGCCCCATAACGAGAATTATTTTTTTTAAAAAACGGGCTTCGCGCTTGTACGGGAGGTGCCCATCCACCAACACCTTGCCGCTGCTTGGATAAAGCAAACCTGACAACATTTTGAGCGTCGTCGTCTTCCCGGCACCGTTGGGCCCCAAAAAACCCACCCGCTTGCCCTCCGCAATGTGGAAAGAGAGGCCGTCGACGGCCTTCACCTCCGTCTTTTTGCGAAAAAACAAGGCCTTCAAACTGTTCTTCAACCCAGGCTCACGCCTGAAAACGCTATAGTGTTTTTTCAACTCATCCACGTCTATCATCTAAACCTCAGCCAAAAACAACAAAGGCCCACGCTCCTCCCTGTGCCATATACCTGGAAGTACCTAGCCCTAGCACCCCCATGCATGGGCCGCACCAGGCAAATGTTGCCCCCAAAAGGCCTACCCTCATCCATTATAAAAGCACTCCATGGGCCGGGCTATTGCCCTCATATAATCCGAAGCCTCACGAGGGGCAGTCCAAACAACGGTATCCACAAACTCTGCAAACAACAGCAGAGAGCGCCTTCAGCTGCCCGCCACGCTTTGGCGTGGGTGCTTTGGGTTGACGCCTTCGGTTGTGGGGGCAGCGTTTAAGGCTTGAGCGCCGTTTTCAACTCGTCAAACAAATGTATTTCTGAAAGCACGGCCTTCTCCCAGTCCCCCAGGTGCAGGCTCTCATTTTCAGCGTGCGTGGCGGAGGCCGCGTCCACCACGCCCACCAGCAATATGGGGCTTGGGCGGGTTGCGCCTATGGTGTGTGCCCACTGGTTGGCCAGGGGAATGGAGGCCCCGCAGCCAATGGCCAAGGCCTCTCGCCCAAAGCCTCGCGTCAGCGCACGCAAGGCCGCCTGGGCCGGTGGGCTGTCGGCGTCCATACGCCACCACAAACAGCCCTCTCCCCCTTTGAGTGTTAAATGCACCCCCCAAGGCGCCGCTGCGCGCAGGCGCTTTTCCAGCCACTCCTCCACCTGTGGGGTGCTTAACTCAGGCACTGTGCGTATGCTTATGCGCGCATAGGCGTGGCTGTTTAAAACGTTGCGCGCCTGGGCCCTTGAGGAGGCCTCAAAGGCATTGATGCTCAGGGAGGGGGCATACCAGTTTTGACGCCAGGGGGAGCCAGCACAACCCTCTCCTCCCAAGCTTTGCACACCCGGCAGCAGCCCTGCTTGTTGGGCAAAGGCCTCCCTTTTAAAAGGCAGCTTTGCCAAAGCTTCCTCTTCGGCTTTGGCCAGGGGACGGAAAGGGCCCTCCAGAAGGGGTTGCCCTTCCTCATTGACGAGGCTTGCCAACATTTTGGAGAGGGCCATGGCTGCATCGGGCACAGGCCCTCCCCATAGGCCTGAGTGCAAACTGCTTTGGGCAACCTGCACCTCAATGTCCATGCAAAAAATGCCGCGCAGTGAGGTTGTCAGCGCGGGGAGCCCTGTTTCAAGGTTTCCCGCATCCATAATAACCAGCGCATCCGCGGCCAGCTGCCCAGGCTGTGTGTGGAGCAAAGCCTCAAGGCCTGGGGAGCCTATTTCTTCTTCTCCGTCAAAAATAAGCTTTATGTTGAGAGGCAGGCTGTGCTGTGCTGCAAGCCAAGCCTCTATGGCAGCCAGGTGTACGAGAATGCCGCCCTTGTCATCGGCCGTGCCGCGCCCATAGAGGCGGCCCTCGCGCAGGGTGGCAACAAAGGGCGGGCTTTTCCACAAGGAGGCCTCTCCGGGCGGCTGCACGTCATAATGGGCATAGAGAGCCACCGTGGGGAGCCCTTCGGCCACCTGGCGGTGTGCAACCAGGCATGGCGGCGCACCGGGGGCACCGAGGCTTTGCACCTCAAAGCCCAGCGCCTTGCACAGGGCCGTCAAAGCAGCTGCCGCCTCCGCCATGGGGGCCGCTTCAAAACCCGCAAAGGAAATGCTGGGAATGCCTATGAGAGAGGCCAAGGTTTCCAGGTGGCGGGCTTTGTTTTTGGAAAAGCAGGCTATGGCTTGTTGCGGCATGGGCGTTGTTTTTTTAAAGCATTCTCCTATTTTGTAAACGTTATTTTGCGGATGCGGCACTCATCCAACACATAGAGGTTGCCCTCCGGGTCGAGGGTTATTCCTCTAATGGAAGTAAACTCTGCCTCATGTATAGGGCCATCTTGAAAGCCCATGAGGCCACGGCTCCTCAAAATGGTGCTCACAACGCCTTCCGGCGTCACTGTGCGGAAGCGCCCCAAGTCATCTACCACATAGAGGTTGCCCGCCGCGTCTATGGTTATGCCATTAATACCCGAAAAGCGTGCAGCAGTTCCAATGCCGTCGTCATCGCCGCCTACTGTGCCGCCGGCAAAGGTGGTGACAAGGCCTGCAGGCGTCACTTTGCGGATGCGGTAGCCATCTACCACATACACATTGCCTGCCGCATCCACGGCAATGTTCACGGAAACTCTGTTATAAAGATAACCAAAACGTGCATTAGCGCCAACACCGTCGAGATAGCCCGACTCAATGCCGCCAGCCAGGGTGGTGACAAGGCCTTCAGGCGTCACCTTGCGGATGCGGTGTTTATCTGTCACATAGAGGTTGCCCACCTTGTCTATGGCTATTTCTGCAGGCCAGTCAAACCCTGCAGCATCTCCAAGGCCGTCTGCCATTCTATCTGCGGCGCCACCAGCCAAGGTGCTCAGCACCCCATCCGGTGTCACCTTGCGGATGCGGTAGTTCTCTGAATCCGCCACATAGAGGTTGCCAGCCTTGTCAACCACTATGCCTATAGGCTCTCTCAACTGCTCCATGCTTCCCGGTCCGCCCCCAGGAGACCCATCTCCATAGCCGACAACATGGCTCACCTCACCTTCCGGGCTTATTTTCATGACGAGGTGGTTTGCATCTGTCACATAAAAGTTGCCTGCCGCGTCTCTTGCCATGGCTTTGGGGAAATAAAGCCGTGCGGACGTCCCTATGCCATCGGAATAACCACACTCGCCATCGCCTACAAAAGTGCTGACAACAGCCGTCAACATGCCGTTGTTGTTATTGTTATTGTTATTGTTATTATTGTTATTGTTGTTGTTATTGTCGTCGTCTTCATTTCCGCAGGCGGCAAAAACAAAGGCCAAAGCCACCATGTACAGCAGCACCCAATGAAAGCCCGAAACTTTTTTTCTCTCTAGGCCCATGGCCTTCTCCTTTTTTTCAACACCCATTTGCTCCTCCTTCTTCTTCCTTTGTGGAATGCTGCCGTGGAATGCTGCCCTGAAATGCTGCCATTGTGCCACACAAGCCTGCAGGGGTTCCAGACCGCTTCCACTTTGAGATGAGCTCTTCGTGAGACGAGCTAAAGCTCGCCAGTTAAATAACCCCTATGAGGCTCGCTTGGCTCGTCTGGCTTCGCTTTGCCTATAAGCCATAGCTTAAACGTTGTGGAGAAGGATGCAATATACAAAAGCTTGTATTTTAATGGGATGCAAAATAAAAGCTAAAACACTTCAATACAAACACACCCAACACCAACATACCCAACACCAACATACCCAACACAAACATACCCAAAGTGTTTTGCTCTTCTATGGACTTGAAAAAAGAGTTGTACCTGCTTCCTTTTCTGTTTTTCGTTTTCCTTGCGCTGAGCTTTTTTACGGGGTGCAAGAAGGACAACAGCCCAGCACCCTCTATACACCGCTTTTTTCCTGTTGAGGCAGGACATGGCACCCAACTCACCCTTGAGGGAGAGGGCTTTGGCGCTGCTATTTCAGAAAACACCGTCACGCTCAATGGCATCGCTGCCAAAGTTATCCACGCCACGCCGGAAAAGCTCACCGTGGAGGTGCAAAAAGACACGCGCTGCACAGGCCCCGAGCGCCTTTGCAGCGGCCCCGTTCAAGTGGGCGCCCATGGAAAAACAGCTACGGCCGAAGCCTCCTTCACCTATGTGCCACAGCTTGTCGTCAGCACAGTTGCCAACCTTGGCGCATACAGCAGGGTGGAGGGATACCCTGCCAGCATCGCCGCAGACCAGGAGGGCAACCTCTTTGTGGCAGATTCATGGGTGGAGGGGGAACGCGCCAGTAGCTGTATTTTGAAAATTTCCCCGGAGGGGGAGCACAGCATTTTTGCCGGCGGCATATACAGCTCCGCCCCTCTAGCGGATAGGCAGCTTGTTCGCCCTTATGGCATCGCCATTGACAAGGAGGGAAACCTCTTTGTTACAGATCTATTCTGCATTCAGGGAGAAACCGGCTGTGTACGAAAAATTTCACCCCAAGGAGGAGAGGCCCACATTTTTTCCCGGGGCAGGGCCGTCACCGGGGGCTTTCTGTTTGCCATACCTTCTGGCATCACCATCGACAAAGAAGGCAACCTCTTTGTGACAGAGGCGTTTGGCTTCATTTCTAAAGTCATATCCACGGGAGAAGCCAGCCTTGTTTCTGGGAATTTCACACAGCGTTATCCTTTTGGCATTGTCGTGGATTCGGCGGGAAACCTCTATGTCTCAGAGACAAGTGGGGGGGACAGCCAAGCCTGCTATTGCATCCGCAAAATGACGCTGAATGCGCAGGGAGAAGAGCAGACGCTCAGCACCTTTGTCGATAGGCGTTTTGTCGCTGTGGACGGAAGCACCATAGAATGGTTTCCCGAGGACATGGCCATTGATGCAGCCGACAACCTTTATGTGCCGGATAGACAAAATTACCGCATCTGGAAAATTTCCCCTGAAGGAGAGCTCAGCACCTTTGCCGGAAATGGCCAGCCAGGCTATCAGGATGGCCCCGCAGATAGGGCGCAATTTAATAGCCCTTTTAGGATTGCATGGGACGCGAAGGCAAACAGCTTCTATGTTTTGGATGCAAAGGGCGACCTCACTAACGTGGATGGCCAGCCCAGATTTCCAAGCATCCATGTCCGAAAAATAACTGTTGAATAAACAGGCTTCATGCCCACCCCCCCTTGGAGTTTCTTCTCATGCTTTTATATGTAGACGCGCAATATATCAGCCCCTATGCCATGTCGGCCTTCGTCGCTTTGCACGAGAAGGCAGTGCCCTTCCGCATGCAGACTGTCGACCTCGAAAATGGACAGAATAGAGAGCCGGAATATGCAGCCCTATCCCTCACTCAACGTGTCCCTACGCTGGTCCACGGGGATTTTGCCCTTTCAGAATCATCCGCCATTGCAGAATACCTGAACGAAACACTGCCCGCTAACCCCCTCTATCCCGCAGAGCCACGTGCGCGCGCAAAGGCACGGCAAGTGCAGGCTTGGCTCCGCAGCTGTCTTATGCCTATACGGCAGGAGCGTTCAACCAAAGTGCTGTTTTATGGGCACGTCGGCCAACCGCTCTCTGCCGAAGCGCAGGCTGCCGCAAAAAAACTGTTTGCCGCAGCCAGTGCGTTGTTGCCCACAGGAAGCGAAAACCTGTTCGGCGCGTGGTGCATTGCGGACGTCGACCTGGCGCTCATGCTCAACCGATTAGTTATGCATGGGGATTTTGTTCCCAAAGCTCTGCTGCAGTATGCTCAGCGCCAGTGGGAGCGCCCCTCTGTGCAGCTGTGGCGCCACCAACCGCGACCTCCGCTGAAAAAAGCCTAAGCCCTCCATGGCGACCCCTTTGCAGAAAAAACCAAACGAGCCATTCAGCAACACACCCCAAACCCGGACGGCCATGTGTGAACACTTCAACCCAAACAGCCGTTGCAGGCCCTAAAGCTTTGCGGGCGGGCTAAAATATAACCCGCATTTAGGGCCTGTTCACACTACCCGGCATACCCATCTTTTGATGCATTTTCCGCAATCCATCGTTGCTCGTCGGTTGAATACCGACAAGTATTCGCCCTCCTCGCGCCTTGTCTTGCGAATTGTCATTCAAAACCTGGGCATCCCGGATAGTGTGAACAGGCCCTAGAGCGGTTTTGGGTTGATGAAAAACACCTTCTAACTCTTGTGCATGTTTCGTACATGCTTCGTACATGTTTTGAATGAGAAAAGGACAAACTGTGAGAAGACTCAAAATGAAACCTGCATTGCTCGCCATGTTGCTGATTGCCCTGGGAGTATTCGCGCAAACCCCAAAATACCCGAAAGCCAAAGTGAGCTTTGATGACTTCAAGGGGCTCATGGCGAAAGTGGAGGCGCACCGGGCAAGCCGCCTTGTCAACCTCGACACATTCCTGAAAATGAGCAAGGAGCCGGGTGTGGTTATTTTGGATTCACGCTCAGCATTCCGCTATGAGCGCCTGCATGTGAAAGGGGCCAAAAACCTGGCTTTTAGTGACTTCACCCAAAATGCGCTTGCTCAAGTCATCCCCTCTTTGGACACCAAAATTCTCATTTATTGCAACAACAATTTCGACGGCAACGAGGTTGACTTTGCCTCCAAAGTGGCCAGGCCACGCCTCAGGCCCAGCAGCAAGGTGCAAAGCCAACTTGCCGCCCAAGCCAAACCCCTCATGATGGCATTAAACATTCCTACGTATATTAATTTATATGGCTATGGCTATGAGAACGTCTATGAGCTGGATGAGCTCGTCAATGTGGAGGATCCACGCATTGTATTTGAAGGAACAATGGTTTCAAAATAAAACAGCTCCCCAATTTCTCCAACCTGGCCACCAGCCCACCCCTCCAAAACCAAGGCCCCCCCCAAGGCCCTTGAGGTGTAGACTCATGTAGCCATCTTCCAAACAAATGAGTTGCTCTGCTACACAGATGAAACTATTTTTCATGTTCAAGTCGGCGCGGGTGGTTTATTTAAATTTATGCCGCAGTGACTTTCATGAAGAAATTTTATTTTCTTTTTTATGTTGTTTCCTCAGCCATGCTTTTCATGGCCTGTTCTGACCCTGGCGGTCTACCCTCGTCGCTTCAAGCAAATATATGGGCTTGGGAAGAGTTTCCGGGCAATACACGGATTGTGCCGGATGAGCCGGCAAAATATCGCTTGTCCATCTTCAAAAACGGCTCTTTTCAGGTTCAAACCCCCTGTAAATTCGCCAGTGGCACTTTTCGCATTCAAGACAACCAGCTGAGTTTTGAGCCCATTCCTATAACTTCGCCATGCGTTGGCGATTTTTTCGCTCAGAGTTTTCTCAACGCATTGAAAAACGCCCAGAGTTATTTGCTCACCAACTATAGCTTAAAAAACAATACCTTAACGCTATTGCTGCAAGACAAAAGCGAAATGGTGTTTGTGCCCAGCCATTCTCGACCGAAGTCTGTATAGAATTTCAGCCAAACAAGAGCTTTCATTTTATGGATATAAGTTTAGAAGAAATGATGCAGGCGATGGAAGAAGGAAAAAAATCCGCTTTTCACTTGTCTATCATTATACATACAATTCTTTTGTTGGCGGCAATATTTATTATATTTTTGATCGACTGTTTTATTTTAAAGTTTATTTTCAAAACAAGTGGATTCAAGCTATTTCATATAAGTTCAATCCTTGTTCTTCTGGTTTATTCTTTCCTTTTGGGAGCAAAGTGGCATCACTATAAATATGGGAATAGGACAAAAAACCAAAGCCCTTGGCATTTTGGAATATACCAGGCATATTATGAATGTTCAAAATGCAACAGTTTGACGGGAGGCATTTTCGGGAAGGGGCCAACAGCGCGCTCCATTCTTGACACCGAATGTATTCATGACTGGCAGGCTGTTTATAAAAATGACTTTATAAAAAAAATGAAAGCCCAAAAAGACATGGAGCAGATACCGTTTTGGCAAGAAAATTGATGCGGGGGTGTGGAGCCCGGGGTATGGAGCCCACCGTGTCCGCTTTGTATGAGGCCCACCTCCACCTCCCCCCGCTGAAGGCGAAGTGAAGGCAGGCGAGCTTTAGGGCCTGTTAACACTACCCGGCATACCCATCTTTTGATGCATTTTCCGCAATCCATCGTTGCTCGTCGGTTGAATATCGACAAATATTCGCCCTCCACCTCCCTCCACGGCAGGTTTGTCCACCGGACAAACCTCTCCTCGCGCCTTGTCTTGCGAATTGTCATTCAAAACCTGGGCATCCCGGATAGTGTTAACAGGCCCTAGGGCGGTTTCAGGAAAAACCTTTTTAAAGCCCGCCGCCAGGCGAAAAAACAACCCCACTTGGGGGGAATGTTTATTTTTTAACTTCTTTTGAGGACACTTTGGCCTGGGTGCTCAGCTTCATCGGCAAATCAACACCCTGTGCTTTGAGAGAGCCTTCTGCGCTTTGTGAAGCATTGCTCGTCAAAAGCATCCCGGTTTGGGGGTTCAGGCTGAGTGTACCTGTCTGTTTTCCGGTGAGTTTGCCTTCTATGGCTGCGCTTAAACTGATCCCTATGTCAGACTCAAAAGCAACAACCGCTATATTTTGTTTGACTTCTTTCAAGGTATATGTCGTCTTGGCCAAAAGGTTCATTCCGCCTGCCACTCTTGAGAATTCCACATTCCAACTCTCACCCGTTCGGACGGCTTTGTTGGGGTATATTTTCAAGGACTGTTCAAACAAGTCCTTCATGGAAGCATCGCTAAACCACTCTTCTATGGATGCGCCTATCTGCTGAGCCATTGAGCCTTCATCGGCTATGGCTTGAGCCATGCTTTTGCGAATAACGTCCAAACCGGCGATGGATTTTACCGAGCCATCAGGCGCAACGACGATGGTGAAGGGTTTGCCAATCAGCATGTTGAATATTTTTCTAAACTTCTTCTCTATTTCCGTTTCTATGGAGTCTTCAGCCTTGCCTTTTTTCTTCTCCTGCGTGCCGCTTGAAAACTTCATCTTCCCCATGCCGGTTGAAACCGTATAAGCCATTCCCTTATAACTCAGCCGCATGTGGACTTCCTCTGTCGTTTTCTCGAGGATTTCCATCAAAAATGTCACATCCATTTTCGTCTCCATGGGGCCACTCTCCCCCGCATGGATGCTTTGTGTCGCTTCCATCCGCTGCTCATATTTTGCCCCCTTTGGAGGATTGAAGGAGAGGTGGATTGGCTCTGCGGCAATGGCCAAACTCGACAAAAGGAACAAACTGATGAGTAGAATTTTTTTCATGTCCACCTCATAGCACTCAGGCTTCGCTTTCGCAAAAGCGAGGTCGCCTCCACTTTGGCATGAGCAGAGCGTGTCAAAGTGGAAGCGGTTTAGGGCTATGAGAGGGCCGCCAGGTTATAGGGCGTCTCCTGATAGACATAATAGTTGAGCCAGTTGGCAAACAGCAAATAGGCATGGCTGCGCCAGCGCATGACGGGCGGGTTTTGGGGGTCGTCGCCTTCATAATAATGGATGGGGGGGGTGACAGGGAGGCCCTTTTCCATGTCACGCCGGTATTCAGCATCCAACGTCATTTTGTCATATTCCGAATGGCCGGTGACAAACACTTGTCGACGGTTTTTGCTGGCGGCAATATAAACCCCCGCCTCGTCGGACTTTGCCAATACCGACAGGCCCGCCGCCACCACCTCCTCCTCGCGGCTCTCCGTATAACGCGAATGTGGAGCCCAAAACCCATCATCAAACCCGCGCATCAACCGGCTTCGCGGAATGAGCACGCGGTGAGAATAGACCCCGCAAAGTTTTTGAGAAAGCTCATGCTTGTCAACGCCATAATGATAGAAAAGCCCCGCCTGCGCGCCCCAGCAAATGTGCATGGTGTTATAGGCATGCGTTTTGGACCACTCCATGACCGCGCAGAGCTCCTCCCAATAGTCCACCTTCTCAAAGGGCAAGGTTTCCACCGGCGCCCCCGTAATAATAAGGCCGTCAAAACACTTCTCCTTAATGTCCTCGAAGGTTTTATAAAACGCATCCAAATGCTCCTTGGAGGTGTTTTTGGACACGTGGCCGCCCATCTGCACCAGCGTAATTTCAACTTGCAGCGGGGAGTTGGAAAGCAGGCGCAGAAGCTGTGTCTCCGTCGCAATTTTCGCGGGCATTAAATTGACAATTCCAATTTCCAGGGGGCGGATGTCCTGCGTGCACGCCCTCTTTTCAGTGATGACGAAAATGTTTTCCGCTTTGAAGGTTTCTACGGCAGGCAAATTGTTCGGAAGGTTTACGGGCATATATAGGCTCGTCATAATTCAATTTCAGCCTGGGGGCGGTTTTTTTTCGTCCTCTCGGCGGTGCTTTGAGGCTCGCTATACAGTGTATGCGCTTAAGCAAAAACGAGACTGAGCGCAGCGGAAGCGCTCTAGCCCACCAGGGGGGGCAGGCTTGCCCTGTGGCGGTTCTCATCCTCCAGGTTGAAAAACAACTGCACAACCGCTTTGCTGCGCAGCACCATTTCCCCCTTTTGGTTTTCGACCCAGCCATTAATTTCGACGAGGTGCTGTGTGCCCTCCGTCATTTTTTGAGCGACACGTCCTCTGGCCAAAAGCTGATCCATCGGCCAATAGAGTTTCAAAAACTTGGCCGACAAACTTTTAATGCGACAACTCTTCCCCCACTCCATGAGCAGTTGACCAAACAACCCCAAGGCCAAACTGTTGGGCGCCATCACCGAAACCAAACCCTGCTGACGCGCATAAGGCTCATCCAAAAAAAGAGGGTTGAAGTCACCTACGCCTACGGCATAGCGAGCCAACTGCGTGCGCTCCAATGTCAACCGCGTCGACGAAGTCAACTCATCCCCAACGTTGACATGCTCAAAATAAAGTTTACGTTGCACCTGGCCTCCCTGATTTCACGCCACGGATAATATATGTATTTTTTATGCTATATATGCGCTTCCCGTCTTCAGCCTTGCCTTCATCCTCAATAACAACAAGAAAAAACTTGCCCGTGGGACTGCGCTTCTCAGAAAACTCTATGAGACGAGAGCTGACCCAAAGCTTGTCTCCTGCAAAAATGGGACGCTCATATTCCAACTGCGTCTCCGCATGCAGAAGACTTTGCGCAGGCACATTCAAACGCTCACGCAAATCCGCCCCCAACTGAAACGTAAAGGGAAAAGTCGGCGGTGCAACAATGCCGCGCAAACCCACGCTTTGGGCATATTTCTCATCATAATATATGGGGTTATAGTCACCTAAGCTTTCTGCAAAACGGCGTATAGCCCCTTTTTCTATTTCGTTTAATACTGCTGGTGTGTCTTTTCCCAACTCACTTTTATCATACATGCCATGTTTCCAATAAAGCTTAAGCCAAAATTGGCACACATTCTCCGAGCTTAAGGCCTCGTTGGCCTCCCATGTGGCCAATAAATCAGCTCTGCCTAACGCAGTCCAGTCTAAGGAATATATTTGGAGATGAAAATAGATTTTGACCCAAAAGGAGCATTCTGGGAACAATATATGGTTTATGCGTTGCCCAGAATGTGGGGCACAAGCCGCTGACGACGCTGCTTTTTGCCCAAAATGCGATCATATACTCGATCCTTCTCTTTTCTTGGATGAGTTGCCCGCCGAAACCCCCGACCATAGCCACCCACGCGGCAACCCGCGCGGCAACCCGCGTACCCACTCACGCGCACAAACGCCTCAACCCATGTCGGATGATACCAACCCGCGCGCGCAACTCTCTCAACTCAAGTCAGATGATACCAACCCGCGCGCGCAACTGCCTAAACCCAGAGCAAAACCCAGCTCTCCCTCCGGCGCTGACTCCAGGCAGAGCTCCAGGGCCAAGCCTTCAAAACAAAGCCCTGAGTCCCCCCAAGAAAGGCCTGCGGACAGCCCCCCGCCCAGCAATGAAGCACTGGCAGAGCAGTGGCTTGCTCAGCGGCCTGAAAAAAGCGACTTCAATGAAGCAGAAATGTTGCTGAGCTCTCTGAAAACGGACTTTTTGGCCCAATCAGGCCCCGATAAGTTGCTGCTGATCAGCGCCCTGGGGATGATCTTCTCCTGCTTCTTCCAATGGCAAAACCTGGAACGCAGCGGAGAGGTGTTGGGCTTTCTCTCTCTGGGAGCATTGATAGTTCCTCTGGCCATCGCCAGTGCCGGCGGCATGCTGTGGCGAAAACGTATACATGGCTCTTTTCCGCTTTTTCCATGGTTGTTGCAGGGGCTGTCGGGGTTGGCCGCCATTTTATTATGTTTGGTGTTGGCCAAAGTGTTTTGGGTAAGCCAGTCAGCCGCGGAGTTGCTGGGGCCTGCTGCGGAAAGCTCTACGCCTTCGCTGGGTTTGCTGATGGGTTTAATATTTTCCTTGTTAAACCTTGCGGCCACAGGCCTGGGCCTTAAGCAGAACTAGGCCGACATGGCGAAGGGCAAAGTTTCTGCAAACTCTTTCATGCGCACAGAAACCAGCTTGGAAATGCCTGGCTCTTCCATGGTTATGCCATAGAGGACATCGGCAATTTCCATGGTGCGTTTGTTGTGCGTCACCAAAATAAACTGGGACTGGGCGCACATTTGCCGGATGAGCTCGTTATAGCGGTGGACATTGGCCTCATCCAGAGAAGCATCCACCTCATCCAGAAGGCAAAACGGGGTGGGCTTAATGAGAAAAATAGAAAAAATAAGGCTAATGGCCGTCAGCACTTTCTCCCCCCCGGACAAGAGGTTTAAGGCTTGCAGTTTTTTGCCTGGCGGCTGAGCAACCACGTCTACCCCTGCCTCTTGGCCAAAGGCATTGGACAGCAAAACCAATTGCGCATGCCCCCCGCCGAAGAGGCGAGGAAACACCTGAGCAAACTTGGCATTCACCGCTTCAAAAGTCTCTCTAAATTGCTGTCGGCTTTGAGTGTCAATTTTCTCTATGGCTTTTTTCAGGCGCTCCAGAGAAAGCTCCAAGTCCTCCTTTTGCGCGGACAAGAAAGCAAAACGCTGCAAAAGCTCCTGGTGCTCTGCAATGGCTGTCAAGTTCACTTCACCAAAGCCCTCCACCTGCACTTTGAGGGACTTCATGTGTTGGCGCTCTTCCACAGTTAAGGGCAGCAAAAGGTGGTTTTCATAAAGCACCTCCCCCATTTCTTTTCCGCAACGCTCAAAAGCATTCTCCAGCAAATGCTCTATTTCCAAACCCAGGGAGCGAGCATGTATTAACAACTCAGAAGCGCTCTTGCTGAAGGCTTCCAACACCTGCCTGTCCTCCACAAGCTTTTTCTCCTGCTCTTTAAGCTTGGCCACATGTTGGAGCTGCTCTCGCTTTTCCTGCTCAAAAACATTCGTCTTTGCCAACAAACGCTGCTCATGCAGCTGCAACTCCTCTGACACTTGGGCAAGAGAAAGCTGCAAGCCATGCAACTTCTGCTCGCCTTCTTTCAACTCCACAGAAAGCTGGTTGAGGTTGTGGGAAATGCCCTGAAACTCATTGGAAATGCGCTGTTGTTTATATTGGAGGGAGCTTTCCTTCTCTTTGTGTGTGGCCAGCTCCACGCGAAGCTTCATAAAAACATTGTTTAACGCGTCAAAGCTTGCAGAAAGCTCTGTCTGCTTTTCCAAAAGCAGCTGAAGTTGCGCTTCCTGGGTTTGCTTTTGTTGGTGTTGCTCCTCCAGCTGCAAGCGAAGCTGCTCCTCTTTCTGTGCCAAAGCAGAAAGCTCTCTGTCTGTTTGCTCTCTCTCTTTGCCCAGCAAGGCGGACTTTTGGCCCACCCCCTTTTGCTGAGCCTCTAGCTGTTGAATGTCTTTCTTCAGAGAAGAAAGCTTTAACTCCCCCTCATGCTGCTCCCTTTCAAGCGTGCGCAAGGCGCTTTGGTGTGTATGCAGCTGCCGCTCAAGTGCCTCACAGGCAAGCTGCTGCGCGGCATAGGCTTCTTCAAGCCTGAGCACCTCTACCTGAAGCTCTGCCACCTCGCGCTTTTTTTGCAAAGCCCCTACGGCGGGCCCTTCTAACAGGCCCCCGGTTAACAAGCCGTCGGGGCATACAAACTCCCCCGTCAAGCTTGCAAAAACATAGTGGGGAAATTGCTTTTGGCACAAAAGGGCTTGTTCCAAAGTTTCTACCAAAGCCACTTCGCCCAACAAATGCTCCAAAAGAGGCTCAAAGGCTGGGTGGATGCACTGAAGCTCCTCCAGGGCCATGGCCACTATTTCGGGGCAGGAGGGCTTGGGCAAGCGCTTTTTCTGTAGCCAGGGCAATATGAAAAAAGACGAGCGCCCCAGGGCATGCTCTTTGAGGTGCATGGAAAGCTCCAAAGCCACTTGAGGCTCCTCCACGAGAATGCATTGGAGCTTCTGCCCCAATACGGCCTCAATGGCTTTTTCACTGCGAGGCTTCACCACCAAAGCGTCTGCCACCACCCCCAATGCCCCGGGGTTGTCCACAAAAGCCCCCTTCACCAGTGCTCGGACGCCTCTGTCAAAACCCTCATAGTTGGAGCAAATTTCTTGCAAAGAGGACAAACGGCTTCGCTGGTTAAACAAAGCTTCACGGCTTTGCGTGAGGCTTTCCTGGGCTTTGTCCAACCCCTCTTGGGCACATTTTAAAAGTTGCTGCTGCTCTTGTCGGTGTTGCAACAAAAGCTCAAGTGCCGCTTGCTGCTCCTTGTGTTGCTGCCCATGCAAGGCCAGCTGCCTCGCCCCTTCCTCTTCTTCGGCCTGGCACCGTTGTGTCTCCTCAAGCAAACGCTCCAAACGTTTCTGCAACTCCAGCTTGTGCTGCCTCAAATGTGCATGCTGGGCTTCTTGTTGGGCCAAGGTGGTGGCCAAGCGCATGAGGTGGCCACGTGTTTTGCCCAGGGTGGCTTCAAGTTGGTTCCGCGCGGCCAAGTTGCTTTCTTTGTTGAGCCGCGCTTCTTCCACTGTCTGGGCCTCTTGGAGGTTAGAGGTGGACAAAAGCTGCAACTCCTCGGCGCATTGCTGAAGCTCAGCCTGAAGGCGCTCTCTTTTTTGCTGCAATTGCTGTTGCTCTATTTCAGCCTTGGCTTGGCGGGCCTGTGTGGCCTCTTGGTCTGTGTGCCCATGTTTGAGGCTTTGTCTGCACAGTTGAATGCGAGAAGTCAGCTCTGCAAGCTCCAGGCCTTCACTTTCCAAATGGGCAGCCTTTTGCTCGGCAGCATGCCGCTCTTTGCCCAGCAAGGTTTCTGCTTGTTGCACAACAAGCAACTCCTCTTCGGCTTTGGCCTCTAAGGCTTGTTTTTGCAGCAGGGCATGGGAGTGCAGTGCTTTAAGCTCTAAATAGCGGTGTGCCCACTCCTGGCTTTCCAGTTTGCGCAGCTGTTGGCGCAGCCTGCGGAATTTTTCTGCTTTTTTCGCGGCGCGCTCCAAACTCCCGAGGTTGCGTTTGAGTTCCCCCAAAATGTCTTGCAGCCGGAGCAAGTTTTGCTGCGTATGCTCCATTTTCCGCTCTGCCATTTTTCGGCGTGCCTTATATTTCGTCACACCGGCTGCTTCTTCCAACAAGGCCCTCCTGTCCTCGGGACGGGCCGAAACCACCTGCCCCACACTCCCCTGCTCAATAATGGAATAGGCTTTGGTGCCTACGCCTGTTCCCAAAAACAACTCCGTCACATCCAACAAGCGGCAATGGGTTTTGTTAATTTGGTATTCAGAGTCCCCATTCCTAAAAAGACGTCGCGTAATAGAAACTTCAGGCAAACCCATCAGCTGAGGGGGAAGCAGATCTTCCTCTTCTACCTCAAATGTCATGGTTACTTCTGCCATGGACAAGGGAGGGTGGTTTTCAGCACCCGCAAAAATGACGTCCTCCATGCCCCGACCACGCAGGTTTTTGGCGCTTTGCTCGCCCATAACCCAACGGATGGCATCAACAATGTTGGACTTTCCACAACCATTGGGCCCCACCACCACCGTCACCCCCTTGTCAAAAACAAAGGGTGAGTGCTCCATGAATGACTTAAATCCCGTAATATCCAGACGTTTTATTCGCATTGGCAGCCGTCTCTTGAAAGCAAACCCAAGGCACAAACCTTGAGGCACCGCTTGAGGCCCAGGCCTCAAACTCGCTCTAACATGCAGCCACCACCTGCAGCAACACTGGGTTTCATGACACTACATATATGTCCACATAGTGTCACGTGGAATATTTAAGGCATTTCGAGGGCCAGCAAGAAAGTTCTCTCTTCTCTTCCGGGGAGTTGGACGCGCAAGAGGGCCACTTGTCCGCTGGGTATTTCGGCGAGTACGTGGATCAACTGTTGGGCTGTGCGGATGGCGGTGTTGTTGGCTTCCACAATCAGCATTTCTCTGGCCAATCCTGCTTCTTCGGCGGGGGAGTTGGGTTGCACACTCACCACGAGGGCGCCGTGTCTGGGCAGGGAAAGGGCTTCGGCCAGCCTTGGGTTTATGTCTTGCACAACCAGGCCTAGGCGTGGGTTTTTTTGTTCCTGTCCTGTAGAAGGGAGGGGTGTTCTGCCGGTTTTTCCTGCTTCATCTGGTCGCATACCCAGGCGTACATTCAATTCCATGGGTTTTCCGGCCCTATAGAGTTTTATTTTGACGGTGGTATCGGGTTTTTGCATGCCTACAATTTTTGTCAGGCTGCCTGCGGAGGAGACGGTTTCGCCATTAATGGCCACAATAACGTCATCCACTTTGAGTCCGGAGCGTTGGGCGGGGGAGTTGGGTGTCATCACGCTAATAATGGCGCCTTCTTTAATGGGCAGTTTGAGGCCCAGGGCAAGCTTGGGGGTTAAGTCTTGAATAACCACACCCAACCAGCCGCGTCTGACGAGTCCTTCTTTTTCCAGTTGGGGCAAGAGGGCTTTGGCTACATTGGAAGGCACGGCAAAGCCGATGCCGGAGCCCCCGCCCACAATGGCTGTGTTAATGCCTATCACCTCTCCTTTGAGGTTAAACAGGGGCCCTCCTGAGTTTCCGGGGTTAATGGCTGCATCTGTCTGGAGGAATTGATCATAAGGGCCAGCCTGAATATTCCTGTCCAGAGCAGAAACAATGCCCAGGGAAACGCTGGAGGCCAAACCAAAAGGGTTGCCTATGGCCAACACCCAGTCACCCACACGCATGCTGCCTGAATCCCCCAGCTTCACCGCGGGCAGGCTACCTTTAACATTTTTCAACTTCACCAGGGCCAAATCCGTCAGTGGATCTGTCCCCAATACTTCTCCTTCGAAGGAGCGCCCATCATCCAAACGTACGCGAATTTTCACGGCCCCCTCCACCACATGGTTGTTCGTCAACAACAAACCCTTGGCATCAATAATAAAGCCTGAGCCCAGGCCGCGACGCAAAGGCTCTCTCCCCTGCGGACCCCCTGGGTGCCTAAACCCAAAAAACCGCTCAAAAAACTCGTCTTCCCGCAAAGAGCGCGCGGAAGCCGCTTGCACATCCACGTTAACGACGGCCGACTTGACGGAATCCACCAAGGGGGCCAAAGAGGGCAAGGCCGCTTCTTTCATCGGTTGAGCGAAGGCAACCAGAGGCAAACTCAACAAAACAACCCAAAGTTTCCATTTCATAACACACCTATAAAACAAAATGAGGCGGCGTGCCGCAAACAGTTTTCAGTTTCAAATGGGGGGGTTTTGTTTTTATTTTTTCCCCTCCGGGGGGGGGGGGGGGGCCGCTTCCGGGGAAGGGTTTTTTTCGCCTTCGTCGGGGGGGGGGTTGGCCCTCGGCTTGGTGATTTTTTTTGTTCTCTTAA
>Ga0099364_10000539_pt1 | contig 64286 bp, 70 predicted proteins | sample TergutTh196P3_FD_73070 | JGI IMG/M metagenome (GOLD analysis project Ga0099364, IMG submission 73070) | Microcerotermes parvus P3 segment gut microbial communities from Pointe-Noire, Republic of the Congo - Th196 P3 | ecosystem: Host-associated > Arthropoda: Insects > Digestive system > Gut ... | reverse complement strand
TATTCCAGTTGAACGCGAAGACTCCAGCATTCGCGCCATCATTCGCCTGCCCGCCACGGTAGAACCACGGATACGTCGCAGTCGGCGAAACCGAGTAGTCCCCGCCCCAGCCGCCAGTAGCGGAGGTCGTAGAAGAGTTCTGTGCTACTGTTTCCGCCAATGCCGTACCGAAGTAGCGCGCGTTCCCTGCAAACGAGCCATATTTGATCGGACCCCAGTCCCCCGAGTTAGCGCCTAGGCCTCCGTTAACTGCACCCCAGTTAGCCCAATCACAGGCCGGGTTTGCAGGGCTAGCCGAACACTGGAAGTCGCTATTTCGGTATAATACATCACCATATCGCGCGTAGCTCCAGCCCGCCGTCGCGTCGGTCAATCCCGAAGATGCATAGGTCAACGACACGTTATCTGCCTGCGAGCGGTTCGAGAATGTGTATTCCCAGAGGCCGCCGGCTAGGTCATAGATACCGGTCGGATTCTGCGTCGTCGATGCTGTCTGGCCGATTGCCGTATTCCACAGGTTGCAGGTCGTAGTCGTCGCATCCACCGCCGAAGGAGCACCCGTTGCCGTAGCTGGGCCACAGCCCGCTCTTGCTCGCGGCTCAGTCGTGATGTAGACGCCGTTGTTTAGCACTCGCATTGCATCCGCGTTTGTGCTCGCGCCGTTGCTCTCTGTGGTAATCTGGCTGCCACTCTTCGAGCAATAACGGTTGTCGCAAATCCCATACAAGCTCTGCGATAGGTAAGCTATCGAACCCCAGCTAGCGTTATTCACGTTGTTCACCATCCCGTTGTTAATCGTAATACCATGTATCGCAGCCACTCTCTGGACATTCGCGAAGATATTACCCACCGTGATATAGGACCACGACGGAACTATCCCTGCCGTAGCTGGGTTAGTCGCATCGCCACCCACGCTTGAAGGGATGAAAGTAGGCGTCAAGGTTGCCACATTACAGATAGTCGCGTTGGCACAAGCCGTCGCCCCACCGTTCGCACTCGCCTCAAACTTCGCTACCCATAGGCCACTCATCGGCCCGTCAATCGTCTGGAAGCCCGGGCTAGTTCGCCAGCTGCCCACTGTCGTCCCATTCTGTACTGGCGCATTCTTGCTCACAAAGCGAATATCAAACGCCTGCGGGCAGAATTGCAAGTTGCTTGGGCTACAGTTGCTTGCCCCGTCAAACCCAGTGTTGATCAACTTATATTCGTAGCGCGGCACATAGACCCAGTAGCCTAGGATGTCGCTAATTTGCCCGGCGCTCAAGATTGTGCCCGGCGCTAGGTTGCGGTTAGCCGGCGTCTGGAAAGTCACCGCGTTCGCCCACTCCTTGCCTGCGTAATTGTACCAAGTCGGATCATTGGCGCTCACCACTGTCCACTGTGGAGCCGACACCGTACCCGTATATTTCACTGGCACCAGCCCGTTTGGCAAGTCAACTGTGATGTTGCTATCTGTACAGCCAGTCGCGAAGCCAGTCGCTGCATTTGAGCAGGCTAGCATCGGCGATGAATTGCCCAGCATCGAAAGGGTTATCACACCCGTATATGTACCTGTTGCGATACCTTCGCTCGTCGATACGGCAAAGAACACGTTATAGGCGTCAGCGGATACATTCGGCGCTGTCGTCTGCGAGAAAGGTGTTGCCGTCGTTGGCACCGGAGCGTATTTTCCCACACCCGGATCTTGGTTAGCTATATAGCTCGAACCGCTCCCAATAAATCCTGCCCAGTTGGTGTAATCGGTCAACAGCGTGTTAAAGCCAAAGGTATTAAAGCCTTTGATTTGCTCGTTCGGAATCGCGAAACCCCAGACACCACCCGTGGTCTGTGCTGTAAATACCGTCGGGTTATTTAGCGAACCATCTTTGGCGCCAATCGTCTGGTTAGAAAGCCGCAAGCTACCATCATCCGGCCCGTCAATCACTATTGTATAGCCGTTAATACCGGTAGTACTCGCGGTAGTGGTAAGACAACCGCTGACAGTACCACCGGCTAATGTATCCACCCCCAGAGTCAAATTGGAGGTGTCAAAGTTTGTGCACGGCCCTGAATTGTCGACCGTCATCGATAAATCGCCGGTGCCTACAGCGGCCTGAAACTGGACTGTTTGATCCGCATGACTCGGGCGGAATCCATTCACTATAAAACCGGTTAGTAAGGAGACCAAAGATACAGAAAGCGCAATTTTTGCAAAACTCTTAGCCCTTAAAGCCCCCCCCCCCGGCTTTTTATTGTGCGACATTGGCACACCGTCTATTTTTTGCATTTGAACCTCCCTTATCTCTTTATACGTTTTCCGTTGGACTCTCAACGTTAACTCTATTTTAACGTAAGCTCCTAGGTATGTCAAGTGTTTTGCTAAACTAAATTTTTAACTTAACCAAAATGCCGGATTTTCCTAGAGCTAATTGCCTCGCCCAGCCCGCCTTTCAACTTGCCGCCTATCGTCCGGTTGCAGAGGAACTTCTCTGGCAACTGCTCAATGTAGAGGTTCTCCAATCCATAAGTCTGCTCCGTGATGCAAGCGAATAGCCGCGTCGTATCTAGAGCCCGAAAACTATCAATCGCCAGAATCGAGTTCTCGACCTTGCCCGAGACCAGTCGATCCAGAGGCTTGACGTTCTTCCAGTGCTTGCGCACCCGCCCCTTGATATCCTCTGTCGTGCCCAAATAAATCTGCCGATATTCGTCGAGCACCATCATGTAATATCCTGCCTGCCCCTCATAGAGATTCAGATCCTCCACCGGCTCAAATTCCGGGTTTTCCCTTATGAATCGCTCCAGCGCTGCATTAAACTCCTCCGGGCAAAGCTGCGCATAATACTCCATATTCAAATTAAAGCTCCTCATGCAGTCCTTAATGTACCTCGCTAGCTCCTCGCTCTCGTACTCTGCCCCATACTGCCAAGGGAACGAGCACTCCCGGCTACCGGCTATATAATTATTCCGGTTCAGTTTTAGCCCGTGTTTCCCTTCCCTTACGATTACACCCAAATGCTCTGTCATATCTTATATTATTATAGCACCTTTTTCCCTTATCCACCCCAATACTTGCCTCCATCAAAAAAATATGCTATTATGAGGTAATGAAATTATTGATTGTCGAGAGCCCCGCCAAGGCCAAAACCATCGAGAAGTACCTCGGTCGCGACTATAAAGTCATGTCCAGCGTCGGCCACATTCGCCAGATTGCCCCCGGCAATGCCAGCGTCAAGCCTAAAGACAGCTTCAGTGTCGAGTACGAAATCTCGCCTGACAAAAAGAAGATTCTCGCCGAGCTCAAAAAAGCCGTCGCCAGCGCCTCCGAAGTCCTCCTCGCAACTGACGAAGACCGTGAGGGAGAGGCCATCGCTTGGCACTTGCAGGAAGTTCTCGGCCTGCCCAAAAATACCAAACGCATCACTTTCCATGAAATCACCGAGGGAGCCCTCAAAAATGCCGTCCAAAACCCCCGCACCATCGATAAGAAAATGGTCGACAGCCAACGCGCCCGCCAAGTCCTCGACCGACTGGTCGGCTTTGAGCTCAGCCCTGTTCTCTGGCGCAAAGTCCCCGGTGCTAAAAGCGCCGGCCGCGTCCAAAGTCCGGCCGTCCGCCTTGTCGTCGAGCGCGAGCGCGAAATTGAGCAATTCGCCAGCAACTCCGCTTTCAAAATCACCGGTCTCCTTCTACCGCCCGGCGCCAAAGCCAGCGCCAAACTCGAAGACGACGACCTGATCAAAGCCGACCATAAGACCAAGCTCAAAACCGCCGCCGACGCGGAAGCCTTCCTTAAATCCGTGCTCACCCGTCAGCAAAAGGGCGCCCAGTGGTCTATCACCGACGTCAAGCAAACTACCGGCAAACGCTCGCCCGCCCCACCTTTCACCACCGCCGCTCTCCAAATCGAGGCCAATAACAAACTCGGCCTCTCCGCCCGCACTACTATGAACGCTGCCCAAGCCCTCTATCAAGCCGGTTTCATCACCTACCACCGCACCGACTCCACTAGCCTCTCCGGCGCCAGCATCCATAGTATCAAAGATTATATTACCCGCCAATTTGGCGACAACTACAGCAAAGTCCGTCAATTCACCACCAAAAGCAAAGGCGCTCAAGAGGCCCACGAAGCCATCCGCCCCACCCGCGTTGACCAAGAAACCGCCGGCAAAAACGATTTCGAGCGCAAAGTCTACAACCTCATTCGCCGCCGTGCACTGGGCAGCCAGATGGCCGACGCCGAGATTAGCAAGACTACCTACACTATCTCGGATGGTGGTGCCAACCTCGAGGCCGTCGGCGAGGTCGTCGTTTTCGACGGCTTCCTCAAGCTCTACGACGGCGGCAAAGTCAATAGCCTGCCCGAACTCGCCCTTGGCGCCATCCTGCCTCTACAAAGCTTAACCGCCCGCCAAACTTTCGACAACCCACCCGCTCGCTACACCGAAGGCTCGCTGGTCAAGAAACTCGAAGAACTCGGCCTCGGCCGCCCTAGCACCTACGCTACTATCCTTTCCACCATCCAAGAGCGCGACTATGTTAAAAAGGGCGAGGGCGCCGGCAAACCACGCGAAGTCAAAGTCTACGAGCTTAGCAACTCCCGCCTCAAGGAGCGCACCGAGACCGAAAAGTCTGGTGCCGACAAAGGCAAGCTCCTTCCCGAGCCAGTCGGCGAGATTCTAACTGACTTCTTGACCCAATATTTCCGCCAAGTCGAAGATTACGGCTGGACTGCCCGCATCGAAACCGAACTCGACCAAATCGCCGAGGGCAGCAAAACCTACCTCCAAGTTCTCGACGATTTCTATGGCCCCTTCCATAAACTAGTCGAAGGCGCCGATGACATCGAACGCTTCAATAGCGCCCGCCTCCTCGGCCCCGACCCCAAGACTGGTCAAAATATCTATGCCAAAATCGGCCGCAAAGGCGGCTACCTCCAGCTCGGCGAAAGCGAAAAAGGCGGCGAAAAGCCTCGCTTCATGCCCCTACCTAAAGACAAAGACGTCAAAACCGTCTCTTTCGACGAAGCTCTCGAGATGTTCGCCAAGCCCTCTTTGCCCCGCCTGCTCGGCGAAATCGACGGCCAAGAGGTCCTTGCCGCCGACGGTCCGTTTGGCCCCTATCTCAAGACCGGCAAATTCAACATCACTCTCAAAAAAGACGATCCCTATACCATCAATCTCGCCCGCGCCAAAGAGCTCATCGCCGAAAAGCAAGCCAGCATCCTCGCCGACTGGGGCGACGTCCAGATTATCCGCGGCGCTTATGGCCCCTATATCAAAGGCCCCGGTAAACGTAATTTCGTCAAAATCGCCAAAGACACCGACCCCAAGAAAATCACCGAAGCCGAAGCCCGCCAGCTACTCGACAAGAAACCCGCTAAGAAGTCTAAATGACCTACTACGAAGTTGCCCCGAATATCGTTTTTCGGGCTAAGAGTAGTGTTCTCACCTATAGCTCTGACCAAATACTGCCGCCCGGCAGTATCGTTGCCATCGAGGTCGGCAAAAAGCCCGCCCTCGGCATCGTTATCCGCGAAGTCGCAAAGCCCTCTTTCAAAACCAAACCCATCCTCCGCTCTCTCTTCGCCATCCCTCTCCCCCCCCACCTCCTCCAAGCCGCCGATTTCCTAAGCGACTACTACGCCACTGAAACCGCCGTCGTCTGGCAAACCATCTTGCCTTCGGGTTTTAGCACACGGCAACCCGGGAGCCTGACCCCTCGAGGCGTTGCGCAGGCTGGCAAGCCGAGCATGAGGAGCGGCTCGCCCGTGGCGACGGGCCGAGCCGACGACGTCCGAGAGGAGCCAGCTTCCGGGTTGCCACCCCTTAACCCAAGCCAAAAAAAAGCTCTCTCCGAAATACGAGATAACCCCAACAAAACCGTCCTTCTGCGCGGCATCACCGGCAGCGGTAAGACCAATATTTATTTACATCTCTTGCTCGAGCAACTTAGCCTCGGTCATTCCGCCATCCTCCTCGTTCCTGAAATCGCCCTCTCTGCCCAGCTCATCCGCGAAGTCCAAAATTATATCCCCAACGCCATCCTCCTCCATTCCAAGCTCACTCCTGCCAAGCGCCGCGCTCTCTTTTGCCAAATCATCAATAACCCAGCCCCCCAAGTTATCGTCGGCGCCCGCTCCGCCCTTTTCGCCCCTGTCCAAAAGCTTGGCCTCGTCATCATCGACGAGTGCCACGACAATAGCTACCATCAAGACCAGAACCCCAAATACTCCGCCCTTCGTCTCGCTAGCGCCATCTCGCCCCGGACTCTGCTCGGCTCCGCCACCCCCAATGTCCAAGATTTCTATCTCGCGGGCACCAAGCAAGCCGTCGTCCACCTCACCAAAAAAGCCCGCGCCAACGCCAAGCAACCCCGCCTCCTTTTGGTCAACCTCACCAACCCCGCCGAGCTCAAATCCCACCGCTTCCTCTCCGACCAGCTACTTCAAGAGATACGCACCAACCTAGATAACGGCGAGCAAACCCTCATCTTCCACAATCGCCGCGGCTCGGCCAGCACCACCTTTTGCCGCTCTTGCGGTTGGCAAGCCCTTTGCGATAGCTGCTTCCTCCCCCTCACCTTGCACCTCGACCGCCGGGCGCTTCTCTGCCACACCTGCGGCCGTACCGGGCCCGTCCTCACCACCTGCCCGGAGTGTCATGCCGCCGACATCATCCATAAGGGCATCGGCACCAAAACAATCGCCTCCGAACTCGCCCGGCTCTTCCCCGCCGCCCGCATCGCCCGCTTTGACAGCGACGCCTCCGCCGCCGAAGCCATGCCTGCCCAGTACCAAAAAGTCAAAAACGGCGAGCTCGATATTATTATCGGTACCCAAAGCATAGCCAAGGGCTTCGATTTCCCGGGCCTCACACTTGTCGGCATCATCCAAGCCGATAGCGGCCTCATCCTTCCTGATTTCTCGGCCGAGGAGCGCGTCTTCCAACTCCTTAGCCAAGTCGTCGGCCGCGTCGGCCGCAACCAAAAACTATCTCGCATCCTCATCCAAACCTACCAACCCGACCACCCCATCATCCAGTTTGGCTCGCGCGCCGATTTCCTCTCCGCCCAATCGGCATTACTCGCCCAACTTCGCAAGGCTCACTTCCCACCCTTCTGCTTTTTGCTTAAAATCACCATCGTTCAAAAGACTGAACTCACTGCCGTCAAAAAAGCCGCCGCCATCCGCCAACAAATCCGGAGCCAGCACCCCAAGGTCCTCATCTCCCAACCTGCCCCTGCCTTTTACGAACGCACCGCCGACACCTACCGCTGGCAGCTAATCGTCAAAAGCCCCAATCGCCGTACTCTGCTCGATATCGTCCATAGTCTGCCGCCCGAGGTCCGCTTCGAGCTCGACCCGCCATCACTCCTGTAATTCAGCCCGCGCATAATCAAGGCAGAGTGGCAACAGTTCCGCCATCTCCTGCACTTTCAAAAAAGTCGCCAAGTCCGTTGCCGCCGCCAATCTTAATAGCTTGATATGCCTCTCACAAAAAAGCTCTTCTCCCTTGCCCTCGCTGGGGCAAAAAGCATGCTCGCGCGTCGAATACGTGTATCTTACCCCCGCTTCCAACGCCTTACCTGTCGTCTCATGCGTCAAGTTTAGCTGCGTCCCCAGCGCCCCGATTATCTGCAAATACGCCCAAAGCCTCACCGCTTGGTAATTATTCTCCCCCTCCAGTTCCACCAACACCGACCGTAGAATTTCAAAGAAATGCGGCTCCTCGTGATCCCGCGTCAACTTCTTTAATAGCTTTATTATCTCCGCCGCCGCCTCCATCGCCTCAAAGTTATAGATAATCTTCTCGTACAGGTGCTCCGCCCGCGCGCTCCTCAACCTACCCAGCCCCTTGCCCAACTCTACGCTAATCGTGTTCAGTGCAAACGGCTCACAGCCGCCACGCAGCTTCGATTTTTCCCGCCGCACCCCACGCGCCATCACAGATACCGACCCTTCTGGCGTCAAAAAATGCACAATCCGGTCCGCCTCCCCATAATTCGTCCGCGCTAGGACAATCGCCGGCCCCTTGTATTCGCCTAAGCCCGGCATTTGCCCACCCCTATAATCCGCTCGGTCAGCCGCCTTAGCCTCTCTGGCTCCAACTGACGCATCGTCAGCACGCTGTCTATGTTGTATAAAGCCAAATCAATCTCTGGCACATAGTCCGCCAGCAGAACTATCGGAATCTGTGCACTGGGGGCATCACTCGCCAACTCATGTACCAGCGCAATCCCATTCGCCGCCGGCAAATCGGCGTCTAAAAAGATCAGCTCCGCGCCCCGAGTCTGCTCCAAAGCCTCGTAAGCATCTCGGCAAATCCTCACCTCAAAGCCTCTCAAACTCTCCGCCAACACCTTCTCCCGAAACCAATCCGCCGTAATCACCAAAATCATAGCAGCCTCACTTGCCGACTTTCCGGCAACTCCACAAAAAACGACACCCCATCCCGGTGCGAGGTCTTCTCTAGCCGCACATTCATCACCCGCACCAGCTCATCAATTATCAAAAAACTCGCCCTCGACTTTGGCCTAAGAGGCAAAGTTTGGTTTTTCTCATAGCTAAAGTCTCTCGGCAATGCCGGCCCAAAGTCTCGCACCCCAACCCGTATCTTGCTCTGCACTTTCCGCGCGAACAACCTTCCCGCGCTCGCAAACTGCAAACTCTCTGCCAATAAACTTGCCAAAAAACACTTCAACGCCCGGCGGTTCACGTCGACCAATAATTGCTCACGCGTCGCTATTATCTCTGGCTGCTCATCCACCAACCGCCAGAACTGCCCAAAATCTCCCTTCACTTCCTCCAGTACTCCGCGCACTGCCACCGGCTCCGGCACCAACACCCCATCACTCGCTGCTCCTGCGCTCGCTAGCAATCTCACCGTCTCAATCTGGCGCAGCCCCTGTTCTGCCGCCCAAAGAATCTTCCGGTCATCATCTGTTGCCGCTTCCCAGCCCCGTTCCTTCTTTAATAGCTCAACCGCCCGGATAAAAGCCAGCGGCACCTCCAGCCCACTGGCCAAACCATCAAGCATTGCCGCTACCTCTCTCCCCTCCATACTTTTATCATATCACGCCCAACCGCTCCCTCATAGCGCTCAACCTAACTTTCTCGAAGAATTACGGCGTGTAAACGATAGTTTCAATCAGCCTATTGAAGTCTTCCCTAAACAATCCCGAATCCGTCCGCACAATCGCCGTCTTATCGCGAATCCTGAAAATCACTTCCGAACCGCCCGGCACTCCCGGCACCATCTCCCCGTCAAAACGCATCCCGCTAATCTCGTATTGCGTTATCTGCCCCGGGTTAATCGTATTGCTAAAAGTCGACTGCGTCAGCCTCCCTGCCGTCACCTGCCCGCTCCTCGACGATATCACATTGTCATAAGATTGGTTCAGAATCTGAAACCTCAGCGCATAGACCTCACCTCCGCCCGCCACCACCTGACGTGGGTGGAAAATCGCCTCGAAATTACCTCCGCCCCGTGCCGGCTGCGATATATAAATCGACCACGTACAAGGGTGGTAGAAACCAAACCGACCGTAGTCATCCGGGCCCGTAAAAGCATGCCCCCGCCCGCCCGCGTTGCAATATTTCTGCCGCTCTTCCCAGTCCGCGTTCACCGTCGTCCGCTCGTCAAACCTAATCTCTGCCTCGCGCGCCGCTACGATTGCTTCAGTACTGGCGGCCATCTCATTCACTTCAGCCCGCGCTCTCGTCAAACTCGAAGTCGTCGCCAAAAGCCCCGCCACCAAAATCACAATCAGCCCGATAAAAATTAACCTACCACCTTGCATTAATTTAGCTAACATACTCTTATTCTACTCCTCTTCCGCCTTATTGTCAATCCGTGTGATTTTGTTCTTCAGCTCGCCCAGCGACTTCTCAATCTCCCGCGCCAGCTTTGTCGCCTCGGCATACTTATCCACCGCCTCTTCCAGCGAAAAATCGCTCCCGTCAAACCACTCCATCAACTCATTCAGTCGTTTGGTCTTCGTCGCTATCTCACTTCTGGCACTCATCTTGCCTTTACCTCTTTCACTTCTGCTTCTATTATATGCTGCTTGGTTGTTATTTTCAAGCTTTCCCCCAGCTTGACTTTTCCGCTTACTATTGCATAACCACGTTCCAACACCTTTTCCGGATTCAGCTCATTCAAAACCGCCTTCGCGCCCGCCAAATTCCGCTCCAACTCGTAAATTTTCTGCTCCAAGATTTGCCGCATCCGCTCCGGTTGAATCCGCACACTCCCCAGCATCACTCTCTCCATCTGTAGCAACACGCTCTCTAGCCCCCGTATAATCTCTCGCTTGTCTCGCGGCGTCAAAAGTTGCGCCGCATGGGTCGGCGTACTCGCCCGTACATCCGCCACCAAATCCGCGATACTCTCATCCACCTCATGCCCCACCCCCACCAAAACCGGCACCCTCGACGCCCGGATCGCCCGCGCCAGCTCCTCGTCATTAAACGCCGCCAAGTCATCCTTGCTGCCGCCACCCCGCACCAAACAGATAACATCCGCATCCGCCCGCTCGTTAAACACCTGTAGCGCCCGCCGGATTTCGCCCGGCGCATTCAGGCCCTGCACCGCCGTATTGATTACTTCAATCTCAAACCCCCCAGCCCGCTCACCCAGAATCTTCACAAAATCCCGGTACCCCGCCGAATCCACACTCGCAATCACCGCGATTTTCCTAATATCATCCGGCAGCGGCCGCTTTTTTGCCCGGTCAAACAGCCCCTCTTTCATCAGCTTCTTCTTCAGCAGCTCCAGAGCTTTCTTGATGCTCCCTTCGCCCACCGGTTGGTATTTTGCCACATTCAAACTCAAAAACCCCGTCGCCTCACGCACTTTCGGCGCCGCCAACGCCCGGATTTTCATCCCATTCTCTAGCGGTGCCGTCATCTTAAACAGCATCATAAAACAACTCACCGTCGCCGTCTCATCCTTCAGCTTGAAGAAAACAAACTTCCCCTGCGACACACTAAACTCCGCCACCTCGCCCACTACAACCACCGCCGGATAAGCCGTGTTCAGCGTCTGGTTCAAACTCGCCACGAAATCGGCCACCGACATCTCTGGCGGCTGGCCAATCACCGCCTCGCTCACAGCTTCACCCCTTTGCCGTCTTTTTTCCCATCACCCCCAGTCGTTAACGCATGCTGGTAAAACGCCCAACCAAAAATAATTGTCCCCAGTAGCACCGCAATCCGCGTCATCAGCGCCGCCGCGATCGCCGTCGCAAACGGTATCCCCAGCATCGCAAAGAATCCCGTCATCGTCGCCTCATAGAACCCTGCTCCGTTCCCCGGCGTCTGCACAATCGTCCCCACCACTGATGCCAAAATCTGACCAATCAACACCGCCCCAAAGTCCACCCACTCACCTAACGCCAGAAACACCACGAAAAACGTCGCCGTATCGCAAATCACATAAAACCCCGCCCAGAGCAGCGGCGGCACCAACGCCTTCTTATTCTTTAGCAACTTTACATAATCTTCATGCAAATCGCCCAAAAACTCATCCACCGACTTCGCCGTCAAAGTCCGCTTTCGCCGTCCCAACGTCGCCGCTGCCACCACCAAGTTCACCACCTTACTCGCCATTCGTCCCGTCCAGTTAATCCGCCGCCGATCCTTCAAAATCCACGACAGCACCAATATAATCGCCAGCGCCCCCAGCGACAGCCCAATCCCTAGTAGCACCGGCAACCATCCCGCCCCGTCCATCACCAGCCGGATACTCGCCAAAAACACTAATGCTATACTTGCCAAGAGCACTACCAAATACCGCACCAACTGCGCCAACGCCGCCGGCCCGGCCTTCAGGCCCCAAGATTTCAACCGCCAAGCCATGTAGCCAACCCCTGCCACGCCACCCGCCGGTATGATGTTTTTCACAAAGTTAAGCTCTAGCGCCAGCCGCATCCGCCGGGCGATACTCACCCGGCTAATCTGCTTTTTTGCACTCAAATACGAGAAATACACCTGCCCCGCCGTAAAATACATCAGCGCCTGCAGAGGAATCAACAGTAGTAAATACCCCAGCCGCGCCGTTGTCGCCAACCGAAATGCCTCCGCAATATCCGCCCGCGCAAAATAGACCAACGCCCCGATCAAACCCACCGTAATCACACTTAAAACTATCCGACCTCGCTTCATACCATCCCATTATATCACAGCCGCAGAACGGAGTAGTTCGATTTTTGCACAAGCGCACTACTCCGTTCTAGGGCTCTGGGGGAAGGTGAATTGTTAAGGTGTTAAATGCCGCCACCATCTGTGTTGTCTGTATTGTCTGTATTACTTGGGTTGCCTCCTTGATTTGCTCTCCTCTGCCTCTCTCGGTCAACACCAATCCGCTTCTGCATCTCTTCACTGATACCCAGCGTCGCCGCATTGTCGCCCGCGTCAACATACGCCTTAGCCAAATGCCCGAAAGTGCTTTCCACCTGCGCGTCATCCATCCCCGCCATGAATTTCTCCGCGTCATGTCCGCCCATTTGTGAGAACGACTGCAGGGTCATCTCTTTGCCCACCTCTTCGCGAATCTTCCCATCACTGTCAAGTTTGGCCAGATTATCAATCGCCTCCCCATGCATTGAGCCGAGCGTCCCTATCTTCTTGTATTTGCCAATATTCTTCTGCAAGTTGCCCTCTTTCACCCATTCCTCATAGCCCAGCGTAGTTTTCCCTTCCGCTAGTGCCTTGCCATAGGCGTGCTTAGTCCAATCCTGCTCTTTGGCGTCGCTGCTTTGTAGAATCCGCCCTTTCCGCCCCAGCGCCCTCTTATCGCCGCCAAACTGGCTATGGTGCGCCTTATCAAGTGCCTCGGCTCGTCCCCATTCGCCCTTCCTCTGCATCGCGGCTATAGCTTGCTCGGCCTCAATCGCACTCACTCCCGACTTCAGCTTGCCACTCCCCCCATCATAGACTTTATCATAAATCTGCTCGGCCGACAGGCCCCCAAAGCTCTCGGCGATCTCTTCGCCAAGCTTGGTGTCGGCTTTGTTCCGTAAGTCTAGGGCTTCCATCTGCTTCCTCTTCTCTGTATCATCTCTTGCTTCGCGAGTAGGCAGGCCGGTTATAGGGTCGATACCGATTTCGGCCGCATTCTCTGCGCTGGCTTTCATCAGTTGCTTATTCCTCCAACTGCCGCTACCATCGTCTTCATAGACTCCCCGGCTGGCCGCTGCTGCATTTTCGACAGTTTGAGCAGTTTGCAGCTTAGACTGATACATCTTATCGACCGCACTACCCGGTTTAGCGCCTTTGATGGCTGCTTTCTGCTCCGCCTTATTCTTCGCCTTGTCCACTTGAGCGATCCTCCTCGCACTCTGGTCGTATTTCTTCTGCGCCATCCCGGCTCCCTTGGCGCCCATTTTATTTATACCAGCGCCAGTGCCCTGAACTTTGCCCGAAATCATCCCGCCAAACGCCCCCAGCCCCTTCAACGCGCCCTTACTTAGCGCAATCACCGCAAAATACGGCACAATCGCCGCCAAAACCGTCGCAATAATCCAAATCCCTTGTGCGATATTTATCCCGCCCGAATTGATTTCCGCAGCATTGACGTTCCCGCCGATAATCGCCCCCGCCAGAGCCCCCATCCCAATCACCAAGCTACAAACCGGGTACACCACTAAGAGCGCCACAAATGCCGACCACCATTTCTTAAACAACCCTTGCGTATTCGGCAGAATCCTTGCCGCAAAAGCCAGCGGTGCCAGCACAATCAAGGCAATCACCCCGATTTGCCGGATAATCAGTATCACAAACACCATTAATATCCCCACCGCCGCCACTATCAAAGCCATCAGCACCCCTAGAATCACCGCAAACCAGCCACCCGCCAACACCGTCGTGATAACACTCACAGCCAGTGCACCAACTGCCACGCCAATAATTATCGCAAAGAACCCCGCCGTCCCGTCCTCTGGAGCGACACTCGCATACCCCGCGCTAGGCGTAATAGCGTCTAAGAAGAGCCGAATCTGCACTCCCAAAATGTTCGAAAAATCAACCATCGCCTGACAGATGAAAAACGACAAGTTAATCAACACCGCCGCCATAATCAGCTCCGGCAACATCTTTTTGATGCCGTAGTTATTAATGCCCACACTCGTAATCTGCGACAAAATAATCACCATAAAAATAATCACAAAGATGATATTTGCAATATTGCGAAAAGTCTGCCAAGCCTCATAAGTCGTGTTCGGCGTCCCATCCGTGTTAGTTGTCCTATAAAAAGCTAAGTCGATTTGCAGGAAATTGGTCTCAATCCAACCATAAATCCCGCCCAACGCATTGTCCAACCCCTCAATCAGCGGGCAAAGCACCCAACCCATCTTCCCCGCCCGGCACTCCGACTGCGACCCTTCCACCTCGCCGTCGGCCCCCGGCTCATCACCCGGCTCCGGCTCCGGCGCCACGTTCCCCTCCTCATCATAATAGGCCGCCTGCGTAAACGAATAAGTGTTTGTATTCTGGTTATTATGCCGCGCCCATATCGTACACTGTCGCACCGTCGAAGTCATATTCTCACCGAAAGTGACTGTCCTAGACTGGCCCGTATTATAAGAATTCGTGATGCTACATGGCGCCGATACCTCTATCGTAAAGTCGCTCGCCGCCACCAACCCTGTACCCCACTGTAGCGTAAACGCCTGCGAACCACCAGTATACGGCAGGGTAAAATTAATACCAGTCGTACTCATCACCGAACCATTGCGTATCAAGTTGATCGCCGAATACGGCTCCTGCTCCACGGTAAAAGAACGCGAAGCGCCAGACCCTGCCGTGACCGTGATCCTAGCCCGTCGCCGCTCACCACTCATAGTTCTGTTAGCCGCCGCCGTCAGTCTAATCCCACGATTACTAGCACTATTTGGATTTGATTTCTCAGCAACCATCCAATCTTGGTCCGACGAGACCGTCCAACCAGTTGTCGCACTGCCTCCCTCAAAATTAACCGTAATGCAGTTCTTACTTTCCCCATTTTGCCTAAAAACGGAGTTGAGAACACTCCCCTCGCCCCATTCGTTGTAGCCAACTACGCAGTTAGCCGTAAAGCTAATCGGATCTCCCGCCGCCGCCCTAGCGTTCCCAGCCGGGAACAGCGCCAGCGTACTAGAAAGTAGAATTATGGCCGCGGCCAGCCAGTAAAGACCCCCCCCCCCTTCTCTGGAATTTGTTCCTCTTTTGCATATTATTATTTTAGCAAAAGCATTTTGCTAAGTCAAGCGTTTAGCCCTAAGCCGTCACATTCACAACCGTCCGCGGCTGCTTCGCCCCCGAGAACGAAGTCTTCTTCGTCCGCGTAAAATTCACCACGCCGTCCTGCGCCGCATGAATCGTATAATTCCGCGATAAATAAGTACCCTTACCCGCCAGCTTCGTCGAACCAGTCTGCCGCACAATCACCTCACCCGCCTTCACCTTCTGCCCGCCAAAACGCTTCACGCCCAGCCGCTGCCCTGCATTATTGTGAATATTTTTCGCTGTACCGCCTGCTTTGACATGTGCCATGCTTTTTCCTTACTTCTTTTCCAATATAATCAGATCCCTAGCGACTATCTGTTGCTCTCTGGCATATAAGAGGTCGCGGGATCTACCCCCCCTATTATACTCTAGTCGACCCAAAAAGTCAAGATTTAGCCGCCGAAACCCGCCATTTTCCTGCCGCCACGCCGGAATCGCCAAACAGAGGCGCACGCCCGATTCCAACTGGGGTGCCAAATTTGCCAAAAAATTCTCCAACAATTCTTCCGCCTCACGCTGCAAAACCTGTGCCTTCGCAAAACCCGGCGGCTTCGACATCGGAGACCCCAGATAAATCTCACTCGCCACCGCATCAATCCGGCCCTGCCACTGCTGCCTCGTCGCGTCCCCCACCTCCAGCTCAAACTTGCCCCCCGCCCCTAGCCACTCCAGATTTTGCCTCGAATAATCAACCATTTTCGGCGCAATATCGCTCCCACAAGCCTCGCACCCCAAAAGCAACGCCTCTTGCAAAATCACCCCCGTCCCGCAAAACGGATCTAACAATCTTAGGCCCGCCCGCCCGCCAGTCGCCAAGTTAACCATCGTCTGCGCCAACTTCGGCGGCAACATCCCCACAAACGCATCCCGCTTTGGCCGCTTCTGGTCCCGCGCCGCGTAAGCATCCGGATTTTGCACCCCTTCCATCCGCGCCACCACCACCCGCTCGCCCTGCATAACCACTATCAGCTCAATCTTATAGGGCGAACTCGCCAGCCCATTATGAAAGCTCTGAGCCGTCGACAACTCCGACTCACTATTTGGCACCAGTCGCACCGAAATGTCGTTCGCCCGCAAAACTTTCTTCGCCACCACTCCCAAATTAAATACCTCCTTCGCGCTTATCCTTCCACCATAAGCGCTTACCCCAAGTGTAATCTTATGTCGCTCCCCCTCCTTCGTCAGCTCCGGCAACAAAGTCTTCTGGGCCCACTTCTTGATTTCCGGCGCCAACCTTGCCCGCGCCGTCGTAAAAATCACCTCTCCTAGCTTCTTCACACTGCCCAAGCGGTCAATCTCTAAGCTAACCCCGTCAAATTCGGCCACTTCGGGTGTCAGCAACTGCACATCATCCGCCCCCACCGCCCACAATTCCGCCACACCAAACTCAGGCTGCCGCCCCAAAATCGCAATTTTCATGCCCCTATTATACCACAATGTTGCCAATATCCCTAAGTTCTGCCGCATCTGCCACGCTATAATCACCAACTTTTTCCCGCCGCAAGGCCGTCAAATAAGCCCCGCAACCTAACTTTTTACCAATATCTTCGGCCAGCGTCCGTATATAAGTCCCGCTACTGCAATGCACCCGAATCTCCAGCCGCGGATAAGCATATTCCACCAACTTGATACTAAAAATCTCTATCTCGCGCTCTGGCAACTCCGGCACCTCGCCCCTGCGCGCCAAGTCATAAGCCCGCCGACCGCCCACCTTAATCGCCGAATAAATTGGCGGCGTTTGCTTGACTTTGCCAACAAATTGTTGTAAGACTGCCTCAACCTCCGCCCTCGAGACAGCGGCGGCGCCTTGAGTCGCCGTAATCACCCCCTCCGGATCGCCCGTCGTTGAAGTCGCCCCCAACCTTAACTCCGCCAAATAAACCTTATCCATTTTCAAAAACTGGTCCGACTGCTTGGTCAGCTTGCCAGATAACAAAATCAAAAGTCCGGTCGCAAACGGATCAAGCGTGCCCGTGTGCCCAACCTTTATCTTCCGCTTTTCCCCTGTTTCAGCCGCTAATCGCTCGCTCAAAACTCGCCTCACCCGCGCCACCACGCCAAAACTCGTCATCCCAGCCGGCTTGTCTATCAAAATCTTTTTATCCATCTCAATCCTTGACTTAATATATTATATCAGATATAATATAATGGTAAAATGCCGCGGGATAGAGCAGTCTGGTAGCTCGTTTGGCTCATAACCAAAAGGTCGTTGGTTCAAATCCAACTCCCGCAACCAAAATACTATACGTGCAAAAGAGGACGCTGTAAGGCGTCCTCTAAAGATATAAATGCTATTTGACTTGGTATATACCACCCCGGTAGGCGATGAATTGTCTGTATCCGCTTTTTGCCATTACTAATGGTGCGGCTGGCTTAAAGCTGTGCTTCTCTTCTTCCGTTGTGCCCAAAGATGAGATTTCACTGTTAACAACAGTCGCATGGTGCAGCTCGAACCGCCATCCCTCGCTTTTGGCCCGCTCTTGGAGTTCCTCTATGGTCATCCACTCCAATCTGCCATCGGTAGCTTGGATGAATATCTTATGGACGCTCGTATTGCCGACTTCGGCAAAGAACGAACAGGCATTATCTGTCCATATCGGTTTCATCTTGCCTACATCGCTTCCCTCTGTTGTGAAGATTGCTGTAGTGACAACGCCTGTGGCTGCAATCACAACCGCCGCCCGGATATACATAGAAATCGGAAAAAGAGGAGTGGCAAAGCCACCACTAAGTAAGAAACCGTATACTAGTACCGCAAACACAGCCGCACCGCTGCATATAGCAATCGCACTAATGAAGTTGCCGCAGTATCGTTTAAGGAATGATGCTTCTTGAGCCCCTTCATCATAATACAGCCTTTTCTTTTTCCCAAGATAGATTTTGCGTATTAGGTGCAGCACCAATAGGGCCGTACAACCGCCGAAAAACAAAACAGGCGCCAAGTATGACTCTTCTTCTACTTCCGGCTGGGGTGTAGCATCTACCCAATCATCTCCAATGACCTGTAGCGTAGCATAGCCAGATCTAGCTCCTCCACTCTCTGCCCAGACAGCATAAGTCCCGAGCATTGCATTCTCGCTTACCGTGACTCTGGTACCGCGAATGGTCAGATTATCGCCACCGTTATGGCGTACGGCTGCGTTAAAGCTACTGATCCCGTCGAGATATACGACGTATTCCAGCGTCTGACCGGGTGTAATGGTACTATGTGTTGGCGAAATGCTTACACTTGTTGCTACTCGTTCGTCCGACATAGCTGCCGCCGACAGAGTTAAAAGCAGAGCGGTCATAATCGCGAACATAACACAGATAGCCTTTTTCATAACATACCTCTTTCCGCCCCTTTTCGGGGCAATAAATTTGCCCCTCTTCGGGTTTGGATTCGGTATTAGCATTTTTTATACTAATGTCCATTCTAGAGATTATTTTGGGAATAACCTCCAGACTGCCTACATTATATCATACCATAAGCAAAATGTCAATAGTATCCACACATTTGGCTTGTTTATCTCACTACAATCGCGTCAACGCCAACCGGATCGCCTCATTCCACGAGCCCAGCGGCACTGGCACCTTCAACATCTCATCCACCGTCATCTGATACTTCACCGCCGCCGCTAGCGCCAAAATCATACTCTCTGCCTCTGGCGCAATAATCTTCGCCCCAATAATCCGCATCTTCGCGTCCGCTAACACGCAAACAAACCCATCCGCATTCGCAATCCGCCCCCGTGGGATTTCCGACAGCAGCACCACGCTCTTCTTATAGCGCGCATTTTTTAGCCTTAGCTCCGTCTCGGTCGCCCCAATTCGCGCATAAGCCGGCGTCAAACTCATCGTCCGCGGGCTCGAAGCCCCCGACATCATCGGCGCATTCCGACTAATAATCGACAGCGCCGCCGTCTTCCCCATCAACATCGCAAGATCGCTCGACACGTCGTCCACGCAAGTTCCCGCCGCATAAATCCGCCCATTCGAAGTCGCCAAACTCCGGTCGACCGTGATCCCATTCTTACCCACGCGCACCCCCATCGTATCCAGCCCCAAACCCTCGATATTCGGCAACTGCCCGGTCGCCAGCACCACCGTTGCACTCGGCGTAATCGGCAGCGACCTCTTCGAATTCTCACGCCTTAGAATCAGCTCGCGCGCGCCAACACTATCCACTTCCGCCCCCAAAACCGTGCTAATCCGACCCATTTTAGCGAACATCGCCGAGTAAAACCGCCCCACTTCTTCATCCTCGCTCGGCAACAACCGACTCTCGCGGTCAATCAAAACCACCCGCAGCCCCAGCTTCGCCGCATAATAAGTCATCTCCACCCCGCTCATCCCGGCCCCCACAATCATCAGCGTCTTCGGCAACCGCGGCGCCACCCACACATCTCGGGCTGTCATCACCTTCACTTTTTCCGCCACCTTTATGCCCCCAGTATTCAGACTACTCCCCGTTGCGATAATATATCGCTGCGCCACCAGCCGCTTCTTCGTCTTGCCATCCGCCACTTCCAACTCGCCATCAACAAACTTCGCCTTGCCCTTAATTATCTCCACACCGTCGCGCTTAATTGCTTCCTCACCCCAATATCCCTCAACATTTTTCACCACTTCCGAACGCTCCCGGTCCAATCCCGCTAACGACAAACTAACCGTCCGCTTCTTCGCCCCAAACCGCTGGATTGACTCCAAAGCCGACATCGCCCTTACCGCATCCAGCCCCACTTCCGACGGCACATCATAATTATAAACATAATCGCCCCCCAATTTGCCCTGCTCAATCACCGCCACCTTTTTCCGCGCCGTGGCTGCCGTTTTTGCCGCCGTCAACCCCGCAATCCCTCCACCGATTACTAGAATATCGTATTTATCTAACATCTGCCACCCATCTTTCATATTATTTTATCATAGTTTCGGTAAAAATCAGCCATGTCGGGCGAGAATTTGCGGATTTCCCTTTCCGCACACCTCAACAACTCCTCATGCGTCGCGTTTTTCGATAGCGCCAACCGCTCGCAAGCCGCATTCACCCGCTCTGCCAGCATCGCCGTCTCTCTCTCCGGCAACCCAAAATCCTCGCATGTCGCCTCCAATTTATCAAAATAGGTCAATTTCACCCTGCCTCCATCATCTTAAATACTATAATCAACAATCCAAAAACCAAAAACATCACGCCGCTCATCGCCTTGATAAAACGCTGGTGGCGATTGCGAAAAGTCTGGATTTCACCCACCGTCGCCACCTTGTGCGTAAAACAGCGCACAAACACTAGCGGCAACACCGAGATTATCACATATCCCCCGAGCGCCACCAGCTCCCAACCCTCCGGCAAGTTCAACAGCGCCGCTGCCGCCGCTAACATCACCGGCAACAAAAACAGCAACTCGCCAAAGGTCGAAAAAGCGCCCAGCAAAAACCCCTCCGTCGGGTTCTTCGTCGCCCGCGCCCGCTCACCGATAAACTTCGCTACCGACCGCGGCAGCCACAGCTCCGTACTGTTTTTCCGCCGGTAGTAAACGCTCCAAATCAGAATCGCCACCAGCATCGCCGCTAACGCCAATGCCAAATAAAATTCTCTCGCCTTGTGCAAATCAAAGCTATTCGCCAAGATAAATGCCATTGCCGCTAGCACCAGCAAACTCATTGTCCCCACTCCGGCAATAAATGCCGACACCAACGCATGCGCCTGCCGCGCTACCTTTTTCTCTCGGCTCCCATGGTGATAGAGTAAAATCACACAGCCCAACCCCAACTGCAATGTCGCATGAATACAAGCCGCGAATAAGACTATCACCACATTAATCGCCAAGCTACCTTCCAACATACTTTTATGATATCATATAAGCATGATTAATTTCAAGACAAGCATAAGCATCCCCAAAGTCGACTGGAGCACTCATCTAGCGGCCCTCTCCGCCGCTCAAATGAACGGCTGGACCACCATTGGCGAACCCGACCCTCGGCTCGCCGATTACGCCGCCCAAATCCGAAAGGACGCCGAAGTCCTCGTTGTCATCGGCATCGGCGGTAGCTTCCTCGGCGCCAAAGCCCTGCTCGACGCCATCCCTCGTACCTCAAAAACCGAGGTAATCTTCGCCGGCACTAACCTCAGCCCTCGCGACACTCTCGCCACTCTCGAATCAATCGGCGAACGCGATTTCTCCATCAACGTCATCAGTAAATCCGGCTCTACCCTCGAAACCAATATCGCCTTTGATATTTTCTACCAAAAATTAGTCCAAAAATACGGCTCTAGCGCCAACCAACGCGTCTACGCCACCACCGGCCGCAGCGGCTCTCTCTTCCAGATGGCCAGCGAACGCCACTGGTCTTGGCTTGAAATACCGGAGAACGTCGGCGGTCGCTATTCCGTCTTCACCTCCGTCGGGCTTTTGCCCCTCGCTGTCGGTGGCATCGACATCAAAGACCTCCTAAATGGTGCCAGAAACTACGCCGCTGATATCGACCACGCTCTCGACTATGCCGCCTTCCGCGTCCATCTTCATAATCAAGGCTACGTCGCCGAAGCCCTCGCTACCTTCGAACCGGAACTCCGCTACTTTGCCGAGTGGTGGGAGCAACTCTTCGGCGAAAGCGAAGGCAAAAACCAGCTCGGCCTCCTCCCTACCTCCCTCATCTACTCGACTGACCTCCACTCACTCGGCCAATACATTCAAGAGGGAAACCCAAAAGTCTTTGAAACCTTCCTAGAAATTGCCCCCGCCAAAAGCGACCTTCAAATCACTGGCGTCCGCGGCCTCGAAGGCAAGGACCTCAGCGAAATCAACCTCGCCGCCCTCCGCGCCACCGTCGCCGCCCATGCCAGCGCCCGCCCAGTCGCCGAGATTAAAATGCCCGGCAATTCTGCCGCCGACTTCGGCGCCCTAGTTTACTTCTTCTTCATCGCCGCTAGCCTCAGCGCTTTCGCCCTCGGCCTTAACCCCTTCGACCAACCCGGGGTCGAAGTCTACAAACAAAACCTCCAAAAACTACTTGGCCTTGCCGGGTAAGTCGCGCACCACCATTGGCAAGTCTTTTAGTCGCGCATCCAGTCCCAAAACCCACTCGCGCCCCCCTATATGCCCTACCACACTCGCCGAATTCGCACTCGCAAACTGCACTGCTTTCAGTAAATCATCATGCACCACAAAATGCGCCAAAAATCCCGAGCCAAACGCGTCTCCCGCCCCAGTTCGGTCAACCATCTTCGCATCATAGATATGCGCCCGGACAAATTTCTGCCCCCCATCCGCCAATAGCTGTCGCACCACCGACCCCTTACAGCCATCCGTAATAATCAAAATCTCTGGCGCGCTCGCCTCTCGAAAAATCTTCAAATAATCCCGTTCCCCCCATACCAGTTCAGCCTCTTCCCGGTTGACCATCAGTATATTAATCAACGGCAGAACCGCTTTCAACTCGGCCGCCCGCGCCAGCTCCGCTCCACTCGGGTTCCAAAAAATCTTCGTCTCTTGCTTCTGACAGGCCGCGATAATCTCACGGATCTTCCGAAAGTTGCCTCCTAACCCTGCCATATAGAGCCAGTCCGGCTTCTCTATCTCAATCATCTTCGGGTCCATCGCATCAAACTTTGATCCCGCCCCCCGATGCGACAAAATCGTCCTTTCTCCCTTTTTATCCAAAAAAATCAACGATAGCCCCGTCGGCAGTTTTTCATTGTAGTGCATATAAGTAATATCAATATCTTCTTTTATCAAGGTCTCACCGACAAATTCCGAGCCGAAGTCCAGACCCACCGGCCCCCAGTACAGTGTAGTGTAGTCGCACTTCGCAAATGTCGCCGCTGCATTCGCCGCCCCACCCCCCAACGTCGTAATCGCCTCCGGAATATCAATTTTCGAGCCAATCTTCACCGGCAGCGCCAAAAGCCCATCCACCGCCTTGCTCCCGCTATTCGGTATAAAAATGTCCTGCATCGCCGCTCCCAAACAAACAATCTTCGTCTTGCTCGGCCTGCTCCCACCCAACTTGCTCATATTGCACCCTCGCGGTTCGCTTCCGTCTTCAGGGCCTCGTACATGCTGCTTTTGTCCTCTGCGTTGCGCAAAGCGCTACCCACATTTATCACATCAATACCTGCCCGGGTCAGCGTAAATACATTTTTCAAGTTCGCCCCACCGTCCCAACCAATCTCCAAGCCCGGCTTAATCTCTTTAATCAGCGGTACCTTCTCCGCCTGTAATAAATTCGCTTCGCCGCCATTTGTGCCTAGCGACCCAGCAAAAATCAACGCCGAATCTGCCGCCGACAAATAACTGGCGAAATCATTCGGAAAACTCTGCGGCAATAGCGCCACCCCCGCTCGAATCCCCGCCTTTTTCAGCGCCTCAAGCGACGAAAGCAGATTCTCGGCCGCCTCGGCATGAAAAACCACCATATTCGGCTTCAACCCAATCAGCTTATCCACAAAATCACTTGGCCGATTCACCATCATATGAAAGTCCACCAGCCAAGTCGGCGGCAAGGTCGTAATATCATCTAAATTAATTGTCGCCGGCGCGAACTCTCCGTCCGTGATATCAATCTGCACCCGCGATGCGAACGGTGCAATCTGCTTTGCCACTTCCTCTAGCTCGCCTGTCGAGTGCGCCAAAATCGTCGGCACAATCACACTCATTTCTTCGTCTTCCCTTCGCCCACTCTATCCAGCGCATTATTCCGCCGCACATAGCGCGCCGCCTTCGCAAACGGCGTGTCGAGAAACTTGTCTACAATCGCCTTCCACTCCATCTCACAATTCTCCAAGCAGCTAGCCGGCAGACATAATATATTAGCGTCATTATCGTTGCGCGTCATTTCCGCCTCTTGCGGGTCCCAGACAACCGCCGCGCGAATCCCGGCAAATCGATTTGCCATCATCGCCATCCCCTGACCACCGCCGCAAACTAAGATTCCTACCGCGTCTTTGTGCTCTTTTACTTCTTTCGCTACCTCTGCCGCATAGACGGTGAAGTCATCATTCGGGTCCAAATCGTGCGCCCCCAAATCATACACTTCTTCGCCTCGCCGGAGCAGATAAAGCAGCAACTGCTCCCTCAGCCTAAAACCGTTGTGGTCTGCCGCTACAAAAATCATCTCCCGCCCCTCATCTCAATCTACCTACTTTCTCGGTAATCTCTGCCAACCGCACCGAATACCCCCATTCATTGTCATACCAAGCCACGACTTTCACCAAGTTGCCACCCACCACGTCCGTCAATTTCAAATCAACCGTGCAGGAAAGGTCCGACCCCTTGAAGTCGTTGCTCACCAACTCCTCTTCCGTCGTCGCCAAGATTCCTTTCAAAGCCCCTTTTTCGGCTTTTTTCATTGCCGCGTTGATTTCCTCCGCCGTCGTATCCTTTTTCAAGACCACAGCAAAATCCGCCAAGCTCACCACCGGCGTCGGTACCCGCACCGATAGCCCGGCAAAATGTCCCTTCAGACTCGGGATTACCTGTGCCGTCGCGATGCTTGCCCCCGTCGTCGTCGGCACAATATTCTCCGCCGCCGCCCGCGCCTCACGCAAATCCTTTGCCGGCGCATCCTGCAGTCTCTGTGAGGCCGTGTAGCTATGTACTGTTGTCATCATCGCCTTCTCCACCCCAAACTCGTCTTCCAGCACTTTCATCACCGGCGCAATGCAGTTGGTCGTACAGCTCGCGTTTGACAAAATCCGGTCTTCCGCTTTGATTTCTTCATCGTTCACCCCTAGCACCACTGTCTTAGCGCCCTCACCTTTCGCCGGCGCCGAGATTACCACCCGCTTCGCCCCCGCCGCAATATGCGCGTGCGCCGCCTTCGGGTCAGTGAAAAACCCCGTACTCTCAATCACCACATCAATCCCTAACTTGTCCCACGGCAAATCAGTTGGGTCCTTCTCCGCAAAAACCCGGATCTTCTCCCCGCCGACTATAATATTCTCATCATCATACTCCACCTTTTTGCCATAAGTACCATAAGACGAGTCATACTTCAAAAGATGCGCTAGCGTCTTTGTGTCTGTCAGGTCATTTACCGCTACCACCTCTGCCACACCGTTCTTTTCTAGGACTTTGAAGACATTTCGCCCAATCCGCCCAAAGCCGTTGATCGCTACCTTCATCTTCCTCCTTATGTTTATTCAAATTATATTATATTATTTTCTCCGTTTCAAGTCTTGATTTTCTGCTTTGCTGTGTATATACTAAAGAAAATACGGGGGATTTATGAAAGGAAAATTGCAACTTATTGGTATTCCGAAGAAAGCGGTTGCCACATTATCGTTGTCTCTTTTAATTGCTAGTATGCCATTCTTGGCTTTCGCCGACGGCGACCCGGCTAATGGTAGTGGAGTTAACTGTGCCGATGCCAAACTAGTCGAGGGTACCAGTATCTGCTTGCCTAACGCTGCGGAGCGCATTGTTTTAGCTCCCGGCCAAGAGACCACTCGCAGCTTCACTGTCCGCAACGGCGGCAGCACTACCTACTCTCTGGAAGTCCTACCTAGCTTCTTCCTTCCTTCGGCCGACGCTGGCGACCGCTTCTCCACCGACGGCTATTTTACCGAAATCCGCAGCTGGATTACAGTCGACCGCACTGAGTTCCGCAACATCGCTCCGGGCGAAACCATCACCATCAGCTACACCATCAATACCCCAGCTAGCGCACCAGCTGGTGCCCAATATGCCGGCATCAACGTCCGCACTATGGAAGACGGCTCCGACGCCATGGTCGCCCAGAAGCAACTCCAGTTCCGTATCTTCGCTAGCGTCAGTGGCGATACGGTCGAGCGCGGCGAAGTTGTCGCTTTCGACATCCCACAATGGGTCAGAAGCGGCGATCTCATCACTTCCCTTTCTGTCCGCAACTCTGGCAACACTGACTTCCTCGCTGCAAACACCCTTATCGTTAAATCACTTTTCGGCCGCGAAGTCTTCCGCACCCCTGCTACCAACGACAGCAACGTCTTCCTCTACCCTCTCTCTGACCCCGTTTCAGTCGAGTTGACTTTTTCTGAGCCTCGCTTTGGCCTCTATTATGTCACCCAGCAAACTGTCCTCCCCCTAGGCGAGAATATCGAAAACACCAAGTTAGTCCTCGTCGCTCCGACCTGGATGGTCGTCACCTTCTTCGTCGGCCTCGCAGCAGTTATCGTCCTCGTTGCGATTGCCATCTTCACCCGTGTCGCCAAAAGCCGCCGTTTCACCGCAGAATAAACTAACATTAAAGGAGGGTTCAGCATGACATTATCAGAAGAATTATTATGGCGCGGCTTCTATGCTGGCAACACCTTTGACAAACCCGAAGACCTCGACCAGAAAACCCACCGCTTCTACTTCGGCGCTGACCCGAGTGCCGACAGCCTACAAGTCGGCAACCTCGCCGCCCTCATGATGTGTCGCTGCTTCGTTAAGCATGGCTATCACGCCACCTTGCTCGTCGGCGGCGCCACCGGCCAAATCGGCGACCCTAAGGAAACCGGCGAGCGCGACCTCAAGCCGCTCGACGAAGTCGTCCATAACAAAGAAATCATCGCCTCCCAGTTCAAGCAAGTCCTTGACATCGATGACGCCGCCACTGAAAACGGCGAATTCGCCATAGTCGATAACTTCGACTGGTTCAAAGACGTCCGCTTTCTCGACTTTCTCCGCACTGTCGGCAAAAACTTCTCCATGACCCAGTTGCTCGACCGCGAATTTGTCAAATCCCGCATTGGCGAGGGTGGCAGCGGCATCTCTTATGCCGAATTCTCCTACTCGCTGATGCAAGGCTACGACTTCTGGCACCTTTTCAAGACTCGCCAAATCGACCTCCAGCTCTGTGGTGCCGACCAATTCGGCAACTGCGTTAGCGGCGTCCACCTTATCGACCGCCTCGAAGGCAAACGCGCCTACGTCTGGTCTTTGCCGCTCGTGGTTGACAAAGTTTCCGGCCGCAAGTTTGGTAAAAGTGAGGGTAATGCCGTCTGGCTTAGCCCGTCCAAAACCACCATCTTTGACTTCTATCAGTTCTGGCGCGGCGCCAGCGACGAGAATCTCGAGCAATTCCTTAAGTTCTACACCGAACTTGACCGCGAGACCATCGACGACCTGCTTAGCCAAAACGCCAAGAACCCTAGCGAGCGCCTAGCTGGCAAGAAGCTTTCCTACGAAATCACCAAAATCGTCCACGGCATCGAAAACGCTAGCCTTGCCGAGCAGGCCACCGACTTCCTGCTCGATGCTCCCAAGTATTTCAGCTCTGCCCTACCAGTCGAGCTTCGCGTCTGGCTCAAAGAGAACCTCCCCACCGTCATCTACGACACCAATATGACCACTGCCGACATCCTCGTCCTCGCTCTTGGTATCAGCAACCGCGAAGCCCGCGAGCTAGTCAAAGCCGGCGCCATCACCGAACGCAAGTTCAACGACCTCCTCATCCTCAAAAAAGGCAAAAACACCTTCATCTTAGTCGAAAATGTCAAATAACTTCTCATTTTCTATCGCCAAACAAGCTGGCCTCGCCCGCGCCGGTACTATCAACACCCCTCATGGCCCCATCGAAACCCCCGCCTTTGTCGCCGCCGCCACCCTCGCCAATGTCAAAGGCCTAACTTGGGCCGAGCTCAACCAACTCGGCGCAGAGGCCGCCCTCGCCAACACCTATCATCTCATCCTCCAACCCGGCACCGATATTATCCAGCGCGCCGGCGGACTAGCCCAGTTCATGGGCTACCATCGCCCGACTTTCACCGACAGCGGCGGCTTCCAAATCATGTCGCTGCCCGGCGCCAAAATAGACGAAAACGGCGTTTCCTTCCGCTCCCACATCGACGGCCGAAAGCTTACCCTCACCCCCGAAAGCTCCATCCAAGCCCAACACCAAATCGGTGCCGATATTATTATCGCCTTCGACTGTCCTATCGGCTACGGCGACACTGACACCTCACGCTCCAACGCCGAAAAAACCCTCGCCCTCACCCACAACTGGGCCGAGCGCTGCCTCGCCGAGCATAAAGCAACCTCAACTTCTCAATCCCTCTATGGCGTTGTCCAAGGCGGCCAGTTCGCCGACCTCCGCCAACAATCCGCCGAGTTTCTCGCCCAGCTCGACTTCGGCGGCTACGCCATCGGCGGCATGTATAACTCACTAGACGACCAACCCCTGCTCGAACTCGTCAATCAACTCCTCCCCAACGCCAAGCCTCGCCACTGGCTCGGCATGGGCGCCGAGCCACGCGACTTTTTCATCGGCGCCGAGTTCGGCATCGACACTTTCGACTGCGTCGCCCCCACCCGCCAAGCCCGAAACGGCGCTCTCTATACCAAAAACGGCCGCATCAATATCCAAAACGCCAAATACCGCACCGACTTCTCACCTATTGACACTGGCTGCCACTGCTACACCTGCCAAAACCACAGCCGTGCCTATCTCGCCCATCTTTTCCATGCCCGCGAGCTCACCGCCAGCATCCTCGCCTCGATCCACAACGAGTACTTCGCTGTCAATCTTACCAAACGCATTCGCACCTCTCTGCTCGACGACACTTTCGCCGACTTCAAGCACGACTTCCTCTCTCAATATTACAAATAATCATGGTGCGGGTACGGGGAGTCGGACCCCGATCTCATGCTTGGGAAGCATACATAATAGCCGCTATACGATACCCGCCTAGCCCCATTATAGCAAGTTTTCCGCTAAATGCCAAACAGCTCTTCGGCGTTTTTCGTCGTTGCCTCGGCCACTTCCTCTGAACTCAAGCCCCGCGACCTCGCGACAAACTCTGCGATAACTGGTATGAAGCTTGACTTATTCCTCTCTTTACGGTATGGCGCAGGAGTCAAAAACGGCGCGTCCGTTTCTAACAATAAGCGATTCAGAGGGATACTATCCAGCGCCGCTTGCAGCTTTGCATCCTTGTTAAACGTATAAATACCATTCACGCTAACGAAAAACCCCAACTCCAGCGCCCGGTCAAGTTCAGACTGCCTACCTGTGAAACTGTGGAACACCCCGCGGGCTCCCGGGAAATCCGCTAGAATCTCAAAAACATCAGAGAAGGCATCCGCCCCGTCTTTCTCGCAAGCATCCCGCACATGCAGAGCAACCGGCAACCCCAACTCGTCGGCCATCGCCAGCTGAGCTCGAAACAGCTTCTGCTGCGCCTCTACCTCTGCCTTGGTCGGCCGGCAATGATAGTCCAGCCCGATTTCCCCCATCGCCACCACCTTCCCTCTGCCCTGACCCGTCTTGATTATCTCCTTTAACTCTCTTAAGTTCTGCTCCAACTCCGACCGCCCTTCCGCCGCCTCCAAACCAAACGCATGCGCAAACTCCGGGTAAATCCCGAGGATTGCATAAGCGTTCTCATGCCTGCACGCCACCTCTATCACTCGCTTCACCGAGTCTTCGTCGCCATCATATAGCGGGTTCTTTTTACCCATAAAAGTACTAACTAGCAGCATCTTCCCCTCAAAATCAGGGTCATAGAGGTGCGTGTGCGTATCGACCCAAGTCATGACTAAGTAGTTTCTCGCCCTGCCTCCGGCTTTGGGAACAAGATTTCGCCACCGTAAACCGTCTTCTCCGGCTGCAAAATCGCCAGTATCTTCTCCGAAGTGTCCGGCAAAAACGGTGCCAACGCTACCGCAATCGTCGCCACTCGACTTGACCAGTTCTCTAATAAGTCGCGTAGTCCAGGCAAAGTCTCATCTTGCTTCGCCAAATCCCAAGGCCTCTTTGCATCAATTTCACCGTTAATCTCCCGCAATTTACTAAAGAGCTCCCCTATTGCATCGGAAAACTCCATATCACGCATCAAACTGTGGAATTTGTCAAGACTCTTCACCATATTAGGCAATGAATCGTCAGTTTTGTCTATACTTTGCTCATTCGCTATGCCTACCAAGCCGTCAAAATACTTGATATTCATATTCGCTAGCCGCGAGACCAAGTTGCCTAGCGTATTCGCCAAGTCGTTATAGGCCGCATCATATTTCTCCCAAGTAAAATCGCCATCATCCATCGTCGGAATTTGTTTCAAGAAGTACAGCCGAAACGCATCCGCCCCATAACGCCTAATCACCTCAGTCGGCGAAATCACATTGCCCACACTCTTGCTCATTTTCTTGCCTTCAACATTGACAAAGCCGTGGGTCAAAAGCACCCGCGGCAATGGCAAACCTAGCCCCAGCAAAATCGCCGGCCAAGTAATCGCGTGAAACCGCAAGATATCCTTGCCCAACACCTGCACGCTCGCCGGCCAAGCCTGCCCGAATTCCGGCGCCTCCTTGTTCACCACTGCACTCGGGTAATTCAACCCCGTGATATAGTTCGACAGCGCATCCACCCAAACATACATCGTCTGCTCCGGATCGCCCGGCACTGGCACCCCCCACGGCACTTGGGCTTTCGGCCGCGAAATCGAAACGTCTTCCGTGTCCTCCAGCAGATTCAAAATCTCTACCGCCCGAAAGTCCGGCAGAATCTTCAAATAATTGTCATCACTCTTATCCGCTGTCCCTACACTTGCCTCTGGCAAATTACCATTAATCGCATCCAGCACACTTAACTCTCGCCCTCGTTCAATCGCCGCCCGAATCTGTCCGACTAACCCCGTAATTTTCAAGAAATAATTTTCTTCCGCCACCTCCTGTAGCGCCTTCTGGTGCGACGGACACTTGTAATTCATCTCCCTAGCTTCCGTCTCTGGTATAAAACTTTCACAACCCTCGCAATACCAGCCTCGATACGCCTTCTTGTATATCAGACCACTTTCTGCGAGCTTAGTCCAGACTTCTTGGCAGTTCTTCTTGTGGTTCTCATCTGTAGTCCTAATAAAATAATCGTACTCTGCCCCTAAGTCTTGCCAAAGTGCACGAAACATTGTAGAGTTCTCATCACAGAGCTCTTGGACCGAAACCCCCAACTCCAAAGCTTTATTCGCCACTTTTTGCCCATGCTCATCGGTTCCGGTTTGCAAGAACACTCTCTCACCTCGCGACCTTTGATAGCGCGCCCAAACATCAGCCAACAGAAAATCCAGCGCATGCCCCACATGTGGTGCCCCGTTCAAATACGCAATCGCCGTTGGAATATACTTCATATCTGCTATTATATCATAAAACCATGCTATAATATCCTTATGCTTTGGATTCTTCTTGTCCTCATCATCGCTGGTGCCGGCTCGATTGGCGGCTTCATCGACAACTACGCCGCCGACGTCGTCTTCAAGAAAAACCGCCCCGAAGTCTTCACTTTCATCAGCGCCTTTGGCTACGCCGTCCTGATGCTCATCGCCGTCTGCTTCTTCGGCCTCGACTCCCTCAGCTTCTTCCATATCGCCCTCTTTATCCTAGCCGGCGCCACCGATGTTCTCGGCAACATCCCCTATTTCAAAGCTCTCAAATATGAAGAGACCACCAGCATCACCATCATCCGTCAAACCGCCCCGGTTTTCTCGCTCATTCTCGGCGTCATGTTCCTCGGCCAAATTATCACTCTGGTCCAGCTCATTGCTTTCGTCTTCATCCTCGGCGCCGCCGGTGTCGTCCTCTTCACCTCCGGCCGCAAACGCACCAAATTCAACCCTCGCATGCTCGGCCTGATGTTAGCTGCTATCTTCATCTGGGTCGTTTCCGATGTCATTTTTGTCGCCGATTTCATCCACGCTAGCGAAGCTAACCGCCTCAGCCCCAGCGGCATCTGGACCGCACTCTTCTGGTTCGCCCTCGGTAAGGGTGGTGTACCGCTCATCTTCGGCCTCACTCTCAAATCATGGCGTACTCGCCTAAAGCGCGTCTGGAAAGACAGCGCCCGGCAATTCACCCTCTCTGCTATCGGCAGCAACGTCATTCGCGTCGGCACCGACGGCCTCTGGCGTTTCACCCTCACCATCGCTCCCATCGCCCTTGCCAGCGCTCTCGGTAGCGTCACTCGCCTCCTCTTCACTTTCGGCTTTGGTCTGGCCTTCTCCCTCATTTGGCCTACCTTCGGCCGCGAAAGCATCACCAAAAGAGCCGTTCTGGCTCATTTGATTGGCGTCATCCTCGCTGTTGTCGGTGTTATCCTCCTCCAAGCTAGCGCCGTCGACTTCTAGCTACTTCATAAACCCGCCGCCGATGCAGCGCCCATCCTCTGTATAAAATACTATCGATTGCCCGCCAGCTGGCCGCCGAACCTTTCCCAATAATTTGACTTTCACCTCGCCTCCCTCTCGCAGCTCACCGACCAACCCAACCTCCATCAACTCACCCAAATGCCTCGTCCGCACCCACACTTTCTCCCCTTGCCATTCTGGCGCCAACAAATGTAGATCTCTCACCTCCAGCTCCGCCACCTCCATCAAGTCAGCCGCCCGCGAGACATACAAAATATTCTTTTTCATATCCTTACCAACCACATAATACGGCGCCCCGCCCCCCAAATACAGGCCATGCCGCTGCCCTAGCGTATAAAATACCGCGCCCTTATGCTTCCCTATCACCGCGCCTGTCTCCTGCTCAACAATCTCGCCCGGCTTCTGCTTGATAAATTGACTCAAAAACTCCTCTATCTCCGCCTCACCAACGAAGCAAATCCCCATCGATTCTCTCTTTTTCGCCGTTCGGAAACCCTTGGCCTCTGCTAACTGCCGGACTTCCGACTTCAAAAGTCCACCTAGCGGAAAGATTACCTTCTCCAAAGCCACGCGCGGCATTCTGTAGAGAAAATATGTTTGGTCTTTTGTCAAGTCTTTTGCCGCCATCAAACAACCGTCCTCTACTTTTGCATAATGCCCTGTCGCAATCAAATCCGCCCCTTCCGCCTCCGCTCGCTCGCAAAATAGCTTGAATTTTATCCACTCATTACACAATATATCCGGGTTTGGTGTCAAGCCTTTTTTACAGCCGTCGACGAAAGTCTTGACAACACACTCAAAATATTGTTTCTCAAAATCCCAAACCTCAAAATCTATCCCCAGCTGCACCGCAATCCGCTTTGCGTCCGCCAAGTCCTCCTTCCACGGGCACTTCATCCCCGGCAAGTCGCGCGACCAATTCTTCATAAAGACACCCTTCACCTGATACCCTTGCTCCAGCAAAAGCATTGCCGCCACCGAAGAGTCCACCCCGCCCGATAGCCCCACAATAACCTTTTTTGCTTTCTTACTACTCAGTAAACCCCAACCGGCCCTCGCCCGTTCACTTGTTATCTCCTCGGCAATAATCTTCGCTGCCTGCCGCACATTTTTCTCATCATTTAGCTTACCAAAAGACAAACGCAACGCAGAGTCGCCCAACGTTTTACTCACCTCGCGCTTATTCGCCGCACATGCCGCCCCCGTTCCTACCAGCACCCCGCGCTCTTCTAACCGAAAAACCAGCCTCTCCGCATCGCACCCCGTCTCCAAAACCAAAAACCCCGCATTTTGCTGCTTGCCATCGAAGACAAATTTTCCAAGATCAACCTCGAGGGGCGTTGCGCAGGCCTGCCTACAAAATTCCTGCTTAAAAATATTTTTTAGATTTGCCAAGCGCTTCCGTTCAGCCTCAACATGTTCTTGCGCCAAAGTCAAGGCTTTAGCAAAGCCCACCACCCCAGCCACATTTTCCGTCCCACTTCGTAAACCTCTCTCCTGCCCACCGCCCCGAACCAGAGGCCGAAGCTCCACCCCCGGCCGCACATAGAGCGCCCCCACCTGCTTCGGCCCATAAACCTTACCACTATTTAGCGTCATCAAATCTACCCCCAAACGCGCCACACCGAGCCTACAAGTCGTCGCCGCCTGACTGGCATCCACGTGTAGCAACAACGGCGCTGCAGCACCCCGCCGCTCGTTCTCCTGCCGCACCCTCTCAACTATCTCGGCCATCGCCGCCATCACCCCTGTCTCACTATGCACCAGCGACACACTAAACACCTCCGCCTCTTCCAGCCGCTCCGCTGTCCGATGCGCAAAAATACTCGGGTGCTCACCCTCCGCCGCATAAACCCGCTTAAACCCGCCCAACGCCAGCTCATTCGCCTCTGTCGCCCCAGCCGTCAAAATGATATGCGCGCTCTTCGCCCCAATCGCCTGCGCAATCTCCCGCCGCGCCCCCTCATAGGCCTCCCGCACCTCTACCCCGGCCTGATACGGCGCGCTCGGATTATAAAAATCCTCGGCCAAAAACCGTTCCATCGCAAACCGCGCCGCCGCCGAAACAGGCGTCGCCGCCGCATGATCCAAATAAATCACCTCTTTAGGCGCTGTAGATTTCACGTTTCACCTCGCGCAAATATTTTCGCACCGCACGCGTGAAATTCCTTAACTCTGGCCCCGCCAAAACCGTATTCATCTGCCCCACCTGCTTCTTCAACACCTGCCCGCCCGACACCAAATACCGCACCGTCTGCCGCTTCGGCATCCCGTATTCGTCCACCCACTCCTCATGCCAAAACCACTCCGTCGGCGTATGGCAGAAAAACTCCCGCCGGTGCCCCTCTGGCATCGCGCCAAACACCCGCGCCCCCACCGCGCTCTCCAGATTAACGAGTTGTTCGCGTCGCCGCTTTCCAGAATCGAACATGCTTTTCTCCTATTTTTTGTACTCTCATCATCTCAATTTCATTACCAATCCGCAGAATCTCCAAAATCATCTCATTTTCCGCCAATTCGGCCTCTCGTTGCACTGTAAAAGTCGCGCCCGGCTCTTCGCTCGTCGCTCGCCACTGTGGAATCTGAAACTCCTGATTCAACTTCTTCTCCATACTCCCATTATATCATACTAGTGGTTAATTGTCAACCCTCCTTTGACCATGGATAATCCCCCGCAGAATAACATTGCGGGGGCTATCATCTAACGGAGGCCTGTGCTTCACTTAAGCACTGGCGTCTGCGTCTGCATATCGAAACACCGTCTCGGACAGTTTGCAAGCTAACTCCACCGCTTGCGAATTGTACGCCCTAAGCTGCCTTCTCCGTGCGTCGCCGTCCAGCGCCCAGCTAATCTGGCCAATATCCACCAAAAGCTTCACTCTATGACCGAGATTGTTCTTCCGGCGAACATCTCTCCGCCATTCACAATCCCGGACTTGGTAGCCCATGCCCTCTGCCGCGCCGTAAATCACTTCAAGCCCGCATTCCGGACAAAACTTTTTCGAAACAAACACGGTCAGCTCTACGCGATAGGTCGACTTGTCTTCTGCACTTGCGCGCTTGCGCTTCGTGCTGCACATTTCGTCTTCCGAAGAGTAAGCTTGGTCGCCGGCGAATAATCTCGCTATACCCCTCGTTTCCAGCAGCCTAGCTGCCGCGTTCGTAATTACTCCCCAGTCCTCGCTCGTAGTCGCGATTTCCGTCGAGTAAGAAGCTTTCTTAATCTCGCTTGGTGCAACTGCAGTTATCGTCATCTTGACAGTCTTTGGGGATTGTTCCGCCTTTTTGCGGGATTTCTGGGAGTTTGCTGTTGCTTGTGCCATTGGGTAATTCCTCCTTAGATTTAAAAAGTTCGGGGATTCTGCCCCGTCAGTCTGGGCCGTTAAGGCCAACTAGATACCTCTAGTCAGTACCGTTTATCTAGCGGTACCCCCCTTATTATATCACACCATAACCATTATGTCAAGACTTTACCCAAAAGAGCAGCCCCCGAAACTATATTCCGGGGGCCAACTCCAAAGCTTAAAAAGCCCACTTCTAGGCGACCAAGCTTATTTCTTTCGGCTAACAATCATGTACCCGGCAGCAGTCGCAAGCGCACCAGCACCCGCAGCCGCACCAAGTACTACACCCATACCTGTTGGAGGATAAACTGGATCCTCTTTACATTCGCCACCAACAACCTTGACGATTGCTTGGTCGCGGGCGCTCTCATTCACATTGCCAATATTGGCGTAAGCCACCGCACCCATCGTATGGGTACCGCAAAGGTCAGCAGAGACCTTCGCATCAACTCGCACAGCGACCTTGCCATTGGGCAGGTACTCACCCAAGAACGAAGTTGTCGACCCAGTTACTACAGTATTTGGGATCGATACACCCGATGGGTTATTGCTGTCCTGACCCATCGCAGAACCTGCGATATAAGTCAAGTAGCTTGGCTGTTGAGCCGACATGCCAATCTGCATGTAAATCTTTTGGTTGAACTTGGTTTCGTTCTGTGCAGTCGCACGGAACTGAACCGTCTCACCGGGTTTAACGGTGATTTCTTTTGCGTATTCGTTTGTCCCGGCCTTACGAACGACCATGTCCAAACCTACACCGTGAGCCGAAACAGCAGCACTGGCACTCTGAGCCGCAAAAAACGGCACCGAAGCAGCAGCTGTCAAAGCCACAGCAGACGCGATAGTTAAAACTTTCTTCATAGTTTCTCCCTTTCTTATTACTTATACACTCTAATATAACACATTAGTTGCTATTCTTAACACTTTGTTAGCCGAATTTTTAAGAAAAGCAACCATCAAGTTAGATTTATACACACAAAATAATATAATATTTGGGTTGGAGGGGCGCTATAAAAGCCGCCCCTCCGTGTCATCCTTGACACCCAAAGTACAAAGTGTTCAATTTAGAAATCGCTATCCCATCTTGCGACAAGGATTTTGAAATCCTGCGTGCTCCCATCTGCAAAGGTAATGCGGATAATCGGCAAGTGCGGTTGCCCTACATTAACATTGTCAAAGTTTGCCGTAAAGACACTGCCCGAAATCGAACAGTCTAAGCTGTCTTTGCTGACTATCGACCATGTCGCAGCACCGTGCAGCACTTGCATATTGCTATACGCCACCCTTTGTGCCAGATCAACCGACTCCGTACCGCCGCCGTTCTTCGATAGCTCAACCACGCAATCCGGGTAAGTCACCGCCGTGCCTCCGCCCGGCATTTCTGGCTCTGTGCCTTCCGGGGGATTAGGCTTCATCGGCACTGCCAAATCATACAGTAATGCATAATGCGTGCCTCGTGATGCCGTCCAGATGTGGTAGTCCGAGCCGGGGTCAGTCCTGAAACTGACAACAGTTCCGCTCGTATCACCGATGCGGATTTGCGTCATCCGGTAGAAAACTCCGTCGTAGTTCCAAGGGTAGCGCGCTTCGTTGTTGACCACATTGATGCTCACGTCTCCCCGCGCCACATAGGGCTCATATCTCAAAGAGCCGTCTGCGTTTTGGAAAACCTCGCGCGTGTAAATCGTGGCTTTGACCGTATAGCCCGTCGCCTCAACCACCAATGTCGCCGTTGCCTTTTTGCTGCTGTCAGCGTTCGCCGTTGCCGTAATCGTGTAGCTGGCAGGCGGTACGCTTTCCGCAATCTTTGCTGTCATAATGCTAAAAGTGATTCCAGCATTATTCGCGCTCATCGTTACGTTATTGTCCGTCGAGCCGTCACTGTAAGTGACTTCTGCCAAATAAATCTGCTCTTCACCAGCTCTTCTTGTCGAGTTTGCCGGTGTCAGCGTGATACCCGTGACAGTTTTCTGGCTATCGACCACAGTCAACCTCGCCTTGCTCGACGGGACTCCTCCGGCCTCTGCCCACACCTCATAGTTGCCTAAGGTTGTCATGGCTGCTACGTTTACTCTATTCCCGACAACGCTTAAATTGCCGTTGTTGGTTCTGATGGTCGCGTTGCTGCCTGTAGTGCCGTCGCTATAGCGTACGGTGGCCACATAATCTTGGTGTCCTCCGCGCTGGACCGATGCACTCATCGGCGAAATATCAACGCTAACCACAGTTTTCTCCGGCTGTCCGGCTCGGATTACGTTGAACTGCACCCAACTTGAGGACTTACCGCCTACTGTTGCTTGCGCGCTGTAGGTCGCCGGCATCGTATTGGTTGATGTCCGGATTGTCCTGCCGCTGACAGTGATGCCGTGGCTTGCGCCATTGGTCGTTATCACCGCGCCGCTCGGGTTCGTTACTCTGTTGCCGTTTGAATACTCGACCACTACCGTGCCTTCGGTGCTGTTGCCTTGAAGGACACTGGTCGGGTTCAGCGTCAGGAAGACGTTGGTTATCGTCACGTTCGACCCCGGATCTTCATTCGGGTCCAAAACAGTGATGATAGCGTCGTTCGACCTCTCACCTTCAACGATTGCCCACGCTTTGTAGGTGCCCGGCCTTGTGTTATTCGGGACAGTTATCGTCCGCCCGTTAACCCTTAGCGGGCTCTCCACGTGTAGTACCCCGGCGTCTACTTCATGCCAGGTCGTCCCGTTGGAGTTCTTCCAATAAGACGTCACCGTAAACGTCCAGTTCTGACCCGGATACAAACTTACTTTATCCGGCGTCAAGACCACGCGCTCCACCCATTTTCTTACATTATCCGGCGAAGGCGAGGGATTCACTGGTCCCGGGGTCGGGCCCGAAGGGTCAGGTTTGGGAACTACGTAGGTCCGTTCACCTTCCTTGATCTCGTTCATGCACTCGACCAAGAAATGTTTCGTCACCCCGTTCTCCAAGCTGAATGTTGCTACCAGCCGGTCTGCTTCTCTGACAAACATGTTGTTCTTCCTGAAGTCGTTTATCTCGTTTGTCGACCGATAAGCGTTCGACGCCGAGTGGTAGTAGGCGTTGCTGATTGACTGCCAGTTCTTTTCCCGCTGGAAATCACTCCAGCGCTGTAGGGAAACAGCCGTAGCCGCTTGCCCCCCAGAGCCCGGGTCAAGATGGTTGTTGATTGCCGCTATATCTCGGTAGAAACGAAATTCGCTGTTCCACTTTTCCAGTAGAAGCGGCTCAATTTCCGCCAAGCTTTTGCCTTCTGCAATCAGTCCGTAAACAAACTCGTTCATTGCGTAGCTAACTGAGTTCTCTCGGTTCGCTCGGTCCGCCGTCGGGTCAATTACGTCCCCAACTTTTAATGGTTCCGGCTCCGGCTCGGGCGATACGACCTCTTCGTTTCCTACCTCAAACCGGTAAATGAATCCCTTGTCGGCGATATAGATGAAATCATCCAAAGTATCGCCGTCCGTGTCTTCAAATGCCGCCGGGTAGCTTTCGCCAATGATCAAGTTGGGAAAGCGGTTGTCGACCACTGTTGCCGTGCCAAATTGCCATCCGGCGCCTTGCGCGCGAGCATAGAGCTGACCCACAGTCAAAACTTCAATCGTGTGGTCTTGCTGCTCGATGCTGGTCAGGTAGTCCCATGATGCCGAACCGTTGTCGGCCGCGTCAAAGAACCTCTCCACACTGCCAGATAACTGAGGCGACTGGGTCCCTTGTTGCTGGGTGCATCCTGACATTGCCATCATGAAGATGGCTGCCGCTATCAGAGCGGCAAAGATTGTGGTTTTTCTTGTTTTCATAAGAATAAACCTCCCTTTCTTTTTCCGCCGCCCCGATAGATAATCAGGGCTAGCTAATATTTGGTTTCGCTGCCCCGATACTTTCGAGTCTTACGCTCGACACCCTCGGATGTTGGGTGCTATTCAAACTGTCCTTCTCGTTTAGCAAAGAAACGCTAAACCAAGACAGGTAAACATGGAAAATGACCACAATACAAACACTTCTAGTACTGCGGTCCGGTGCTCAATGTGCACCATGATGGCTACACTTAGCTATAGCCATCATGGTGCACACCTCACACCTCATGTGTAAAAATCTAACTTGTTAGTGCGCACACCCTTCAAAGCGTCCCGCCCATCCAGATGCTGAACCCATTATATCACACTGTTATCCAAAAGTCAATACTTTTATGCTATTTTCTAAACATAAGCAAGTCGATAGCACCCCCGTAAAACCCAACAAAAAGACCACAAACGTGGCCTTTCTGCTGAATATAAAGCTCTCAACCTTACATCTATCAAGCCACTTCTCTCTCGCGACTTACATATATTATATATCCAAGTCGTCCAAGTCCGCAAGCTCTTGGCGCGTTTTCTCGGCCAATTCGCTGTTTTCTTCCGAGTTTTCCACAGGTTCTTCAACCTCCACCTCGGCCACTTCTTCCACAGGCGCAGCCTCAACTTCGCCCGTATCCGTCGCTGCCTCGGCCTCTGCCCCGGCATCTTCAACCTTCGCCGCTCGTGGCGCTCGTGGTGCGCTCTCGCCCATCTCGTCGTCGCTGACAATCTTCAAATTGTAGCGCGCGTCGTTCTTCATCCCTAGCGCCCGCAGCAACGAACGCAAAGCCTGCGCCGTCCGCCCCTCGCGCCCAATCACCCGGCCCAGATCCTCTGGATCAACCGAAAGCGACAACAAAACCCCGCGGTCATCGGTCGTCCGATCGATTTTCACCGCTTCTGGCTTATTCACCAGCGTTTTCACGATGTACTCTATAAACTGTTGGTCGATGGTCATTTTACCTATCCTCCTCTTTTAGTACCCCCATTATATCACACCCATCCAGCAAATACTAGCCCCCTTCCGCCTTTTTCTTTCACCTGAAAAGTTTGCCTATCATTGACTTTTATGCATAAGTATGATATAATGGGGAGGGTAGCCCGTTAAGGGGCTCGAAACTTTACAATCTGAAAGGAGATATATTATGTCTGAAAACAACCAACCCATCGTCCACTACGAACAGCTCAAAGATGCCCACCAGCTTCTCGAAAGGCAGAATGCGGCCCTCCAACAAGAACTTGCCGCCGCGCACGGGGACATCGACCAGCTGATTCGCGACAACAACCTCTTGCGGGCCCAGCAAACCGAGGCCGAGTTCAGCCCCGTGCTCGAACAATGCGAAAGCGAGCTCGAGGCCCTCAACCAGTCCGCCGCGGCCACTTGGTCGCAACTTTCCGAGGCCGAGGCTTGGCGCGACCGCTTGGCCGACGACTTAGAGAAGAACCCCAAGGACTTCCTCGCGTACTTAGGCTATCAGTTCGCCGAGCGCCTCTCTGAGGAGCGGCAAGCGGCCCACGACTTGGAGCAAGCAACCATCAACTACTTCGAAAACCTCAGCTCCCATGCCACAAACAGCATCAATCTGGCCCACGCCCTGTGCGAGGACACCGACGAAAGCGCCCTTGACGAAATGCAGGCCAGAATCGACTCGGCCGACCGGCAGATTTCGATTCTCGAAAACCAGATTCAAGCCGCCGAAGACGAGCTCAAAACGGCTCGCCGCGCCGCCCGGGACGCCCAGAACTTCTATCATCAGGGGGTCGAGCACTTCAAGGGGCAAAACTCTGCCGCCGCCCAACCCAAAAAGGGCCTCAAAGGCTTCTTCGCCCGGCGCTCCCACGACGCAATCCCGGACAGCCTTAGCCACATTTCGTTTGAGGACACAGTCGAGGCCATCAACCAAAAGCCCGATTTCGACGCCGTCCGACCTGTGGTCAAGCAAGAGCCCGCCGCTCCCCCCGTTCAGACCGCTTCTGCGCCCAGCGACAAAGATGAAGTAGTCGTCCAAGTCGTAGGCAGCAGAATTGGCACCAACAAGTGGGGTCGCCTCGTCCGTATCAATGTGTCGTGATATGTCCTTTCTGATTATTTAAGCCCCAGCCAATTGGTTTGGGGCTTGAATCGTGTTAACATAGAATTATATGGAGGAACCAAAGTTCATCGCCCAGCTGATTTGGCGCCGTCAAAGCGGCCAGATTACCGAAGGCTACACCACCACCAGCCAGAAGCCCCCGCTTTCTGATGCCCGCGTCCTCCAGCTTGCCCGCGCTTTCGGGCTCAAGGACCCCCAGATTTTCGCCCACAACCACGGCTATCGCAACCACAGCTTTGGCCTCATGGCCTCCCTGCCCGCCTCTAAAAAACGCCAAAAGTATAACCTCATGCTGCTCAAGAACGAGCCCCACGCCCTCGAGCGCGTCCAAAATGCCGACTCGGTCGCCGCCCTCGCCGCTTCCGCCGGCCTCCCCGCCCGCACTCTCGCCGACTCTCGCACGCTTAAGCTTTCCGCCCCCCGCGGCTTCCGTCTCGCCCGCCTCTACCACTGGCTGCCCGGCGACACCATCCCATGGGAAGCCTATACTAGAAAACATTTACGCGAACTTGGCAAGACTTTCGCCCAGCTCCACCAAGCCCTTGGTAAGCCCCAAACAATTTCCGAGGAACTTTCGGAGGGCGGCAGCCCGAGAACGAGATGCGTCCGTCCTGTGGCGACAGGGTCGGACGACATCGTGTCCGAGGAGGTTGTTTGGGGTTTACCAGATGCTTTAGACGAGTTGCTCGACCAGAACGCTGCCATGCAAGCCTATTTTGAGCGTCCGGGCGTTCAAAAAGCGCTGGCCCAAAAACTTGGCCTCAAAACCCGCCAAAACCACGCCAAAATCGCCCAGTTTTTATCCTCTCCAAAGCTGCGAAACCTCCCCACCCAGCCCCTCCACCTCGACTTCGTCCGCGGCAACGTCCTCTGGGACGGCCCAGCCATCACCGGCATCATCGACTTTGAAAAAACCGCCCTCGGCCCAACCCTCGTCGACCTCGCCCGCACCTACGCCTTCCTCATCGTCGACTGCCCTAAACCCATCGCCGACATCCAACGATATTTTCTCCACAGCGGTTATTTTAAATTCCTGCGGAAAATAAACCAGCCAATTCCGAAGACCGTCGCGGAGGGTGGCAACCCGAGCGTGAGGTGCGATTCCCCCATGCCGATGGGCGGAATCGACACCGTGTCAGAGGAGTTGGATGGTTTGTTTTTTGCAAACTCCTTCCAAAAACTCGTTAATTTCTTCTTAATTTACGATTTTTACAAGTTCCTCTCCCATAATCCCTACGAAAGTCTCCCTAAAAACTATCATTTCTGCCGCACCCATGATATACTAGAGGGCAGAAACATATTGGAGGTTTTATGAGTGCTGCAGCGATGCCCAGCAGTTTTAGGAAACGTCTCATTTCCCAGAGCGATTTGCTAGAGCTAGGCGACAAATTGCGCAAAAACGGCAAGAAGATTATTTTCACTGCCGGTAGCTGGGACCTTATGCATGTCGGGCAAACCCGCTACCTCGAGGAAGCCAAGAAACTCGGCGACGTCCTCGTTGTCGGCGTGGTCGCTGACCGCGCCATCGCCAAAGTCAAGGGGCCCAACAAGCCCGTCCTCGGCGAAAAAGTCCGCGCTGAAGTCGTCGGCGCCCTCCGCTCGGTCGATTTCGTCACCATCGTCCCCGAACCCAGCTGCGCCCCTAGCCTCGGCCTGCTGAAACCCGACATCTACGTCACCGTCAAGGAAGATTGGACTTCCGACCACCAAGATTCGGTCGAAAACCGCGTCGTCAAAAGCTACGGCGGCAAAATCCTCGTCGTCGACCGCCAAAGCACCAGCATCTCTACCTCGAAGATCCTCGCTCGCGCCATCGGCGGCGGCCTCTCCGACGTCCTCAAAGACTTCATGCAATACCGCAAAGACCCCCTCAAGGAATAGCCGATGGGAAAGGCCGACCTCGCAGCAAAGCAAATTTCCTACCGCGATGCCCGCATCACCGGCGAATACGACCAAATCTGGCAAAATGTCGGCAAATGCTGCTTTTGCGACCTCCGCGACCGCTACATTATCTACGAAAAAGACGGCGTGGTCCTGACAATCTCCCTCTTTGCTTATATTGACGGCCATATGTTGATTGTCCCCCGCCGCCACGTCCGTGGCGTCAAACAGCTCACCCCCAAAGAGTGGGAAGCCATCCGCCAGCTGATGTACATCGCCCAAAAGATGGTCCGCAAAGTCTGGGGTATTAAAGGCATCCAATTCATCCAAAAAATCGGCGCCACCTCTCAAAGTTCGGTCAACGAGCACTTTCACTACCACTGCGTTCCCTTCGACGCGCCCGACCTCTCGGTCTGGAACTACCGCAAAATGCAATTCACCCCGCTCGAAAATGCCCAAAAATACCAAGCTCTCGGCGACCAACTGACCAAACTTGCCCGGCGCTTTGAGGCCAAATATCGGGAGGGCAGCGATGGAAATCCTTGATTTTTTCGCCCCGCTGAAGAAACTCGCCAAAATCCCTCAAACCAAGCTCGGCGGCGTCGCCTGTTTTTTTATCAAAAACGGCGCCATCATTAGCAGCGGCATCAATCATAACCCATCCGGCGGTCCGATGGACCAAGAGGTAGGCGGCAAGATTATTGCTCATCCCGATGTCATCCATGCCGAAATCGCCGCCATCCAAGCCGCCAAGGAAAATGGCGTCAATCTGACCGGCTCAACCCTGCTGCTCACCATGTCGCCCTGCCTCCAGTGTGCTGAGGCCATTGTTGAAACCCACATCGACCAACTCCACTACCTCTACGACTGGTGGGACAAGGCCGCCCTTGACCTCTTGCGAAAAAATGATATAAAGATAGTAAAGGAGAGCTTATGAAAACCCACCCCGAATATCAATATCTGCAATTATTGGCTCGCATCCTCAAAGACGGCAAAAGCAAAAAATCCCGCGGTATCGTCAACCTCAAAAGCGTCTTCGGCGCCCAGCTCCATTTTGACCTCCGCCATGGCTTTCCTCTCCTCACCACCAAAAAGACCCCTTTCAAATGGCCTGTCCACGAGATGCTCTGGTTCATTTCCGGCGACTGCACCACCCCCAAGTACCTCCAAGACCACAAAATCAACATCTGGGACGGCTTCGAAGACCCCAATTCAGTCAAAGAGGGAACTCTAGGCCGCATCTACGGCGTCCAATGGCGCCACTGGCGAGGGCCTGACGGCCAAGAAGTCGATCAACTCCAATGGGCTATCGACGAAATCAAGAACCACCCCGACAGCAAGGCTATCCTCGTTAGCGGCTGGAACGCCGGCGAACTCGGCGAAATGCGCCTCCCCCCTTGCCACACCCTCTTCCAATTTGTCGTCATTAAGGGCAAGCTCTATCTCCACCTCTTCCAACGTGCCAGCGATGTCTTCCTCGGCCTGCCCTTTAACATCTGCCAGTATGCCGCGCTCCTGATGATGGTCGCTAAAATCACCGGCCTCGAAGCCCGCGAGCTCGTCGTCTCGATTTCTGACGCCCACCTCTATGAAAACCAGCTCGATGCTGCTCGCGAGCAGGTCCAACGTAAGCCGCTCGCCTTCCCTAAGCTGGTAATAGGCGGCAATCAAAAAACCATCGATGATTTTACTATCGACGATTTCGACCTGCAAGATTATCAATCCCACGCCACCATTAAAGTCCCCACGGTAATCATATGAGCGCCCGCGCCCGCCACCTCTTCGTCTGTGCCAACTGCGGTGCCAGCTACCCGAAGTGGATGGGGCAATGCACCAGCTGTCAAGAGTGGGAGACCCTCATCGAGCAACCCAACGCCCCCGAAGTCAAAAACACCCTCCAAAAAGCCTCTAAGACCGGTGCCCTTCTAGCTGTCGAGAATATCTATACCCAAGAATCTTCCTCGCCCGAGAACCAACGCTTCCCTAGTGGCTTTCCCGACCTCGACCTCGTGCTTGGCGGCGGTATTCTGCCCGGCAGCGTCTCTCTGCTCGCCGGACAGCCCGGCATCGGCAAGTCCACTCTCCTGCTCCAAATCGCTAATCAAATCGCCCAGTCTGTCCCTGTTCTGTACGTTTCGGGCGAAGAGTCCGCGCCCCAAGTCCGCGCCCGCGCCCTGCGCCTCTCTGGCCGCCTGCCTAAGGCCAGCGCGCTCTCCCTCGATTTCGTCAGTTCCAACTCTACCAACGACATCGCTCAAACTATTCTAAGCGGCAAATATCAGTTTGTTATTGTCGACTCCATCCAAACCCTCGCCGTCGCCGAAATCGCCAGTGCTCCCGGCAGTGTCTCGCAAATTTCTAACTCCGGCAATATCCTCATCCGCGCCGCCAAATCCACTAACACCGCGCTAATGCTGGTCGGCCATGTCACCAAGGACGGCTCTCTGGCTGGCCCCAAGACCCTCGAGCATATGGTTGACGTCGTTCTCAACTTCGAAGGCGACCGCTATGGCGGCTTCAAAACCATTCGCGCCGCCAAAAATCGTTTCGGCGCCACCAGCGAGCTGGCCATTTTCGAGATGAACGCCTCTGGCCTCGAGGAAGTCGCCAATCCTTCCGCCGCCTTGCTCGCCGAGCGGCAAAATGTCGATGGTTCAATTATCTTTTCCGCTATCGACGGTGCGCGGCCCCTCCTCGTCGAGATCCAAGCCCTTGTCAATCGGACCACTTTCGGCTACCCCAAACGCACCGCCAGCGGCTTTGACTTAAACCGCCTCAACCTCCTGATTGCCGTCCTCGAACAACGCACCAAATTAACGCTCTCTGACAAAGATATCTTCCTTAATGTCGTCGGCGGCATCCGCATTGCCGACGCTGCCGCCGACCTCGCCGTCTGTATGGCCATCGCCAGCGCCGCCGCCAACCGCAAACTGGCCGACGACCTCGTTGTCTTTGGCGAAGTTGGTCTCGGCGGCGAAATCCGCTCTGTTCACGCTGCCGAAAAACGCATCAGCGAAGCCAAGAAGCTCGGCTTCAAGGCCGCTATCGCCCCTCGCAACATCAAGAACTCCTTTGCCAAGCCCGCTCGCGACCTTACCGCCGTACTTAATTCTTATCTACGCTAATTTCACCACCGACCAAATCGGCTAGGAATATATCCGTCTCATCCCGTACTATGTCATCCAAGTTCGCGAACTTAGTCTTCGCAAACTCCATCAAATCTTTACCCTCAGCCACCGCAGCCTTTAGCTCCTCTAGCCCCGCATCATCTAGCTCCGCGGCCACGGCCAAGCCAATCCGTTCAGCCAACATCTCGTTTAGCTTCTCTACCTGTGCGTCCTCCTGCACCCCTTCAACCCCTAGCTCTTCTAAATCTTCTCTTGTAATTACACTCATTTTGTCCTCCTTTTTATAAACTAAATACCGCTGCTGCCGCTGCCTTCATCTTCGCAAGGAAGCTGGCTTTTCGCGTTTGTACCACTTCTGCCTCTGACTCAAGCGCCGCCCGGCCCATCGCCGCTACCTCTGGTCGATATGCTTCTAATAATCCTCGTAGTTTCTCCTCCCGCGCCCGCTTGCGCTCATCATAGCCCGCTTCCAACTCCCGGCTCTTTTCAGCCAAGAAGTTGTCTAGCTCACCTGCCGCCTGCTTTAGTTGTACTTCGCGCTCGGCCCGCGCCTTAGCGCGTTCTGCCCGCTGCACCTCTGCCTCGGCAATCGCTGCTTTCTCCGCCTCTAGCTGCGCCTGATCATCCAATATCGCCTGCTTCTCTTCTTCTAGTAGTCGCACCTCATCCTGTCGCGCTCTTTCCATCGCTTCGACATTCTTCAGTTTTTCTCTTGCTAGCTTCAAGTCTTTCTCCAGAATTGCTCGCATCGATTTTGCCCGCGTCTTCGCCAGTTCGGCCGTCAATGCCTCTACTTTCTCCGCCAAAGCTCCCGGATCGGCCGCTGCGCTTAGCTTCTCAATCTCTGCCTCGCTCTCGGCCAACTCTTTTTTCACCCTTGCTTCTTCTTCTGGATAGTAGGTCAGCAGCTGCTCGCGGTCAATCACTGCGTCCAGCTCATCACTTTCCGCTTCTTCCGTGTCTCTAAGTTCCGCGGCTTGAATCTTCTCATATTTGCCTTGAACGCCGGCTTCTAAGCTCTTGCGCGCTTGGGCAGTTTCTCTCTCATCTCGCCGCGCCTCCGCTGCGGCCCGCACCTGCGCCACTTCCAGCTCTCGGCCTTTCGCCCGGCGTTCTAACTCCGCCTTGACCGTCTCGCTCTGTTCGCGCTTGCCTGTCAAAACTGCCTCGCGCGCTGCCAACTTCGTCTTCGCCTGCTCTGCCCGCTCTGCTGCCGAATTCACCTTCCGGCCTGCCGCAAAAGTTGCTATCGCATCCGCCATCACCTCTTTGGCCCGCTCAATTCGCCCGCGCACCAAAATACCTGCGCCATCACCGCCACCCACCAGCTCTCGGCCCAGCTGCACCGCTTCTGCGCCATAACGCTCTTTCACGCTTTCTCGCTCTTGCTTAATCTCTACCTGCCGTTTATCGAATTGCTCCCGTGCCGCTGACCTCGCCTGACCATATTCGTATTCCACCATCAGCCGCTCGCCATCAAGGCCCTCCAGACGATCTCCGAGCACCTCAGCCCGCTTGTTAATCGACTCGATTTCCCTTATCTTCAACTTACGCTCTTTCCTAGCCTGCTCAATCTGGCGATCCAGCTCACCTAGCTCGGCCTCTGCCTCGACCAAACGCCGCTCGGTCCTTTCAGCCTCTTTTAGCTCGCGCTCCAAAGCTCTCACTTCATCTCGGCGAAACTTGCGCATATTCTTGCTCCGCGTCCGCTCCAACGTTTCCCGCATCCTCGCTAAATCTGCCTGCAAAGCCTCTGGAGCAATCGCCCCCTCGCGTCGCTTCGTAATCCCTGCCAGCAATTCCTTAGCCTCCGTATTCAAGTCGTCGAGCTCGGCGTCAATTGCTTCTACCTCGGCTTTTTTCTCTTCGTAATCCAATTCTAACTGATCATATTCTTGATTCAAGGATTTCTCCTTCTTGGCTATCTCTCCGTGCTGCCTCTCGTAAACCTCTTCCGCCCCCTTGGCCTCCTTTTGAAAGTCTATTAAGTTTTTGTGTATCGCCTTTTGCATGACTGTCTCGGCCGCCTCGCTCTCACGCAAATAGCGATTCGCCTCGCTTTGCAACTGTCGCTCTTGATATTTACTCTCTTGCGCCGAGCTTTCCGCGTCCGCCTGCTCACTCGCATCCTTCGCTGACTCATAGCCCGCGGTTGCCCGATCTAGAGCGCTCTCATCCTGCTTTCCAGCTATCCAGTCCCGCGCCCCCTCCAGACTTCGCGCTGCCGCGCTTCGCTGCTCTGGCGCGTATTCGGCCAACTCTTCCCAAGGCGCCGCCTCGCCTGACCCGCTATCCTCCGGAGATGTTCTTCCTTGTTCCATTCTTACCCCGTTTTTACTTATGCTTTAATTATACCCCCCCCCACAGCAAAAATCAAGTCCTTTGCCAGCGCGCGAAAGTGTGGTATAATATACTCTATGGCGAAGAAAGATTATTATGAAGTGCTCGGCGTTGCCAAAGGCGCCTCAGATGACGAGATTAAGAAAGCTTTTCGCAAGGCTGCTGTCGCCAGCCACCCCGACAAGACCGGTGGCGATGACGGTAAATTCAAAGAAGTCAACGAAGCCTACGAAGTCTTAAAGGACCGCGAAAAACGCTCCCGCTATGACCAATTCGGCCATGCTGGCGTTGGCCAAGCCGCTGGTGGCTATGGGCCGGGCGGCCAAAACGTCCACTTCGACTTCGGTGATTTTGGCGATCTTGGCGACATCTTCGGCAGCATGTTTGGCTTCGGCGGACGCAATCGCGCCCGGCGCGGCGCCGACTTCCAGACCAGTATCACAATCGAGTTCCTTGACGCTGTTTTCGGCACCACGCGCGAGATTGGCCTCCGTAATGGCGACCGCCTTAAAGTAAAAATCCCAGCTGGTATCGACGACGGCATGAGTATCCGCCTCGCTGGCAAAGGTGGCGAGGGTAGTAGCGGTGGCGGCAAAGGCGACCTCTACGTCCAAGTTCGCGTCGCGCCCAGCAATAAGTGGACTCGAGAGGGTTCAATTATCCTGAGCCGCATTGAAATCTCCATGCTTACCGCCGCTCTGGGCGGCGAGACTGACGTTGAGACAGTCGACGGTACAGTTGTCATGAAAATCCCCGCTGGCACCCAAAGCGGCACCGAATTCAAGCTCACAGGTCGCGGCGCCGTCGATCCGCGCTATTCAGATGGTCGCCGTGGGCCCCACATTGTCCGCGTCCAAGTCAAAACCCCAACCAATCTCACCAAAAAACAGAAGGACCTCTTGCAAGAATTCGCCGAGCTTGGCAAAAAGCGCCGGCTCTTTTCCTAAGCGCCGCCCACCATCACCTCTTGAACTATAGCTATTTTGTGCTATACTATCGCTATGCCTATTATCCATCTTGATGGCTTTGGGGGGTTCGCCGACGACGCGGTCGCTCGTGTCTTTCGCCGCGCCCTTCGTCTACGCGCCGCTTTTCCTATCCTGAAATACGATGAGGAAGGCGCTCTCTTGCTCTCAATCATTTGGTACGACGACACTCCGGCCCACAATTTCCTTAGACAACATAGCATCACTGCTGACGACCTCTGCCAAGTTTTCCCCATCCAATACCAGAAGCTTGACAAAAACCAGCGGCTGCCTCGCACTATGCCCACTGGCTACGTCCGGCTACTTCGCGACTGCCTTGACGATTACGATAGCCGCTTCTTGACCTCCGAGATGCTCCTCTCTTATCTCTTGTCCTGCCAGCGGACCAAGGATATTTTCCGGCTCCTCGAGCTCGACGCCTCCAAGCTAGAGACCGAACTCGAGGCCTCTCTCGGCTTTGGTATTGATATTGACTCGACTCTCGACCAACAAGAACTGCCGGACGTACCCGACCAAAGCCGCAAGTCTTCTCCCTTCCTCGCCCCTTTCTTAATCGAATTCCATGGTCGCGAACCTCGCGAAATGCCTAGCGGCAACCAACCGCCCGCTTCCAATACTTCGGCATTCCTTATCAATCTCGTCGAACGAGCTCGTCAAGGCAAGCTCCTGCCGCTTATAGAGCGCGACGCCGAAATCGACCGCCTGATTACTATCCTCGCCCGGCGAACCAAGAACAACCCCCTTCTCCTCGGTGAAGCCGGCGTTGGCAAGACCGCCATTGTCGAAGGACTGGCTCTGCGCATCGCTGAAGGCACTGCTCCCAGCTTCTTCCTCCAGAAAACTATCTATCAAATCGACATGACAGCCCTGCTCGCTGGCACCACTTACCGCGGCCAATACGAGCAGCGCCTAGGAGACGTCATCAAAGAGCTTGAGACCGATCCCAACGCTATTGCTTTCATCGACGAGCTCCACACCATATCCAGTGAAGGCGCCGCCGAACATGGCACTGATGCCGCTAACATTTTGAAGCCTGCTCTGGCTCGCGGCGAGCTCTCGCTTATCGGCGCTACCACCCATGCCGAATTCACTAAAACCATCGCCCGCGACAAAGCCCTGATGCGCCGCTTTCAGGCCATCTTCGTCTCCGAGCCTGATAAATCAGCTACACTGGGCATCCTTCTTGGTTTGCTGCCTCACTATACAGAATTTCATAAGGTTGAAATCGACCCAGTCTTGGCCGAACGCATTGTCCATCTTGCCGACGCCCACATTTTTGACGGCCGCTTTCCCGATAAAGCCCTCGACCTACTTGATGAAGCTGCCTCTCGCGCCAAAATGGAGCCCAACCCACTCGACTACTCTGAACAAATCGACAAATACAGCCGTGAAATCCGAGATTGGCAAAGTCGTAGCCAGCTTGCCGCCGGCCATGACGATATCCAAGCCACCGCCAACTGTAAGGCCAATATCTCTCGCCTCAGTCAGGCCCGAGCTCGCCTCGAGCAAAAGTCCCGCACCCTCCAAACCCTCACCGAAGACCACGTGCTCTATGCCCTAAGCGCCCGCACCAAAGTCCCGTTTGAGAAACTCAAACAAGGCGAAAAAACCGGCCTGCTCTCTCTCGAGCAGCTCTTGAATCAACATCTCATCGGCCAAGAACACGTCATCTCCGAGGTAGCCTCCGTCATCCGCCGCGCTAAATCCGGCCTCGCCGACACTAACCGACCGCTCGGCAGCTTCGTCTTCTGCGGGCCGACCGGGGTTGGCAAGACCGAGCTCGCCCGTATCTTGGCCCGCGAGTTATTCGGCGGCGAGCAACACTTGATACGCTTTGACATGAGCGAGTTTAGTGAGGCCGGTAGTACTGCTAAGCTCCTCGGTAGCCCCGCTGGCTACGTTGGCTACCAAGATGAATCCGGCCTTGACCGCATCAAAAAGAACCCACACAGTGTCATCCTTTTCGACGAGTTCGAAAAAGCCCACCCCCACGTCTGGAACGTTTTCCTCCAGATTCTCGAACAGGGCACCGCTCAAACCGCTCGTGGCGAACTTATCAGCTTCAAAAATGCTCTCGTCATCATGACCTCCAACCTCGACAGCCAATCATCTGGCAACCCCATTGGCTTCACCGCCGAGGGGGCTCCTCCTACCAAGCAGCTGTTATCCAAGAAGCTCCGTCCTGAACTACTCAACCGCTTTGACAAAGTCCTCCAATTCCACCCCCTTAGCCAAAAACACGCTGCTCAGATCTTCAACCTACTTTTTCTTGCTCTAGAACAACGCCTCATCGCGCAGGGTATCAAGCTCTCACTCTCCCCCGCCGTCCGCGATTACCTTATCAACTTGGGCTTCTCTACAAAGTCCGGCGCCCGTGAAATGCGCCGCGTCATTGAACGCGAGCTCGAGGCCCCACTCGCTAACTTCCTCCTCGCCGCCAATCAAACCACTCGCGACGTTAAGATTTCTCTATCTAATAATCAAGTTATTTGTCGCTAGCTTGCTCGCTGGTCTTTTCAGCCTGCAAAGCCTCACGCTTTGGCACTGCCACTTTCACAAACTTACCGCCCGCCTTCTCAATCGCCGCCACGGCCGTCTTGCTAGCAAATTGCGTTTTCACCTCAAACTTGCCTGTCAGTTCGCCACGCATTAAGACCTTCACTCGCACATAAGGCGATGTAATCAAGTTTTTCTCCGCCAAAGCCCAGTTATCAATCGTCCCGGCGTTCTTACCAAGCCCATTTAGTTGGTCTAGGTACACCACCTCAGCTTTTTTGTGCAAGCTCTTGAAGCCCTTCAGTTTTGGCACTGCCTGCATCAACGGCCTCTGCCCGCCCATAAATGTCGCTGGCATTTTATTATGCCCGGCTCGTGATTTCTGTCCCTTTGTACCTCGACCTGCTGTCTTGCCTTGGCCCGCCGCGATACCTCGACCCACACGCTTGCGGCTTGGTTTTGCTACCGTATCTAGCTCATGAAACTTCATTTCGTTCCTTTCTTGCTCTTCGCTGCTGTCTTTTCGACTTTCTCCGCCTTCTCTTCCTGCTTCCTCGTAATCCACTCTGACTTTGGCTTCAAACTCGCTAGCCCCTTGACTGTCGCGTAGGCAATATTCACCTTGTTCGTGCTGCCAAGCGACTTCGAACTCACGTTCTTGATGCCTGTCAAACCCAGAATCGTCCGCACTACGCCACCTGCCACAATCCCGAAGCCCTCCGGTGCTGGCTTTATCAATACTACTGCGCCAGTTTCCTTCGCTTCTACCTCGTGCGGGATTGTCGTGTTCTCAAGGTTAATGGTCACGATATTCTTCTTTGCCCGGTCAGTTGCCTTGCTCACCGCCGCCGTCACATCTTGGCCTTTCGCCACCCCCACGCCTACTCTGTTTTTGCCATCACCCACTGCCACAAGAGCCTTAAAGCGGAATCGTCGCCCGCCCTTTACTACTCGCGCCACACGGTCAATCGCTACGGTAATCTCTTCAAATTCTTTCGGCGCCTGCGGCTCATCACGCCGACCTCGCCCTCGGCCACGGCCACGCGCATCTCGGCTACCCGGCCCGCCCGCCTTAAATGAACGCGTTGTGCCCTGCTCGTTGACTACTGTAAACTCCGACGCCAAGGTCTCTTTCTTGTTTTCCACCTGCTCGTTTGTCTTATTCTCGTTTTCCATCTAGAACTCCAATCCTTCCTTGCGCGCTGCTTCCGCCAGTGCCGACAATCGACCCGCGTACTTCCGGCTTCCACGATCCAAAACTACTTGTTTCACTCCAGCCTTCTTGGCGCTTTTCGCAATCTCCGCACCAATTACTGCCGCCTTTTCCGTCTTGCTGCCAGTCATTTTCTTGCCTACTGTCGTAGCACTCGCTAAAGTCGTTCGCTTCTCGTCGTCAATCACCTGCGCTTGCAAATGCAAATTACTAATTCGCACAACCAACCGCGGCCGCTCGGCCGTACCAAACACCTTCGACCGTACTCGTTTCGCCCGGCGGATTGCCTTGCTTCTCTTATTTTCTAGTTCGCTCATTTCTTACCTGCCTTCCCTGCCTTACGCAAAATTCGCTCGTCGACATATTTTATACCTTTCCCCTTATATGGCTCTGGCTTACGCAAGCTTCTAATCTCCGCCGCCGCCTGTCCAACCGCCTGCTTGTCAATACCTTTGACGGTAATTTCCATCTTGTTAGTCTCTAGCTGAACGCCCGGCGCTGCCTTGTACTTCACAGGGTGCGAGTAGCCTAGCGCCATCTCAATCTCTTGCCCCGAACCTGACAATCGGAAGCCCACGCCGTTAACTTCCAATTTCTTCTCAAAGCCTTTCGACACGCCAATCACTGCGTTATTCAGTAGCGATCGCTGCAAACCATGCTTCGCCCGCACTTCCGGCACATCGCTCGCCCTGCTTACGATTGCCGTATCACCCTCAACCTCAACCTTAATCCCTTCCTGCTGCCTAAGCGTCAGTGTCCCCTTCGCACCAGCGACCGTGATATCGCTTGCGCCAACCGTGATTATCACACCCGACGGTATCTTGATGGGTAGTTTTCCGATTCGACTCATACTTTCCTTTCTTTTCCTTAATTTACCAAACTTTCAATAATACTTCACCGCCAACACGTGCCTTTTTTGCCTCAAAACTAGTCATAATCCCGCGCGAGGTGCTAACAATCGCTAGCCCCCGCCCGCTCTTTATCCGCGGCATCTCTAGGGCCGACGCATAAACTCGCCGCCCCGGCTTCGACACTCTCGTAATTTCCGAAATCGCCGGCTCCTCGCCATCTACCTTGCTAATCCCCACGTGTAAGATATCTCGCGGCTTCGCTGGCTCCACCTTGACCTCTGCAATATAACCGCTCTCCTTTAGCGCCTGCGCCACCGCCAATGTTAACTTCGACGACGGCATGCTCACTTCATTATGCCCGGCGTTTATCGCGTTCCTAATCCTAGTGATGAGGTCGGCAATTTTATCTGTGCTTTGATTTGACATATTCCTCATTCCTCCTACCAACTACTCTTTATTACGCCCGGTATTTCGCCCTTGCTGGCCTTTTCACGGAAATTCAAGCGATCCAAACCAAAGCGACGCATATAACCACGCGGTCGGCCAGTCAGCATATCACGATTCTTCCGCCGCGTTGGGCTACTGTTTCTCGGTAATCTCTGCAACCCTTCATAATCACCAGCCTGCTTCAACTCCGCTCGTTTTGCGGCGTACTTCTGGTACATTGCCTCTCGTTTTTGGTCTTTCAATACCATAGATTTCTTCGCCATTATTTCACTCCTCTCTCAAACGGCATGCCAAATGCTTCCAAAAGCGCCTTGCTTCGCTCCGGGCTGCCATTTCTTATCACAAAGATTACTTGCAACCCATGCAACACCTGCAACTCCTCAAACGACAGCTCCGTAAAAATGTTCTGTTCTACAATTCCTAGTGCGTAATTACCATCCTTGTCAAACGACTTCAATGGTACACCACGAAAGTCTCGCGTATGCGGCAATGCCACGCTAATCAATCGATCGACAAACTCGTACATTTTAGCCCCGCGCAGCGTCGTCATATAACCCAACGCCCCGCCCATGCCTTTGCGGATCTTAAAGGATGCAATCGACTTTTTCGCCCGGCGCGACGTCGCGAACTGCCCAGTCGCCTTCTCGATTGTGTTCTTTGCCGTCTCTAGGTATTTCTTGTCTTCCTTTTTCTTGCCCACACCAGTCGCCACAATCACTTTCTCTAAGCTAGGCACTTCCATGATATTCTTTAGCCCCAGCTCCGCCTGTAATTTCGCTCGTAGTTCGCTATCATAAAGCGCTTTCAAACGCGGCTTGGCTACCGCTGTATTCTTCGCAACCATTATTTAATCTCCTTATTACCGTGCTGCTTTAACGTCCGCACCAATTTACCTTTTTCATTCTTCTTGAACCCTATTCGGCTGGTTTTGCCCGTCTTTTCGTCGGCCACTACCGCCAATTTGCAAAGGCTCACCCCAACCTGAATCTCTCGCTTGCCGCCCTGCATATATTGATTCGCCTTATAGTGCCGCTCGCGCGTCCCAATGCCATCAATATAAGCTACGCCTCGCACAGGATCGACTCGGAGCACCTTGCCAGTCTTGCCTTTATTGTCGCCACTGATAATCTTCACCAAATCACCCTTGATAATTCGACTTGCCATTAGAGGACCTCCGGAGCTAAACTAATAATCTTCGCGTACCCGAGCTCACGCAATTCTCGCGGAATCGGGCCGAATACTCGTGTGCCACGCGGTGTCTTGTCGTCATTAATCAGCACTGCCGCGTTGTCATCAAAACGGATTGTCGAGCCGTCTGGCCGCTTGGTCTCACGCCTTGTCCGCACAATCACCGCCCGCACCACCGACTTTTTCTTCGTATTGCCAGACGGGTTCGCGTCTTTCACGCTCGCCACCACCACATCGCCGATCCTCGCATAGCGTCGCCGCGTACCGCCGAGCACTCGGATCACACCCAACTCCTTCGCCCCGCTGTTATCAGCCACGTGCAGTCTTGTAGTTTCCTGAATCATTGCTCGCCTCCCTCGTCCTTCTCTACTGTCTCTACGTCATCAGCCAATGCAATCACTTCATGCGCCCGCGACAAGATTTCCGTCATCTTCCAGTGTTTCGTCTTCGAAATCGGTCGCACTTCCTCAATCTGCACCCTGTCATTCAACTTGGCCTCGTTCTTTTCGTCATGCGCTGTATATTTTCGAGTCGCCAAATACTGCTTGCGGTAAAGCGGGTGCATCTGACGCGATTCCACAGCCACCGTAATCGTCTTGTCCCTTTTCACCGATACCACCGTTCCTATTTTCGTGCTGGCCATTAGAACTCTCCTCTTTTTACAATCTTCACTCGGACCGGCAACTTATGCCCCGCCAAGCGAAGCGCCTCACGCGCCGTCGCCTCTTGAATATCCGCAATCTCAAACATCATCGTCCCCGGCTTCACTTTAGCCACATAGCGATCCAAATCGCCCTTGCCGCTACCCATCTTGACATCCAGCGGCTTCTTGCTTACCGGCGTATGCGGGAAAATCCGAATCCAAATTTTGCCGCCTCGCTTAATGTGTCGAGTCATCGCCTGTCGTGCCGCCTCAATCTGCCGGGCATCAATCCGCTCATTGTCCAAGCTCATCAAACCAAAGTCGCCAAACGCCACTGTATTACCACGCGTCGCCACCCCGCCATTCTTGCCCTTGCGGACTTTCCGGTGCAACACACGTGCTGGGATTTTAATAGCCATCTTACTTCTCCCCCTTATAAATCCAAACTTTCACCCCAACAATTCCTGCCACAGTTTGCGAGCGCGCCACATAGAAATCAACATCCGCCCTTAGCGTGTGCAGTGGCACCGAGCCCTCAATCAGACGCTCGCTACGGCTCATTTCTGCCCCATTCAAACGCCCGGACACTTCGATTCTGATCCCCTTCGCCCCAGCAGCCATTGTGCTTTGCGCTGCCATCTTCGTTGCCCGGCGAAAATTAATTCGCCTAGCTAGTTGCGCAGCAATATTTTCTGCCACCAACTTCGCCGAGAGCTCCGGTTTCTTCACTTCTTCAATGTCAATCCTCACTGGCATGCCGACAATCTTCTCCAGCTCTACCTTCAACTCATTCACTCCGACGCCACCGCGACCGATAATCACCCCGGCCTTCGCCGTCGCAATCGTCACCGTCGCCAAATTATGCGACCGTTCAATCCGAATGCCTGCAATCGTTGGCCGGTCCGAGTACTTTTTCTCAATAAATTCACGGATTTTTACATCCTGCAACAACCATTTCTTAAATTCGGTCTTCGGCGCAAACCAATTCGACGACCATGCCTTCGTTATTTGCAACCGGAAACTGCGCGGATCAACTTTTTGCCCCATTACTTGCCTTCCTTTTTGTTCTCTGCTTCCTTCACTTCAGGTTTCTCTACTTTTGCGGCCTTTTCTACCTTTGGTAGCCCTGCTACCTCGACAAAGATATTGCTACTTACTTTTTCATACGGCAGAGGCCGGCCACGCGAAGCTGGTATATAGCGGCGCATTCGCGTCCCTGTACTGACCATAATCCGCGCAATCACAATTGTTTTTGGATCGACCCGGTGCTTGTCCAACAAATTAGCCTTGGCGCTCAAAATCGCCTTTTTCACCGGCAACGCTGCCGCCCTTGGTGTGTGGTCCAGAATCACTACTGCGTCATCCACCTTACGTGCTCGCACCAACGCCGCCACAATTGAAGTCTTGCGTGGCGTCGACTTCACGCCTTTAATCATCGCATGTGAAAAGATATATTCTCCGTCTGCCATCTTAACCCTTCGCCTTTGCTGTTTTTGCCGCCTCGGCCGCCTTCTTGCCACCATGCTTCCTAAACTTCCGAGTTGGCGCAAACTCACCTAGCTTATGCCCGACCATGTTTTCCGAAACAAATACCGGAACATGCACCTTACCATTATGCACCGCAATCGTCCGCCCGACCATCTCTGGCGCAATCACCGAGCCACGCGCCCAAGTTTTGATTACTGTCCGGTCGTCCGCTCCCAGAGCTGCCACCTTCTTCATCAATTTATAGTCTAGAAATGGACCTTTTTTAAGCGACCTACTCATTATCTACCCCTTTTTGCATTGTGTCGGCTCACGACAATCATCTTATTCGTGCGCTTATTATTGCGCGTTCTGAAACCTAACGTCAACTGACCCCATGGCGTTCGTGGCGGCTTGCCCGAACCATGTCGACCGCCGTCGCCACCACCATGCGGGTGATCGGCCGCGTTCATTACCACACCACGCACCGTTGGGCGAATTCCGCGCTGCCGCATCCGGCCCGCCTTGCCCCAAGAAATGTTCTGGTGCTGCGCATTCGAAACCGTTCCAAGGCTAGCCATTGCGCCAATCGGTAGCTTCCGCACCTCGCCACTTGGCAACTTGACGCTCGCATACCCGCCCTCGCGCGCCACTAGCTGCGCACTCGCACCTGCCGAACGCACCATCTGCGCCCCGCGGCCCGGCACCAGCTCAATCGCATAAATATACGAACCAACCGGAATCTGTTCCAGCGTCATTCGGTTCGAGGCCTCAACTGGGACATCCTTACCTACCGACACCACCGCGCCTTTTTTCATGCTGCTATCAGCCAAGATATAGTGGTAAACTCCTTTTTGATCCTTCACTCGCGCAATCCGCGCCGAACGATTTGGATCGTACTCAATTTCCTCCACCGTCAAAATCAACTTCTCGTTTTCGACTGGCTTCATATGAAAGTCCATCAATCGATAGTGCCTTTTCGCGCCGCCACCTCGGTGCCGTACGCTGATTTTCCCAGCATTATTTCGCCCGGCCTTCTGCTTTTTGCTGGCCAACAGCGACTTCAAAGGCTTCTTCGCCGTAATTTCCGAATAGTCCGCGCTCGTCATCTGGCGTCGTCCCGGCGTAGTCGGTCGATATTGCTTAATCCCTGTCTTGCTCATTTCTTACCTTTCTTTTCCGCCTTTTCGCTCACCTTCTGGCTCTCCTGCTCGGCCTTGGCTGCGTCCTTCGCCGCCGCAATCTGCTCATCGAAAAACGGCAACCTCTCGCCCTTCGCCAACCTCACGTAAGCCAACCTTACATCTGGCCGTTGAATCTGGATTGGCAAGCGCTTCTTGCCCCTAGCTGCCCGCGCCATCTTGCCTTTGCGCACCAGAACCGTCGCGCTCACAGCCTTCGCCTTGAACTCTGTCTCTACTGCTCGCAGAATCGCTTGCTTGCTCATTTTCGCTGGCACCTTAAAGATATAGATGCCACCATGGCTCATCAAAAATGCCTTCTCCGAGTTAACCGGCATCAACTTCGACTCCACAATTTCCGCCTCGGCCACCTTCGCCTCTTCTTTCTTAGCCATTGGCGCCTCCTAACCATTCGTTAATCAGCGGCAATGCGCCCTCTGTAATCACAATACTATCTGCATTCAAAATATCAAACACTGTCAAATATGTCGCTCGCACCACCTTCAGTTCTGGTATATTATTCGTCGCTCGCAAAATTTCTTCTGTCTTCTCCGCCACCACCAACAAGATATTGCTCCCCCGTGGTACCGGCTTATAGCCAATTTCCTTCACCAACTGATCGCGATAAACCCTAGTCTCTTTCGTCTTGCCCTCTTTTGGTGCAAAGTCCGGCGCCACGTAAATCTTCTTGTCTTTGTTCTGCAATGAAAGTGCCTGACGCACCGCCACTTTTTTCGCCGTCTTCGAGAGCTTCAACTTGTAGTTTTGTTCCCCCGTTGGGCCAAAGGCAATACCACCACCTCGCCAAATCGGGTTTCGACTCGAACCAAAACGCGCCCGGCCCGTGCCCTTCTGGCGCCATGGCTTCTTGCCGCCGCCTCGTACCTCACCCCGCTTCAAAGTCTTCGCACCTGCCATCCGGCCTTCCGCCAAATACGCATTATAGGCCACCTTCAATAGCTCGTGATTCGCTACCTCTACCCCGAATACCTGCTTGTCTAACTTCACATCTGCCATATTATTCTCCTCGCACCTCAATTAGACCCTTTTTCGGACCCGGAATCGCCCCCTTGATACCAAGGAGGTTGTTCTCAACATCAATCAACGCAATCGTGAGACCCGCGACCGTCACCCGCTCTGCCCCCATCCTACCCGGCATTTTTTTGCCTTTCATCACTTTCTGTGGGTACATCGAACCAATCGAACCAACTCGGCGCACATTTCCCTTGCCACCATGAGTATGCTTACTCTCCGAGAAGTTATGCCGCTTAATCGTACCAGCAAAGCCCTTGCCCTTCGAGATGCCGCTCACTCGCACCTTGTCGCCCAAATTAAAATTAGCGACGGTTAGTTCGTCGCCACTATTGATTTCATCCTTCTCTCCCATCCGAAACTCGCGAATCGCTTGAGGTTCCGTCTCGATGCCATGCTTCTTTAGATGCCCCTTGACCGGCTTACTCTTGTTCTTCCCCTGACCGGAAGTGATTTGCGCTGCCCGATAGCCGTCGCGCTCGTCTGTCTTCACCTGCGCGACCTTGCAAGGACCCGCCTGCAAAAGCGTGATTGGAACAACCACCCCATCATCACTGATGAGCTGAGTCATGCCGAGTTTTCTGCCTAAGATGACCTTCATCTCTGTCCTTTCTTGCTTTCACTTAATAAATCCTCGGGTTCTGGCGGTTTCCGTGGACCTGCCAAAACACCAAGTTTTACCTAATTATATCAGACTCTCTACCCCAATGCAAGGGGTTTTGCAAACTTTCCGTAATCATTGCACCTTGCGTGTCTGGCCAACATATGATAAGATAGAGGTATGATTTTCCGCTAATCCTCGGTAGCTCAATGGTGGAGCAAGAAGCTGTTAACTTCGAGGTTACTGGTTCGAGTCCAGTCCGGGGAGCCAATTTGAAAAATCATTGCAAGAAGCCATTAAATCGAATGGCTTTTTGTATAACTCGTGTTATAATATAAGTACATGGAACAGGCTGATGAAATAAGCAAAAAGCGGGCTTTAGCACTCTTCGGCAGCTCGGAACTCGGAGACTTTGAGGTAGGCACGATAAAGGGCCTGCAACAGATCCACAAGTACCTATTTGATGGGCTTTATGATTTTGCAGGAGAAATCCGCAAGCAGAACATCAGCAAAGACAACTTCCGCTTTGCGAACTCGTTGTACCTGCCTGACATTTTGGCAAAGATAGATGCTATGCCCGAGAGTACCTACGAAGAAATTATCGAGAAATACGCCGAGATGAATATAGCTCATCCGTTTCTGGAGGGAAATGGGCGCTCGGCGAGGATCTGGCTTGACTTGATACTAAAAGAGAGGCTCGGCAAATGTGTTGATTGGGCCCAAGTCGACAAAAACAAGTATTTTGAGGCTATTATACGCAGCCACGTCAATACGCTGGAGCTATGTGAATTGTTGCGCCCAGCGCTCACCGATCAGATCAACAATCGCGAAGTCTTTATGAAAGGTATCGAGCAATCGTACTACTACGAAGAGCCTGACAACTACAAGTAGATATATCTATTATCCTAGCTGGTTTTTAAGCGCCAGCCTCGGCATACTTAATTTGCGCTGCAAGATAAGCCGCCGGATCACCCGTCGTGTACCAAATACCATTCTTGGCTTCAGCCGTGAAAACTTTCTTGCCATGCGACGCCAATTTATCAACCGCATCCGCCGTCCAAAGCTCGCCATCCTTGCCCGTCTCATCCGGATTCAAATATTCAAACACCGCCGGCGTCAACAAATACCGACCATATGAAGCCAGCTGCGAAGGCGCCTCCTCCATCTTCGGCTTCTCTATCACCCGCTCGACCTCTTGGCTGCCATCCTTGAATTTAACCGAACCATATTTCTCAATCTCGCGCCCCTCAACCTCTTGCACGCCAATCACCGCCGCCGCGTCCGGATGCTCATCATACGCCTCGATCAAAGCTTTCACCGCCCCCTCACCGCCCAGCACAATATCATCTGAATAAAGCGCCACAAACGCCTCATTATCCCCAATATAATCACGAGCCGAAGCAATCGGCGCCCCATTACCATAAGGCAAGCTCGGGTCCTGAACAATCACCCTAATCTTCGGCAAACCAGTCAAAACCTGCTCAACCGGCAAAAAACGCTCGCTTTTACCCTGTTTGTCCAGCAGTTCCTTCACTTTTTCACTTTTATTGAAGAAATAATTTTCGTAAATCGGCTTACCCTCTGGCGTCGCGACCAAAATAATCTCCTCGATGCCCGCCCCGGCACACTCCTCAATCACCACCTGCATCACCGGCTTCGACCCCAGCGGAATCATCGCCTTTGGCACCGTCTTAGTCAGCGGCAAAAAGCGACTAGCGAACCCCGCGTCCATCACAATCGCTTTAGTTGGTTTTTTGTACATTTACTCCTCCAAATTTCCCTTAAATTAGATGATATGAGACTCCATTATAGCCGACAATCAAACATTTTGCAATGCCTTTCATTTTCATACAAACTATGATATAATAGCCAATGTACCAATATGAGGGACGGTAGCTCAGTTGGTAGAGCACGAGGCTTTTAACCTTGGTGTCGTGGGTTCGAGCCCCGCCCGTCTCACCAAATCTTGTATTTGCAATAGCCCATAGTCTGGGCTATTGACTTTTTAGCATAAGTGTGATATAATGAGAGGAGCAGCATAGAACTTTAGTATGCTTACTATCCAACCAAACATTCCGAAAGGGGTAAAAATGTCAAACCTAACAGCAACCAGATGGCTTTACAGGAAAATCTTCGGCATGCTGCCCAAGCGCGATATTGAGGCAGATGCTATGCCAGAGCTAATCCGCGTCTTAGAAACCCTCTCCGAAACGGAACAAAGGGTCATCATGATGCGAGCTGGGCTCGGCTGCGAAAGGATGTCGCAACCAGACATCGGCAAGGAATTCAATGTGTCCGGAGGCCGAATATCGCAGATCGAAGCAAAAGCGCTCAAAAAACTCCGACACGAAAGCCGCGCCGAGCGGATAAAACCTCTCTTTTACACCTACAGCGAAATGTGGGCAATCATCCAGCAACGCGACGCGCAAATCGCTAAAGCAAGAGAAGCATTAATGGATAAGTAGTAAACGAAAAGCCACCTAGGTATCACTGGGTGGCTTTTTACCAGCTGCGACATTTTAGGGCTACGGCGCAACACAACGAACGGCTAATCCGATACCCTTATCGGATGAGCTAGCAGGGCCGACGTAGGAGCTGGTGAAGGATAGCCTACTCGAGTTAGTAGTAGCATAGACATTGGAAGCCCAATGGAAGCCAGATGAGCCTTGGTTGGCGAACGCGCCAGCGAGATAGTCGCCAGAGTACATGAAGAGGCTGTTGGCCAGAAGGCCGTCTGAGCTGGTAAGAGAGCCGCTGTTGATTGTGTTGTTAAGCAGGGTGAATTCGCCAGTTGTAGCCTCGCCAGTAGGTAGCCGCCAGCCTGCCGGACAGATATTGTACATGGTCCCGCTGCCGGGGTTAACGGATTGGTTTGGCTGAGAGGCTGTGGTGTTCTGGCAAGCCTCGGTTTGGAGGTTCATAGCGGTACACCAACTATAGAGTAGACCGTATTGCGGGTTGGTAGCGCCACCATCAGTGGAAGCACTCGGGTCCGTAGTCCCTGTTGTGATGTTTGAATTAGGAGAGCTCCAGTAGCACCTTGTGGGTGGATTGGCAACCATAGCCGTGCCAAGACCATAGCAAGCTTGGCCAGAAGTCTGTCCGTTGCCAAGCGTAAAAGCTGGCAAGACATCGCCATAAGTACTATCCCCTCCGCCAGCATAGGCTAGGTTGGTCTCCATCCAACAAAGGTCCCCACCACCAGATTGGGTACTATTAATGCGGCGCACCCAATAAGTAG
>Ga0099364_10000538_pt1 | contig 64296 bp, 62 predicted proteins | sample TergutTh196P3_FD_73070 | JGI IMG/M metagenome (GOLD analysis project Ga0099364, IMG submission 73070) | Microcerotermes parvus P3 segment gut microbial communities from Pointe-Noire, Republic of the Congo - Th196 P3 | ecosystem: Host-associated > Arthropoda: Insects > Digestive system > Gut ... | reverse complement strand
GATACGCGCTATCTTGCCAACCGCCTTTCTCGCAGCATGATAAAGTTGGGCCGCGCACTTGCTTGCCGTACCTATGACATAAGCAATAACCTTGCCCGCCCTTCTAGAATAAGCAAGCCATACTTGAATTCTTGAGCCCCTTTTTTTACACGTGTATAAAGCTCGTCCATCTCTATGATTTCTGGTATTTCACCGCCCTCCAGCAGGGTTTCTGCATTCTGTAACTGCCGCCGCAGATTCTGCGCAAATTCCCGTATCCACCGGTTAGGCATTGACGAAGAGCAACCCATGAAAATCGCGCTTTTGCGAATGCCCACATTATTCAGATACATCTGCAGGAATCTCTCCTTATCGGCGTAAGTAAACTTGCGAACCTTGTCGCTGAAAGCCCGGCGACACTCTTTGCAGAGATATCGTTGGGAACCTTTGTAAGAACCATTCTTGACGTAGCTCACGCTACCGCAGTGGGTGCATTGCATACGATTCCTCCTCATTCAGATTAAACAGATATATAACATAATACCACAATCAATATAAAGTGAGCAATCCTCTTTTAAAAGGGGGTGGCGCGAAGCCGCCGGGGTTTTGCCGGATAGCTCCTGCTTGCGGCGTAGGGGCGAATAATTATTCGCCCCTACAGTGGCGCGGTCGCTATTTCGCACAGGTGATTTCGCACAGATTATAACCCATCCGTCATTCCAGCATGCCTGTCCCCGCGAAGGCGGGGAGCGGGAGAGGGAGAGGGGGGAAAGGCGCTTGCTCCAATCTATCAGACGGAAAGCAAACCCCCGGCGCTAACGCGCCACCCCTTTTTATAAAGGGGGCTAAAACCAATGCCGCATTGCCGCCGTATGGGCGACCGTCCTCGGTCGCCCGCACAGTTTCTCCCATCTTCCGTTTGCGGCATATACACAAGCGGGAGAGGGGAGAAAGGTGTTTGCGGTAGCTTCAATGTTGGGGTTCGCGTACCGCTCACCCCAACCTACAGGGCTGAAATACGGGAGGGCATATGGTCATTTCCGCAAGACCGTAGGGGCAGACCTGCGTGTCTGCCCAAATGCTGGCGAACACACAGGTTCGCCCCTACTTGCTCTCCCATTAGTTTTGTGGGTAGTTTTGTAGGTTGGGGTGAGCAACGCGAACCCCAACGTAACGGCGATAATTAGAAGGCTTGGCGCAAACCTCAACATGCGGCAATTGTTTTCTCCCCTCTCCCGCTTGTGACTACGCCGCGAGTGGGAGAGGGTGGTCGCAGGCCGGGAGAGGGCAGCGTTCAGGTTGAAATTTACGCTTCCTGAATCTCTTGACCCCGACTCCCTCCTCCCCGCCCCAATTGCCGTCTGCAAGACACCATAAGTGGGAGAGGGGAGAAAGGGTGAAATAGCGTCAATACCGATAATGCTCCGCCTTGTACGGACCCTCGACCGGCACGCCGATGTACACGGATTGATCCGGCCTCAGTTGGGTCAGGTATGCGCCGATCTTCTTCAGATGCAGGCGGGCGACCATTTCGTCCAGCTTCTTGGGCAGGGTGTATACGTTGATCGGGTATTCCGCCGTCTTGGTGAAAAGCTCGATCTGCGCCAGCGTTTGATTGGCAAAGGAATTGCTCATCACGAAACTCGGATGTCCGGTGGCGCAGCCCAGATTCACAAGCCGTCCTTCGGCAAGCAGAATGATGCGCTTGCCGTCCGGGAAAATGATGTGGTCGACCTGCTGCTTGATGTTCTCCCATTGGTATTGGCGCAGGCTCGCCACGTCAATTTCGGAGTCGAAGTGACCGATGTTGCAGACGATGCTGTTCATCTTCATCGCCTGCATGTGTTCATGGGTGATGACGTTCACATTGCCGGTGGCGGTGATGAAAATGTCGGCCTGACTTGCCGCCTCATCCATGTTGACCACGCGATAGCCTTCCATCGCGGCTTGCAGGGCGCAAATGGGATCAATCTCGGTAATCCAGACCGTCGCGCCAAGCCCCTTGAGCGATTGGGCGCAGCCCTTGCCGACATCGCCGTAGCCGAGCACGACGGCAATCTTGCCCGCGATCATCACGTCGGTGGCGCGTTTGATGCCGTCGACCAACGATTCACGGCAGCCGTAGAGATTGTCGAACTTTGATTTAGTAACAGAGTCGTTCACGTTGATGGCGGGAAAATAAAGCTCGCCTCTCGCGTGCATCTGGTAGAGACGGTGCACGCCGGTAGTGGTTTCTTCAGTCACGCCCCGGATATGGGCAATGCGCGTGGAATACCAGGCCGGGTCGGCTTGCAGTTTTGACCGGATGGCGGCGAAGAGGGCGGTTTCTTCCTCGCAGGTTGGAACCGATAGCACGGAGATGTCTTTTTCCGCCTTCACGCCCAGATGCAGCAGCAAGGTGGCGTCTCCGCCGTCGTCCAGAATCATGTTGGAATAGCCGCCGTCAGGCCACTCGAAAATGCGGTGGGTGTAGTCCCAGTAATCCGCCAGAGTTTCCCCCTTGACGGCGAATACGGAAATGCCCTGACAGGCGATGGCGGCGGCGGCATGATCCTGGGTGGAGTAGATGTTGCAGGATGCCCAGCGCACTTCCGCTCCCAGAGCGACGAGCGTCTCGATAAGCACGGCGGTCTGGATGGTCATGTGCAGCGATCCGGTAATGCGCGCGCCCTGTAACGGCTGGCTTTTGGCGAATTCCTCGCGGATGCTCATAAGCCCCGGCATTTCGGTTTCGGCAATGGCGATTTCCTTCTTTCCCCAGTCGTCAAGGCCGGGATCGGCGATGACGTAATCGTGTTGTGCGGTCATGGATAAGTCCTCTGCGCTAGGCTGAAAGAGGGAAGGGCGCTATGCGCTCGCCGCCCCGCATTCAGCGGGATTGTGGAAGGCGAGCGCCGTTGATGCTGTCTACCGTTATGGGCGACGCCTTCCGAGCCTGGGAGTTGGCACTCTCGCAACGCTCCTCGGAAGGAATGGCAAATTATACGAGCGATTTTGGCTGAATACGATTTTGTGGGGAGTGATTTTGCGCGCGTTTTGGTAGAATGCGATGATTCATGGCTGAAACGCCTTAACCCCTTTTGTGAGAATCGCTGAATGTCTGGTTTTTGGGATGCCTGCCTTGGCGGGTTGAGAGAGAAATTGCCGCCAAAAAGGTTTGCCGTCTGGATTTCCCAGCTCTACGTGGATGGCGAGAACACGCCGGACGAAGGGCTTTGTCTGGTCGCGCCCAGCAATTTCATCTGCAACTGGGTACGCCAGCATTATCTGGAGTTTATCCAGGATTTTGCGGCTGATTTTTACGGCAGGCCGATTGCCGTGCGGCTGGAAATACGCCAACCGGATAAGGAGAAGGCAGGGCAGGCCGAAAAACCCGGAAAACAGGAGAAAACCGCGCCGCCTAAGCCGCCAGCGCGGGAACAGGACGAGCAAAAGGCGTTTTACGAGCGTACCCGTCTTAATCAGAACCAGTTTTTTGAAAATCTGGTGATCGGCAAGGCCAACAACCTTGCCTATGCCGCAGCGGAGAATGTTGCGGAAAAGCCGGGCGGTAGTCTCTACAACCCGCTCTTTATCTATGGCGGCCCCGGTCTTGGCAAGACTCACCTGTTACATGCCGTCGGCAACCGGATCATCCAGCAGTTTTCCGACAAGGTTGTGCGTTATGTCCATGCCGAGGACTACTGCAACGATGTGATGCGAGCCTATCGGCAGGGCGCTTTTGTCGATATGAAGAATTATTACCGCAGTCTGGATGTGCTGCTGCTGGACGATGTGCAATTCTTCGGGGTCGGCGACAAATCCCGCACCAAGGAAGAATTTTTCTTTGTTTTCAATGCGTTGGTGGAAGCAGGCAAGCAAATTGTCATTACCTGCGACACCTACCCGAAAGATATTAACGGTCTGGACGGGCGTCTGGTAAGCAGGTTTGACTGGGGGCTTACCGTGCAGATTGAGCCGCCGGAAACCGAAATGCGGGTGGCAATTCTGCAAAAGAAGGCGGAAGCGGAGGGTTTTGCACTTTCCAACGATGTTTCTTTTTTCATTGCCAGGAGTCTCCGCGCCAATGTGCGCGAGTTGGAAGGTGCGTTAAAGAAGGTGATTGCCTATGCGAATTTCCGCAACTCGCCCATTACCCTTGAACTGGCGCGGGAAGCCCTGAAAGAGCTAATCAATTCGACGCGCAACATCAGCATCGAGGAAATCCAGAAAACTGTTGCCGGTTATTACAAGATCAAGCTGGCCGACCTGCTTTCCCGCAAGCGTTCCCGTTCCATTGCCCGTCCCCGGCAGGTGGCGATGTGGCTTTGCAAGGAAGTGACTTCCTGTAGTTACCCTATGATCGGAGAAGCATTTGGTGGACGCGACCATACGACTGTCATCCACGCCTTCAGAACAATCGAGGAAATCAAGGCGCAGGACAATACGCTGAACCACGACCTGCATGTGCTGACCCAGTGCTTCAAGGGATGACGAGCGTAACCCGGCCTGCCGTTCTATCCGCCGGTTTCAGGTTTGTCTGATTGAGCGTGTGGGACGGCGAATAACCGCTAGAATCACCTTTTCCCTCATCTTCCCCAACATTTTTACGCGATGGACGAAACCCTGATCCTGCCTGTCTCCGGCATGAGTTGCGCCGCCTGCGCGAGTCGGCTGGAAAAAGCCTTGAACGAGCTGCCGGGTGTGACCGCAAGCGTCAACTTCGCTACCGAAAAGGCGAGGGCGCGGTGGACGCCGGGTCTGGCGGATGCCGCGCAAATCATGGCAGCCATTGAAGAAGCGGGTTTTTCGGCAAGTCTGCCGGAAAAAAATACGGAAGATGAAAGACGAAAAAATCTCTGGCGCGCGGAATTACGCCTGTTTTGCATCGCGTTAATCCTCACCCTGCCTCTCATGGGGCAAATGCTGTTCATGCTGGACGGCTCGCACCGCGAATTGCCGCGATTGTTGCAGCTTTTGCTTGCCACGCCCGTGCAGTTCTGGATCGGCGCAAGGTTTTATCGGGGCGCATGGCAGTCTTTACGCCACGGCAGCACGAACATGGATGTATTGGTCGCGTTGGGCACATCCGCCGCTTGGGGGTTTTCCGCCTTTGTCACCATAGCGGGACTGCATGATCAACATGTTTATTTTGAAGGCAGCGCGGCGATCATAACCCTGGTGCTGCTTGGCAAAATCATGGAATCCCGAGCCAAAGCCCGCGCCGCCGGGGCGCTGGAATCCCTGATCCGTCTGCAACCTCGCTATGCCTCTATTGAGGAAAACGGCGAGATAAAAGAAGTGCCGGTGGAGGCGCTCCTGCCGGACGATATTTTTCTGGTTCGTCCTGGCGATGCCGTTCCGGTAGATGGCGAGGTGCTGGAAGGCGTCTCGACGCTTGATGAGGCCATGCTGACCGGAGAAAGCAAGCCTGTCTTGAAAGAAGCTGGCAATCGCGTTTTTGCCGCCACCCGCAATCATGACGGAATGCTGCGTTGTCGCGCCACGGGCGTGGGCGAGGCGACCATGCTTGCCAATATCATCCGTATGGTCGCGGAAGCGCAAGGCTCCAAAGCGCCGGTCGAACGACTGGTTGATCGGGTTGCAGGCATTTTCGTGCCTGTTGTCCTTGTCATTGCCATCATTGCCTTCGGTCTGCATCTGACATTCGGCAACGATTTTGCGACCGCGTTGATTGCTGCGGTTTCCGTGCTGGTTATCGCCTGTCCCTGCGCTTTGGGATTGGCTACGCCCACCGCCCTGATGGTAGGTATAGGGCGTGGCAGCGAGACCGGCATTCTGATTCGCAACGCCGAAGTATTGGAGCGCGTGGAAAAGCTGCAAACGCTCGCGTTCGACAAGACCGGCACGCTGACTTTGGGCAAGCCGGAAGTATCAGAAATTATGCCGTTTGCAGAGGACATGAGCCGCGAGCGTCTTGTTCTGTTGGCTGCCGCTTTGGAGCGTGGGTCTGAACATCCGCTTGCCCGCGCCATTTACGCCTTGTGCAAGGACGAGGCCGCCATTCCGACCGTCGCCGCTTTTCGGGCGTATCCCGGCTTGGGTGTGGAAGGCGAGGCGGAAGGTTTATTGCTGCGGTTGGGCGCGCCGCGCTGGGCATTGGGAGAGCCTTTCTCCCCTCTCTCGTTTGCTGCGGAGCAGGGGAGCGATCAAGGCAAAACAATGGCGTTGTTGGCGGAAGTCACGCCGGACGGAGAACGGGCGTTAGGGCTGTTTACCCTGACCGACCAGATAAGACCCGGCATGGCCGACGTGATTAATCGCCTGAAAAACGCGGGCGTTCGCTGCCTTATGCTTACCGGCGATAATCGCGCTGTCGCCGCCGACCTTGCTTTCAAGCTCGGCATGGAAGAATTTCGGGCGGAAATTCTGCCGGTTGACAAGGCGTCTGCCATTAACGAACTGAAACAGGCAGGGCGGGGATTGGTGGGGATGGCGGGCGACGGCATCAACGATGCGCCTGCGCTTGCGGCTTCCGATGTCAGTTTTGCAATGGGCGCAGGTTCGGATGCCGCCATTCATGCTGCGGATATTGTCCTGATGCGAAATGACCCGGAAGCGATAGTCGACGCTATATCCCTTTCCAGCGCCACGCTTGGCAAAATTCGCCAGAATCTTTTTCTGGCGTTCGTTTATAACATTGTCAGCATTCCGCTTGCGGCAAGCGGTCTTTTGAATCCGGTCATTGCGGGCGCGGCAATGGCCGCTTCCTCGGTGTCCGTTGTCGGCAGTTCCCTGCTCCTGCGCCGCTGGCAACCGGGGAAAAAGCGTTGAATCCGCGCAGCGTGAGCGAGTGAACGCCACATAGCGGTTGCAATGTCGGGGTTGGCTTGCGAACTTCAATGTAGTGGAATAGGATATACAAGTGAAAACGAAGTAGAAAGGCGGACAATATGACCGATTTAACCAAAATCCCCGGCATCGGCAAAAAGATGGCACAGCACTTAATTAACGCCGGTTATCCAAATATCGAATCTCTCAAAGGGCAAAACCCGGAGGAGATTTATACAAAACATTGCTTGCTTAAGGGAGTTGGCAATATGTCATGCAAATGTGTTTTATACTGCTATCGCTTGGCGGTACATTATGCCGAGCACGATGGGCATTTGCCGCCCGATAAACAAAATTGGGGAGATTGGAAGGATTGATTTTTATGATGTCTGACATTCCAGAACCAATGGGTCTATCCGTCTCCAGGTTGCTGGATGCCAGTCAAACGTATGGTAGTTCGTACAAATAAAAGGACATTTATTCAGCAACGAGTATTAATACATGTCGTCAATTTTTTCGACCGCCGTAGCATGAGTGTAGGCAACTGCAAATAGAGCAAGAATAACGAGAGTTTTATGCAGCATTTTGGTTCTCTTTTTTAATTCTCACCCATGTCACAATTACCTTGCATCTCAAAAATTTGCTGCAAAGAGCCTCTTTTCACAGTCAGCGCAGCATCAAGATAAAATAGATCACAAGAAACTTTTGTACAATCTTCTTTTACTCGAATTTCTACTACATATTCGTCATTTTTATATAGAGATGAACCTTCATTATTAATTATATTTGTCGAAATGTTGCGTAAAACAATTTGATTATTGTTTATGTTTATGATTGATACGGGAACGCAATCGCTCGCATTAAAAAAACGACGTTTCGGACAAATGGCTGTTTGAACAAAATGTTCGTGTTTTGGGCTTTTTGTTCCTTTCAATTGATAAGCACAATCCCCCGCCTGCGACGGAATTCCTGACTCTGTTAACGGGTAAAGTCCTAGTGCGTCAGGCTCAACCGCAGCAGCATTAGTGCAGACAACTGAAAACAGAGCTAGAATAATCAAAAATTTGTTTATCATTGTGTTTTTCATTTCTTAAGGTTGTGGCAAGTTATTAACCCATACGTCAAGGTATGGTGCTGGATTTGTGACATCAACACGTCTTCCATATAGACCTGCGCCCTTAACCGATAAAGGCCCAGTTAGCCTTACATTCGTATAAATCTCAATGTGAAGCATGTGGAGTATACGTCCTGAAGGAAATTTTATTAACCCCACCTCTGCAAGTTTTTGCCCTTTTTTTATTGTCCCAGTGAAACTGGTTGGTCTTATTTCACAATAGCGGACAAGCAAATCACCGTGTCTGATCTCAAGTGCTTGTACTTGAGATGGATCATCTTTAACAACCTCAAAATCATAAGGCCCTCGCGCCAAAACTCCGTCTGCGACTGCATAAATTGGCTCTCTGAACGGCGCATAAAGGTCACATCCGCCATGCAACCTTGTTGTGCCTATTCGTCCTGACCCGAACTTACGAGAACCTTCATGCCAGCTTATAGGTTTGAATGAAAGCGGAAAACTGAAATCAGGAATGGTTCCAAGCGCGGATCGTGCGGGCTGAATCACTACCATCGGCAATTTTCCTGTTAGCTTTTTCCACGTAACACCGTTAGGATCAATCCGACCGTCTGGGGTTCCCATGAAGTTAGCTTGAAAGTCTTTGATTGCGGCAATCGTTTTGGATCCGCATATATTGTCGACTCTTCCAGTATACAAGCCTTTGCTCTTAAGCAGGGTTTGTACCTTGCCTACATCTGCCGGAGAGTTCTTACCACAAAATCCTACCGATCCAGTAATTTGCTGTGTAGCCATGAAATAAATCTCCTTGGGCAGAAACGATTTTCCGCCTGACATATTATCACCAGACGGCATACGTTATCATAATAACACACATGATACCAAAATGTCAATAGCGATGCGAAAAATAATTCTGCGCTTTATCTGTAGGAGTCGCCATAAAAACTTATCCCCCTGCAATGCAGACTTGATACTGCCCTCCCGCGAGCGGTAGCTATCCGGCAAACCCCCGGCGCAACAAGCCACCCCCTTTGACTTGCGGCGAAGCCAAAAGGGGGTACAAACCCTCGGTTACCCCGCCGCCAAACCCCAAGCGGTCTTACAGACGGCAACAGGGGGCGGGGGAGGGTTTTCGCTTGTAGGGGCGAATAATTATTCGCCCCTACAAACGGCGAGGTTAGCTCCCTGAGTTTGATATATCTTATTGATTTTTATACATTGCCTCGATCGCTCAGGGAAAACGCTCCCTGCGTGTCACTTCGCAAAAAACGCCAGAGCTTCGTTGAAATCCCTTGTGCGGCGCATTGGGGGGAGACTTCGCCAGATACGATAGCCGTAAGGCTTGCCCAACATGCGCGGATCGCAGATCATCAACATCCCCCGGTCGGTTTCGGTACGAATCAGGCGTCCCGCGCCCTGCTTGACATTTATGACTGCGCGTGGAAGCTGATAATCCAGAAAGGCGTTTTTCCCCGCCCGCTTCATTGCCTCGATCCGGGCGGCAAGCACCGGATCATCAGGCGGGGTAAAGGGTATCTTGTCCATAATGACCAGAGAAAGCGCCTCGCCCCGCACATCCACGCCTTCCCAAAAACTCTGGCTGCCGACCAGAACACCGTTGCCCGCCAGTCGAAACCGTTCCAGAAGCTCGTTTTTGCCGCTCTCGCCTTGCAGGAAAACCGGAATTTCAAGGGCTTCCTGTTCGATTTTTTCCTGCAACAATTCATGAACGCGCCGCATGGCCCTTAAACTGGTACAAAGAAAAAACGCCCCGCCATTTGATGCTGTGGCGGCCTTGATAAGCGGCCAGGCGGCGGCAAACATGGCGTCCGTGTAATTTTTGCTGTTCGGTTCCGGCAGGCCGGAAGGCGCGTACAAAATGGCCTGTTGCCCATAATCAAAGGGACTTTCCCAATAGCCTGTCTCCGCCTTTTCCAAACCTAGTTCCGTCTGATAGTGCGAAAAACATCCCTGCACAGCCAGAGTAGCGGAAGTGAAAATCCAGGCGCGAGGATGTCCCGCCTCCAACTGACGGGGAAAAATATCCGCGATTGAGAGCGGAGTGATCGAGAGTTGCAAGGAATGATTGAAGGCTTCGCCCCAGCGCACCTTGCCCGCGTTTTTCGCGTTGTCCGCATCGCTCTCGGATTTCCAGGCGAGAAGCCGCGCTTCAAGTTCCAGAAGCCTTTGCCAGCATTTTTTCAGACCTTCGGAACGCTCGGCCTGGGTTTTCAGAATTTCCTCCGCTTCCCGACAACGGGTCAGCAAGGTTTCCAGGGCGGGCAAAAAATCCGGCATGATTTCCATTTGTCGGGCAGCAAAGCGCCCTGCATCAATGCCGATGGACAGGCGAAGATCGCGCGCGGCCTTCTCCAGCGCGGGCAGGGCCGTTTGCAGGGCGATACAATCCCGCGCCGCCGCCAATCCTTCCGATCGCGCATCCCGCGCCAGATCAAGGAATTGCGAGGTGGATACGCTCTCGCCAAAAAACAGGGAAGCGACTTCCGGCAGTTGGTGCGCTTCGTCGAAAATGACCGTATTGCAGGCGGGCAGAAGTTCCGCCAATCCTTCGTCGCGCAGCATCACATCCGCGAAGAAAAGATGGTGGTTTACCACGACCAAATCCGCATCCATCGCCGCCTTGCGGGCGGCAAGCACAAAACATTCGTTATGATCTGGGCATTCATGCCCCAGACAGTTTTCCCGACTGGAAGTGACATGCATCCACACCGGGGATGATTCCGGCACGTCGCCGCAACGGGCTATGTCGCCGGTTTTCGTCTGCTTGAAAAAACGCTGGATTTTTGCCAGATGGCTCACTTCTTCCCGGCTGCGAAAACGCCCGCCCGATACGGCGCGATCAAACTGATAATGACAGATATAATTGGCGCGTCCTTTAAGCAACGCGGTTTGCGTCGGAATGCCCAGCGCCTTTTGCACCAGCGGCAGGTCTTTGTTGAAAAGCTGATCCTGCAAGGTTTTTGTGCCGGTAGAAATGATTACCTTGCCGCCTGATTGCAGGGCGGGCACGAGATAGGCAAAAGTTTTGCCCGTGCCCGTGCCTGCTTCCGCAATCAGGATTTGCAATGTTTCAACGGCGGCGGCAATCCGCTCGGCCATTTCGATTTGTTGCGTCCGTGTCCGAAAGCCCGGAATGTCTGCCGCCAAGGGGCCTTCCGGGGAAAATATCGCGCGCACGGGAAAAGTGGCGGCGGCGGTTACGCCTCGCCAAAGCCGAAGAATCGCCGGAAAACTTGCTGCGGCGATTCAATGGAATCCAGGAGATTCTTGATCGCCAGCCCCAACTCGGTATCGCCCTCGATGGTAAGCAGGCGGTTGAAGAACAGGGTATCCGGGTCTTCCTGACGAAAAAAGAGTTTCATATAAGCGTGCATGTCGCCGTGAAACCGGACATCGGCGCTGGCAGTCTCCCGCCATACAGGCTGAAATATGCCGTTCAGGCAGGTAAACAAGGCGCGGGTTCCGGTGTCGTTGACCGCGACAAGAATTCGCCGCCCGGAACAAAGCTGCAAGACTTCTTCCGGCAGCAGCTTGAAACTTACCGCCGCGTTCAGGGCAAGGCAGAGGGAAGCGGCATGTGGCCATTGGGGCAAACGTTGATTCAGCCGCTTGATGAACATGGGCGGATGAAATTCAGGAATGGGCGGCAGAGAAGCGAAAAATTTCATGGAAAAAACACCTTCAGTTGCAAAGCCAGGCATTTTACGCCTTATTTTGCCTTTTGCGGCAGTGCACAACAAAATGGGTAGTGTTTCAGCTGTTTCCGTATGGGAACGCCGCTACTGCCCTGTTATGGGGTAACCTGTCGTTGCTGCTATGCTGTACTGGATTCCCGCTCCCCGCCTTCGCGGGGACAGGCATGCTGGCGCGCCGGAGGCGCTGGATACCCTAAAGATTCCCGCTCCCCGCCTTCGCGGGGACAGGCATGCCAACTGGCGGATCGGCATTCGCCGCAGGGTGATTCCCGCTCCCCGCCTTCGCGGGGACAGGCATGCCGGCAACACAAAGCATATGACAACTGCCAAGATTCCCGCTCCCCGCCTTCGCGGGGACAGGCATGCGGGAATGACTGGTGGATTATAGTCTGTGCGAAAGAATAACCGCACCTGATAGTCGTTTTATTTGCGAAAAGCATTATAAATACCGCCGCAACGTTGGGCTACGCCTCAATCCAGCCTACACGCTTATACCTTGATCCCTTCCCCCTGATTGCATCTCCTGATACCGCGTAACTTTTGCTGATGAAATGAGGCTCGGTAATACCCCGGCGTTGGTTGATTAGCGCGGTAAGCAAAAAGCAGAAGTTGCACGCAAGGTTCAGGAAGCGGGGGATTTCCGCCGGAATCTCCCGACGGTTTTCCGCCTCTCTTTCCAGGCGCACGAGGCAACGCAGCGCCTTCTTGGCGGTGGATCGCGCCTGATGCAATTCCGGCACAGGAGCAAGGCCGCGAGGGAGAACGAAGTTTTTAAGGCGATCCGGCTCTTTGGCTTCAATTTCCTGCCGAAAATGGTCATAGCATAGATGCAGCCAGTCAAGGTCTGCTTCGGTAATAGCAGGCTTTCCCCGAATGGAGCCGTTGGCATGCAGGGCAAGCGTCTGGAGACGATCAAGATCGGGCACGAGATCAACCAGGGCGGCATCCGTCTCGGCGGCGGAGAGCGCCATGCCTAGCTGAGCGGAGAGTTCATCGGTCAACACCTCGTAATCGCAAAGCCACGAGGGATCAAAGATGTAGGTATAACAGAGTTCGGAACGGTTTTTGCCTAGTTTCATGAATATGCTCTTGGGTTCAGGCGGGCAGAATGATTGGCGGGGAGTGGTTCAGATCAACATGGATGGGAACGCCAAAAGCATCCGACAGGACAGCTTCGGCGAGGACAACTTCAGGCGTACCGAAAGCGTGGATGTTACCCTGTTTCAAGAGGCAGAAGCGATCGCAATAGCGGGCGGCCAGCGCGAGATCGTGAATGGCAAGGATAACGCCATTCGTCCCGTTGGCGTGTTTTCGCAGGGTATCCATGATTTTTGCCTGATAGTAAAGATCAAGACTGGCAGCGGGTTCGTCGGCAAGAATGAGATTTGGCGCGCCCGCCAGCACCCTTGCCAGCCAGACCCGCGCCTGCTCGCCGCCGGAAAGACGATTGACCTGTTTTTTCGCCAGCGCCTCAATGCCGGTTTCCCGCATGGCTTTCCAAATGACGGCTTCATTACAGTCGCGCCAGGGCAGCCTTCCCAAGGCCACGATTTCCTCGACGGCAAGCTCCCAGGCGCTATCGCAGAATTGCGGCAGATAGCCGATTTTGCGCGCCCGGTCGTGACTTGCCAGAGTGGGCAGGGGGATGCCAGCAAGGCGGATTTCGCCATCATGGGGGAGAAGTCCGGCAAGGCTCTGGAGCAGGGATGACTTGCCCGCGCCGTTCGGCCCGATTACTCCAAGCATCTCGCCTGCTCGAAGGGTGAGGGAAATTCCCGCGAGGCGGTTCGGGAGCGCAAGGTCGCGGGCTTCGATCAGAACCATGCTTTGCGCTCTTTCCAGATTATGCGGATGAATAAGGGCGCGCCGATCAAGGCGGTGAGCACGCCCAGGCGAATTTCACGCCCCGGCGGCATCAGGCGGACGATGATGTCCGCAAGCAGCACGAGCGTCGCGCCGATTGCGGCGGCAGGCCAGAGCAGGCGATCCGGGCGGTTTTGCGCCAATGGCCTTGCCAGATGGGGAGCGATTAAGCCGACGAAGCCGATATTTCCGGCAGTTGCCACAGCAGACCCGACCAGAATCGCGGCTCCGAGGACGATAATGCGTCCGCCTCGGCGCACATTCAGTCCCAGACTGGCGGCGACCTGCTCGCCCAGGGACAGGGCGGCAAGCAGCGGGCGTTGTCGCCAGACGAGCGCGCCGCCGATGATGAGGGCAGGCAGGAGAAAGGCAAGATGCGCCATGCCACGTTCTGAGACCGAGCCTAGCAGCCAAAAGACGAGTTCTTGCATGGCGAATGGGTTAGGGGCGAAGTTGAGCACGGCGGCAAGCGCCGCGCCGGAGAGGGAAGCTACGGCAAGTCCCGCGAGTAACAGCAGCGCGGGGCGCCCCGATCCGGCAAGCCAGAGGACGAGAAGAAGCGCAAGTCCCGCCCCGACTAATCCGGCCATGAGAGGGGCAAATACGCCCAGACCCGGCAGGAGAGCGAAATAAAAAACGGTGGCGGCTCCCAATGCCGCGCCCTGACTTGCGCCGGTAAGACTGGGGTCGGCCAATGGATTACGCAGCAACCCTTGCAGCGCCGCGCCGGATAGTCCCAGAGCCGCGCCGACGCAGATGGCAAGCAGGGTGCGCGGCAGGCGAATCTCTCCCATGACAAGGGCGTTGATGCCCGGCTGACCGGTCAGCCAGTCGAACAATCCGGCCAGCACCGGCACAGGCGCGGAGCCGATTGAGAGCGACAGAAAAAAAGCCGCCAGCAGACCAAGGAAGAGTAGGGCGCTCTTAGGTGAGATTTTGCCGTTTCGCATGACGCAAGCAATTAGCAAGAAATTAGCGACAGGCATTCATGCCTGTCGTTCAAAACAAACAAGGAAGGGGTTTGCATCCCCTCCCTTGTCGCTACGGTCGAAACCCCGGCCTTCAGGCCGGGGTTCCAACCTTCGCGCCGCCCTAAAAGGCGGGGTCTCAAACCAGAGTTAGTTTTACGATGAACAAGGCTGCACATTACCTGTCCTGTCGATATAGCCTACGGGCTTGACCGTCGCATTATAGTCATTCCCGTAAATCATTGTGTTCGCAGAGTGCGCAGGAGAGGAAGAGCCTTGCTCATATGCCAAATTACTTGTCATTCCCGCGAAGGCGGGAATCCAGTAATGCATCAAAATTTGTGACTTGTGTTCAGTATGACGCAAAGCGGGAATGCCGCTCCTCTTGCCCTTCCGCATGGGAATGTCGTTCCTTTTCTGGAAACCTGTCATAGCTTTCAACTCTGTACTGGATTCCCGCCTTCGCGGGAATGACGAGTAAGTTAAAGCCAGTGCGAAAGAATGATCGCACCTATTTGTATTGTCGGAGAAGGTCATCGAGTTCCTGTATAAGTTCCCAACTCCAGGGGCCGGGGCATTGCCAGCGCCAGTAGTCGGTGTCGAGCCGTAGCGGCGGGGGGGTGAGCGAGCGCCAGATGGGATGTTCGGCAAAAGAATTTGCCAGCGCCGCGCCAGAAGGGGCTGCCCAGAGCACGGCATCCGGTGGATCAAGGGCGATTCGTTCAAGGTCAAGCCGGACAAGGCCGCGATCATTCAGGTAATTACGCCAGCCGGAGCGGGCTATTATGTCGTCTTCAAAAGCGCCGCGCCCGGTTCCTATGGCGTTCGCGCCAAGGAGCAGCAGACGTTTTTTGCCAGGGGGGCGTTCGGGCGGCATGTCAATGGGGCGATTGAACGGCAATCCAGCATGAGCGAAGAATTGCCGCTCGTAGTCGCGCACTTCTTCGAGAGTGGTCGCCAGCGGCAGAATTTCAACCCTGAACCCCAGGCGGCGCAATTGTTCGCGCAGGGGTATGGCAGAGTATTGACCGACCAGGATGAGGTCGGGCTTGAAAAGCGCGATGCTCTCCAGACTCCCGTCATGGGAAGGCCAGTAGCTCCTGTCCTGCATCCAGGGGGCGGGGTGAAATGATTTTGAAAGGCGCTGCATCGGGGAGAGAGCCGCGATGCGTTCCCGCTCGACATGCAGGGTCAGCATCCAGTCCGTGCATAAATCAAGCGAGACGATGCGTTCAGGCGCCGGAGCCTCTGAAAAGGCCACCGGCGCGATAAGGAAGGCGAGGAGGGCGATTGCGCCTTTCATGGGTCAATCAACGCGGCGAGTAGCGCAGGCCGATGAAGGCGTTGAAGCCGTGGGTGCTGTAGTAACGCGCCATTTCATACTTCTTGTCGAACAGGTTATTCAGGCGGGCTTCAAGACGCAGTTCAGGCGTGAGCGCATAACCGACCGTGAGATTGGTAAGTCCGAAGCCGCCGAGTTCTTCCTTGTCGGCGGCGTTCTTCTTGTAGTTTCCGTCATAGCGGCGTCCCACAATTATCTGCTCAATGCCTGCATTCAGATTGCCCTGGACATAGTTTACCCCGAATGTCGCCTTGTCGCGGGCGCGGCGTCCGAGGCGCTCGTAACCAGTACCGTCGACAGGGTCTTTGCTCCGGTTTTGCGCGTTCAGCCAGTCATAGCCTACGTTCATCCGCCATGCGCCGAAAGTACTCTGCCAGTTCAGCGTTACGCCTTCCAGAAGCGCCTTGCCGACGTTTTCATTGCGCCCGTAAGGGTAGGGAGCAGGCTGCCAGATAATCAGATCTTTTACACGATTATGGTAGTAAGTGGCGGAGATGAGATGCGCGCCTTGCTCCCATGTCAAGCCTGCCTCGGCGTTTTTCGCTTCTTCCGGTTTCAGCTCGGGATTGCCGCCCCATCCGGGACGATAGAGATCAACGATAGTCGGAGCGCGAAAGGCCGTGCCATAGCCGATATGCGCCCGCAAGGTCTCGGTCAACAAGTGGCCGTAAGACATGCCGAAGGTGGTTTTGCCGCCGAATTCTGAATGCCTGTCGCGTCGGATGTTGAGTTGCCAGAGGTGATATCCGTAATTCGCCGTCCATCCGGCAAGCGCGGAAGTATTGTGAAACTTCGGGTCGCGGTCATACAGAACCGGCTCCCACGCGGTTGGATCGGTGCGCGGTCCGGTTGTCTGTTTCAGGTGTTCGACGGCCAATAACGCGCGCCCCAGCGGCAGGTCGACATTGTTCTGCCATGTCCATTGCCGGTTTTTCGTCCGTGTGCGGGTGACGCCTCCGGTCGGCACATTCCAGGTGTTGTAATCGTCGCGCTTGTCTTCGGCCTCGGCATAGGAAAGTTCGCTCTCCCATGAATCCATTATGCGGTTGCGGGCAAATATCCGCCATTGTCCGATGTCAAAGCGTTCGCGGTAATCGTAATCGCCATCCGAAGGCGTGAGTTTGCTCCAGTCCTGCGGGCCGCCGTCGTAATGGGCTACACCCCGATTATTCCGGTAGGAGATACCGAATTCATGCCCCTTGGCGGGCAGAAAGGATAGCGCAGCCGCGCCGCCCGTGTTGCGAAAGAAGTCCTTGTCTGCGTCCTTGTTGATGCCGTCCCTGCGAGCGGAAATGCCATCTGTCTCGAAATGGTTGCCTTCCGCCCGAAAGCGCCATTTCTCGTTACCGCCGGAAACCGAGGCGTTTATCCTGCCCGTGTTGTGACTGCCGTAGCCCACGAAGGCGTCGCCCCGGAATCCCGACTGGGCGCGGCGGGTGATAATCTGGATGACGCCGCCGATAGTGTTCGCGCCGTAGAGCGAGGAAGCCGGGCCGCGCAGTATTTCAATACGCTCGACATCGGCGAGCGGCACAAAGCGCAAAATCGAACCGGAACCGTCGAGAGAGTTGATCTCGATGCCGTCAATCAGAACCTTGGTCTGGTTGTAATTCGCGCCGCGCAGATAAATACTGGAAGCCGTCCCCGACCCGCCTTGTTGTATGGTCTGCACGCCCGGTTGACGGGATAGGAGTTCAATTACTGTCTCCTGTCCGGCTCGTTCGATTTCTTCGCGGTCAATCACGGTGACATCGGCAAGCGCTTCGCTTACACGCATTTCCTGCCTTGTCGCGGTTACGACCACAGGTACAAGTTCATGCGCTTCTGACACAGGCGAATCCTGGGCAAGCGAGGGCAGGGGAGAGAGGAAAAAAATAACGGCTGGCAGGCACAAGGCGACCAGCGGATGTTTACGCTTGGGCATGGCAATCTCCATCCGGTCTTGCGTCCCCGCAAACCGGAATTTATGGTGAAAAAGGGAGATACCGCGTGGATTGAACAACGCCCCGGCCATGAGAACCGGAGCGCCGCGCCCCGCGACACTTCCATCGGTTCGCATCGGGCCGGTATCCGGGCTTGCAAGTCTTGATTCGCCGCCTTCCCAGGCAAAAACGCCCAGTGGCATGAAGGCGAATCCTCACTCGCTTACCGTTGCGGGGGCAGCAGCGGCATTGCGTCCAGGACGCGCACCGCTTTCCCGTTTAACCACCGACCAGAAAGGCCAGCGGCACCAGATTGCGAAAATTTTGTTCCGCCCCGCATTACGGAAAATCGTAGAACAGGACAGAACGGCGCATAGCCTACACGGGTCGAAAGATGGTGTCAAATTAAAGAACCATTACGCCATGAGATGATTGTTGTTGTTTTGCATACTTTTTGGGATACTGACATAAAACTCTTTCCAGACTTGCTTTTGTTGCTGTTTTAGCGGTATTCTCTGCAATTGGACGTGCCGGTTGGATTCTGGTGATAGATTGGGCGCACATCGGAACAACCGTGTAAAATTCCGCGCAGCAGATCGCGCAGATGATCAAGGATTATGAAATGTTCATGGCGCAGCTTGAACAGTTGGAAAATACGTACAAGGCTATGACCGAAGTTCGGGGCATGGGCAGCGTCATGAACGATCCTGGGTATCATCACTACCTGCCGGAAGAGCGGCGAGGTGTGTAATGAGCAAGTTTCTTGTATTGTGTATCATGATCTCTTTAGGTTTGCTGGGTTGCAGTGAGGACAGGTCAGCAATAACGGGAGAGCCAACCGAAGTGTGGTCGTGTTTTTTCTGCCATAGTCATGCTCCTGCTACTCACTCTGATACATCTTTTCCGTTCGTGATTCCCGATGAAACGGTAATCCAGCAAAAATCTCTGTATTCTGCACAAGATTAAACCAAAGCCGCTCAGGGGAGAGTTCAAATTCTGCGATGCCTGCAAAGATGGTGAGTATTACTGTGCCTGCTAGGGAGGCGGTGGGTTTTCCGGCGAAAGTTTTCGTACAACCGGCTGTGTGGGGGGCGGCAAGTTGCAAGTCTGTTACAAATTTGTTGTTGACTTTATATAAAAAAATATAATATATTTGTTGAAACTGTTGGATACCGCACTATGTCTGATTTCGCATCTCAACACGCTCTTGATGGAGAATTGCTACGCGCTCATGCCCGCGAGGCGTGCGCCCTCCTGAAAACGCTGGCTAACGAAGACCGTCTTTTGTTGCTTTGCGCTTTGGGCGATACGCAAAAAAACGTGGGCGAGCTGGAGGCGTTGACCGGCATCACTCAGCCGACCCTTTCACAGCAACTGGGCGTTTTGCGCCATGAAGGGATAGTAGAGACAGAAAAGAAGGGCAAGTATGTGTACTACCGGGTACGGGAGGGACATACTGTTCGCGTCATCAGCGCGCTCTGCGAAATCTATTGCGCTTCATGAGTTTTTGCTTGTCGGGCGGACAACGCCTGATGTTTGTTTACCAAAGCAGCCTGGTCTGCGCTTTGTAAAGGAGTCACAATGAGTCATTCACCCCAACAATACCGAGATGCCGCCAAGGCGCTCGGAGTCAAACTGAAGAGCTTGCGCGGGATCATGCCGGAGACCATGAAAGGTTTTCATGACCTGCAACAGACGGTCACTGCGTCCGGCGCGCTGGATGCCAAAACCAAGGAATTGATAGCTCTTGCCCTGGGCGTAGCCGCCCGTTGCGAAGGCTGCGTCGCCTTTCACGCGCAGGCGCTTGCCAAACTTGGCGCGACGAGGGAAGAGGTGGGCGATACCCTGGGCATGGCTGTGCTCATGGGCGGCGGTCCTTCCATGATGTGGGCGGCGGAAGCCTTGAGCGCCTTCGACGAATTTATTTCCGAATAACCCTGAATCCAAAGGAGAAATACCATGAAAGCAAACATTGGCGGCATTGACCGCATTCTTCGCGTCGTCCTTGGCTTGGCGCTTGTCGGCCTGGCCGCTACCGGTATCGTAGGCTGGTGGGGATGGCTGGGTATCATTCCATTGGCTACCGGACTGATCCGTTTTTGTCCTCTCTACACCCTGCTGGGCTTCAAAGCCTGCTCAGCGGACAGTTGCGCCCTGAAAAAAGAATAGCAGAGGAATCTGACATGCCAGCTTCTTTTGTTTCTGACGATGCGCCCAACTTGCGCCGCCGTGATTTCCTTTTGTCTGTAGGAGCGGCAGGCGCGGCAGGGATTCTGGGACTATCCGCAGAACCTCTGTACGCGGCGGAAAAAACGGCGTCCAAGGCGCGCATCGTCATTGTGGGCGCAGGGGCAGCCGGGCTGAGTACGGCATCAAGGCTGCTTCAAAGACTTGACGGAGCGGAAATCACCCTGATTGACAGCCGCGCCGAGCACTATTACCAGCCGGGATTCACTCTGGTTGCTGCCGGTATCAAGTCAAAGGACTACGTAATTTCGCGCACGTCTGATTACCTGCCCAAAGGCGCCTCGCTCATTTCTTCTTCCGTCGCGGAATTCGACCCGGACGCCAAAGCAGTCGTAACCGATAAAGGCCAGCGCGTATCCTACGACTATCTTATCGTGGCTACGGGGCTATCCCTCGAATATGGCCTGATAGACGGAATGGATACCAGCATGATAGGCAGGAACGGCATGGGCAGCATTTACCACTCGCCTGAAGCTGCGGCAGCCACCTGGCAAGCCCTTACGGGTTTCATGGAGCAGGGCGGCACAGGGCTTTTCCTGCGTCCAGCCACCGAGATGAAATGCGCGGGCGCTCCGCTCAAATACGCTTTCATTACCGATGACCGCCTTCGCCGCAACGGCACACGCGACAAGGCCAGGCTGATTTACAAGGCGCAAAACCAAACGCTCTTTTCCGTGCCTATCGTTTCCGAAAAGGTGCGGATGCTCTTTCTGGATCGCGGCATTGACGTACACTATGATCGGGTGCTCATCAGCATTGACCTCGGCAAGCGCGTCGCCACCTTTCAGACTCCCGAAGGCATGGAGACCGAGAGCTACGACTTCATCAATGTCGTTCCTCCCATGCACGCGCCCAAATCCGTCAAGGAAAGCCCCTTGTCATGGAAAACGGGTCAGTGGGCGACTGAAGGCTGGGTCGAGGTCGACAAGGCTACTTTGCGCCATCCTCGCTACCCGGAAGTTTTCGCGGTGGGCGATGTGGCCGGGGTTTCCAAAGGGAAGACCGCCGCCAGCGTCAAATGGCAGGTTCCTGTGATCGTTGATCATCTGCTGGCCGACATCAGAGGCAAGACTTCGGATGCAATCTATAATGGTTACACCTCCTGTCCCCTGATTACCCGACTGGGACGCGCCATGCTGGTGGAATTCGATTACGATAACAATCTCGTGCCTTCTTTTCCCGGCATCATTGCGCCGCTGGAAGAGTTGTGGGCGACATGGGTCATCAAAACGATGGGTCTGAAGCCGACCTATCTCAGCATGTTGCGCGGGCGCGCCTGAAACGGAGAAATACACATGAAAGATATGGAGTTGTCCGCGTTCTTCTTCCTGTTTCAGGAGATGCTGGGAGGGTGGTTCTGGCCCTTGTTTCTGTTCGCGGTTATCGTCAGCGTCGCTTTTGTCGTCCAGTCGTTTCGCAACCGTAACTGGATGTGGCAAGCCTCGGCTCGCGTTAAGGCAATCGGCGTGTCAGGCGGGGTATTGTTTGTGATCCTGATTACCCTTGCCTCATCCTCCGGCTTTACGGATGCCGGAGGCCCCATAGACTTCTGGCTGATTACCGTGCTGTTCGGATTTGGCTACATCACCACAACCACCGTGGCCTACACGGTCTGCGGCCTGCTCAATAAGGAGCAGTGCAACGGCAAGTAGCGGTAGCGGTTTCAGCCCGCCTTCCTTTTCGCCTGTCCCTGACCTTTCAGCCTTTCTCCTTGCGGGAGAAGGGCTGAAAGCATAATTGGCGCTTTTCAAACTGAAACGATTACACGATAACGAGACAGTTGGGAGTGCGCTTTACTCCCATCTCCCGCAAGCGGGAGATGGGTCGGGGGAGGGGTTTAGCGCGCCGTGACTGCTTTACCTTTGGAGAAAAAGTGTGCGCGCTTAAAGCTAAACTGATCTAATGTAATACTTTAAGTTTATACTATATCTTATTGATTTTAATTGATTATAGTTCGGTTTGATAACGATCTTTTACTAATTATGCTGCGCCTCGTCTTGTCACTTTTGGCCTCATGGTTGTAGCTCCCTCTCTCACCCCGGTTTGCTACAATCGGAATATGTGGCAGGACTTTCACGCTGGTGTTGTAGCTCCCTCTCTCACCCCGGTTTGCTACAATCTTGGAATTCTGGGGCGCGATTCAGACGCGGTTGTAGCTCCCTCTCTCACCCCGGTTTGCTACAATAGCACGAAACTAACGAATCTCACGGCTTTCGTTGTAGCTCCCTCTCTCACCCCGGTTTGCTACAATTCTTCAGACGGTGGTTTGCTTAACTCTCATGTTGTAGCTCCCTCTCTCACCCCGGTTTGCTACAATGTTCGCCCCTACGGATTCAGGCAGATTAGGGTTGTAGCTCCCTCTCTCACCCCGGTTTGCTACAATCGGCATGGGACGGGAAGTGCATTGCCCAACGTTGTAGCTCCATCTCTCACCCCGGTTTGCTACAATCGTAACCCAAGCTGTACGGCCTTGTCGTATGTTGTAGCTCCCTCTCTCACCCCGGTTTGCTACAATATAGCCAGCGACACGCCGCTAGACGTTCTAGTTGTAGCTCCCTCTCTCACCCCGGTTTGCTACAATAATTTCGTTCAGGAGGATTAAGCCATGACCGTTGTAGCTCCCTCTCTCACCCCGGTTTGCTACAATGCGGAGCAACGCCGCGCCCTCAGGCAAGCCGTTGTAGCTCCCTCTCTCACCCCGGTTTGCTACAATATTCCTTATGACCGGGGTCTACGCAGAACAGTTGTAGCTCCCTCTCTCACCCCGGTTTGCTACAATGGGAATCATATGATCTTTCGAGTCCGGTCTGTTGTAGCTCCCTCTCTCACCCCGGTTTGCTACAATCGGCTGCGAAAAAGCAAGCGACGCAGAAGAGTTGTAGCTCCCTCTCTCACCCCGGTTTGCTACAATGTGGCCGACGGTTGAATTATCGCCGGAGCTGTTGTAGCTCCCTCTCTCACCCCGGTTTGCTACAATTACAGGTGAGTAACCTAGCTCCGCCAGATAGTTGTAGCTCCCTCTCTCACCCCGGTTTGCTACAATTAATTTCGACGGTCAGGCCATCAATGTCGCGGTTGTAGCTCCCTCTCTCACCCCGGTTTGCTACAATGATGTCGCGCTATCAGCAGCCACGGCGTTTGTTGTAGCTCCCTCTCTCACCCCGGTTTGCTACAATCGAATCTCTGCCCGTGCCACCTACCAGTTCGTTGTAGCTCCCTCTCTCACCCCGGTTTGCTACAATAAGGCTCGGGACGGAATCATCGCCGCTTATGTTGTAGCTCCCTCTCTCACCCCGGTTTGCTACAATCAGCCGCGCCCCATCTGATTGCTCCGCCCGGTTGTAGCTCCCTCTCTCACCCCGGTTTGCTACAATGTTCGCGCTCTTGCATCTTCAGACCCGCGCGTTGTAGCTCCCTCTCTCACCCCGGTTTGCTACAATAAAGTCAGGGGTTTTAGTCATTTCACAAGCGTTGTAGCTCCCTCTCTCACCCCGGTTTGCTACAATGTTGCGTTTTCGCGTGATTATCCGGCGGTTGTTGTAGCTCCCTCTCTCACCCCGGTTTGCTACAATTTCGGCAGTCCATCCGGCTTGTGCCGCCGGTTGTAGCTCCCTCTCTCACCCCGGTTTGCTACAATCACCATCAGAATCAGGTTCTGTACACGCATGTTGTAGCTCCCTCTCTCACCCCGGTTTGCTACAATCCCCTTTGGTTGATAGCCCCATCTTTTCCGAGTTGTAGCTCCCTCTCTCACCCCGGTTTGCTACAATCAAAACACAAACCATCACCTTTTGCAAAGTGTTGTAGCTCCCTCTCTCACCCCGGTTTGCTACAATTGGCACCATGAACACAACAAGCAATAAAACGTTGTAGCTCCCTCTCTCACCCCGGTTTGCTACAATATATTCAGGGCGTTGAAGTCGGGCATCTGGGTTGTAGCTCCCTCTCTCACCCCGGTTTGCTACAATTCCACGCCGTCATTTTCCGGTATCCGCCCGGTTGTAGCTCCCTCTCTCACCCCGGTTTGCTACAATATTCCTTATGACCGGGGTCTACGCAGAACAGTTGTAGCTCCCTCTCTCACCCCGGTTTGCTACAATGACGCGCTTGTAGGTTTTGCGAAGAACGCGGTTGTAGCTCCCTCTCTCACCCCGGTTTGCTACAATGCGTCCTTCATACTCGACTGCGCCTCCCGCGTTGTAGCTCCCTCTCTCACCCCGGTTTGCTACAATGAATACGACAAGCGCAAGCCCGCGTATTGAGTTGTAGCTCCCTCTCTCACCCCGGTTTGCTACAATATAACACAGGCTGGCTCACTTGCTATCCGCGTTGTAGCTCCCTCTCTCACCCCGGTTTGCTACAATCTTCCAGCTTTGCAATGGCTATCAAGCCGTGTTGTAGCTCCCTCTCTCACCCCGGTTTGCTACAATATTGTTCGCACGATTCATAAATATGAACCGGTTGTAGCTCCCTCTCTCACCCCGGTTTGCTACAATTCACCTAATAGCATGGTGCGCTTTTGCAGGGTTGTAGCTCCCTCTCTCACCCCGGTTTGCTACAATTATGCAGCGCGGCAGGCCGGTATTGAACAGGTTGTAGCTCCCTCTCTCACCCCGGTTTGCTACAATAAAGCATCGGAAGTGGAAGCGCATGTTCAGTTGTAGCTCCCTCTCTCACCCCGGTTTGCTACAATTCTTCTGGTTCGTCAAGTATTGGATAAATCGTTGTAGCTCCCTCTCTCACCCCGGTTTGCTACAATTTGAGGTTGCAGGGGTATGTAGGGGCGTGTGTTGTAGCTCCCTCTCTCACCCCGGTTTGCTACAATAGAAGGAACCATCATGACACAAGCAATTACGTTGTAGCTCCCTCTCTCACCCCGGTTTGCTACAATTAACTGCATCATATCCTCGTGCCATATTTGGTTGTAGCTCCCTCTCTCACCCCGGTTTGCTACAATTATGCTTGCGTGACCCGCGACCGTCGCCCGGTTGTAGCTCCCTCTCTCACCCCGGTTTGCTACAATGCTGGTATGCTGGACGGAACTCCAGATAGGTTGTAGCTCCCTCTCTCACCCCGGTTTGCTACAATCGGTCTTGTCGTGCATGGGCAGCTCGTCGCGTTGTAGCTCCCTCTCTCACCCCGGTTTGCTACAATCCTTGCTGAACAAATCAACGCGATTTGTGAGTTGTAGCTCCCTCTCTCACCCCGGTTTGCTACAATTGTTTATCCTAGTGCATCGTCATGAACTCAGTTGTAGCTCCCTCTCTCACCCCGGTTTGCTACAATGAAAACAGGGGGCGGGCTTGTCCCGCCTCTGTTGTAGCTCCCTCTCTCACCCCGGTTTGCTACAATACGTTAGCCGCCTGGGGCAAGTACCCGCCAGTTGTAGCTCCCTCTCTCACCCCGGTTTGCTACAATACGTTAGCCGCCTGGGGCAAGTACCCGCCAGTTGTAGCTCCCTCTCTCACCCCGGTTTGCTACAATCTTTCGAGGGCGTGTTATTGCGCCTTGAAGGTTGTAGCTCCCTCTCTCACCCCGGTTTGCTACAATCTCGCCCAGATTCCCTAGCGACATTAAACCGTTGTAGCTCCCTCTCTCACCCCGGTTTGCTACAATTCACTTCCGTTATCCGGCCTGCTCCAGCCCGTTGTAGCTCCCTCTCTCACCCCGGTTTGCTACAATCTTCGCGTGCTACAACGAAAGGCGTGCCGGGTTGTAGCTCCCTCTCTCACCCCGGTTTGCTACAATCAATGGAATGACGACCAGCTATCGGAAATTGTTGTAGCTCCCTCTCTCACCCCGGTTTGCTACAATGCGTCCTTCATACTCGACTGCGCCGCCCGCGTTGTAGCTCCCTCTCTCACCCCGGTTTGCTACAATGCAGGAATTCAGGCAGCTCCACCCTGCCCGTTGTAGCTCCCTCTCTCACCCCGGTTTGCTACAATTTTCCGCGCATATGTCCGCCATCGCCGCCCGTTGTAGCTCCCTCTCTCACCCCGGTTTGCTACAATATCGCATGGTGGAGATGTCCGCCGGATTGTGTTGTAGCTCCCTCTCTCACCCCGGTTTGCTACAATGGACTTGCCAAGACAAGCCTTGACAGCGGGGTTGTAGCTCCCTCTCTCACCCCGGTTTGCTACAATATGGAGACGCAGAACGGAAGAACCCCTGAAGTTGTAGCTCCCTCTCTCACCCCGGTTTGCTACAATTCGCCGAGACAATGGCGATTACTATTTGAAGTTGTAGCTCCCTCTCTCACCCCGGTTTGCTACAATGTGGCCGACGGTTGAATTATCGCCGGAGCTGTTGTAGCTCCCTCTCTCACCCCGGTTTGCTACAATTCTGGTTATTACCGAGTGGCGTGAATGCGAGTTGTAGCTCCCTCTCTCACCCCGGTTTGCTACAATTCTACGGGATACTGGTGGACGTGAAATACTGTTGTAGCTCCCTCTCTCACCCCGGTTTGCTACAATCGAAGTCGTGAACGAAGTATTAACAAAAATGTTGTAGCTCCCTCTCTCACCCCGGTTTGCTACAATCAGTTGTACCGGCAGAATCTTTTCCATTCTGTTGTAGCTCCCTCTCTCACCCCGGTTTGCTACAATTGTCGCGCCTGTAACTGCATTATACAGTATGTTGTAGCTCCCTCTCTCACCCCGGTTTGCTACAATTCACCTAATAGCATGGTGCGCTTTTGCAGGGTTGTAGCTCCCTCTCTCACCCCGGTTTGCTACAATAATCGTACCGTAGCAGCTTGCAAGGCGGGTGTTGTAGCTCCCTCTCTCACCCCGGTTTGCTACAATTATGCCGGATACTACGCCGCTATCAAATGCGTTGTAGCTCCCTCTCTCACCCCGGTTTGCTACAATGGATGTTTTGTATGTCGTCTGCACCAGAGTGTTGTAGCTCCCTCTCTCACCCCGGTTTGCTACAATCGCGACACTGGACTTTCCTGCGCCATTATCGTTGTAGCTCCCTCTCTCACCCCGGTTTGCTACAATTGGCATGGGGCTTGGTATTCCGTTTGAAATGTTGTAGCTCCCTCTCTCACCCCGGTTTGCTACAATCGCCTGCTCGCAACACGCGCAAGCATCCCGGTTGTAGCTCCCTCTCTCACCCCGGTTTGCTACAATGTTAAGGAAAAAGAGGGAAAATGCCTGTTTGTTGTAGCTCCCTCTCTCACCCCGGTTTGCTACAATCAACACCAAGGGAGAAATATAAGCGGGACAGTTGTAGCTCCCTCTCTCACCCCGGTTTGCTACAATTGACAATGACTTTGAACTTTCGCACGGTGAGTTGTAGCTCCCTCTCTCACCCCGGTTTGCTACAATTCGCCCAGATTCCCTAGCGACATTAAACTGTTGTAGCTCCCTCTCTCACCCCGGTTTGCTACAATAGGTCATACACACTCCCGCCGCGTGGTTGCGTTGTAGCTCCCTCTCTCACCCCGGTTTGCTACAATCTATCGTGTTTTGCGGTGGGAAAAGCCCGCGTTGTAGCTCCCTCTCTCACCCCGGTTTGCTACAATCCAAATGTCACGGCATGGCGCGTCGAGGATGTTGTAGCTCCCTCTCTCACCCCGGTTTGCTACAATCCGCGCAGGAAAAAGGGGTTCGTAACCTTGGTTGTAGCTCCCTCTCTCACCCCGGTTTGCTACAATTTTTGCCGAGGGTGGGTCGACATAACTCATGTTGTAGCTCCCTCTCTCACCCCGGTTTGCTACAATCCAGCTAACAGGGCGCGTTGATTTGATAGCGTTGTAGCTCCCTCTCTCACCCCGGTTTGCTACAATACATATCTTGCTATGAATATAGCCGGTCGGTTGTAGCTCCCTCTCTCACCCCGGTTTGCTACAATTATCAGAGTGGGCGGATGCTTATCGTATATGTTGTAGCTCCCTCTCTCACCCCGGTTTGCTACAATGTTTTGTCTGAAGAAAAGCCTGCGCCAAGCGTTGTAGCTCCCTCTCTCACCCCGGTTTGCTACAATAAACTAGACATTCCCTGTCCTAGCCCGACAGTTGTAGCTCCCTCTCTCACCCCGGTTTGCTACAATCAGGCCACCCGCGCCGATGGTAGATGCAGTGTTGTAGCTCCCTCTCTCACCCCGGTTTGCTACAATCGTAATTCCGTAACAGGCGCGTTCCAGTCTGTTGTAGCTCCCTCTCTCACCCCGGTTTGCTACAATGTTCGCGCTCTTGCATCTTCAGACCCGCGCGTTGTAGCTCCCTCTCTCACCCCGGTTTGCTACAATAAAGTCAGGGGTTTTAGTCATTTCACAAGCGTTGTAGCTCCCTCTCTCACCCCGGTTTGCTACAATGTTGCGTTTTCGCGTGATTATCCGGCGGTTGTTGTAGCTCCCTCTCTCACCCCGGTTTGCTACAATTTCGGCAGTCCATCCGGCTTGTGCCGCCGGTTGTAGCTCCCTCTCTCACCCCGGTTTGCTACAATCACCATCAGAATCAGGTTCTGTACACGCATGTTGTAGCTCCCTCTCTCACCCCGGTTTGCTACAATCCCCTTTGGTTGATAGCCCCATCTTTTCCGAGTTGTAGCTCCCTCTCTCACCCCGGTTTGCTACAATCAAAACACAAACCATCACCTTTTGCAAAGTGTTGTAGCTCCCTCTCTCACCCCGGTTTGCTACAATTGGCACCATGAACACAACAAGCAATAAAACGTTGTAGCTCCCTCTCTCACCCCGGTTTGCTACAATATATTCAGGGCGTTGAAGTCGGGCATCTGGGTTGTAGCTCCCTCTCTCACCCCGGTTTGCTACAATTCCACGCCGTCATTTTCCGGTATCCGCCCGGTTGTAGCTCCCTCTCTCACCCCGGTTTGCTACAATATTCCTTATGACCGGGGTCTACGCAGAACAGTTGTAGCTCCCTCTCTCACCCCGGTTTGCTACAATGACGCGCTTGTAGGTTTTGCGAAGAACGCGGTTGTAGCTCCCTCTCTCACCCCGGTTTGCTACAATGCGTCCTTCATACTCGACTGCGCCTCCCGCGTTGTAGCTCCCTCTCTCACCCCGGTTTGCTACAATGAATACGACAAGCGCAAGCCCGCGTATTGAGTTGTAGCTCCCTCTCTCACCCCGGTTTGCTACAATTCTGTGCCCTCGCCGTATTCAACCCTGCCTGTTGTAGCTCCCTCTCTCACCCCGGTTTGCTACAATGCGTAGACAACGGCAGCAACAGCCGGAAGGGTTGTAGCTCCCTCTCTCACCCCGGTTTGCTACAATCCAGTATAACGAGGCGGAACTTCAGGCCGCGTTGTAGCTCCCTCTCTCACCCCGGTTTGCTACAATTTGTGCTGCAAATATGGCACGAGGATATGAGTTGTAGCTCCCTCTCTCACCCCGGTTTGCTACAATTGGCAATGGGTCGACAAGCCGGTTTATCTGGTTGTAGCTCCCTCTCTCACCCCGGTTTGCTACAATAAAAGCGACACGGCTTGAAGCGGATGGGATGTTGTAGCTCCCTCTCTCACCCCGGTTTGCTACAATAAAACGCATGGATAGATGACGATGGCTAATGTTGTAGCTCCCTCTCTCACCCCGGTTTGCTACAATCGATTTTCATTTTCAAAATCAATTTTTTCAGTTGTAGCTCCCTCTCTCACCCCGGTTTGCTACAATTAGGTCATAAATCGTCCGCGCCGCCTCTGGGTTGTAGCTCCCTCTCTCACCCCGGTTTGCTACAATACTTCAAAACACCACAGTCGAGGGCTATCGGTTGTAGCTCCCTCTCTCACCCCGGTTTGCTACAATCTACTTGCCTCAAGTCCCCGCCAGGCATGGCCTGGCGGGGATTTCTTTCATTAAATTTTCAGGTCAAAAGAGCAGAATCTGGGATGCCTGTACCTTTTTTTCCTGAAAAAGAGGCATACCGACCAACAACTTGATGCCTGCGAATTGTTTTTCGGTGACGGTCATGCAGCGCACAGAGCCTGCGGGAGGCAGGTTATTCGTCAGGCGGGCGAGATGCTTGATTTCAGCATCCCTGCCGTTCAAGAGGCGTCCGTAAACCGACCATTGGATCATGTCGTAGCCGTCGTTCAAGAGAAAGCGGCGGAACTGCACATAGGCGCGTTTTTCAGCCTTGGTTACCATTGGCAGGTCAAAAAAGACGATCAATCGCATATAGCGCCTCGTCTCTGTGCCCACATCAATACTCCAGCCTGTGCGCTTGCAGACCGATTAGACGAGGCAGGTCAAGTTCAACATGACCGGATTCAAAAGTCCGCGCCAGACTCTCAACGGCGTACTCGACGGCAGAGAGCGCCGACATTTTTCCCTGCGGCATGCCGACATCCACATTCAACAGGGCGACCAGAGCTTGTTTATCCTTCGGCATCAGTTCAGCTTCCTTCGGGGCCGGGCATTGGGCGACATACAGGTCGACCAATGGGCGGAAAGGCTCGATCAGATCATCGGCCAGATTGAACGCATTCTGCTCACTGTCGTGAAACAACCCGATGGAAGGATGAAACCCGTGCGCTACCAAGCCTCGCGCGATAGCGCCCCGCAAGACTGCATAACCATAATTGAGCGCGGCATTTGTCCAGCGCGTTTTGTCCTCGCGATAAAAATTAGCGCCGTACAACTCTGCAAAGTAGATCGCGGCTGCCTGTCCTTCCAGATTGTTCGGATCGCCGGAGCGGACGCGCTGTGCACAGGTTTCCAGCCTTTCCACGCCTTTTTTGCCGCACAGGGTAAGGCAGGCGGCCTGATTTTCGATCTTGCGGCGAACAATATCTGCCCAGAGACGCTTGACCATCGGGCGGGTGATGCCCAACTGCTTTCGCATCATGCGCGTGGCGCGCGAATGCGAAAGAAACGGCAGAAAAACGCCAGCGGGCTGGTGATTGCTACCGGTAGCATAAAGACTGATGCCGTACTCGGCACAGGCCGAAAGTACCGGATGAGTCAACGTGATTTCCCGATGATCGAGGACAATCACGGCAATGTCCTCGAAAGGCACGAAAGCCGTTTCTTCCTGATCAATGGCCAGCGAATAATGCTCCCGCCGCAGACGCGCCGGGCGGGAGATCATAACACTACGCCAGCCCACGGCGCTCCTCCGGCGGGGCAGGGTAGATATTGCCCAAGGTGTCGACGTGGAATTTTTCTACACACAAAGCCGTTTTAACGCCGATACTCTGAATCAGTCCGTCTTTCCCGATAGCCCGATTTCTATCGTGAGTCCAAAGGTCGATTGCGCCTGTAGCACGATTACAACCGGCGTAATACCCAAGGATTCCTCCTTTTTTTAGGCTGATTTTAACCAGGTCGTTGGGATAAAGAGAAAAACAGAAATCGAAATTCTCTTCATCAATGAGTGTCCATTCATTTTCATCCTTGAAAGCCACAACTGCCCGATTTGGCAATTCCTTTGCTACCGCATGGTGCACATACACGGGGACAAGATGATATTTCCTGTCTTTTTTATGCCTGAACACATCCACACGCAGCATGGTGTCGTTTTTGGCAATGCCGCCGCGAACCGGAATGCCGGAAAGTTTGTCAATGAGCATCGTAACGCTACGGACAAAAGGGCCGGTTGGATTACCGTCACGGTCGGGTTTGCGTAACGGGTTATCCGAAGGAAAAGCTTTGTCACCTTTGCCATTGTGTGCTTCCAGTCGGGTGCGTATTGCCGCGTAAAGTTTTTCATTACGGTGCGGGTCGATCAGATTATCTATGTCCTTGAGCGTCAAGCTCGTTAAAGAAACTTTCTGCGTAACGCTTCCTGTGCTTTTCAGGCGTTCCGGCTGGGAATAGATGGTTTCCATGTGCGCCGCGCCACTATTACGACGTTTCGGCGCGCGGGAGACGAACAGGGGACGCAGGTTTTCCAGCGTTGCCGACGGATAGCCGTGACGTTCCGCTTCTCTTTTGAGCAAAGCGGGATCGTCTGTATTCAAGCGCAGCAAAAGTTCTTCCCGGAAATACTCCCAAGGTTTCGGAAAATGTCGTTCCAGTTTTGACAACAATTCCGGGTCACGAATTTCTCCTGTTTCCATGTCAATAACATTTCCGGCCTGCTCCAGTTCCTTGCGCCTGGAATAGTCAGACAGACGTTTGACGAGAGAGTGGCTACATGCGGCAACAACTACAGCATCAAGCGCGTGATGGCGATCATTGTCGCTACGTACTTTGTGCAATCCCCAGCGGGCACGCAGGAATGCCGTGAGTTGTCCGCTAAGTACGACGCAACGCTTGCTGTCGCCACCCTCGGCCAGTTTCAGATAACACTCAACATAATTCTTGAAAAATTTGCAGATGTAGCGCGTATCGTTGAGGTTGCGCTCCTTGAATCCTTCGGACTCTTCCTTGCCGAAATGCTTGCGTAACAAGCGGCTACGTTTGGCAAGCCGGTAAGACTTGTTGCCTTCAACGAAGGCTGCGAAGTTGCGCCAGCGTTCCCCATTTTCGCCTCCTGCAAACGAAGTCAGATATTCATAAGGCGTACGATTGCCCTTGTTGCGATTCTCGCTGGTAAGCGCCAAAACCTTGTTATTTTTGCTATCGTCGTAACTGCGCGACCAGGGAAGGGCATGGTCGACTTCGGCATAACCCTGGTCATGCAATACCCGGTCAAGATCGAGCGGTTTCAGCGAGTAGGCGCACTTACCATGTTGTTCGCTATAAAGCAGGTATTTTTCAACTTCCCGGTTTTTTGCGGGCATATTGAATTTTGCCTCAAAATCTGCTTTGGCTTTTTCATTCTTGTCACGAAATTCTTCCTGAGCTTTTTTGATTTTGTTTCGTTCATCCATTGGGCGTGATAAGTCACGCGCCATTTCAATATGCACGACGGAAGGCGAGCCATAACGACTTACCAGCGCATTCAGCACCTTGCGCGCCTGATTGAGTGAACGGAGTACAACCGGATTACGCGGAATATCCTTTTCCTCATCAAATACCATGCGGCCGCCTTTATCTCGCCCGGAGTAAAAAGGCGGCAGGTATTTATGCTGACCGTCTCCTGTCTTGGATAGTTGACTGTGGTGATAACCGGCTTTTGCACATGCCTCGTCATAGCGCAGCCCGACTTCCATGTGAGGAACGATTTTGCCAAGCGCCTTGAGAGACAGGTTGTGAAATTTATCGAAGCTGAGTTCGCTGAGTGCATCAACCATTTTTTCTCCGCCTGGCAGGGAGAGTTTGCGTAACTCTTGTTCGATCTCATCACCGTCCTTGAATACGCTGAGCGTCCAGGCGATTCTGTCTAGCAGTTCTGGTTGCCCTCCGGTTGCGGCTCCGGCGATGCCTCTCCATTCGGTTTCAAGCCCTTTTTCCTTGAGGGTTTTGCGTAGCGCCTGCCAGGCAGGAAGTTTGACCAGCCGTTCGGATTCAGGGTCTTTGACTTTATCTTCGGCTTGCTGCGTTGGATAATCCAACCCGGAAAATTTGACGTTTTCGGGTAGCAAACCGGCTTTGACCAGGGCGTTTTTCAGTTGCTTGTAGGTGAGGTCGCTGGCCTGCTGATAGGGTAGGGGCAGGGCAATGCGGCGTTCGGCTTCATTGAGCGGACGAACATTTCCTGCGACGACTATCCGCAGATTGTTGAGGCGGGTCAGCCAGACATGGCGCTCGGCAGTAAAACTGGCTTTGGGGGCGCGATATTCGGTTTTCTCGAACGTACAGCGTCCCAGCATTTTCAGAAGCCCTTCCCCGGTCAGGGGCGGCTTCTGTTCCCAGAACAGACCGCTTTTGCGATCGCCGCACCCGGCAATACGCATCTCAAGTTCGGGCGTTGCATGAAGATTACCCAATTCACGTTGCCGCTCAAACAGCAAGGCAAGTTCTTCAGCGAGCAGCAGGCGGGAGAGCGCCTTGGCGTACTCGCCCTGCTTGTTGCGCTGCGCTTCTGGAAATTCCTTCAACACCATTTCAGCCGCGCTTCGGTAGCTTTTTTCATTCATGCGCCGCTTGGTATCCGAGAGTCCTTTCTTGACCTTGCCGCCTTCTCCCTTGCTGTCTGCCTCTGCATTTTTCTCTTCCGCGCGACTGATCCAGTGAAAACCACGATGCTTGCAGAGGTGGTAAAGAACGCGCGCCCATTCTTCCGGGGCGAGTTTTCGCTCCAGCCCGTCCACACGAAGTTGCCAGGGTGACTCCGTGGCAGGCTGGCGTATTGATTAAATGCTGTTGATTAGCCCTTCGCGCTTCAACAGTCGCGTCAGTTTGACCAATCGCCATGCGCGGCGACGCAGACGCCGACGCATGAGGCGGGCGCTACGGCGGGCGAGGTTGAGCGACTCGCCATCCTTGGCGTTTTCCGCCTTGTCAAAACAACGCACACCGAGATCAACGATGTGTTTTTCGCCAAGCACGCACCAGCCGACCGAAGCAATGCCGATGTCGAAGCCAAAAGTAAGTTGTTCAGTAGACTTGTCAGACATGTTTTTCTCCTTTACACTCCCGGTATTGTGGCTAACCGGGGTGAGAGCCGTTGCTACAATAAGAATTGCGTTTTCAACGCAATTCGTATCCAGCAACCCGGCAGGGAAACCTGCCGGGTTGTTTCATTTTAGCATCATATTTATTGCTTTGGGTTACGGTTGTGTGCCTATTACATCCTTCACCACATCCACCACACGCTGAACGGTGAACCCGAAATGCTCAAACAATTCCCCGGCCGGGGCTGACGCGCCAAAGGTATCAATGCTGACGACCCCGCCATTCAGCCCGACATACTTGCGCCAAAAATCACCATGCGCGGCTTCAATGGCAATGCGGCGGGTATGCTGGCCGAGGACTCCGAGCCGGTATTCCAGACTTTGGCGGTCGAAGACGTTGGTGGAGGGCATGGAGACGACGCGGGTGGGGATGCCGTCCTTTTCCAGCACGGTTTTGGCATCGAGCGCCAGTTTGACTTCGGAGCCGGTGGCGATGAGTACAACCTGGGGGGTTCCAACGTCGGCATCAGCAAGGATGTAACCGCCTTTTCTGATATTCTCCGCGCCAATGTCGCTGGTGACGGTGGGTAGATTCTGGCGGGAGAGGGCAAGCAGGGTGGGGCCGTCCATGCGTTCGATACCGGCAATCCACGCTACCGCCGTCTCCACAGCGTCGCATGGTCGCCAGACATCGAGGTTGGGAATCAGGCGCAGGCTGGGGATGTGCTCGACGGGTTGATGCGTGGGGCCGTCTTCGCCCAGACCTATGGAGTCGTGGGTGTAGACCAAAATCTGCCGCTGACGCGTGAGCGCGGCCATGCGGATGGCGTTTCGGGCATAGTCGGAGAAAACGAGGAAAGTAGCAGTATAGGGAATCAGGCCGCCGTGGAGCGCCAGCCCGTTGGCAATGGCGGTCATGCCGAATTCGCGCACCCCGTAGTAACAGTAGTTGCCGCCCTCAAGAGCCGTTACGCCCCGGCTTCCCTGCACGAAAGTAAGGTTGGAACCAGCAAGGTCGGCGGAGCCGCCGAAGAGTTCCGGCAGGCAGGGAAGCAGGGCGGCAATCGCGTTCTGACTGGCCTTGCGGGTGGCGATGTTGTCCGCTTTTTCCCCGAAGGCGGCGATAACCTGCGCCGCAATTCGAGGCCAGTCGGCCGGAAGCTCCCGACGGATGACACGACGCTCGAATTCGGCGGCAAGCTCAGGAAAGGCGGCGCGATAAGCATCGAACCGCTGTTGCCAGTCGGCTTCGAGCGATTTTCCTTTTTGCCGGGCATCCCAGGCGGCGTAGACGTCGGCGGGAATTTCAAACGGAGGATGCGGCCAACCAATGGCCTCTCGCGTGGCGGCGACTTCATCCGCGCCCAACGGTGCGCCGTGGCAATCGTGGCTCCCCGCCTTGTTGGGGGAACCCATGCCAATGACGGTCTTGCAGCAGATGAGCGAGGGCTTTTGGGTGTCCGCCCGCGCTCTTGCAAGGGCGGCCTCGATTGCCTGGGAGTCGTGACCGGAAACATCCGGGATAACTTGCCAGCCGTAGGATTCAAAGCGTTTGGGGGTGTCGTCGGTAAACCAGCCTTCAACATGGCCGTCAATGGATATTCCATTGTCGTCATAAAAGACGATCAGCTTGCCAAGGCCGAGTGTGCCCGCGAGGGAGCAGGCTTCGTGGGAGACGCCTTCCATCAGGCAACCGTCGCCCGCGAAGGCGTAGGTGGAATGGTCGACGATGGTGTGGCCGGGGCGGTTGAATTCGGCGGCAAGCAGTTTTTCCGCGAGCGCGAAGCCGACGGCGTTGGCTATGCCTTGTCCCAGCGGGCCGGTAGTGGTTTCCACGCCGGGCGTGTGGCCTGTCTCCGGGTGTCCGGCGGTTTTGGAGTTGAACTGGCGGAAATCTTTGAGATCGTGGATCGTGAGATCGTAGCCCGTGAGGTGGAGCAGGGCGTAGATGAGCATGGAGCCGTGTCCGTTGGAGAGGACGAAGCGGTCGCGATCCGGCCAATCGGGATTGGCGGGATTGTGTTTCAGATTGCGCCGCCAGAGGACTTCGGCGATTTCCGCCATGCCGAGCGGCGCGCCGGGATGCCCGGAGTTGGCCTTTTGGATAGCATCAATGGCAAGCGCGCGCAGCGCGCCAGTGGCAGGATTTTGCAGAAACGCGGGAACATTATGGAAAAGAGAGGACATACCAGTCACCAGTACGCAGGAAAAAGGCGCATTATCGGTCAATGTTCGGAATCAGGAAACAGGTTGTAATGTTTGCCTTTTATCCGCGCACATTGGGCAAATACGCCATGACTGAAGTTGTAATGAGCATAAATCATATGAAAATCAATAAGATATAATATAAACTTAAAGTGTTACCTTAACTATTTTTGACTGATCGCATATCTTGCAAGAGAACGCTCAAAGTATTGTTCCTCGCGGCGAACAGTTGAGTTTGGCGCTAACGCCAGGATGCCTTGAACCCAAGTGGACAATTCAGGGATAACTGAGTTTTCGATGAATGTGCGGGCTTCATGTGCGTTGGCTACCGGAACAGCGGTTGTGCGAATGTACAGGCGCTCGTGGGACACATTGGGATTGTGAGGCCAGAAGAAACACTCAAATAGTACATTGCGCCTCCCGCCGCCTTGAATAAGATGTGCGTCAATGGTGAAAGCGGACAGGGCTGCCTCCAATACGGAGGCTCGGAGCGGGTAGCTCAAGCCCTTGGCAAGTTTCCTCTTCTCAATTTGCATTCGGAGTGCGGCATTATGAAGCCAAATGTAAAAATTAACCGGCGCATTTTAGCACGTCCGAGTTGAACGAATTGTTAGGAAAGTTTCAGCGCATACTTAACGCTTAAGGTGAGCCGAAGGCCATCCACGTAAGCGCAAAGCCAAACTGAATGCCTGAAGCATAACACATTCACGAGCTGGTTTTGGTGTCCGCGAACGGCTCTGCCACCACCTGATATTCGTCTTCATACACGATGTAACCCACGCGATCTTCCCTGATGATTGAGACATGATAACCATTCGACTCCACTATGCGCTTTAGACGATGCATTCGCGCGACGTGATCCACAGCAGTATCACGAAACCACGAAATCCCCTTTGTTTTGCGCCTATGGAAGTAGCCTTTGGATTTTGAACGATTGAAGCGGCGCGGGACTGCCAGATTCTTGTTGAACCAAGTCAGATGCTCTTCCAGTTCAAGGCGGACTTGTTCCGGCATGGACGCTTTTCGCAAAGCATATGCTGTATTGAAGAGTCCATCCTCAACTTCAGAGTCCGGGTTTACCTTGGTAATGACGAATCGAAGAAAGGGCATGTTGCGGCCTGATGTACAAGGTAAGCAGCGGCGAAGACCATCCGCTTGAGCGCAGGATTATACCCTGCCTCGTGTCTTGAAACGGATGATGCAGACAATAGCGCCAATTACTGCCGCAATTATGCACGACAAATGAAGCGCATCCATTGAAATGACGCCAAGCAATTTATTGCCAGAGGTGATTGGCCGCCAAGGCGACATATCCCAGTGCATGATTGCATCAAGCAGGACGTGGGAAAACGTGCCGATAAAAGCGCCAAGAAAAGACGCCGACCATGTGAACTGATAATGCGGGATTTGCAGTCGTTTGAGGACAAAAGAACTGACAGGTTTGCCAATGAAGCCCGCGATAGCGCCAATGACCAGCGTGCCAAGGACGGTATGCGTGTAACCATGCAAGACATCCCAGCCGCGCAGAATGCCAATAAGCGGCTCGATGTCCATTAATACTTGCGCTCCGCCAAATACCATAAAGCTGAAATGCCTGCCCCCAATTGCCTTGCAGACTAAACCCGGGCCGAGATGAATTGGGGTGAACGGCATAAAATTTCCCGACAGGTTAACATGGAAGGTAAGCGGCGACCGCAGGCCATCCGCTTAGGCGCAATGGGTTAGCCTTCATGGCCGAAAATTCGCAGGCCACAAGAAGTACGGGCCAAACTTTGGACTCGTGCGAAATTCACCGCCAGCTTCTTTTCCTTTGGCAGTAATGTAGTTCTTGCCATCCCTTGCTTCAAGATAGCCAAACTTCACCAGTCGTTCAATCAGTTCATTGGTCTTGACCCCGAGCTTCTGGGCTAATTTTGATGTGGTCAGTTTGTCGGGCGCTAAGTCTTCCCCTTCGACGGAGGACTCAGCTTCCTTCTCGACGGTTTCCACGGAAATGCGGATTTCATCGCTGACGCGAATAATGCGTTGCGCTTCTTCGTAAGATTCTTTGTAAAGCTCATGGTCTTCCGAGCGGCGAATGAGAACCCCCATTTCATTATTGTTCACTTGGCTGAACTCGTAGAGGTTCAGGCTCGTGATGATGCAAAGCTCTTCGTTCATGTAACATTTTGCGTGGAGATTCTTGCAGAAACTCGTCCTGAGAAAGGTAAGCTCTTTCAACCAGTTGATTTCTTCGGGCTGTAGCTCGCTCTTGCCATAAACGACGCGCACATCAATCTTGAGGCGGTTCTTGTCTTCAAGGAGTTCCTTGATTCTGTCATTAAGGCGAAGAAATGGACTGATGAGGATGAGCCTATCCTTGGCGCTCTTGATTAGTTCTTCAAGGAAGTAATTCGTCGCGCTTGTGTTCAGAAACTTTGCCATCGTGACTCCGTATGATGTTGGTTGATTGAATTGTAGCAGCTAATCACCACTCTACTCTACTCCATTTTGGAGCTGACTTGTATTGTTCGGAACTTGCCAAGAACCAATCCTCATCAGGGATACTGATTGCTCTCCCATTTTTTTGCATACGCTTCATGAAATTTTTGAACACTGAGTAGTCATGTCCAAGCAACGCTATTTTCCCACTAGAAAGCCATTCGCCCAGAGTATCAATATCAAATTGCTGAGATTTGCTACGTGCTTTCACCCAGGTTTCATAATCATCAACTAAAGCAAAGGTAAGGATTCGCTCTATTTTGGCTGCACGGGAATTGCCTAGCCATTTAATGAACGAGAAAATGCCACCGATTGCAAATAGCCAAACAGCCCAGAAATTGGCTGATTTTGGGTTGGCAAGCTCATCAATGATTGAGGTGAGGAAGTCTGGCATATGACTGCTACATAAGTATAGACAAATTGTCTTGAGGACAGTATAATCTAACTTGTAAATGCTGTCAGAGCAGCTTTTCGTTTAGACAAATCATGAGCACAAAACCCATGAAAATCAATGAGATATACGATAAATCTAAAGTATTGCTTTAGGTTTTCGATCCGAAGAACTCGCCTTGCCGACCCTGCCATTCATGACAGAATCAGCCGGACTTCGTAAAGGCGAATTTCGGCGAAGTGACGGTTAGGGGCTTGGCTCATCTCTCCCACGCTCAATCACTCGTCATTCCCGCGAAGGCGGGAATCCAGAGCAGCCTTTCCGCTCCGTTGGTGTTTGGGGAATGCCGCTCCTGTCCTGTTCTGGAAAGTTGTCGTGACTTTCAACGCCGTACTGGATTCCCGCCTTCGCGGGAATGACGGGTGGGTTGGAGTCTGTGCGAAAGAATGACTGCGCCGCGAGTGGGAGAGGGGAGACTCGCGGCGTATTCAAAGGTGGTCGTCGCGGTTTGCGTTATACCCACTACAACGTAGGGGTTTGCCTTTGGCTCACTCCAGCCTACCGCGCTGGCATCGTCATAACATCGCCTCGCCGCGTATCACGGTCACGCTATTGCCGCCAACCCACACTTGACCCTGCGCGTCACGCTCGACGTGTACCCGCCCCGCGCGGCCTAGCGCGGAGCCTTGAGCGGCAACGTAGCGGTCGGGCAGTTCGCCAGACTCAATCAGCCATTGCGCCAGGCTGGCATTCAGGCTGCCGGTGATCGGGTCTTCGTTGATGCCCATCAACGGGGCAAAGGCGCGCACCTCGACCAGCGGCTCGCCAGCGTCCGCCGCGCGGTTCGATTGGGCAGGCGGCAACCGGGTTTGTCCGTATGAATACCGTCCAACCACACCCACATTTTGCCTCAGCCGAGTCAACTGCGCGTAGTCGGGTTCCAGCGCTAGCACAGTGCTGGCACTGTCCAGTTGCAGCGTTATGAAGACAGGGCCGTTGTCGAGCACCAGCGCACGCAACACTTGTGCGGCGTTTACGCCGATGGCTTGGGCTACCTGTGTCAGCACGGCGGGTAAAGGTTCGCTGTGCTGGCAGGGCGGTGCGGCAAAGGCCAGCCGTTTGCCATCCTTCCGAATATCAATCAATCCCTTGGCGCACTGCTGCACGATGCGTCCGAGTGACTTCGGCGTGCCGCCAGCCGCCAGCCAAGCATGACACGAGCCGAGCGTGGGATGACCGGCAAACGGTATCTCGCTGTCGGGCGTGAAGATACGCAACCGATAGTCGGCGCGCGGATCGGTGGGCGGTAGCACGAAAGTGGTTTCCGACAGGTTAGTCCAGCGCGCAAAGCGTTGCATGGTAACGTCATCCAGATCGGCGCTATCGAGCACCACGGCAACCGGATTACCCATGCCTGACTGGGCGGTGAAAACATCGATTTGGGCGAAGGAACGAGGTGATGAGAGCATGACCTAACCACCAATATCATAAAATGGCAGTATAGCCTAACTTGTAAATGCTGTCAGGACAGCTTTTCGTTTAGATAAATCATGAGCATAAAATCCATAAAAATCAACAAGATATAACATAAACTTAAAGCATCACTTTAAGTATTTCCGGCTTAACCGCAAGTCTTTCCGACCCCGCAATTCATGCCTGAATCATCCAGACTTCCCCCATGAATCCCTGAGCGACACGGCGCGGTTGAATACCGGAGCGTTGGGGCGGGAGTCGGAATCCACGACAAAATAACCATGTCGCTCGAACTGGAAGCGTTCTTCAGGACGGGCGTCTTTCAGGGAAGGCTCAAGCCATGTGTTAAGCGTCCGGCAGGAATCGGGATTCAGATCGGCAAGAAAATCTCCGCTTTCTGCGCCGGGGGCGGTAGTCTTGAACAAGCGATCATAAAGACGAATTTCGGCGGCATGGGCATGGGCTATGGATAGCCAGTGCAATGTCCCCTTGACCTTGACGCTATCCGCGCCGGGCGTGCCGGAACGAGTCTCCGGCAGGTATTCACAGAGCACGGCAGTAACCTGACCGTTTTCGTCTTTTTCGCAACCGACACAGCGCACCACATAAGCGTGTCGCAACCGCGCCAAACCATCGGGATAAAGGCGGTGATAGCCTTTTTCCGGAATCTCACGAAAATCTTCCCGCTCAATCCAGAGTTCGCGGGAGAAGGGCAGCTCGCGTTTGCCCAATTCCGGTTTAAGAGGATGATTGGGCGCGTGACAGGTTTCCGTCTGGCCTTCCGGGTAGTTGGTAATGATGAGTTTTATCGGATCGAGCACTGCGACCCGACGTTCGTCCAAGTCGTTCATCACCTCGCGCATACAATCTTCAAGCAGGGTGTAGTCAATCAGCGAATCGGATTTGGAGATGCCGATCCGCTCCATCATCAGACGAAAACCCTCCGGCGCATATCCACGACGACGCGCTCCGACGAGGGTAGGCATACGCGGATCGTCCCAGCCGCAAACATGGCCTTCTTCCACCAGTTGAATGAGCTTGCGCTTGGAAAGAACGACGTAAGTCAGATTGAGGCGGGAAAATTCATACTGATAAGGCAAAGGGCGAAGCAACAGTCCGCCTTCCGCCAGGCGTTCCAGAAGCCAATCATAAAAGGGGCGCTGATCCTCAAATTCCAACGTGCATATGGAATGGGTGATGTTTTCCAGCGCGTCTTCGATAGGGTGCGCGAAGGTGTACATCGGATAGACGCAGAAACGCTCGCCGGTATTATGATGAGCGGCATGGCGAATGCGGTAAATGGCGGGGTCGCGCATGTTGATGTTTGGGGATGCCATGTCAACTTTTGCGCGTAATACATGCGCTCCGTCCGGAAATTCGCCCGCCTGCATCCGCCTGAAAAGCTCCATGCTCTCGGCGGCGGGGCGGTCACGATAAGGGCTGTTTTTGCCTGGCTCGGTCAAGGTGCCGCGATTGGCGCGCATTTCATCCGCAGTCTGACTATCCACATAGGCATGTCCGGCAGAAATCAGATATTCGGCGCAGGCAAGCATGGCCTCGAAATAGTCGGAAGCGTAGTAAAGATTGTTTTCCGTTTCATTCTGCCAATCAAAGCCCAGCCAGCGCACGGCGTCAATGATGGACTGGACGTATTCCGCTTCTTCCTTTTCCGGATTGGTGTCGTCAAAACGCAGATGGCAGCGTCCTTCATACTGTCGCGCCAGACCGAAATTAAGGCAGATGGATTTGGCGTGGCCGAAGTGCAAATAGCCGTTCGGTTCCGGCGGAAAACGGGTGCGGATTTTTGCCTGGTCTGGTTGCCCCGCAGCATGGACGGTAGCCAGACCCGGCCTGCCGCCCCAGCGCCGCGTTGCGTGCTTTCCGGCGGCAAGGTCGGCCTCGATGATATTGCGGATGAAATTGGCGGCTGGAGGAGAGGTTGTAGGTTTGTTCACGGCATGTCCTGCTTAAAAGGGAAGGCCATATATGGGGGCTTCCGCAAATAATGTTGCTTCAGGCTGTAGGTTGGGGTTCGCTGCGCTTCGCCTACGTTCTGGAGCGGAGAAAAAGTGTTACCAGGGCGCACGTTGCCCCCTTGCTTTATCTACGCGGACAATCAAGTCTTCTGCCACCGGAATTTTCGCAAATGGATTGATGGTAAATGGCGCAGCGGGAGAAAATGAAATCTCCGAGCCAAGCTTTCCCGGTTTTACCAGGCGAAGTGTGATTCTGGAAGGATTCACGTTCGTTGAAGAACTGACATTCATGATATTCGCCAGCGCTACTCTTTCTTCTATTCCTCTGTTCTTGACAAGGAGTGAATCACCGCAGTCGTAGACTTCGTCAACGAGATCCCAAACGACCCTCTTCATGAGAAAAAAGCCAAAGGCAGCCATGATGAAGCATGGCACAACAAGAGCTACTGGTTCTTCCTCGAAAGCGCCATACATGAACCCTGCGATGACAAAGTACGCCAGGGATCCAAACCAAAAGAGTGGAAGTATTTTCTTGTAGAAGAACAGACTGGACGAGATTTTCTTCATCGTAAAACTAACTCCGGTTTGAAACCCCGCCCTTCAGGGCGGAGCGAAGGTCAGCCGAAGAAAAAGCGCAGGGAAGATATGCGGGAAATGATTTTTTTTCCTATCCGCCACAGGAAGAAAGCGCGTTTTCCAAAACGAAACACGCGAGGCAAACCTTTGGGGCGCAGGATAATCGCCACGCAGCCGATAAGCCCAAGCTCAATGAAATGCCGTCTTGCCCAGCGAGTCGCCGAACAAACGGAATCTCCGGCAGCGGAGAGGCGCTCGATAGCCTTGCCGTGTCCGGCCAGGGTTTTGCGCTGCGCGGCTATGCGGGCGCGGATAAAACCACGCTCCTCAAAGATGAGCGGGAGCTTATGGTGCATCGGAAGGGGGAGTGTTCGCGCCGCGCAAGGCGCGGACATCTTCTTTCAATTCCGCGATGGAAGCTGAAAAAAGCTTTTCACGCGAGAAATTCGCGCGGCTTACCGACCACAGCAGTAACGCCGCAAGGAAAAAAACTACGGCAAGCACGGCAGCAAGCGCCAACTGATGTTCCGGGAAGAGAAGCAGCAAAAAGACCACAGACAGGAAAAGCGCCATCATCAAGCAAAAAAGCGCGAGCAGGGCGCTGGTCAAAGCGCCCATAAGCCTGATACGCGCCTCTTCGGCTTCATTGGCGAACAGACGGAGACGGTCATGCGCCGCCTCCGCCAAATCGCCCCACAAATGTCTGAGGCTATGGAAAATACCGCTTTTCCCGGACATCCCGCTTATCAGCGACGACCGATCAGAACGCCGCAGGCCAAGCCTAAAAGGGCGGCAATGCCGACAGCCTTCCAAGGCTGCTCGTGGACGAAATCGTCAGTCGCGCGGGCGCAGGCTTTGGTCTTGTCAATCAGCACGACTTCGACCTCTTCCAGTCTGATTTTTGCGTCTTTCAGGCGAGCCTCGATTTTTGTGCGGAGACCGGACACCTTCTCTCCGGCGATATCGGCAGTGCTTCTCAAAATTTCCTCAGCGTCGGAGACGACCGCTTTAAGGTCGGCAACGAGCTTGTCTTTATTGGCAACAAGGGCAGTTTGCGTCATGGTGAACCTCTCTGATTAGGGGAAAGAAAAAAGGTATGAAAAAATCACACCTACAAGAATAACTTTTTGTTGACCATAACGCAATTCGTCAACGCATAATTCATCGTAAAACTAACTCTGGTTTGAGACCCCGCCCTTCAGGGCGGCGCAGAGGTTGGACCCCCGGCCTGAAGGCCGGGGTTTCGACCGTAGCAACAAGGGAGGGGATATGCAAACCCCTCCCTTGTTCGTTTTGAGCGACAGGCATGAATGCCTGTCGCTAATTTCTTGCTGGATTACGCTGCGAATTGCGCGCGCATTTTTTGCAGCGCCTTGACTTCAATCTGGCGGATGCGTTCGGCGGAAACCTGAAATTCGGCGGCCAGTTCGTGCAAGGTCGATGCTTCTCCTTCCGCCAGCCAGCGGGCTTCGATAATGCGGCGGCTGCGCGGATCAAGGACTTTAAGCGCGGCTTCCAGTCCTTCCGTTTGCAGGCGCTCATGCTCGCGTCTGGTTATGACCTGAACAGGTTCATAGGCAGCGTCAGCCAGATAGTCAATCGGCGCGTAGCGATCATCATCGTCTTCGCCTTCCAGCGCCAGATCGCGCCCGTGCATCCGGCTTTCCATTTCCGCCACTTCTTCCGGCTTGACGTTAAGCTGTTTGGCAATATGCGTGATTTGCCGCTGCGTCAGATGCGCCTCGCCATATCCCTGCTCCTGCTCCATCTTGTTTTTCAGACTACGAAGATTGAAGAACAGTTTTCGCTGCGCCTTGGTTGTCGCCACCTTGACCAGTCGCCAGTTTTTCAGGATGAATTCGTGAATTTCCGCCTTGATCCAATGAATCGCAAACGATACCAGACGCACGCCACGGGCTGGATCAAAGCGTTTTACCGCCTTCATCAGACCGATGTTCCCTTCCTGAATCAGGTCGGCATGGGGCAGGCCGTAGCCAAGATAGCCACGCGCCACGGAAATAACCAGCCGCAAATGCGAGAGCACCAGCTTGCGCGCGGCCTCTACATCGCCGTCTTCACGGAAACTGCGGGCAAGCCGGTTTTCTTCTTCCTCGCTCAACATCGGCACGCGCTGCGCCGACTGAATATAGGCGTCAATGTTGCCGACAGCGGTTGTAACAGGGAAAGTCAAGGCTTGACTGGTCATGCGCTACTCCTGAAATGAACTACAAGCCCCCATTTTAGCACTCTTCGCGGGAGAGTGCTAATAAATTGCTAATTCAAGGCTTGATCAAGGATCGTTCAAGGCGCGACAGCCGGTAAACCCTTGTTGTCGCCAGGCTTCAAAGACGGTGGCGGCTACGGCGTTGGAAAGGTTGAGACTGCGGTTTCCCGGAAGCATGGGAAGCGTCAGGCGTTGGGGCAGGGGAATTTCCGCCATTACATCAGGCGGCAATCCTCGCGTTTCCGACCCGAAGACGAACACATCGCCGGGTAGAAAGGCGACCGTGTCGTAGAGCCGTCCGGCCTTGCTGCTCAAGGCGAAAAAGCGTCGTCCCGAAAGCGCGGCGCGTAAGGCAGCCCAATCGGAATGAACCCTTGTTTCGGCATATTCACGGTAATCCAGTCCGGCGCGGCGAAGTTGTTTATCTTCCAGCGAAAACCCGAGCGGCTGGATCAGATGCAGCTCGCAGCCGGTATTGGCGGCCAGACGGATGATGTTGCCGGTATTGGGAGGAATTTCCGGCTCGAAAAGGACGATGGCGAACATGGGCGGAAAACGCGAATGAATTGGTTAGAGCGGTTTTGGGTAAGGCGCTTACATTTTACATACCCTTTCCCGGCATTTGTCTGCGCCGCAAGCGGAACAAGTGGGAGAGGGGCGGGGGAGAGGGCTTGCCGCGCTTTGACAACTTTACCCTTGGGGAAAAAGTGTGTGCGCTTGAATCAAAACCGCTCTAAAAACGCCGTTTGGCTAAAGTTTTGCGTTATTTTGCCGATAACATAATGTAAGGAGACAAGTTTACAAGGTTATGCGTCATGGCTCTCACTTCCAGAGTTTCTCTTGGCATCAGGCCGGGATGGATTGACAGGCGACGTTCCGTTCAGCGTGTCGAGCCAGGCCGGATTACGCCGCCCGATGATGTCAATCCTGACGGCAGCCCCTCGCTGCATGAGCAGTTGATGGCTGCGTTCCGCTCGTCCCGTCTGATATGGTTTAATGGCAGCAAGGGAAAGAAGGAAAACAAGGGAAAGAAAATTCTGCGCTCGCGTCTGGCTAAAGAGCTTGCCATGCTTGACCTTGACGAAAAACAGCGGCTGCTTAAAAAGACAGGGTTTAACGCCGTAGCCTGAACACGCATCAAGCCTGCAAGGTTTTCGGGCGATGATTCTGCACGATTTGCAGCAGGGAATGAAAAATTCTCGGCGTGCCTGCTACAACATTGCCGTCGGTCAGATAATTAGCCTCGCCGGAAAAATCGCATACCAGGCCGCCCGCTTCGGTAATCAGGATACTGCCCGCCGCCATGTCCCAGGGCGCAAGGCCAAATTCCCAGAAGCCGTCCAGCCTGCCTGCCGCGACATAGGCAAGATCAAGCGAAGCCGCGCCGGGACGGCGAAGGCCGGAAGTCTTCTCTGCCAGTTCGCGCAAAATGGCGAGATAGGAATCCATATGGGTGAAATCCCTGAAAGGAAAGCCAGTTCCGAGCAGAGCCTCGTCCAGTCTGATACGGCTGGAAACGCGAATGCGTTTGTCGTTCAGGTACGCGCCTTGTCCGCGCGCGGCAGTGAAAAGCTCGTTTCGGGTCGGGTCGAATACAACCCCCAGTTCTATCTGGTTTCCCTTGGCAAGCGCGATGGAAACAGCATATTGCGGAAAGCCGTGGATAAAATTTGTCGTGCCGTCCAGAGGGTCAATAATCCAGCGAAATTCGCTCTTGCCGGTATTATGTTCGCCGGATTCTTCGGCGAGAATGCCGAAATCCGGGCATGATTCCGTAAGAATCCTGATAATGGCCGCTTCCGCCTCGCGGTCGACCTCTGTTACGTAATCGTGTACCTGTTTGTTGGCGACTTCCAGATGCGGGATGTTCATTGAGGCGCGGTTGATAATCTGGCTTGCGCGACGAGCCGCCTTGACCGCAATGTTGAGAGTGGCAATGTTGAGGATGCGATGATTCATAGGGTATCGTTAGACCTTGAAAGTCAAACCTTGCAAAATTGGCGCTAGCGCCGGATGCGGCATTTTAATATGAACCGGAATACCGTGCTTGACCGTGTAACCGTCGCCCTTTCCCGAACCAGCCATCCCGGCAATATCGGCTCGGCGGCGCGCGCCCTGAAAACGATGGGGTTTGGTCGTCTGACCCTGATCGAGCCGAAACACTTTCCTTCAACGGAGGCGGAGGCTCTCGCTTCCGGCGCGGCAGACCTGCTTCTGACGGCGAGGGTTTGCATGAGTCTGGACGAAGCCCTGGCTGAATCCACCTTTTGCGTTGCCGTCTCCGCCCGCGCGCGGGATTTGGGGCCGCCGATCCTGACGGCTCGCGCCGCCGCCGAAGAAATCATGGCGCACGTTGCGAGAGGCGGAGAGGCAATGCTTTTATTTGGCAACGAGGCGGCGGGGCTTTCCAATAACGACTTGCAGCGTTGTCAGCGAATCGCCACTATTCCCGCCAATCCCGAATATAGTTCGCTCAATCTTGCCGCCGCCGTTCAGATTATGGCTTATGAAATGCGGCAAGCCGCGGAGGCGATGCTGCCGGAAGCGGCTTCTGTCGTTACGCCGTTTTCGTCCTTGCCCGCGACCCAGAGGGAGAAGGAGGATTTTTTCGGGCATCTGGAGAGCGTCATGCGCGAGACTGGCTTTATCCATCCCGAACGACCAAGACGCCTCATGCCCAAACTTCGCCGCCTTTTTGCCCGCGCCGATCTGGAAAAGGATGAGATCAATATCCTGCGCGGTTTTCTGACGGCGTGTCAGGAGATGTTGGTGTCGCCCAAACGAAAAACAGGGCTTGATATATTGCGGTCTGTGGCGGACAATGGGGAATCTTGCAAGGAGGATGATCGATGCGGCCAGGCTGGGAGGTGATACAGGCGAACGCGCTTGCTTTTGCGAAGCGTTGGCGGGATGGATGGGACGAAAAGTCTGAAGCGCAGAGTTTTGTGCGGGATTTTCTGGCGGTATTTGGCATTGAGGATGCCGCTTCTGTGGGGCGTTTTGAGGAGCGCGCCCGACGCGAGGGCGGGCGTGGTTTCATGGATTATTTCTGGGCGAAGAAAATAGCCGTCGAGATGAAGAGCCGGGGCAGGAATCTGGCGGAAGCCCTGGCGCAAGCCAAGGATTATGTGATTCATCTGGATGCCGACAAGATTCCTGATCTCATCATGGTTTCTGATTTTGAGACCATACTTTTATATCGTCGCGCCACCGGGGAGAAAAAGCAGTTCAGGACGAAAGATTTGCACAGGCATGTTCGCCGTTTTGCCGCTCTTGCCGGGTATGAGGCGTCCCGCGATATTGAGGATCAGGAAGCCGTAAATGTAGTCGCCGCCGGCAAGATGGCGAAGCTGCATGACGCTTTGAAATCGTATGGTTATGAAGGGCATGATTTGGAGGTATATCTTGTCCGTTTGTTGTTTTGTCTGTTTGCTGATGATACGGGGATTTTTCCGCGTCAGAAATTTCTGGATTATGTGGAGAATTCGAAGCCGGACGGCAGCGACTTATCCGCCAGGATAGGCAAGCTGTTTGACGTTCTAAACATGGGGGATGGGACGCGGGCGAAGCGGGGATTGTTGTCGGAAGACTTGAAGGCGTTTTGTTATGTCAATGGCGGTTTGTTTTCCGCGACGTTGCCGATGGCTGAGTTTAACGCGAAGATGCGGGCGATCTTGCTTGAGTGTTGTCGTTTTGATTGGGGGGGAATTTCCCCCGCCATTTTTGGCGCGATGTTTCAGGGGGTGATGGACGAAGGCCAGCGGCGGGAGTTGGGGGCGCACTATACGAGCGAGGAGAATATCCTGAAGCTCATCAAGCCGTTGTTCATGGATGATTTATGGTTGGAGTTTGAGCGGGTGAAGGCCAGTCCGATTTTGCTTGAGGGTTTTCATGAGAGGATAGCCGGATTGAAGTTTCTTGACCCTGCTTGCGGGTGCGGTAATTTTTTGATTATCGCGTATCGGGAGTTGCGTCGTCTTGAGCTTGAGGTTTTACGGATGAAGGCGGGCGGGCAAAAGGTGTTGGATATTGCCTCCATGCTGAAGGTGAATGTCGGGCAGTTTTATGGGATTGAGAGTGAGGATTTTCCTTGTCAGATAGCAGAGGTGGGGATGTGGCTTATGGATCACCAGATGAATTTGCGTGTATCCGAGCAGTTTGGGCAGTACTACGCCAGGCTGCCCTTGACGCAGAGCGCGACGATTGTTCATGGCAACGCCTTGCGGATTGATTGGGAGGAAGTCGTGCCGAAACATGAGTTGTCTTACATTCTGGGTAATCCGCCGTTTGTTGGTTATTCTAATCAGAGCGAGGAGCAGAAGGCTGATATTTTGTCGGTTTATGTGGATGGAAGCGGTAAACCGTTCAAAAATGCCGGAAAGATAGATTATGTCGCGGCCTGGTATTACAAGGCGGCGGAGTATATGGTCGGGCGAACTCCTGGCAGACTTGCAAACGGCGATAATGCCGCAGACCGACAAACCCCCGCCGCTACGCGCCACCCCCTTTTGAAAGGGGGCGAAACCCCCGCCAGCTTTGAGGCTAATGGTTTGAGCCAAATGGGGGCGATTCGAGCCGCGTTTGTCTCCACGAATTCCATTACCCAGGGGGAGCAGGTCGCGGCTGTGTGGAAGCCGCTGTTTGAGATGTTTGGCGTGCGGATTGACTTCTGCTATAGGACTTTCAAATGGAGCAATGAAGCCAAGGGCAAAGCCGCTGTCCATTGCGTGATTGTGGGATTCAGCCCAAGCCTACTCTCACATTCCACGCAACGCAACGCAGCCAAGGGAGAGAAGGTTTCAAGCCCCATCTCACATTCCGCGCAACGCGGCGACTTCAGAGAGGCGGCGGTCTTAAGCCCCCTTTTCAAAGGGGGTGGCGGCGAAGCCGTCGGGGGTTTGTCCGGTTCTAATGATGCCGTCGGGGGTTTGCCAGACTTTGACGGGGCAGCCAAGGATTTGTCAGGCTCTTACGCAGCAGCCAAGGGTTCGCCGACTGACCGCGACCGCGTGATTTACGACAGCGACGGGACAAGAATTCCCGCGCGAAACATCAATCCGTATCTTTTGGACGCGCCGGATATTTTTGTGGAGAGCCGAAAGACGCCGCTTTGCGATATACCGCCGATGCTGACGGGCAATCGTCCTGCCGATGGCGGTCATCTAATCATTGAGGACGAGGATTTGGCGAATTTCATCAAGGCTGATCCTCTGTCTGAAAAGCACATCCGCAGGTTTATGGGTTCGGAGGAATTCATCAACAACAAGAAGCGCTGGTGTTTATGGCTTCTGGGAGTTCCGCCGGAAGATTTGCGGCGTATGCCGGAGGTCATGAAGCGAATCGCGGCCTGCAAAAAAGACCGTGAAAACAGCCCGGACGCAGGCAGACGAAAACTTGCGGCAACGCCTATGTTGTTTCGGGAGCAGGCAACATCCAAGCTGGATTATATTGTCGTGCCGAAGGTTTCATCGGAACGTCGTAGCTATGTCCCGATAGGCTTTGTTTCAGCGACAACCATTGCCAGCGACCTGCTTTTCTTGATACCCGAATCAACTTTGTACCATTTCGCCATTCTCACCGGCGGCGTTCATATGGCCTGGATGCGGGCGGTTTGCGGGCGTTTGGAAATGCGTTATCGCTATTCAAAGGATATTGTCTACAACAATTTCCCCTGGCCGGATGCGAGTAATGAGCAAAAGGCGAACATTGAAAAGCTGGCGCAGGCAATTCTTGACGCAAGGGCGTTGTTTCCTGACAGCAGTCTTGCCGATCTCTACGACCCATTGACCATGCCGCCGAATCTTCTCAAAGCCCATAACAACCTTGACCGCGCCGTGATGAAACTCTACGGCTTCGCCAAAGACATGACCGAGGCCGAGATAGTTGCGGCATTGATGGAGCGTTATAAAAAGCTCGTTGAACGATAATTCCTGCAAATAATCCTTTTGGCTTCGCCGCGAGTGGCTGCGCTGCTAGTCAACCCCTATGCTGCGAGTTAATCCTTGCTACCTGCAAACCCCCGGCGCTGCGCGCCACCCCCTTTGAAAAGGTGGCTAACCCCAGCTTCGCCGCTGTAGGGGTTAAAAATTTTTAACCCCTATGCCGCGCGAGTCAATCCCCGCGCACCAAGTCAATCCCCGCGCCGCTAGTCAACTCCTGCTGGATAGCTTTCCGCAAATAACGAGTTAGAATGATGAAGCGATAGTACTTTTTGCTTGAAACCAAGTACTGCGATCATGCGCTGACTAGCGACAAGAAAGGATTGCGCGACTGCCAAACCCGCCCTGACCTTGTTCTGCTTTGCCAAAAATAAGGCAAAGACATATTGCGCCTAATTCGCCTCTGTTCCCACTACGAACTTGACTTTGACTGAATCCCTCCGTACTCGCGTATAATAAAGCAGCAAATTTTTGTCTGAACAGGGATAATATTGCGGTTTTGTGTAGTCTATCCTTGAAAGGTGATTGTATGGAATCCACCCGCATTTTGCTTGAAGCCCACGAAATTCCCACGCATTGGTACAACATCGCTGCTGATCTGCCCACGCCGCCCGCGCCGCCGCTCCTGCCCGACGGTTCTCCCGCGCGGCCTGAACAGCTCGGCGCGATTTTTCCTCCCGCGATTATCGAGCAGGAGATGAGCAGGGAACGCTGGATCGAAATTCCGTATGAAGTGCGCGAGATTTTCCGTCTTTGGCGTCCCAGTCCGCTGGTGCGCGCCGTGCGTCTGGAAAATGCGCTGGGTACGCCCGCAAAAATTTTCTTCAAGTACGAAGGGGTGTCGCCCACCGGCTCGCACAAGCCAAATTCCGCCATACCGCAGGCTTATTACAACCGCGAGGCGGGCATCAAGCGATTGACTACGGAGACGGGAGCAGGGCAGTGGGGTTCGTCGTTGGCGCTGGCCGGACAGATGTTCGGACTGGAAGTGCGTATCTACATGGTCAAGGTCAGCTACGAACAAAAACCATACCGGCGGATGACGATGCAAACCTGGGGGGCGGAAGTCTTTGCCAGTCCTTCCTCCCTGACCGAATGCGGACGCAGGATATTGGCCGAAATGCCGGATACGCCGGGATCGCTCGGCATCGCCATTTCCGAGGCGGTGGAGGAAGCGGCGGGGAGAGCCGATACCAATTACTCGCTTGGTTCCGTGTTGAGCCATGTCGTTGTGCACCAAAGCATTATCGGGTTGGAGGCGAAAAAGCAACTCGACAAGATCGGGCTTTACCCGGACATCGTGATTGCGCCATGCGGCGGCGGTTCCAGTTTTGGCGGCATTGCCTTGCCGTTTCTGGGCGACAAGGCGGCGGGTGACAAGCGAGCGTCAAATCTTCGCGCAATCGCGGTTGAGCCGAGTTCCTGCCCCAGCCTCACCAAGGGACGTTATACCTACGACTTTGGCGACGCTTCCGGCTTTACGCCCCTGGTGAAGATGTACACCCTTGGACACGATTTTGTGCCTGCCGGCATTCACGCGGGGGGGTTGCGTTATCACGGCGCTTCGCAGCATGTGTCGCAACTCTATAACGCGGGATTGATTGAAGCGGTCGCCGTGTCGCAACTGACAACCTTCGAGGCCGGAACGCAGTTTGCGCGTTGCGAGGGAATTATCCCCGCGCCGGAAGCCTGTCACGCCATTCGCGTAGCCATTGATGAAGCGTTGAAGTGCAAGGAGACCGGCGAGGAGAAGGTCATTCTCTTCAACCTTACCGGACACGGGCATTTCGACATGAGTTCATTCGAGCGTTATTTTTCCGGCAAACTGGAAGACTACGAATACCCGGCGGAAGCGGTGGAAAAATCGTTGGCAAAACTGCCGAAGCTTGGGTGATGGCGATAGTATGCGAAGGATATTGAGAAATTGAGGTATCAGTATGGCTACGAACAAACAGAAACCGGCATATTCCGTGGTTTCGTACTTTTGCGGATGTGGTGGTTTCGATTTGGGCTTCCGCGGTGACTTTAGATACCACGATGAAGACTACAAACGACTACCATTCGCAATCCAAGCTGCATATGACAATGAGCCGCAATGCGTTGAAACTTATAACGGTTATTTTGGAGAGGGACACGCTATCGTCCAAGAACTCGCTACAGTTGCCTTGAATACCGTTCCAAAGGCAGAGGTGCTTATTGGCGGGTTTCCTTGTCAGGAATTCTCGTCTTGCGGACCCTTGGGCGGTCTGGAGTCTGAGCGTGGGAGATTGTATCAAACGCTTATCACATACATGAAAAAGCACAAACCAGCTATTGTTATTGGCGAAAACGTCATCAACCTTGAACGCATGGAAAACGGCGAGGTCTTGAAAACCATTAAAACTGACCTCGCTAAAACTGGGTATAAAGTCGAGGTTTGGAAGATGTTCGCGCCTGATTATGGCGTTCCACAAAGGAGAACAAGATTATTCATAATCTGCGTGAGGAACGACATTTATGGGCGTCACGGATTTCCCGAAATGCCAAAGCCTGAATTTGTAGGTAAACACAGGAGTGTTGAGTGGGCTATCGGTGATTTGGTAGAGGTGACGGACGATAGTGTGCCAAACCAGAGTCAATATTTCGGAGCCTCCCGCGCTAAAAAAGGTAATGGCCAAGGCGACGAGAGTAATAAGAAAGACCTGCCCGCCTACACTATACGGGCAAACCCGAAGTCGAGAGTTCAGTTCCACTATTCATTAGACCGACGGTTGACCGTTCGTGAGTGCGCGAGGATCCAGACTTTCCCCGATGACTTCAAATTTGCTCACGCGAAAACAGCAAGCGTCTCGCAGATAGGGAATGCGGTGCCGCCGATGCTTGCTTATATAGTAGCGAAAGCTATAGCGGATTATTTGGAAACTGCGAAAGAGGTGCAAAAAGATGCGTAATATGAACACGCTGGATATCACACCGACACCGCGAATCTTGTGGACATTGGGCGAGATACCATTTCAGACTTGGCAATGTATCGCTGAACTGATCGACAACTCCATTGACGCATTTCTCTCTGATAAAACCGCTAAGTCAGAAGAATTTGAGCGAAAAATTGTCGTGGCTTGGGCTTCCGACTCGGTTGCCGCTGATGACCGTACCATTGAGGTCACTGACAATGCTTGCGGTATGTCTATCGAGCAGTTGCAGAACGCCGTTCGCGCCGGATACTCAAGCAATGACCCTATAGGCACCTTAGGTCTTTTCGGTATGGGGTTTAACATATCGACCGCGCGTTTGGGCGAGGTAACGACCATAATGTCCACGAGAAGTGGTGATGCCGACTGGGTTGGCATCAAAATAGATTTCCAGAAACTAATCGAAACCAAGCGCTTTGACGCGCCGATTATCCGTAAGGCAAAAACTGACCCGACGGAGTGCGGAACAAAGATAACAATCTCGCGGCTTCGTCCCGGCATACGAGCAGAGTTGCCGAACAAAGAGAATGATATAAGGCATCGTCTTGAGGCTGTCTACGCATCGCTCCTGAACAATCAGGAAATCGCGATATATGTTAAAGGGAGACAATTGCGTCCGCATAATCACTGCGTTTGGTCAGCGTCTCGCTATGTGCGATACAACGACCAGAACGTGTCGGCGCGCGTGACAATAGACCGAAACCTCGGTGATGCCCTATTCGATTTGAGCCGTAACTGCTATTTAACAGCCGCTGAAGCAGAGCAATACTATGTTGACCAGCAAGAGGGACACGATTTGCCACCCCATATAGTTGAGCGCGGAAAACGGTTAACCGGTTGGCTTGGCATACAGCGCTACGCCGACCCGAACGATTTTGGTATAGACTTCATAAGGAATGGGCGAAAAATTCTCATCTCCGACAAGTCGCTGTTCCAATACGAAAACCCTATAACGGGACAAAAGGAACTCCAATACCCTCTTGAATTGGGTACGACAATCGGTGGTCGTATCGTAGGCGAGTTACACGTTGACTATCTTTTACCAACATACCAGAAGAACGACTTTGACCGTTCCGACAACTCGTGGGCGCAAACTGTGGAGGCGATTTGCGGTGTTGGTTCCTTCTTGCCTAAATCAAGGAAAGCTTTGGGATTCCCCGAACAAAACCCCTCTCCACTCTGTATTCTTGTGAACGCTTTCCGCAGGGTTGACAAAGGCACAAAGTGCCTATTCGCGCCTAACGACGTGGCAAAGAGATATGCTGCTGAATTCAGGAAAGGTATGCGTGACTATCTTGACGACATTTTTTGGTGGAAAGCCGCGCAAGAAGAAGACCAAAAGCAAAGCACGGGAGGAGCGAGGGCTACTACCGCTGTTAATACAGGCGAAACACCATCTGATGATATTAGCGCATACATCAGTGGTGCAGTTACTGCGTCTCCTCCAAGCCAGACTAATGAACCACAGCGACCCTATGGGGTATCCAGCACACCGCCCGTTACACCGACTCAACCCGTACCGGAGTCGGTGCCAGCTCCAACTCCTGCGCCAACCGCCCCGGAAACATCGAAGCTGGATGAGTTAATACAACGGGCAACTCTCGTGAGCCAATTAAGCGGGCGCAACTATAAGTTCGGTAATACTGGCTCGTTGAATGTGCGGGCGTATGAGTTGAACCGTGGTTTGATATTTTATCGTGGCGAGAAAAGACCGTGTTTTTTCCAGTCTGATGGTATCGACTGCGACTTTGTCTACGACCCGTCACACCCGTTGCTTGCACAATATCCGATTACCGCCAAAATGTTGTTATTGCAGTATTTATCTGAGAAACTCAAGGCACGCGATAGTTTGCCTGACTTGGTATCGGTTTATTCTGAACTTGTAGAAACGACGATGCAGGAAGCGAAAATCGATAGACAGTCGCTTCAGGACAGAGCGAGTAGCGCGTTTGAATTGTTAAGAGAAAGGCTGACTAACGCGCTTAAAGACCGAGCCGTTGAGGTGGTTAACTGCATTCATGAGTCCGCTGGCGAGATAGAGGAAACAATCACAAACCTCATTCAATCAAACACCACCTTGCTTACAGCTTTCCAGTCTGGAACAGCGGGTGGATTTGACGCGATAGATTTTGTGCCACCCAAGACTCTGTATAGACTAATTGAACGCTTTCCAGAGGATGTATTTGACGGAAAGGTGCTTCAAACACCCTATACGGCTATAAATTTGCAAGACGAAAACGCAACCCGCCGCGCCCGCGATGAATCCAAAGACCGCGCTCTTTCGTTCATTAAAGATGCGCTACGGGTTATATCTGGTTACAGCCAGCGTGTTCAGAAAAACGAACTTGCGCGCGCGTCGTTGAGTGTGGACTTCTTGCTTAAGGAGTTGGACGCATGAGTTTTTATACAATCGACATATCCGATGGGTACAACTGGAAAGGACTTGAACGAGCAGTCGCCCGCCTTATGGGGCATTTGGGATGGGACGACACCACTGTCATTGGCGGTGCTGGAGACAAAGGCTGTGACATCCTCGCCACCCGCCCAGAAACCCAGCAGGTTAGGTCATGGGTTGTTCAGGCAAAGGCCGTTTCAGGTGACCGCTATATTGGTCCCCAAGCGTTGAAAGAAGCTATTGACGCTTTGTCGTACTACGATGCTAATGTTGCCGCCGTTGCTACAAATGGGGAATTCACGAAAACCGCTCGTCAGCGACAAGAGCAGCTTGAGAAAAATGGGTACACTCTAAAACTTTGGAATGGAGCGTTTATTCAAGCGCTAATTAGCCAGATGCCCGATGACCACGCAGGTCGGCGGGGTTTGCGAAAGTACCAAAACAAAATTGTTCAGAAAGTTCTCGCGGCGTATGAAGACGGCAACAAGCGGGCATTTTATATTGTAGCGACGGGACTCGGAAAAACAGTCATCGCCGCGACAGTCGCTCGTGAACTATGGGAAAAGAGATGTCGACGCATCCTTGTACTTTGCCACGCCACAGACTTGGCTCTCCAGTTGGAGCAAGGATTCTGGCCGCAAATAAAAAAAGAGGTGCCGACTTCGGTATTCTTTGACGGCTTGCCGCCACGCAATACCGAGGGTGTCTCTTTTGGACTTTATCAAAGCCTATATGGTTACCTTCCGGGGATTGAGCCTGACCAGTTCGATGTAGTGATTGTTGACGAGGCACATCATGCCCTCGCGCACGGTTTCCGAACCTGCCTTGAACACCTTAAGCCAAAGTTTTTGATTGGCATGACGGCTACGCCTTGGCGTGGTGATGGGCAGAGTCTCACAACCGTTTTTGGCGAGGCTCTTGAGAAAGTGTCGCTTGTCGATGGAATGTCGATGGGTTACCTCTCTAAAGTGGATTACCGAATACTGTGCGATAACGTTGACTGGGATAATATGGGGCGAATGAGCAGGCAGAGCCTATCAATCCGCGACCTCAATAAACGGCTTTTTCTACCGCAACGCGATGAAGCGGTCATCTCGGAAATCCGGCGGGTTATAAAAGACATCCAGAATCCGAAAATAGCTATATTCTCACCATCCATTGAACATAGCAATCGCTTCGCTGGTATGCTTTCCGCGTCAGGTGTCCCTTGTGCCGCTCTGTCGAGAGTAGATAAAGCGGAGCGAAGACGGCGGTTGCTTGCGTTCGCGGCCGGAACCTACCAAGCGGTCAGCGCGGTTGATGTTATGAACGAGGGAATCGACATACCCGATGTTAACATACTTGTTTTCTTACGAGCCACACATTCACGCAGGATTTTTGTTCAGCAACTTGGACGTGGACTGCGCTTGTCAGAGGGCAAAGAAAAAGTCATTGTGTTGGATTTTGTGTCGGACATTCGCCGTATGGCTGATATGATTGAGTTGAGCAGGGAGGGTAAAGCAAAAGGCGCGGAAAACGAGGTTGTTTACCTTCAAGAGGGTTTTGTGTCTTTCTCTGACGCGAGAATGGAGAGTTTCGTTAACGTATGGCTTGAGGATGTTGCGGACTTAGGCACTTTAGATGACGAAACCAAGTTGAAATTTCCGGAGGGGTTTTGATATGCCAAAAAGACTACCAAGCAAAAAGAAAACACAGATAGAGGCGCTCATTTATGCCAGAGCCGATGATGTGAGTTACAGGACATTAAGCCGCCCTGAAAGCTCTCAATTCTTGGACTCGCTTGTAGAAGACGCAGCTATCGGGGGGGTACTGCGCGAATACTACCCAAAGGAAAACGTCCGCACATACATCAAGGACGGAATCCTGAATGCCTACGCAAAGCAGTTCACCAAGAATGCTCTTAACGAAGTATCTCCTACCGACGCGATTCAACAAATTTATGGTGTATTATCATCGATTATTCAACAAGGGACAGGTAAGGAGGCGAGGGTGTCGGTTTCCCGCTCTGATGACGGTCGTATTTTCGTATTAAGCGGAGGTACCGTACTGAAGTGGGAGACCGCTTTACGGAAGGCGTTAGAGATAATCGCACGAGTACCCGGACTCACAATAGAGGGGAAGACGCCATCAATATGTCTTCACCTTGTTCCAACCAATAATGGTCTTACTGTAGCGGACAAAAAACACATTACGACCGCGCTTGCGGCGGTTGGCGTGCAGGCGATTTTTTGTGACAATTGACCTCAAGATTGGGGGGGGGTTATGGCGAGGGCTCCAGAAGTTACCCATAAAATCATGTCTGCCGTGAAGTCCAAGAACACACGACCGGAACTTGCGCTTCGGCGCGTACTTTGGGCGCGTGGCTTGCGCTATCGGGTAAACGTGAAATCGCTCAAAGGCAAGCCTGACGTGGTTTTCACGAGAGCTAAAATCGTGGTCTTTTGCGACGGCGACTTTTGGCATGGACATAATTGGGCAATCCGTGGCTTGGTATCTTTGGAAGAGGAATTAGAAGGGTACACACCGTTCTGGCGTGAAAAAATCCTTGGGAACATCCGCCGCGATAAAGAGCATACCGCGAGATTGGTAGATGACGGATGGAACGTGATTAGAATATGGGAAAGCGATATCAAAGCTGATGTTTCAAAGTGTGCTGACATAGTCGAGGATGCTTATCGAAACACAATACTGAAATAGCAAGTCGTTCCGCACCTTCGTTCCAGAAAAGAATTGTTTTGTAATCGTGATCGTATTCGGAGCCGACGAACGAGCCAGGGTGAAAAAGATACACGCCAAATTATCGCTTGCAACCCGGTCGGCTTACGACCAGGCGACGACCTACCATGATGGGAAGTGGCTATATCTAAAGGTGAATAGCGGCGACATGATTCACGATGTGGAACGGCTCCTGGCTGTCAAGCGGAAGGCGCGCCCGCGAACAGCATTGGCGCAGCATGTAAATCAGGAACCTTCGCGCGCGGCTTGTGTTAAATGACCGGCGACCGCAGCGCGCGCCTCCGACCCGCGCAGGTAGCGCAGCACCAGAACCAGCGGAACGGTGAGAGCCGCTATCACGACCACGCCTATGACAATACCTGCGTACATCATGCCATCAATTGAAAAAGGAATGGCATCATGATCAGGGATATTCTGAAACTCCGAAAAAACAGTAACACACATCCAAATCCAAAGCGCGGCAAGCAGCGCATGGAAAACCATAGCAAGCCAGCAAAACACTTCAATGGCCGCGCGCGCCCAAACTCGTAGCCGCAACAAATCAACGCCAGCCCAGACAATGATCGCGGCAACCACAAGTTGCACATAGGCAACCAGATCGAAATACTTGAACATCCCCAACAAAATTGATCCCATGACACCCATATGCTCAGACGACATCAAGTCTTCGGGCATGGGCGGAATTGATGAAGATGCCATCAAAGCCATGAGCGAGGAAAAAATCATCAGACCGCCTATGGCTATGGAAAGCCAGGCGATAATGCTAAGGGGCGCGGGGGGATTACTCTTGACCATTGGCGCATGATACACGAACCAGAGCAGTTTCGGCTCATGCGAATATATTTTTTACGCACCCTCTCCCGCAAGCGGGAGAGGGGAGCAAAGGCGCTCGCACAGAGCCGTCCATCACTACCGCGCATACCTCAATTCACACGTCATTCCCGCGAAGGCGGGAATCCAGTATGGCGTCAGAAGCAGGAACATGTTTCCAGAACAGGGCAGGAGCGAGATTTCTGTACAGAAATGCCAGAGGAACGGAAAGGCTTGTCTGGATTCCCGCCTTCGCTGGAATGACGAGTGATTGGACGTGGGAGAGGAGAGAACGGCGCTCACTCCAATCTATCAATCTGCCAACTTATCAACCTGCCAATCTATCAGCCTGTTTATCAGACTGAAAGCAAACCCCCGGCGCTAACGCGCCACCCCCTTTTATAAAGGGGGCTAAAACCAATGCCGCGTTGCCGCCGTAGGGGCGACCGTCCTCGGTCGCCCGCACAGCGATTTTGCGCATAACCGAAATAACGTCATAATTGATTGTAACGTTGTTATGCCAAACCATATTCATGTGATTATCTCTTTGGGAACGGGCGACCGGGGACGGTCGCCCCTACAGCGGCGTGGTCGCTGTTTCGCACAGGTGATAGCCTATTCGTCATTCCCGCATGCCTGTCCCCGCGAAGGCGGGGAGGCGTTTGTGGCGTTTCAGGCATCATCGTTGTGTTTGTTGCATCATCGTTGTAATTTGTTAAAAATCATGGTTGCGTTTTTTATGTTTAACATGTATGCTCTGCGTCTTGTTGTGTGACACAGGTTTGTGGCAATGAACGCAGGAACGGTCGCGGCAAAAAATACCAACTCCTTGATAAATTCAAGGCGGTGTTGGTACGCTTCTTGCACACACACACACACACACACACACACACACACACACACACACAAGCTAACGTCATACAAAACCGCTCAAACCCAGGTTTGGGGCGGCTTTTTGCGTTTGCCTTTCCTTCATATCCCTCGTTGTCCGAAAGGAAGCGGGCGGGGTCAACGCCGTGTTGCCGCCCAATGCCGCGTTATCGCCGTAGGGGCAGACCTATGTGTCTGCCCATAGCACGAACACGCCCCGACATCGGGCGAACACGCGGGTTCGCCCCTACAACACCCGCTCGCCCGCTTGCGGTTTGCAAACCCCCGTCCCTACGGGACACCCCCTTTAGAAAGGGGGCTAAAACCATGCCGTGTTGCCGCCCAATGCCGCATTGTCTCCGTAGGGGCAGACCTATGTGTCTGCCCAACATCGGGCGAACACGCGGGTTCGCCCCTGCAACACACCTCTCCCCCGACCCCTCTCCCGCAAGTGGGAGAGGGTAACAAACCTCTTTTCAAAAGGAACAAAGCCATGAAACAAACTATCACAACACGAGCAATTCCGGTCGCTTTTGCGCTGGCGCTGACCGCGACAACGGCGCTGGCTCAGCAGACCATTACTATTAGCGGCGGGGCAATCGGCTTGGCGCATGTTTACGGCAACGGCACGCCGCCCGACGGCGCAGATGTCCCCCCCCTGGGCGACCCCAACGGCAACACGGTCAACTTCATCGACGGCAGTTCAATAGATATAAACTGGACTATTTCCGGCGGGTACTTATACGATACCGCTACCGGAACGGCTAATGGCAACATCGTCAACGTCGAAGACAGTACGGCCGGATATATCAATGGCGGACAGGTCTATCTAACAGGTGCTGGCGATGCCACGGCCAACGACAATACCGTGAATATTACCAACAGCACGTCAACCCGGGCGATTACCGGCGGAAGCGCCTATAGCGACGACGGCGACGTCACGGCCAACAACAATACCGTGACTATTACCGGCGGCACGATCAGCCCGCGTATTTACGGCGGATATGTCGGAGCAACTGACGGCACCGGCACGGCGACCGGCAACACCGTGACCATCGGCGGCGCGGCTAACCTCAGCGGAGCCCGTATCTACGGCGGTGATTTTGATGGCAGCGGCACGGCGGGCGATTTATGGACGGGCAACACGCTCAACGTTAACAGCGCGGCCGCAAGTTTAGTAATCTCCGCGCAAAACTTCGAGTTTATCAACTTCGGCTACAGCGGGAACGCGGATATAGCCACGCTGAACGTATCTCCCACCGGCGCTGCCGCCGGTTCGCTGGTTAAGCTTGATACCGGCGCAAACAACGTTACCTTTACCGGAACCATCACCGACACCCCCGCCACGCCGGGCGGGATTGAGAAACTGGGTACGGGAACGTTGACGCTGACCGGCAACAACACCTATACGGGCGCAACCACGGTTAGCGCGGGAACGCTCAGTATCGGCAGCGACAGCAACATCGGCACGGGAACAAACACCCTGGCGGGCGGAACCCTGCAATTGACCGGGGCTTCTTATGCCAAAGGCTGGACGCTTGGCGCGGGCACCAACGCCATCGAAACGGCAGGCACCGCCACCATGAGCGGGATTCTTACCGGCTCGGGCGGCTTCGCCAAGACCGGCGCGGGAACCCTGACCCTTGAGGGCACAAACACCTACACCGGCGCAACGACGGTTACGGCGGGAACGCTGGCAGTCACCGGCACCCTTGGGAGCGGTTCTTATGCCGGAAACATCAGCAACGCGGGCGAGCTTGTTTTTGACCAGACCGTCGGTCAAACCCTGTCGGGCATCATTTCCGGCACAGGCTCGCTGACCAAGGACGGCGCGGGAACCCTGACGCTATCGGGCGCGAACACCTATGAGGGCGCGACCGAGGTGCTGGACGGAACTCTTGCGGTTTCGGGAACTCTTGCCTCTCCGCACTTGATCCTGAACGACGGGGTTACGTTTGACCGCACCGGCGGGACTTTAAGCGACCTTTCCCAGCTTGACGTAAAGGGAGCGGTAACCTGGACGGGCGCTTTAAGCATGGGAGCGGGCGATACGCTGAATTTCTTTGTTCCGACAACGACCGTTGACGGCGATATCATGCTTAGCGTGACGGATGCGGTGGATATTACGGGCAGCGCGGTCAGAGTTGGCATCAACGGCGGCAGTTCGGCTCTGAACGTCGGCGACCAGATTACCTTGATTGACGCCACGGGTGGTCTTACCGCCGACCAGGACGGAACCCGCGCCCAGGGCTTACAAGGCATCGCCAAAATCTTTGAATTCGACCTGACCACAGACGCCGACAAGCTCTTTGCCACAGTGGCGAGCGCACAGAACAACGAACAGCTCAAAGCCCTGTCCGAAGGCCGCGCCGCCGGACTTGCCTTTGTATCCCAAGGCGCTGACATGATCATGGGGCATGGCATGTGGAGCCTTCTCTCGGCGACGAAGAAGGACGGACTTGCCTCCTTTGGCGCGGCGATAGGCGGGGGAAGCTCCCGCTACAAGACCGGCTCCCACATTGACGTGGATGGCGTATCCATGCTCGTTGGCCTTGGCTGGCGGACTCCCGGCTCCATCGTCGCCGGAGCGTTCTTTGAAGCCGGATGGGGCAATTACAACTCCAGAAACAGCTTCAACAACGCGCCCTCGGTCAAGGGCAAGGGCGATACGTCCTACTACGGCGGCGGCGTCCTGGGTCGTTATGAAGCTCCGACCGGCATGTACGCCGAAGCGTCCTTGCGCGCCGGGCGCGTCAAAAACGACTTCCGTTCAAGCGACATCCTGAACAGCGACAGCGACACGACCAAGTATGATTCCGGCTCGGCCTATTACGGCGCGCACGCGGGTCTGGGTTATGTCTGGAATATGAATGAGAAAGCCAGTCTTGATATGTCCACCAGGTATATCTGGACGCATCAGGCAAGTGATTCCGTGACCATTTCCGGTGACAGGATCAAGTTCAAGGACGCGGATTCGCAAC
>Ga0099364_10000537_pt1 | contig 64329 bp, 50 predicted proteins | sample TergutTh196P3_FD_73070 | JGI IMG/M metagenome (GOLD analysis project Ga0099364, IMG submission 73070) | Microcerotermes parvus P3 segment gut microbial communities from Pointe-Noire, Republic of the Congo - Th196 P3 | ecosystem: Host-associated > Arthropoda: Insects > Digestive system > Gut ... | reverse complement strand
ATACAACTTTTTGGCTAATGCAATATCGGGAAGTTGTTTTTGCCACGAATACACGAATAAAGGAAAAAAGCAGAAAAGCAGAATGCAGAATGCAGAAAGCGCGAAAGCAAGGCAGCGGAGGACAACCTTTCTACCTTCTGCTTTCTGCCTTCTGCCAATAAACCTTACCGGAGGTATATCGTGCAATTGTTTTTGGGATTGGTGTTGGGGTCGCTGTTGCAGTTGATATTTCCGTTTTTGACACAAGGCATTGTGGATTATGGGATTAGCAATCAGAACCTTGGCTTTGTAACGCTGATTTTGATTGCGCAGTTGGTGTTGTTCACCAGTCAGACGGTGGTGGAGTTTATTCGGAGTTGGCTGTTTTATGGAATTACTTTTCCTTAATCTTTGTCTTTTTTATAATATCAAAAACCTGGTCTATTGACTCTTTATCAGTGCATAGAAAAAAAACGCCTACGTTTATTGAACTATCTTCATTAAAGCCATTAACAATATATATATACAATAAGCCGTAGTTATCAAAATTTTATGTACATTTGCCTTGAAAAATTTACAATAAATGTTATTATGAAGTTTTCAAGAGTTGTTTTTGGTTTGTTATTGGGATTACCATTGATTATCAAGGCTCAACACTGCTCCTTATCGGGAAAAGTAATTGACGGTACTTCCGGTGATTTTCTCATTTACTCTACTATAAAACTATTAAACATATCCGATTCTTCCATTTATAAAGGCACAATACCGGGCGTAAATGGATCGTTTTTTTTACAAGATATTATAAAAGGGGAATATATTTGTTGTATTTCGCATATTGGTTATCAAGAAAAGTTTTATGATATTGCTTTTCTCAAAGAAAAACAGCATTTAGATTTAGAAACAATTACACTTTTCCCCTCCATAAATACATTATCAGAAGTGGAAATTTCAACGCAAAACCGTGTAACGACCAAGTTTGATCGCACCATTTATCACATTGACAGTTCGCTATTAGCTGGGACGACTTCAACCATTGACGTGTTGAAAAAAATACCTGATTTATTCGTGGATCAAGTATATGATGCTGTGAATATCAAAGGAATGTCAAACACTATGGTTATGCTGAATGGCGTATTAAACCCTGCTGAGACCAAGCTGAAATCTATTGACCCGCAGGCTATCGAAAAGATAGAAATTATCACCAATCCTTCTTCTGAGTATGATTCGGATGTCGAGGGCATTGTTAATATCATTTTGAAAGAAGAGCGTGATCAAGGCTTCATCATTAATTTTGATGGCAATTATTTAGCCCCATTGAGCCGGATTGGTGTATCGCCTTCTTTTATTTATAATTGGAAAAGAGTACAATATCATTTTTCTTATGACTATTATCTTTGGAAAAGAAAAGATAGGGACACAACCTACAGAAACTTTACCGAAAATGAAAAAAATCACATTTACAGTTCAACATCCACCACTGATAAATATACAGAACAATCCCATGATATATGTAACAGATTAGATTACTATATTAACAAAAATAATTTTATAAGTTTTTCATTTTTAAACAATTTTAATTCCCGTACCGCTTCTGATGATATTTTCGCAACCAACCATATTCACGATAGCTTAATGAATACCATATCAACCCATTCCCAAAATACAGACAATCATTCAACCGGAAATTATACGTTTTTTTATAGAAAGATTTTTGCAAAAAAGGAAGACCACAAATTGACCGTAAATTTTAATTTTCATAATATGAAAGCGAAATATTCATCCGAATATGATGAAAATAAGACTTTTGACAATAGTAATTTTATATCAAAAAGAAATGAAACCATCAATGCTTCTCGTTATTCTTACAATTTTAAAATGGATTACTATCACCCTGTTTTGGAAAAATTTACTTATAATGTTGGTGCATTGGGTTATTATCAGATGTTCAACAATCGGTTTGATGATGGCGGGAAGTCGGATACCGTCTATCAATATAGCAATTTAAAAACTCATGCGTATTTAGACCTTGTGTGGAAAATTAAAAAGTTTGACTTTCGTCTTGGAAATAAAATAGAAAGTTATTCGACCTATATGGAATCCGAACCTGTTATAAATACGATGGAATATTTGCCTTCATTTACAGTATCAAGAAAATTTTTGAACCATCACCAGTTAAATTTTAATTTTCGTACAGCCAATTATTATCCTTCTGTTTGGATGTTAACTCCTTATATTACTTATTCTGCCGATTCTTCCTCAGCAAGCGTAGGTAATTCTGGAATCAAACCACAAACCCATTATTTGACAAGTTTAACCTACCTGCTGAGAAAAAACAACTCTATGTTACGCATTATTGCTTCTTATAGTTACATGAAAAACATGTTTGTTACTCAGAATATCATATCCGAACAAAATATTTTAATGCGACAAATAACAAATATGCCCGGAAAAAGTTTTTTGTCGCTTGCTATGATATATGCTTATGACGGCGATCTGTTATCGGTAGGAGGCAGTGTAACCCCATTCTTTGAATACTTTACTCACCCTCATGGATATAGAGACAATACTTCATGCCGTGTTTCCCTATATTCTTATTGGTATTTGCCACTTGATTTTGACATTGATGTTGATTTTTCTTACGGAGGACATAAAAATCTGACGCCTAATGGATATTATGCCGAAAAACCCGAATTAAACGTGTACCTTTCAAAAAATATTTTGAAAGGAGACATTAAAATCATGCTTGGTTATACCGGTTTGTTTATTCCTAAAGAGAGTGTCTATGTAACAGATATTGAAAATTTATATGAATGGCGTAAATATACATCAAGTTTTAGAGGAGTATATTTTCGATTTCAATACTATTTAAGACATGGAAAAAAATTTGAAAAAGAACAATTGGAAAAATATATTGACAACGATGTAAAATAAATTAATGTGCTCTTTTTCAAAGACAACGTTAACTCATAACTCCATGAAACCTTTCCCCCACCTCCGCCAACCCGACGCCATGGACTGCGGCGCCACCTGTCTCGCGATGATAGCCAAGCATTACGGCAAAAACTATACCATTCAACGTTTACGCGAAATGTGTTCCGCTTCCCGTAGCGGCGTAAGCCTATTGGGAATCAGCGATGCAGCGGAAAAATTGGGTTTTAAGACAATGGGCGTACGTATCAACTTCCGGCAGTTGTGCGAGGTTCCGCTGCCTTGCATTGTACATTGGAAGCAGGAACATTTTGTGGTAGTTTACCGCCTCCCCCAACCCCTCCGAAGGAGGGGAGTAGCGAAGGCAGGTAGCGAAAGCCGAACATCCCCCCCTTCGGGGGGGCTTGGGGGGGCTGTATATGTGGCAGATCCCGGTCATGGCTTAATCAAATTCACCCCCGCCGAGTTTTGCGCTAACTGGCTGAGTACCACGAAGAACGGGGAGGAAGAGGGCATCGCCCTATTGCTGGAACCGACACCGGCATTCTACGAGCAGGAAGACGAAAAAGGGAACAGAGCAAAATTTTCATTTATCTTCCGTTACCTGAAGCCTTACCGGAGGTATATCGTGCAGTTGTTTTTGGGGTTGGTGCTGGGGTCGCTGTTGCAGTTGATATTCCCGTTTCTGACACAAGGTATTGTGGATTATGGGATTAGCAATCAAAACCTTGGCTTTGTAACGCTGATTTTGATTGCGCAGTTGGTGTTGTTCACCAGTCAGACGGTGGTGGAGTTTATACGGAGTTGGATATTGCTGCATATCACGGCACGGGTCAATATATCTATGATTTCCGATTTTCTGATAAAGTTAATGAAGTTGCCCATCCGCTTCTTCGACATCAAGATGATCGGTGACATCATGCAACGGATTCACGACAACTCCCGCATACAGAACTTCCTCACTTCCAATACGTTGAATACATTGTTTTCGTTTGTGAATCTGATTATCTTTTCCATTGTTTTGGGGATTTACAGCCTCAAAATCTTGGGAATCTTCCTTTTGGCGAGTGTGTTGTATGTGCTTTGGATAGTCATCTTCCTGAAAAAGCGTAAGGAGTTGGATTACAAGCGCTTCGCGCAGTCGTCGGCGGAGCAGAGCAACCTCTATCAACTTATCACCGGCATGCAGGAGATCAAACTCAACAACTGCGAGAAACAGAAACGCTGGGAGTGGGAAAACATTCAGGTTAAACTCTTTAAGGTGAGCGTGAAAGGTTTAGCATTGAGTCAGTATCAGCAGGCGGGGGGATTTTTCATTGACCAGACGAAGAACATCATCATCTCGTTCTTCGCTGCCCAGGCAGTCATCACCGGCAACATGACGCTGGGGATGATGATGGCGGTGCAGTACATCATAGGACAACTGAATGCGCCCATCAGTCAGTTGATTGGTTTCGTGCAGTCGGCGCAGGATGCCAAAATCAGCCTGGAACGGTTGGGTGAAATCCACAACCGCGAAGACGAAGAACCGGATGAATATGGTATGGACGGTGTTAATTATGGGAATGCAATTAATCATCGTAGAGACGCACGGCCGTGCGTCTCTACAAATACCGCAAATTCCACAAATTCCACATTCCCCACATCCCCCACATCCCCCACCACCATTCATTCCGACGCCATTCATGGCGTCGTTCGCATCACCTTATTACCACAAAACCGCGACATCACCATCCAAAACCTCGTCTTCCGATACGACGCCCACGGCGAGACCGTCTTAGACGACCTCACCCTCTCCATCCCGACGGGAAAAATCACCGCCATCGTCGGCATGTCGGGCAGCGGGAAGACGACGTTGGTGAAATTGTTGTTGGGGTTCTATCCGCCTGTCAGGGGCGAGATCCGTGTCGGCGAGTACGACCTTCAAAACATCAACACGCGCGTCTGGCGCGACCACTGCGGGGCGGTGATGCAGGACGGTTTCATCTTCAGCGACACCATCGCCCGTAACATCGCCGTCGGCGACGAATACATTGACACCCAACGTCTTCTCCACGCCGCCAACGTCGCCAACATCCGCGAGATGGTGGAGCGCCTGCCGCTCGGCTTCAACACCAAAATCGGACAGGAGGGGCAGGGCGTCAGTCAGGGACAGCGTCAACGGATACTCATCGCCCGCTCGGTTTACAAAAATCCCGATTACATCTTCTTCGACGAAGCCACCAACGCCTTAGACGCTAACAATGAACGGGTTATCATGGAGAACCTGAACGAGTTTTTCAAGGGAAAGACCGTCGTCATCGTCGCCCACCGGCTCAGCACGGTGAAGAACGCGGACAACATCATAGTATTAGAAAAAGGAAAAATAACGGAACAAGGGACGCATAAGGAACTGACGGCGGCGAAAGGGGCTTATTTTGGGTTGGTGAGGAATCAGTTGGAACTATAAGCCCCCCCAAGCCCCCCCGAATGGGGGGGGTGTGAGGATGCTACCTGAGTTTCTCAAAAAAAAGGTGTTAATGATGGATAAAGATGGATAAAGATAGATAAAAAGGGATAAAATGATAAAAAACTCTGTGAAACTCTGTGATTCTCTGCGCCTCTGTGCTGAATAAAAAAACTCAACACAGAGACACAAAGTTCACAGAGTTGCACAGAGAAAATTAGTGAATTAGTGGCAAAAAAAATCAAATAAATCAGATGAATCAAATAAATCACAGTTCAGACAGAAGTAGCACGTGTGAAAGCCCACATCCCCCCCTTCGGGGGGGCTTGGGGGGGCTCGAACTCAAATCCCCACCCGTCCAAGAGGTCTTAGGACGTCCGCCGCGCTGGGTCATCCGGTGGGGCATCACGGTGATAATGGTTGTCATTGCGGTGGTGTTTGTCGGGAGTTACTTTTTCAAATATCCCGATGTGGTGTCGGCTACCGTTGAAGTTACGACCGAGAATCTTCCCGTTACGTTGGTGGCACGGGCGACGGGGAAGTTGGATACGCTGTTTGTTTCTGATAATGAGATGGTTGAGAAAGACCGGTATCTGGCGGTGATTGAGAATCCGGCGGATTTTGGGGATGTGTTGGTGTTGAAAGAGGCGTTGATTTTTTTCAGCACAGAGACACGGAGGGCACAGAGTTTCACAGAGAAAATGTCTTACGGTCTTGCAGTCTTACGGTCTTACGGTCTCACCCTCGGCGAACTCCAGCCCCACTACCACCAATTCATCAAATCCTGCGAAGACTACGACTATTTCATCCAAGCCGACTACTACAACCAGAAAATCAACGCCTTACGCCGACAAATCGCCCTGCAACAGCAACTTCAACAGCGCACCCGCACGCAGTGCGACCTCAGCCGTCAACAACTGGCGACGCAGGAACGTCTTTTTGCCTCAGATTCAATCTTGTACGTCCGGAATGCCATCGCCTTGGTGGAGTACGAGACCGCTCGTAGCGCCTTTCTGCAAGTACAGCAAGCCTACCAGAGCACCCTCTCGTCCATTGACAACATTGCGCTCACTATCGCGCAGTACGAGCAAAATATCTTCGACCTCCAACAGCAATCCGATGAGAAAGAGAAAGAACTTTTGTCTTCATTATCAGGCGCTTACGAAGCATTACAATCGCAAATCAACCAGTGGGAGCTGCAATACGTTTTCAAAAGTGCCGGCGCCGGCAAGGTCTCCATGACCCGACCGTGGCAGAAGAATCAGCACATCACCGCCGGCGAAGCTTTGCTGAGCATCGTGCCGGAGGGGAGTGCCCAAATCACCGGTAAAATCATGTTGCCTGCGCAGGGTGCCGGAAAAGTCAAGGTCGGACAAGCCGTCAATGTCAAGTTCGACGGATATCCGTATATGGAGTTCGGGATGGTGCGGGGGAAGGTGAAAAATATATCGTTAGTTCCCGTCGCCACGCAGCAGGGGAAATTTACGATGGTGGAGGTTGAATTTCCGGACAATCTTACTACCAATTACGGTAAAACCTTGGATTTCTCTCAGGAGATGTCCGGCACTGCCGAAATCATCACCGAGGATTTGCGGCTGATTGAGCGGTTTTTCAATCCGGTGAAGGCGCTGATTAAGAGGTGAGAGCGATATGCGATGTGCGATGTGTGATATGAGATATGAGGGGTGTATGACAGAAATTTTTAATGCGTTTGCCCTGATTTCGCTGCGCTCCATTCGAAAATTTTTTGTACATTTGCGCCTTTGTAACTAATATAGATTTCATCATGTTACCTTCGATAGATCCGAAAAAAGTTGCCGCATGGTCGCACTTGGAACATCACGTAAATTACGAGATGGTGGCGACGCTGGAGGAGTTGTTTATGGACGATTCCGAGCGGTTTTCCAAATTTTCATTAGAGACGGACGGGCTGTTTTTCGACTATTCGAAGAGCCACGTCTCCGAAAAAACCATCTACCTGCTTCGTGCGTTGGCGGAGAGTTGTGAACTGCCGTTGGCGATAGAGCAGATGTTTTCGGGTGAAAAAATCAACGAGACGGAGAAGCGCGCCGTTCTGCACACTGCCCTCCGCAATTTCTCAACCGAGCCGGTCTTTGTTGACGGACACGACGTGATGCCGCAAATACGCGCCGTGCAGGAGCAGATGAGAGATTTCACCAAGAAAATCCACGAAGGGGCGTGGCGTGGTTTTTCGGGTAAAAAGATAGACACCATCGTCAACATCGGCATCGGCGGTTCCGATTTAGGACCGATGATGGTGTGCAAGGCGTTGAAACACTACGCATTAGATGGGATGAAGGCGCATTTTGTCTCCAACGTTGACGGCAGCCATATTGCCGAAACGCTCAAAGAGGTGAATCCCGAAACGACGCTCTTTCTGATTGTCTCCAAAACGTTTACCACGCAGGAAACCATGCTCAACGCCCATACCGCGCGGAAGTGGTTTTTGCAACATGCGCCGGAGCAAGCCGTTGAGAAACACTTTGTTGCCGTCTCGACCAACGAAAAGGCGGTGAGCGAGTTTGGCATTCATCCCGACAACATGTTCCGTTTTTGGGATTTCGTGGGCGGTCGTTTCTCGTTGTGGTCGGCGGTAGGATTGTCTATTGCCTGTTACGTTGGTTATGAGCATTTTGAGAAATTGTTGATGGGCGCGTATCAGATGGATAGACATTTTCGCAGTGCGCCGTTGGATAAAAACATGCCGGTCGTTTTTGCCTTGCTGGGCATCTTGTATAACAATTTTCACCATTTGAACACCGAAGCCGTGTTGCCCTACGACCAGTATTTGGAGCGCTTTCCGGCATATTTGCAGCAAGCGGCGATGGAAAGCAACGGGAAATCTATTGACCGACAAGGCTGTTATGCCGAATTGACCACCGCTCCCATCGTCTGGGGCGAACCCGGAACCAACGGGCAACACTCGTTCTACCAACTCATCCATCAGGGAACTACCAAAATCCCCTGTATCTTCATGGCGCCCGCCATCCCGCTCAATGACTTGGACGACCATCACAAAGTTCTGTTTTCCAACTTCTTAGCGCAATCGGAAGCGCTGATGAAAGGAAAAACCGACGAAGAAGTCCTAAACGAACTGCAACGCCAAAAGTTGCCGAAAGAGACGATTGACAAACTGTTGCCCCACAAGGTTTTCGACGGAGACATCCCCAGCATCTCCATCATTTACAGGAAGTTAACGCCTGAGATATTGGGAAGTTTGATAGCCTTGTTCGAGCATCGTATCTTTGTGCAAGGCATTATTTGGAATATTTACAGTTTCGACCAGTTTGGCGTCGAACTCGGTAAACAGTTGGCATTGAATATCTTACCGGAACTTGACGAAACCCGAAAAACCTCAAAACACGACGCTTCTACCGCAGGACTTATTCAAAAATTCAAAGAATACAGAAACGAAGAGGGTAAATAACAAATTATATCCACGATGCTTATCATAGGAATAACCGGTACTTTGGGCGCAGGGAAAGGAACAGTGGTGGACTATTTGGTGCAAGAGAAAAACTTTTCCCATTATTCGGTGCGTGCGTTTTTAATCAAAGAGATAGAAAAACGGAATCTGCCTGTCAACAGAGATTCTATGGTATTGGTTGCCAACGATTTACGAGCAAACCATACCTCTTCATACATCACCGACTGCCTCTACGAAGAGGCTAAAAAGAACAACCGCAACAGTATCATCGAAAGCATCCGCACGCCGGGTGAGGCTCTCTCGTTGCGTGCAAAAGGTGATTTTCTGTTAATTGCCGTTGACGCCGACATCGCCATTCGTTATCAACGAGTTACACTGCGCGGGTCGGAGACAGACCACATCGGTTTTGAAGAGTTTTCCGCCAACGAAACGCGCGAAATGAACTCCGACGACCCCAACAAACAAAATCTGCGAAAATGTATCGAAATGGCGGATATTTGTATAGAAAATAATGGGGATATCACACAACTTTATGAGAAAATCAACAAGTTCCCTATTTCACAAATGTAGCAACCTCTTTACTCAAAACCCTCGCTTTTGCTTTCCCAACGACGGTAGCCAACTCCTCTTCCGTCACTTTTTTGATTTGTGCGAAAGAACCGTATTTCTTCAATAGCGTCTCGATGGTTTTCTCTCCAATGCCGGGGATGGCGTTCATTTCGCTGACGAAAGCGTGTTTGCTGCGACGGTTGCGGTGGTGGGTGATGCCGAAACGGTGGGCTTCGTTGCGCAGTTGCTGGATGATTTTCAGCGTTTGCGAGGTCTTGTCAATATACAACGGGAGCGAATCGCCCGGAAAATATATCTCCTCCAACCGTTTGGCGATGCTGATGATGGTGATTTTCCCTTTTAAGTCCAACTTTTCGAGGCTGTTGAGGGCGGAACTCAACTGTCCTTTTCCGCCGTCAACGACGATGAGTTGCGGGAGTTCCTGTTTCTCGTCCAAGAGGCGGTGGTAACGGCGGTAGATCACCTCTTCCATCGAGGCAAAGTCGTTGGGACCTTCGACGGTTTTGATGTTGAAATGGCGGTACTCTTTCTTCGACGGTTTGCCGTTGCGAAAGACGACCATGGAGGCGACCGGATAGGCGCCCTGTATGTTGGAGTTGTCGAAACATTCGATATATGCCGGCGGGACGGTCATGCGCAAGTCGGTCTGCATGGTGCTCATGAGGCGGGTGGTGTGCAGTTCGGGGTCGGTGATTTTCTGTAGTTTTTCCTGTCCTATCCGGTGCAGACGGACGTTGCGGTCGGAGAGTTCCAGCAGTTTGCGCTTGTCGCCGCGTTGCGGAACGGTGTAGGAGACGCCATCCAATTCGGCGTCGGGAAGAAAGGGGACGATGATTTCGTGAGCCGTACTCTGCTGCTGCTGACGCAACTCTACGATGGCTAAACTCAACAACTCTTCGGGCGTCTCGTCCAACCGTTTTTTCAACGCCAGCATCCTCGATTTGACGATAGCACCGTTGACGATTCCAATAAAGTTGACGAAAGCGTCCGTCGGGGAGGCGCTGATGGAAAAAACATCCAAGTCGGTAATGTCGGGACTGACTACCACACTTTTGCTTTGATATTGCAGCAACCGGTCGTACTTCTGTTTCACGACTTGCGCCTTTTCAAAATCCAACGTTTCGGCATGTTGCAGCATCTCGTCGCGAAGTGACTTCAATACCGTTTTGATGTTCCCTTTGATGATTTCGCGGATGTTGCGAATCATCGCCATGTAGTCATCCAGCGATTGTTTTCCTTCGCAGGGGGCGGCGCAGTTTCCGATGTGGTATTCGAGACATACGTTATATTTTCCGGCGTTGATTTTTTCCGGACTCAGCGGCAAGCGGCAGGAACGCAACGGATAGATATTGCGAATTAATTCGAGAATGACGTTGACATTGCGTAGCGACGGATACGGTCCGAAATATTCCGAACCGTTGCGAACAATATTGCGGGTCGGGAAAATACGTTGAAACGGCTCATTATCAATGCAAATCCATGGATAGGTCTTGTCGTCTTTGAGCATGATGTTGTAACGCGGCTTGTACTGTTTTATCAGCACATTTTCGAGGAACAGGGCATCGCTTTCGGTGGCGACGGAGATGGTTTTGATGTCGGCTATCTTGCTGACTAACAGCGCGGTCTTGGCGCTGACGTGCTGCCGGACAAAGTACGACGACACCCGTTTCTTGAGATTTCGCGCCTTGCCGATGTAGATGATTTCGCCGTTTTTGTTGAAATACTGATAGACGCCCGGCTTTTCGGGAAGGGTACGGATGAGGGAGGTTAGTTCCGGTTGAACGTTATTCATCTTGGTTATTTAACGCTGACCAAGTGTTAGGACCGCATATACCGTCCACTGTTAAACCGTTTTGCTGTTGATAATCTTTTAAGGCTGTTTCGGTAGCGGGTCCAAAATCTCCGTCAATGGTTAAGTTATATCCAAAATCGTTTAGTTTACTTTGCATGGTTTTAACCGCGTCTCCTTTATCGCCTCTTTTTAACAGCGGATAATTCGGAACTGTTACATAACCCATTGCTTTTGCCACATCCGCGCGGAACGTATCCATGCTTTTATTGTGTTTCGGAAACCAGTGCATGACGTCGGTGTGATTGCTGGCGATATTCAGACTTTTTCCTTCACTATGACAAATAACAGCGGGATATTCCGGTTTGATGTTATATTGTTCGCAAAGCATGGTAGTGAGTTCAACCGCTTCCTGATACACTGCATCGAAATACGTTTTATCGGTTAAGTTGTCTTCACAAATTTCAAAACCTATGTATCCGTTATTTGCCGAGCCTCCCGCATGCCATCCGGGCATATCCCATGGCAATGTTTGATAGGTGGCAATATCGCCATTTGCCAATTTACCGATAAAGGCATGTACGCATTTTTTCATATTATCCGGCTGGGGCTGGTTCCAATGATTATTATTCGGGTTATGTCCGAGAAGCCCGTCATCGGGATTGACATACCTTTTCAAATTAGGATTGCTCGCACCGGTAGAATGTACCATAATACCGACAAGCGTCATCGTTGTTCCTTCTTTGTAACACTCATTTTGTGTTAAAAATAATTTTTGTAAATTCATATCCTTACTATTTTAATAAAAGTCAGATGCAAAAGTACATTGAAAGTCATCAACAAAAACGGATTGTAAGCATCACGCCATCTCTCCGCTCACGATGATCTCCGCATTCAGCAGTTTTGATATCGGGCAGTTTTTCCCTGCTTCCCGGATGACTTCCTGAAATTTCTCGTCCGTCATGTTCGGGACGATTCCGGTTACGTGCAGGGTTGAGGCGATAACGGCGCCATTTTCAAACTTTACGGAACAGTTGGTATTCAACGAGTCGGGGACAAAGCCTGCCGCTCCGATTTCAAAAGCCAACTTCATGGTGAAACAGCCGGCATGCGCCGCTGCAACTAATTCTTCAGGGGTGGTGCCAACGCCGCCTTCAAAACGCGATTTGAACGTGTAGGGCGTTTCTTGTAACGCATTGCTGCGTGTGGACAGATGTCCTGTTCCTTCTTTGCCGGAGCCTTTCCATACGGCTACCGCTTGTGGTTTTATATTCATTATCAATAAGTTTTTAAGATTTGTTTACTATTTTTATGTAACGTTTCCAAACACAATTACAAAAAGAGGGCGCCGCTTGTCGCACCCTCTTTTCGTTTCGCAAAAAAGGGAAAAATTATTTTTTCGCTTCTTCTACCGATACTTTGCGGAATTCTTTCATTAACTTACTCAATTCCAACGCGGCTTTTCTGGCACGGGTGCCGGCAGCCTTATTTCCTTTTTCTGCTTGTGCGGCGGCTTCCTTTACGAAAACATCTATCTCCGCTTGAATTTTGTTTACTAACTCTTTCATGTCTATTGATTTTTATAAGTTTGGGCAAAGATAGATATTTTTTACATAATCATATCATTTGAACAAATTTTTTTTCATTTTTTTTTCATTTTCCCGTTTTTTTTCAATTTTAAAACAACATCTATTTGACTATCAATGATTTATTTTTCATCTAAAAACATGGCTAAATGCAAAAAACTTGAGGTTGTTTACTTCTTTTATACGTTTCCAACGCTCTATCGGCTATAAAAATGCAGCCAATGAGGAGCAAAGGAGCGACAATTACGGGCGAAAATGTGATTTGTCGCGGGGCAAAATGCAAAGAAGAGAGGTAATCGGACGCCAAAATGTAGTAATGCCCCAACTGTTTCAAAAGCACGGAAAGCGAAAAGTCGGCATGGTAAAACAACAAAAAACAAGCCGCAAAACCAATGCTTATCATGCTGATAAACAACGGTTTCTGATAAAAATAAACCTTGTTTGCCACCTCAATACTTTGGACTTGCCTCATCACTTTTTCCGTAAAATGGCGCGGAGGCTGCTCCAACGGTAACTGCTTTAACATCTCTTCTAATGGATCTCGTTGATAATCTTTGTAATACGTGCTCATATCTCTCTATTTTTAATGAATAACACCTTTTTTACTTACTATTTCGTTCGACAATTTTTGCCGGATTCTAAACAATTTCACCTTCACATTGCTCGACGACAACTTTGTGATTTCGCTGATTTGCTCGATGCTCATCTGTTGCGTGTAGTACATATTAATAAGGAGCAACTCTTCCTGTTTCAAACCGTCTAACGCACGCGACAGGGCGAGACGTCGTTGGTTGTCATCGCTTTCATCGGCAAAAATCGTCATTTCGTCGTGTTCGTCAGCCATTTTAAACTCCACCTCCGACAGGGGCGTATAGTCGGGACGCGATTTCCGGACATGACTGATCGCCATGTTGTAAGCGATGCTGTAAAGCCACGTCGAAAATTTGGAACTCCCCTTGAACGTATGTAATGCCTGATACATCTTTAAAAAAACATCTTGTGCCACTTCTTCTGCGTCTTCCCGCTGCCCCGTAATGCGCAGGGTGATGGTAAACACCATCGCCTTATGCCGGTCAACCAAGCAAGAGAAAGCTCTGCCGTCTCCACTCAACACACGTTGAATATAAACTTCGTCGGAGATATATTCCATCATAAACAGTCTCTTTTCTTGCCGTCTTTTTGTTTTAGACGGCATGTCAAATAAACGGTTACAAAGGTAGTTAAAAAAGTGTAACCAAATAAAATATGGTGCGTCTTATCAAAAAATAAAATTTATGGAAGCTGTACTTATAGTTGGTATTATTTTTGCGTTTGTCGTTATTGTAATATGGTTGGATACCAGAAAACGAGAGCGCATGTTGTTATTACAGCAGGGGAAAGATCCTAATCTTGCTGATTCAAAAAATAAAACGTTGTCCTCAACCAATTACATGAAATGGGGAATTATCATCCTTGGCGTTGGGTTGGGCATGTTAGCCGGCACCATCATCGGACAGTTGCTGCCCGGCAGATATAACGGCGTGTATATCGCCTGTCTGATGATTTTCAGTGGGTTAAGCGTCATCGTGAGTTTTTTGGTTACCCGCCATGTGGCTCCTGCTGATAAACCGGCGGAGGGGAATGGTGAGTAGGGAGATTTGAGATTGTGAAATTTGAGATTTGAGACTTTTAGACACAAGACTTTCTCTGTGTAACTCTGTTCTCTTCCCCTTTCGGGGGGAACCAAAGGGGTCTGCGCCTCTGTGCTGAGTTTTTTTTTCAACACAGTTCAGACAAAAATCCGTATCTTTGCACAATTTTTAAAATATTAATGCAATGAAGAAATATTTAATGCTTTTAGCCTTATCAGGATTGATTATGAGCGGATGTAATGAGAAAAAATGGGTATATCCCGAAACAAAACAACAGGATGTGATAGACGTCTATTTCGGACAGTCGGTTGCCGACCCGTATCGCTGGTTGGAAGACGACAACGCCGCCGACGTCAAAGAATGGGTGGACGCCCAAAACGCCGTTACCAACAAATATTTGGAGGCGATACCGTTTCGCGCGGCTTTGAACAAGCACCTAACCGAGATGTGGGACTTCCCGAAGTTCGGAACGCCGAGCCGTAAGGGCGACCGTTACTTTTTTATGAAAAACGACGGTCTGCAAAATCAATATGTGTTATATACGCAGATTGGATTGGATGGCGAGCCGGAGGTGCTGTTAGACCCTAACACGCTTTCGGAAGACGGCACGGTAGCGCTGGCAGGCACGGCGCTCTCCAACGACGGGAAATACTTGGCTTACCAAATCGCCAGAGCCGGCTCGGACTGGAACGAAATTTTTGTGATGGACGTCGCCACCAAAGAGCAACTGCCGGATCACATCGAATGGGTGAAGTTTTCGGGCGTTTCGTGGCTGGGCGAAGGATTTTTCTACAGCGCCTACGACAAACCGCAAGCCGGCACGGCGCTCTCAGGGAAAAACCAGTTCCACAAAGTCTATTTCCATAAACTCGAAACGGCGCAAACCGACGACGTCTTAGTGTATGAAGACAAAACACAGCCCAACTGGAACTTCGGGATGGGCGTTTCCGAAGACGAAACCTATCAGTTTCTGTCGGTCTCGGAAAGCACTTCCGGCAATAAACTCTACGTGAAAGAAGCCAACAATCCGAAAGCGTCCTTTGTCCCCATCTCTGAAAATTTCGATAGCGACTTTAGCGTGATTGATGTGGTTGACGGGAAAATTTTGATGATGACCAACTATCAAGCGCCGAAATACCGTCTGTTGAGCATTGACCCCAAACAGCCATCCGAAACAAATTGGATGGAAGTGATTTCCGAAACGGAATTTGTGTTAGAGGGCGTTACTCTTATCGGCGGGAAGATCGTGGCGACTTATCTGCGCGATGCGCACAGCGTGGCTTCGGTGTTCAATGCCGACGGGACGCTGTTACACGAAGTTGAGTTCCCGACCGTAGGCACGGTAGGCGGTTTTTCGGGACGAAACGACAGCCCCGAAGCGTTTTACGCTTTCTCGTCCTACACCTATCCGACGACCATCTTTAAATATAATGTAGAGACCAACGTCTCGGAACTCTATCGCAAACTCGACTTCAGTTTCGACCCCGAAAACTATACCACCGAACAGATTTTCTTTGCCGGCAAGGACGGCACGCAAGTTCCCATGTTCATCACTTATAAAAAAGGAATGCAACTCAATGGTAAAAATCCGCTGTTGCTGTACGGTTACGGTGGTTTTAACATCCCTTTGACGCCGGGATTCAGCGTTACCAATATTCCGTTTATTGACAATGGCGGTATCTATGTCGTTGTCAACCTGCGCGGCGGTGGCGAGTACGGCAAAGAGTGGCACGAAGCCGGCACCAAGATGAAAAAACAAAATGTGTTCGACGACTTCATCGCGGCGGCGGAGTGGCTTATCGCAAATAAATATACCAATTCCGATAAGTTGGCAATCATGGGCGGGTCGAACGGCGGATTGTTGGTTGGCGCCTGCATGACGCAACGTCCCGAACTCTTTAAAGTTGCCATTCCGCAAGTCGGCGTGTTGGACATGTTGCGCTATCAGAATTTCACCATCGGACGCGCCTGGGCGGTGGACTACGGCACCAGCGAGGATTCGCAGGAAATGTTTGAGTACCTGTTGGGCTATTCGCCTTTGCATAACGTGAAAGCGGGCATTGCCTATCCTGCGACTTTGGTAACGACAGCCGACCACGACGACCGCGTCGTCCCCGCACACTCGTTCAAATTTATTTCCGAGTTGCAGGCAAAAGACGCCGGAAAAAATCCCGTCTTAGTCCGCATCGAGTCGAACGCAGGACACGGCGCCGGCAAACCGACCGCCAAACTCATCGAAGAGGTAACCGACCGCTGGGCGTTCATTATGTATAATTTGGGAATGAAATTTGAGAAGTGATATTCTATCCGATGTTGTATTTCAATTCCATCACCCGTTCGTACCATTGTTTTCCGAACCTCCTTACAAGCGGTTGTTTCAGAAACTCAAAAACGGACATTTTTAACTCTTTTCCCTTTTTTCGGGCATGGTAGCAGACGTCCCATTTGTGGTATCTCAGTTCGACAAATCCGTTATCTTTTGATACTAAGCGGATTGGGTAGAGATAGCAGGAGATGGGTTTGTTAAAATTGTCGTCGTCGGAGAGACCTTTCAACGTGCCTGTTTCGTAGGCTTTTTCGATGGCGCACCGGGCGGTTCCGTCTTCCATACACACGAAAGCGCACTCTCCCTCATCTATTAACGGAGTGGCGAAACAGCCTTCTATGTCGAAGTCGAAGACGCCGTTTTTTTCGACAACGACTTTGCCTTTGGACGTCATGTAGGGTTTGACGGCGTCAATCAGGTCTTCCAGCACGGCTATTTCAGTTTCGTTGAGGGGCGCTCCGGCGTCGCCTTCGATGCAGCAGGCGCCTTTGCAGAGCGTCAAGTTGCAACAAAACGTCTCTTCAAAAAGATTATCGGGAATAATAACGTTGTCAAAGATGAGCATGTGGTGGGCGTTGAAGAAAGTGGTTTTTAGTTTAAGACCATGATTTTGGTGATGGTGGTTTCGATGCCGTCTTCGTCGGTGATGAAAACGACGTAAACGCCTGTTTTAACACGTTTTCCGTTGAAGTCTTTGGCATACCAGATGGCTTGTCCGCCTTTTGCCTGCGTTGCATAGACGAGGTTTCCTGCCACGTCGGTGATTTTTATGTCAGCCATATCAACCACGCCGCTAATGGCGATAGGTCCTTGATAGTCAGGTTTTACCGGATTTGGGAAGGCGTAAACGTCGCCGTTGGTCGAAGTTCCTTTTGTGGCTTCGTCGCGATAGGAGACGATGCCATGTTCGGTTGCCATGAACACCTCGCCGTTGTCGGTGATGCAGGCGTTCAGCATGTTATCCGAAAAAATCGGACTTTTTTCGCCGGTGGACAACTTATCCGCGGTAAAGTGAAATATCTCTTCCATTCCGTCTGCTGAGATCTTGTAAACGCCTTGTTTGTCCGAAAAACACCATTTTTCGTTGGATCCGTTTACTATAATTTGTGTAATTCTTTCATTATTAAGTAGATAGTCTACAAAACCTCCGAGTGTCAGTTTCGGGCGGTCAATGTTGAGGGGATAGAAATTTCCGTTGTTTGACTCCAAAATGTTATAGAGGTTGCGAATAATGAAAATGCCGGCATCGGTGCCAACCCACATATTTCCGTTTTTATCTTCCGCGATGGAGCGCGGACGTGCGTCCAAGCCTTCTACCGGACCGATTAGACGAACCTTGCCGCCGTTTTTTTCGTTATATACGATCAAAAGTCGTTGTCTGTCAACCAGCCATTTGTTGTCGTAACTATCAATCACCAAGTTATAAACTTCTCGGTTGGTGCAATTGTTGCCGAGGTAGTGTGACTCCCAAGTTCCTGATTTATCGAGAGTTAAGAGCAAATTTCTCGCATTGGAGTTGGCGACCCACATCAATCCTTTGCTGTCGAAAGCGATTCCTGCAACAAATTCGCCTTGTCCGGGTGCTTCAAAACGTTTTTGCAAAGGGCTGTTGGTCGAGTTATATACCTTGGTAACCACGCCGTTAGTCATCTCTGCCATTCCGGTTCCCCATGTTCCGATATAAAGCAGGTCTTTATTTTGCGGATGGACGGTGATGTTTGCAACGTCTTTAATGTTGTCCGGAAGATTTTTATTTGTGTGATTGAACGATGTCCATGAATAGCCGTCGAAACAATATAAACCATTATCCTCTTTCCATGTCCACGACGCCGGTGCCATATATTCGTCATGTCCTCCCGATGCTACCCAAACTTTGGTTCCGTCGGTTGTCATGTTGAAAGAGCGGTAGGAATAGGGTCCGTTGGGCTGTATGGATTCTCCGGCAATGGTTTCCATGTCGTTAATAAAAAGTAATCCCAAGCCGTAGTCTGCCACAAAATATTGATTGTTACCGGCATAAAACGCCTGCATCGGATGGACTCTATGAATGGTGTCGCCAACATGTACATCTCGGATAATTTTGGACGATTGGTAGGATTCGGGATAAACATACACGGTTAGCTGGGCAGATATCAGCAATTGGTCGTTTGAGATGGAAATGTCCGGTTTATACGGCGAGGCGACCGCATAGACATAGCCTCTCAGCAAGGCATAATCATTTTTCAAAGGCGTCTGTGTATAGACATTAAATGTTTCTTCAAAGTAATAGACCAATTTTCCTTTCCAATAGTTAATGGCTACACATCTTCCGTATTCGGGTGTTTCCATTTGAGTCCATGCGTTATAATGGCTAATCAGCGGTTCGTTTTGCGCAGCGTAAAAGATTCCCTGGTTGGTAGCGGCGTAAAAGTTTTTATCGTCGGCGGTGAAATCCCACACAGCGACTTCTGTTCCATCCATCCGCATGCGGTAAGTGTCTTTTACTCCTTCGTTTTCAAGGTCATACACCACAACGCCAAACTCGCCGCACAGGTAAGCATATTTGCCGTAACAGACAATCCGGTTGATTTTTTTGACGCTGACATCGGAGTTTTTAATATCGGCTACATTGACGATTTCATTGTTTTTAATCAAATCAATACTCCCGTCTTCGTGTCCGATGATGATACATTTTTGCGATTCGTTGTAACCCAATGCGCTGAAAACGTTGCCCGACAATCCGTCTAACTTGGAAATGGTCTCAACATATCCGCTTTTGCGGTCATAGACGAAAAGTCCTCTTGTGGTCAAACAATAGACGTCATCGCCCACGACTTTGACGCCAATCGCTCTGTTATACGGGACGTGAACCCGCCATTGTCCGATGGGGATGTCTTGTGTTTTTGCTGTCAAAAAACTGAAAATCAGCGTGATAAAAAGTATTCGTGTTTTCATTTATATATAATATTTTATTTATAATTTTCATCTTTCACTCGTGTAACGTAAATTTTATGGGCATGTTATATGACACGCGCACCTCTTTTCCTCTTTGTTTGCCGGGTTTCCATTTGGGCATCAGTTTGGTAACACGGATGGCTTCTTCGTCGCAGCCGCCGCCGATGCCTCTTAAAATCGTTACCTGTGTGATGCTTCCGTCTTTTTCCACAACAAAACTTACGTAAACCGTCCCCTGTATCCCGATTTCTCGCGCCACTTGCGGGTATTTGATGTTGTTGCGCAAGAAATTCAATCGTGCTGCATCGCCGCCGGTGTATTCGGGGTTTTGCTCAACAATAAGAAAGGGTTCGTCTTCCGGCGGTACTTCCGGCGGGAGGACTAATGGTGGCAAGTCCGGTATCGGGGTGTCGGAGGTGATGCCGACGTCTATTTCGGGATCTTTTTCGACATTTTTATCATTGTCAATCGGTTTAAGCAGAACGGTTTGTGGTGGTGGCGGCGGCAATTCTATTTTATCAGGCGGGACAAGGAGAATCCAATCAGGGTCTATTATTCCGTCGGGGCGCACAGTCCGGGTTGCTGTTCCGGTTTTATATGATTTTCCTTCAAACACCATATACACCAGCGCTAATACGATGATCAGTCCGATTTCGATGAAAAGTCCTCTTTTGGAACGGAGGTCGGCTTTTGCTGTTTTTTTCTCTTTCATGATTTATATCTTTTCTTTTATAACTGCTATTGGGCTTTTTTATTGTTTTCGACAGCGTTCCGCTCCACACCAAACGGCACTCACAAACCTACACTTAAACATAATTGGTAATAAATTTTGTCGCACCGCACCAAACGCTGCAAACAAAAGCCTCTAAAAGAACTGAGGGCGTGTAGCCTTTGTTCGAGCCAGACTGGGGCAGAAAATCACACGCAGAAACTTGCGCCGAAAAGGACATCTTATCCAAAAATAAGTTTTAGCCCTCTTTGGGGACATTACGGCTATAAATTTTTTTTTTTGCCCATATTAAAAAACTTCGTATCTTTGCACCGTCATTTTTGTGGCACAGTTTTTGACTTATTGAATATTATTTTTTTAAATTATTAATAACTTTAAATTATTTTTTATTATGGTAAAATTTATTACAAAATCAGTTTGCATGGCGTTGATAGCAATGCTGTGCGTTGGAAGTCTAAATGCGCAAATGGCAAGAACAAAGGCGACGGGTACCCAAATCCAAAGTTCCAGTCAATTTGCAAGTATGAATGCCTTTAAAAAAGGTATTTCTTCACCCACACCTCGCGGATTGGTCAAAGTTACACTGGAATCTAATGATCCATGGACTGATGGCAGCGGTTATCAATTATTATTAGATGCAACGGCTACACAGTACGATGTAGGGTTTCCCGCTACTGCAAATCCATGGGCATCTTGTCCTGTTCCCTCTACGCTTTACAATTGGGCTACACACAAGATCCCGGAAAATGCCACGGCTGAATGTTCACATGCAACATTTGTACACGGATCTGTTACGGTTTACATTCCTGCCGGCACTTACGATTTTTGCTTTACGAATCTAGAGTTAGGATGGGGCGACGATCGTCTGTGGTTTCCGAGTACTTATGGACCTTTTGATCCACGCCAAGACAATTTTGTTTTTGAAGAAGGGAATGCATACCACTTTTTAGCACATCTAGTAGGAAGTAATGATGGTATCACTCTGACAGTAACACCCGATGTAATTATCGAATGCGACCCCGCAACAAACTTAACCGTTGCTTATACTTCAGACTGCGAAGCAAATTTGACGTGGACTGCTCCGGCTTCAGATCTTACCTACAACATTTACCGCGACAATATTAAGATTACCACTGTAACTACAACATCCTATACCGATGCCGGCTTTAATATAACTGTACCTCATACATGGTCTGTAAAAGTTGTTTGCGATGACTTCGAATCAGAGGCGGTTACTCAATCCTTAAATGCTTGTGATGATAGCGGCGACTGCTCTGCAGCAACTATTACAGCCGTAACCAATTCCGGAACAGATGGATTGAAAGTAGATTGGACCTATCCTACAAAGAGAGACGATGTTATTATTACTCAAGGTGGTGATTTTGGAAATAATGGAGTGGGCGCAGGACAATCCTCTTTCGGAGTTTATCATCGCTTTACTCCAGACGATTTAGCCATTGTTAATGGCGGTGAAATCACACATGTTGCTTTTGCTCCTATGTATGGTTCAACACAAACAGAACCCGGACATACTTATTCCATCAGGATATATAAAGGCGGTACCTGGACCCCAACACGTAACCCCGGTACCCAAATTCATTCTCAAGATATAGACAATGCAAATATTCCTTTTGATGGCAATGAATATACAGTTACTTTAACTACGCCTATTATCATTAACGCATCAGAAGAATTATGGATTGGATACTATTGCACTAATATAACTTCCGTACCGGACGAAAATAAATTTCCTGCAGGTACCGATAATGGTCCACGTAATGAAGGGCTGGGTAATGTTATGTTCTTCAATAATGCATGGAGTACGCTTTATGAATTGGCGCCTACATTAAATTACAATTGGTGTATAAAAGGCTTTGTTCAAGTAGAGATGCCAACAGTAGATATTTATCGTAATACAGTGGTAATAGAGTCTGGTTTCAAAGGGAACACCTATACCGACAAACCTCTTGAAGACGGTGAATATTGTTATCAATTGATGGTGAATTGTGTAGGAGGCGGAAATTCCGCTATGTCAAACGAAATGTGTGGCGAGATAGACGTCCCGTGTCCTAATGTAACAGGCACAAAGGCGGTCATCGAAGAGTGCAAAACAGCCACCATCACATGGACAGCCGCCGCCGGCGCCAAAGAATACAAAATTGAAAGAGAAGGCGTTGCACCGGTTACAGTTGAAACCTCCCCATACGTCGAAGAAGCTGAGTTCGAACACGACGTTACTTACACCTGGACGATTACGACCATTTGCCTCAGCGGTAAAGAAGCAGACGGCGTAATAGCAGAAACCAAAGGAAACTGTCCCGGCGACGGCATCGCCGAACTCGCCAACAGCGTAGCCATCTACCCGAACCCGACCACCGGCATGATCACCATCACCGCCGACAACTTCACTTTCGCCAAAGTAGAAATCTATAACACCGTCGGACAATTAGTAGATACCAAAACCGTCAACAAATTTGACATCTCGTCCTACAGTACCGGCGTTTACCTCTTCAAAGTTTATGACGAATACAATAACAGCGTTACCAAACGCGTTATGGTTACGAAATAAAATTTTTCATGAATCATTGTTTTAAATTGGAAAAGCCGCTCGCAAGGGCGGCTTTTTTAATAATTGAATAATTGAATAACTGAATTTTAACCACAAAGGTTCACAAACCCCCTTTGGTTCCCAGCCCCTTTTGCCTCCGGCATTTTCCCCAAAAGGAAAAGAAAAGGAAAATGTTTTGTTGGGGAAAAATCACAAAGAACACAAAACACTCATGACGTCATTGCGGGCAACGACCCGCAATCTCCTGTTCGATGTTTTACCTTTGGGGATTCCTGCTTTCGCAGGAACCGACGCCAAGTCGAGCGCAATCGAGCTTGCTCGAATTGCCGAGACGCGAAGGAGGAAGACAAAGTCAATGACGACATTGCTCTTTCCCTTTGTGTGTACTTCGTGTTCTTTTATATAACAAATTCCTATTTGTTTGAGAATAAGGGAATAAGGGATGCTTGCGGGGGACTTCTTTTCTACTAAGGGAACTATTGTAAAATAAGGTTTTAAAATCATGAAATATAATGTCAACTTGTATCTCTTTTGCAACATGAAAACCCTTATTCCTGACTTCGACACTTTTATTCCTATGTTTTTGAAACTCTGTATATCAATATAATACGATATTCGGAACGCCGATTTGAGTGTCTCGTCATTGAAATCGGAACAAACCTCATTTTTACCTCATTCAAACAAGAAAACAACCTCAGTAGCTGATAATGAGCCAATTAACCATAAACCTCATTACCTCATTCTTTGCGTTTGAAATGAGGTAATGAGGTTGGTGTTTGTTTGTAATTTATTGCTACTGAGGTTGTTTCGTTATAAAAATTAGGTGGGAATGAGGTTATTGCAATAACGATGTAGTGTTTTACTATTCCGTATGAAAAAGATTAGGTGTCGTATTGTCGAAGTCAAGACACGAAAACCCTTATTTTCTACAGCGCCCTTAGTAGCCAAATATGAAACCCTATATCCCTTATTCCCTTATTTTTTTCTATCTCAATCATCTTGTTATTCAATCTTTTCATTTTACAACGGAAAATACCTACTTTGTGGTTAAAAAGTCTTACGGTCTTGTATCTCATTCTTGCGCGTCGTCTTCCTCTTTCATCCCGTCCTTAAAACTTTTCACGCCTTTTCCCAAACCTTTCATCAGTTCGGGGATTTTCCTGCCTCCGAAGAAGAGCAACGCGATAAGTCCGATGAGGATCAGTTCCTGCATTCCGACTATGCCAGTAATATTGATGCTACCATAATGATATTTTTTTGTGATACATTGAGTTTATCAAAATGCAAAGGTACGATTTTAATTGAGAGTTGAAAATCGAAAGTTGAAACCATATTACCTTATTAAAATCCCATACGAGTGAAACAGAAAAAAACATGATGATTCTTTTACAAACAACGAGATGCGAAAATCTTGTTCGAAATGAATCTCCCTAACCGAGATATTTGCTATTGGGGCTTATTTCCAGATAAATGCAATGTGCGATATGAGACTGTGCAATATGAGACACTGTCTTTGTCCCACATCTCACGTCTCACAATCTCACATCTATTTTTTCACAACTTTTCTCGTTACCGTTCCGTTTCCCGTCGTTATCCTTAGGAAATAGATGCCGGAGGGCAGGCGGGAGAGGTCGAGGGCGGTTTCGGGGGACGAGGGGGACACGGGAGATGAAAGGGCACGTTTACCCATGACGTCGAAGATTTCCACACCGTGAATGTCATTGTGGGCTTGACCCGCAATCTCATTGTTTTCGGGAGATTGCGGGAGATCCTGAAACAAGTTCAGGACGCAATGACGGTAATACGTGATCGTTAATAACCCGCTCGTCGGATTGGGATATATCCGCACATCCCTCTCTTCGGGGGGGCTTGGGAGGGCTATCCCCACATTTTCCTCGAAATTAGCCACCAACTCCACATCTTCGGTAACGGTGAAGGAGAAGGCTGTTGTGGTGGAGACGATGGCGTTGTCGTTTGTCCAGTTGATAAATTCGTGGTTGGTGTTGGGAGTTGCTGTAACGGTTACGGGTGTTCCGGCTAAATAGTTGCCGGCGCCGGTGAGCGTACCGCCGGTTGCGGGGTTGGCGAGCAGGGTTACGGTGTATTGTTCTGGGAGTTCTCCGATGATGGAATAGAGTCCGATGACGCCGGCATTTCCGGCGATGGCGCCTCTGTCGAAGATAAAGCCTGTGGTGAGGTCAATTTCCATCAGATGTCCTTCGTCCTTTTTGTCGCGAGATGCCCAGAAAAGTCGTCCGGTGTTTTGGTCGAATGCCATGGATTGGATGTACCACGGCGTTACGCCGGTAGAACCGATGAGGGTACCTGCGCCGGTGGTTTTGTTTATCGAATAGAAACTGCCGAACTGGTCAACGGCAAACAGTTTCCCTTCGGGGTTGCACGCCAGCGAGATGGCGAGGACGCCGACGCCGCCTACCGGCGTCATGGCGCCGGTGGTCAGGTTGACGGTAACTAAGTTCGCGTGATAGTTGTCTGTGGGGTAAAGTCCGTACATGGTGTTGGTGGTATAGTCGTAAGCCATGTCGATGGGAGATGCGGAGATGGATGTGATGGCGACTTCCGTCCATGTGTCGGTGGCGATTTTGATGAAATTGACGGGGAAATAGGTATAGGGCGTTACCTCTACCGTGCAGGCGTAGAAGTAGCCGTCCACGTGTTCGCCGGCGTAGATGTGGGTGGCGGGTGCGGGCGGCAGGTAGTCGTCTAAGATGGTTACGTTGGCGGGATTGTGGGAATAAAACGAGATGAAGCCTTCCGGCGGAGATGCCACGTCGTCGTAGGTTCGGTAGCCGTAGAGTTTCACGATTTCGGGCGGGAAACTGCCGATCTTTTTGGTTTTCGAGTTGTTGCCGGGGACGACGTCGCCGGTAATGTCGAGCGTAACGGTGATTTCATACGTGCCATACGTTGAAAGGTCTAACGTGGTGTTGAAGGTGTATTCCGCCTCGCCGAAGTTGGGTACCGAGTTGGTGAATGTTTCGGTAGCCTTTACGACGCCGTCAAGTTTAAGTGTCAATGTAAATCCTGTTAGCGGGTCGCCGCCGTTGTTTTTGATTAAAACCTTAACGGGTTCGTTGGCAGTCAGGTTGTCGCCGGTGTTGGGAGTGATTATCGCTGCTAATTCTCCGTCAATAAAGTCGGCGTAGTTCACGACTCTGACGTCGTCAATAAACCATTCGTCGCCGTCGGCGCCGGCGTATCTGAATCCGATGTAGATATTTTTTCCCGCATAAGCGCCTAATGGGACGGTGATTTGTTTCCAATCTTTTGAAATTTCATTGCCCGACAGTTGTTTTATCTCGGTAAAGGCTTCGGGTTCGTTGGTTGTGGTTGAGATCCATACGCCGCCATATACGTGAAAATCCACCCACGTGTTGGCAGACCAAAACTCAAGCGCATAACTGTCGGAAGTGATTTGCAACTGCGGCGTTACCAACAATCCTTCCTGATAATAAACCGTACTGCAAATATGCCATGCGGAAAATGGCTCGCTGTGCGCGAGTTCAGCGCTTTTGTCCCAACTTCTTTCGCCGCCTTCGATGTTATGTACCGTCCAGCAGGGCGGCGGGAACGACGGAATGGTAGGACGGTCGAAGTTCTCTTCAAACGGGAACGACGTTACCATCTCGCAAGAGAGCGTTACGAATGGCATCCCGACGGCGGTGGCGTTGTGGTTGGCGTCGCATATTGAGGTAACGCTCCAGTTGAACGTTGTCGCTCCGCCCTCCTCCATGCCACTGATGGTGATGGTGTTGTCCTGTGTATAAAAATAATAATCGGCGTTTCCGTCGTTGAGGGTTAACTTATACATGGGCGCATTGCCGTCCCACGAAAAAACAGCAGAGTAGTAGTCGGGAATGACCGCCAGATTCGACGGAGCAGCACATTCGCTCACTTCCAAGACCATCCGGATAGCGGCGCCGCCATACTCCCATATCCGTGTCAGGTTGCCGGCATTGTCTTTTCCGTAGGTTATCTTATTCGGATTTCCATCGAACACCACGCCCATCTGCACATCCATATAAGGCTGGTTGATACACAGGTAATAGTTTCCGGGCGTGAGCAACGTCGCAGGAAGGTCAAGACAGGCAAAGCCGTAAACAGGGTCTTTCATCGCCGATTGGGTGAATATGGGTGTGGTGGCAGTTGTGAAATCGCCCGTCATGGCATAGAGCGAGACGGAGTAATCCATGCCCACCGGATGTCCGAATCCGATATGCGCCTGCGAGATGGTAACGGGCTGACTGATGGTAAAAATGTTGCCGTAAGCAATCCACGTAGTGCTGATTACCGGTGAAAAGTCGTACAGATAGGTTACTTCGTCCACAGCGTATAAGTTTTTTGTTCCTTTATAATAAAAGGTAGCGTCGTTGTTTTCGGGGTTGGAGTCCGGTTGGTCTTGGGTAAAGGTGTAGGTCATGGCATTGTCTCCTTCGGGAACGTTGACGGAGGACGACAGTGTCAGTTCAGCGGTTGCTCCGGGCGCCAGCGAAGGCAACGGGGCTGATGTTCCGAGCGTCGCTCCGTTGATTTTGGCGGTCAGGACGATGTTGGTTTGCGTTGACGCGCCGATGTTTTCCACTTTTCCCGAAGGTAGCAGTTGCGTTTTAGGGACTTGCGAATAGTTATAGTCTGTAATATTTTCCAAATCGTCGCCCATCACCTCAACAACCAAAACGTCGTCAATGTAAATCAAATGCCCATCCGCAGCCGAGATGGCGTGCCAGCCGATGTAATAGTCATCGCTGTCGGTGGGGGTGAAATTGACGGTTATCGTTGTCCGGTAGTAATTCACCGCATCGTCCGAGACAAAAAGTTGTTGGGTCATGCCTGCTGCTGTCGGTGATTTTCCGGTTTTCAGTTCTAACTTTTCAATCACATTTCCCGATCCCATCGTCGTCAATATAAAACTGATTTGGTACATCTTCCCCTGCGTGAGCGGAATGCCCGGCGTGATGAGCCACGCATCGTGCGCCACGTTGTTATGGGCAAGAATCCGGGCGTATCTCCCCGTAACGCCTGCCAGGTCTTGTATCATCTCAATGATCCAGTACTCTTCCCTGCTCCAGGCGTTTCCACCCGACGTCGGGAGATTGGTCCAGCCGACTTCAAAGTCGTTCCCTGCGGGAGTCTCAAACGCATGTTCGAAAACCACCACCGGCTCCGACCTCTGACGTTTTGTTGAAGTTAAATTTTCCTTAGCGGGAAGTTGCGTCTGTACGACTTCCAATTGCGCATTCATCGTGTAGACGACGAAAGCAAGAATCAAAAAAGTAAATAATCGTTTAGTTGTCATGTTGATTAAATTTAAGTTTAACAATAATTAGGGTGCAAAGGTAGTGGATTATCGTGATACGTGGTTTATTTTTCACGTCTGATTCTTGAATTAGACGCAAAAATACCCTGTTTTCAAGTCTAAATGTAATTCGAAAATAATTTGTACTTTTGCAGATTATTAAATTTAAAATGGTTATGAAAAAATTACTTATAGTAGCATTTTTGGCAATCAGCGTTTTTGCCGGTTATGGACAAGAAAGCACAGGCTCGCTCACCGGTAGAGTGAAAGACAGAGAAACAGGAGAAACTATTCCTTTTGCCAATGTGGCGATTATGTCCGAAAAAGTACCAGTCTCAGGAGGACAAACCGATTTTGACGGGAAATATACCATCCGGGCTATTCCCGTCGGTACTTATACGGTGCAATGCTCATGTATCGGGTATGTGTCACAACAAGTTACAGGCATTGTAATCGGCGCTGACAAAGTTACTCCGCTAAACTTCACGTTGCAACCTACGACGGAGACATTAGAATCTGTTGAAATAATTGACTATAAGATTCCCATTTTCGAATCCATTGCCTTTAGCGAAGTTGGCGTTGATAAAAAAACAAAGGGGGTATTTTCAAAAGATGGTTCAATATCTTCCGGCAGAAACAACATCAAATCAGGCACGCTTACCTCCGGCGAGGTCAATGATTTTGCCAAATGGCATTTGTGGAACAATGTTTTGAACAGTGATTTTCAACTATATACCGAGTTGTGGGGATTTTTCCCTGTACACCGTTACATCGCACAGTTAACCAACAAACGGGGAATGCCGCTCGCCAATGCGCAGGTAACGCTGCAAAACAGCAACGGCGAGGTTCTCTGGCGTGCCAAAACCGACAACACCGGCAAAGCCGAACTGTGGATTGACTTTTTCAAATCGGAAACCAAAACCGACATGATCAATCTGAAAATTGTGTTTGAATACGAAGGACAAACCGCCGAAATAGCCAATGTAACACCTTTTAAACGGGGAATCAACACAGCGCAAATAGATGTTTCGTGCCATGAACGGAACAAAGTGGACATCTTCTTTATGGTTGACGCAACAGGTTCGATGGGCGACGAAATACGTTATTTGCAGGTGGAGTTGGAGGATATTATCCGAAAAATCCACAAACAGCAATCCGAATTGCAGTTGCGGGTAGGCGCTCTTGTCTATCGCGACCATGGCGACGAATACCTGACGCGCAAATCTTCGCTGAACAGCGACATCAACGAAACGCTCGATTTTCTACGGAAACAATCGGCTAACGGCGGCGGCGATTATCCCGAAGCGGTGGATGTGGCTCTGTACGAGAGTGTTACCGGAGAAGATTGGGACGACGACGCCTTGGCACGCATCCTCTTTATCGTCTTAGACGCCCCTTCGCATACCAATCCCGAAGTGCTTGAGCGACTTGAATCGCAACTGCGTCTGGCAGCAAAAAAAGGCATCCGCATCGTTCCGATTGCGTGTAGCGATATTAAAAAAGATGGCGAATATCTGATGCGCACCTTCGCTCTGGCGACCAACGGCACCTACCTATTTCTGACAGACGACAGCGGCGTGGGAAATGCGCACATCAAACCCTCAACGGATAAATATGACGTCGAGAAGTTGAATGATGCGATGGTGCGGGTTGTCAAGCAATATACTAAAATGCCCGACTGCAACAATCCGAAATGGGCAAAGCAAAATAAAAATGCCGAACCAAGCGATAAGTTCGTCCCCAACCCGTATGACGAAAAAGCAGAAGAAGATAGCGATAAATTGACCGCGTCGGACATCATCAAAGTATATCCCAATCCGTGCCGCGACATCCTGAAAATCGAACTCAAAAAAAGCGAATAACGGGCATAAAACGACTTGCTCACAAAAACCAGTCAACCAACTCCTATAAAACTCACTAACAATCAACAACATACACAAATTTTGTCGAATTTGGTCGAAAAAACGAAATGTCATTTAATTGAATTTGGTTGAATCGCGGTTGAATTTTTGAGGCGGTTTGAGGTGGATTTTAGGGCAAAAGTTTAATTGAGGTAGAAGACACCTTTAATAATTGAACGGACTGCCGTAAATCGCCGATTTCAGAGTGCAAAGATAGCAAAAAAAAACAACACGAAACCGCCCCGCCGGAGCCAAAAGCCGGCGGGCTTTTTCATGCCCGAAAACGGAGAAAAAAACACGCAGGTTGCATAACAGGTTGCAAACAGGTTGCAAAACTTGTATATTTAAACACCTGAGTTTGGGGGCATACGTATAGTTTACAGTTACGAGTTGACCCCTATATTCTAAAAAACGACATCGAGTTTTAGCACTGATAATCAATGACTTAACGTTTTTTACCCGCAAAAATGAGTATAAGGGGTGTGTGCGGGGAAAAATAGCGGGTATAGGGTATATACGATGCGTGCTATTTTGGTTTGATACGTTTACTAAATAACTTATCGTAAAGTTTTTTTAAATTTTTATCGTTCAACTCTTTTAATGATGTGATTGGCTCTTTTAAGTCCAATGCTGTCACGGCAAATTCATATACATCTATACCTAACTGTCTCGCTCTTGTATGAATTGGTTTATAATAATCCTTTTTATATTGTTCATTGTCAATTGCTCTTAACTTTGGTCTATGTATGGCGATTTGTTTGTCAAGCCATTTAATTGCGTCATCATAAAGATCCTTTGGGAGCAATTGATACCTCGTTATATTAAATCTGTTATAAAAGGACACATAAGCAGTTTGATAAGACGGTCTTTGCTTGCTTTCTGCTGCCCTTTCTTGTGCTATTTTTTGCACTCTGTCTTTTATTTCTTTTGCTTGTGCATCTGAAATATGCTCATCCGGATTATAAATTATATCGGTCTTCCGTATAACCTTTTCCGTTTTAATAAAATCCCCGGAAACCTGAATATTGTTGTTCCCTTGAATATTATGATTGCCTTGAATGTTGTTATTACCAATGATTTGTACTTTTTTCATAATTTTTCTGTCAATTTACTAATTAATATACTCTGTTGTTTTATTAAATTATCAATGATATTATCCTTGCTTTCCATCTGTACTTTTAATTCCTTTATTATATTTGTTAAATTTTTATCCTCAATACTTCTATCATTGCTTATTCCAGTACGCTGCTGTCGATTGTTATCGCCAATAATTGAATTATCACCGACAATAGAATTACTTATAGGGTTTTCCTTTTTCAGCATTTTTCCTTTCCCCGCTATCACCCACTCAACATTTATTATTTCAGAAAATCCTGCATTTATGAATCGAAAAAAGAAGTCATAGCTTGGCATAGACTTCCCATTTATAATATCATATACCGTTTGCGAGCGGTCATATCCTAATTTTTTTGCAAAATTATTTGGTTTAATTGCAAGATAATCAATCAATTTTAATAATCGTTCAGAAAAAATTGTATTTTTTTTCATTTTTAAATTTTTTATATCAGAATATTCTGTATCTTTGCAGCCGGATTTAAAATATAAATGAATTAAAAATTTAGAGGTTATGGTAACACAGGAAAAACAGATACATGTTGATGTAAAAATTGAGATCAAGTTATGTCCGGAGGTAGCGACGGCGGATATGGAGAAATTCTGGATAGAAATTCTTCGTAGGGTAATTCATGATTCTGAAAAATTTGTTCAATAATGTCCATCGTGTGCTTCTTATGTAACTCAGGGAGTTGTTTCCGCTGCTCTTCCGTCATCAAAATATCGCGGATGGATTTAGATAGCGCCATCGCTTCGATGGCAGCAATTAACGCTTCTTGTGTAACATCTATGTGCCTCATAAATAATAAAATTTAGTTCGTTAAAAACTTTTGCAAAGGTAATAAAAAAAATGAGACAGGTTAAAAAAGTAAACCCGAAGTATGGAACCGGAGGAGAACTCAAGAGGATGTTTAAAGTTTCCGGTGTTTCGATCAGTAAAGCCTTGAATGGAAAAACTAATAGCGAACTGGCAAAGAAGATACGTCAGGCGGCTATTAATTTTGGCGGTGATCCGATTTATGAACAAGTTTAATTAATTTAATATAAATGTTTTAAAAAATTTAGTTAGTTATGAGAGTAAACATCAATTCAAACAGATTATGGAGTATCACCAGCATAGATGGTGATACTCTGGGGACGCTCATGTTCATGTTGGAACATATCAAGGATCGTGGCTTCAAGGAGTATGATGAGGCGACTGATCAGTATTACTCCGGTGAAGGGATAGCAATAGCACTTAGCCGGAAAGAACTACGGAAGTTTCATGAGTTCGTAGATGGCTTTAACGAGGAACTTGCTAAGGTAGTTAGCGCACTTGAGGCTAAAAGTAAAAGGAGGAAATAACCCAAGTAACGAGTAACGAAAATGGCTAATCCATACGAATATTACAACGGGACGATGGGGATACAGGCGCGGTTTCTTTTTGAGGAGCGTCCGGGTAAGCCGCAGTTTAAAGAAAGCCTTTGTTTGGTGGGATATTTCACCTTTTATAGGATGGTAAGAAGCGGAAGGATTACCTTGTTGCGTAAACAGGGACCATGGCAGCCGATGCTTGTCAAGTGGGACGGCATTCCCGATGATTGGCAAAGGGGGTGCATTGCGGCGTTTGGGATGCCGGAGCGAAAGGTGGCGGAGAACAGGGTTGAGCGGTTTATCGCATACGACTCGGTGGCGGAGGAGGTGTTCAGGGATTATCGGCTTCCGGGTAATGTTCGTCTGACGCCTGAGAAGCAGCGTGAGTATTACGCTAATGCGGTTGTGTTGAACGCGCTACGTGTAGCGGTGGCTGACATGCGCGGCGCACAGCGTGCGTTGGGCGGGAAAACGGGTGTATGGGACAAACTGACAGAAGCTGTTAAAAGTCTTAACAAGGAGCGGTATCCGCATACGTTGCCGGGAACGGAAAGACGGCTGAAAGAAAAATTACGGGAGTTTCAAGGGACGAATTATGAAATATTGGTAAATAAAAACTTTGGGAACACGTGTTCGGCAAAGGTGAATACTGACACAAAGTCAAGCGTGATGCTTGAGTTGATTTCCGATCCGCGCAATCTGAATAACGAGCAGGTGGCGCGTCTGTATAATATGATAGCGGAGCGTATGGATTGGAAAAAAATTAGTGCGGCGACGGTTGGCGTATGGCGCGATAAATACGATTTGGAGAGTACGCCCGGACGTCGCGGCGTTACCCACCACCGGAACACACGGGCGATGCAAGTAAAACGGGATAGACCGACGTACCCGATGTACTACTGGACGATAGACGGCTGGGACGCCGAACTGTTGTATCAGGCGACGGGTATTGATAAAAAAGGGCATTCGGTTACGACTTATCACAACCGGTTGGCGATAGTAGTGGTGCTTGATCCCTGTATCAACTATCCTGTTGGTTACGCCATCGGGACGCACGAGACGCCGGAGTTGATTACGGAGGCATTGCGTAATGCTGCCAATCATACGGCTGAACTGTTTGGCGTCAGACACCGGACACACCAGTTGCAGAGCGACCATTATGCCATCAAGTCGCTTTCACCGGTATATGAAATGGTGGCGAAGCACTTTACACCGGCAGCGATTAAAAATGCAAAGTCGAAAGTTGTTGAGCCGTATTTTGACCACATCAACACGGAATATTGCCAGTTTTTCCCAAACTGGTCGGGCTTTGGCGCCACGGCGCGTAAAGAGAATCAGCCCAACGTTGACGTTTTGAATAAACACCGGCACGAATTTCCGGACAGGGAGGGTTGCCGTAAGCAACTGGAGCGTATCATGGACATGGAACGGAAGCACCGGTTGCAGCGTTACATGGAACTCTACGGGAGAATGCCGGCGGAGGATAAGTTGTTGCTTTCGACGGAAGATTACCTCTATTATTTTGGCGCCAGTACACAGAAAAACAGACTGGAAGCACAAGGGTTGACGCCTACCATTTTGGGTGTTGAGCGTTTTTATGACAGTTTTGATTTGGATTTTCGCAGGCACGGCAGTGTTCGGTGGACGGTGAAGTATGACCCGGAGGATTTGAGCCAGGCGTTGGCGGTGAATGATGACGGAACATTGCGTTTCATGCTTCAGGAAAAATACAGTCAGCCGATGGCGCTGAAAGAGCGCAAGGAGGGCGACGCCGCCAAATTGCAGGCTATATTCAATTTCAATATTGGAATGGAAGAGTACATTACCGAAGTACGCGCCCGGTCGTATGAGCGGGTGCAGCAATTGTTTACAGAGTCGCCGACGTTGAACGATACGCTGGCTAAAATGGTTTTGGTTGACAGTCATGGGCAGCATAAGGATCAGCGGAACAGTCAGCGGCTGTTAGCCTCTCCGACCTTGTCCTCCCCTAACCTCTCCAAAGGAAGGGAGTTGGTGCGGACGCGGGCTTCTTACTCGTTAAGAAACGAGTGGGAGCAAGAGGATACATTTGCGAGTGAGCGACGGGAATATGTTAAGAGTAAAGTAGATTTATCAAAATATTTAGTTGAAACGATATGAACAACGAATTTAAAAAACAGATTATTGAAGCCCTTGAGGCTTACATGACGGAACATGGTATCAGTCAGAACGATGTTGCCAGGAAGAGCGGTGTGAATGCGTCGTACTTAGTTGCGATGCGCAAAGGTGAATATGCTGCCAATGCCGGCAACGGCAAAATGGTTGATATTGCGGACAGGCACTTTGAGAAGATTGCGGAGATGATAGGACTGTCGCTCAGGAAGACCTATTGGGAAACCCGTCCGACGGAACAGTTGCTTGAGGCGATGGCGATCTTGGAGGACGCAAAGGCTTTCGGTTATACCAACGCCATTATCGGCGACACCGGCTGCGGAAAGTCCTACGCGATAGAGTTGTTTGCGAAACAACATCCGGTGGATGTATTTGTAATAACGGTTTCGCAGTCGGACAATATCGGCGACCTGTTAGACAAGATGGTTGACCTGCTGAAGATTGTTCCGGAGAAAAGCCGCAGCAAAAGGCTACGGGAGGTTATCAGAAAGTTACGGGATATGAAGTTGAACGGATTGTCGCCGATGTTGATTTTCGACGAGTGCGAATATATGAAGATACCGGCGTTGTGTGCGATGAAAGAGTTGTACGACAATTTAAAGGGGTGTTGCGCTATTGTTCTGTCCGGGCATATTCAGTTCACCGACAATATCGAAAAGTTGCGCAAGCGGAACAGGGACGGGATACCGCAACTGTATCGCCGTATAAAATTTGGTATTCGCTACCTTCCCGGCATTGACCGCAAGTTCGACCTTTTTGTTGCCGGACTTGACAGAGAATTGCGCAAGTTTCTCACGGAACATTGTGAGAACTATGGAGAGTTGCACGATGTGTTAGTTCCTGCGATGCGGGAGGCTGACCGCACAGAGGAACCGCTTACGGTGGCGCTCGTGCGCAAGGTTTTAAATTTTCGGTAAAAAGTGTTTAAACAGTGTTTAAAGGTATTTAAAATGAAACATAGGAGGGGTATAACAGTGAAAGATATTTTGAATTACAAGCCGGGCGTGATGGCTTTTGAGGGCAAGTGGTTTGACAGTTTCGGGACGCCGGAACGGACGGGCTGCTGGCTGATTTGGGGCAGTTCCGGTAACGGAAAAACGTACTTTGCGCTGCAATTGTGTAAATATCTGGCACAATTCGGAAAGGTGGCATACAACAGTTTGGAAGAGGGCTTGAGTTTTAGTTTTCAAAAGGCTGTGAAAAGCGTTGGAATGTCGGATGTTTCACATAATTTTATCCTGTTAGACAAAGAACCTGTCGGAACGTTGAGCGACAGACTGAAAAAACAACGAAGCCCCGATATTATTATCATCGACAGCCTGCAATACAGCGGGTTGAATAAAGACACGGCAAAGACGCTGACGGATAGTTTTCCACATAAACTGTTCATCTTTATTTCCCACGCCGACGGTAAAAATCCGGCGGGACGAACGGCAAAGGCTGTCAAGTTTCACGCCAGCGTGAAGTTGCATGTTGAGGGTTACATGGTGCAATACCCGATAACGGAAGTATTCATGGAGTGTTATCGTATATTGAAGCCAAATGGTACATTTTGGCTTAATATGGGTGATAGTTATGCCGGTTCCGGGCGCGGTAAAGGTGATATTAATCGCAAAGGTGTACAGTCAAAAGCAAGTTTTGTCGGGGATCTATTCACAAAGCCATATAAGCTCGCCGGCTATAAAAATAAGGACTTGATGGGAATGCCATGGACGTTGGCATTGGCGTTGCGCGACAACGGCTTTTATTTGCGCCAGGATATAATATGGCACAAACCCAACCCGATGCCCGAAAGCATCCGCGATCGCTGCACCAAGGCACATGAATATATCTTTCTGCTCACAAAGTCGGCAAAATATTACTTCGATCACGAAGCGATGCTTGAGCCGGCAAAATATGACGGGCGCAAGAAAATGACGCACGAGGGCAGCGCGAAGTACGCCTCCAACGGAACGGGAATCGGAGTTCAGAACGTCAGCAAGGGCGGTCGAGTGCGTTGGCCAAACACGCTGCCAGTGCGTGGGCATGTGTCGAAGGAAGGGCTTACCGGACTGCCGGAACAGCATCACGGCGGCAACATCAGGATCACACCGGCACGGAATAAGCGTAGCGTGTGGAGCGTGCCAACCAAGGCGTTCAAAGGAGCGCACTTCGCAACGTTCCCACCAGCCCTGATACGTACCTGCATCGAGGCGGGGTGTCCGATTGATGGCGTGGTGATGGATCCCTTCATTGGCGCGGGGACGACAGCGATCGTGGCACAGGAACTTGGAAGATGCTATGTGGGAGTGGAGTTGAATGCCGACTACGTGAGAATTGCGGAGGAAAGGGTGAGAAAGGCAGGGGGTTAAGCGATTTTTTGTACCTTTGCAGCCGCACGTGTGTGCGGAGAAAAATGGACAAGTCGTTTTGAATTTTTGGACAATTCGTTTTTGCGATTATACGAAGTGAAAGATATTTACATCGTAGATGTAACAGGGAAAACACTTTACGGTTTTAACGCACCGGCGCGGAATGTTATGGAAGTGGATGTAAACAGACTGTCAACGGGTATTTACTTTGTAAAAGTGTTTTATAAGGGGAGGTGGTTTGGGGAGAAATTTATAAAGGAATAGATTAAGTATAATTGGTTTTATAGGCTTGGCTTTTATGTTTTGGCGTTGCCGGAAATAAACGAATAAGTTTTTCACAGGCAAGCAACGGCGGTATTATCTCATTTAAAAGATAATTACCACTTTTCCCCACTAATTTTGATATTTGATTTATGGTCAGATATTCATTGGAGCATAGTGTTAGTATAACTTCTTCCAATGCTTTACGAGTCATACGTTTGGGTAAATTTTGCAGAGGTTTCAAGGTTTCAAGGTTATCTCTCAAGGTTTCGGGATTTTCATTCAAGGTTTCGAGGTTTTCATTCAAGGTTTCGGGATTTTCATTCAAGGTTTCAAGGTTTTCATTCAAGGTTTCCACATTTCGCCAAAAGATGATGCGGAAATTATCGGTTTGAGAAAAAGTGGGTGGTCTAAGTCCAATGGCAAGGCAGTGTTTGATAATATCTGCCGTTCCGGTTCCTAACCTTTCGGCATAACCAGCCAAATAAAGCGGATTGGCAATCAATGGGTTATTGGGAAAAGATTCGTGTACATGATACAGTTGTTCAATAGTAATGCCTGCCGGCAAATGTCCCGGATTCCAAATTTCCAAGCGATTTCTAAATAACATTACCTGAATACTCCCTTTGCTTGTATAATCTCTGTGAGCAACTGCATTCACAATGGCTTCTCTGATAGATTCGAGTGGGAGTTCAAAATCAATAGGAGCATGAACACTGTTTTTTCGAGTACCAACACGCACATTAACTCTTGAAGCAACAAAATCAACGGCTTGGGTAACCAATTCAAAAAGATCGCCCTGATATACCTGATAAGAAGGAATCGGTTTTGTTACTTCATCGCCATAAAATTGCACGCATTTGATTTCGGAAGTAATAAAGAAACGCTGGGGATTTTTACCAAATAACAGAATAGCCGCATTTTTTACCCGATTCGCGGTATTGAGCAAATTTAAGTGTTTCAGAACATCAACCACGGGAGTTCCTATCTGAAGTGGAAAATTTCTTGCCCTTTGAGCAATACGAATAAAATTGTCTATTTTTTTATCTTCAATGTCCTCTATAGACGTTTCCGGATGATACGAAGCATCAAACGGTAAAAGTCTAAGCAGTTCTTTTTCCTCTAAATATCGAATGAGAGCTGCATAAACATTACTTCGCAATGTTTCATAATCCAAAAATGTTTTCCTAACAAGTTCATTTTCAATCTTTTGAATAAATACATCTTCTTTTTCTTCTCGTTTTACGTTGTCTATCAACATTTTGATAAAACAAATTCGATACTTATTCATTTCGGTTGCCTTATCAAATTCTCTTTCAGTTGGTGAAATTCCATCCTGATCCTCAAAGCCGTATTGAATGCCGAGAATTAATAAAAAAATATCACTATTTTGAACCTCTGATAAGTATGATTGCTGAGCAGATTGATTGGCAGCAGGAAGTTCCTCGAAGATGAAAGGGATAAAATATTTTCCCAATAAAGCATCTTGACGAATATAATTACAAAGTAACCGCCTTTCGCCGGCAAACTCTTTTTGCACACTGCTAATGAAAATACGTGTTTTATCCATAAAAAACGTTATTCGGTTTTATCAATCATGGGGCAAAGGTATGAAAATAATTGAGAATTGAGAATTGAAAGTTGAAAATTATTTTTTTTGCCCATGTATTCGGAACAGTTTCGTAAAAGAAGAAATTGTTGTATCTTTGCGGGGCATTTTAGAATTATATAAGATGGACAAGTTAAAAGTATATAGCGATATAAAACAATTACTTATAGTAGCATTTTTGGCAATCAGCGTTTTTTCCGGTTATGCACAATCATTCACATTGCTGGGCACAGTGGTGAATGAAAAAGACCAGCCGATGAAAGACGTAACGGTGTATGTGAAAGAAACGGGTAAAAATGAGATTTTTACCAATTCCGACGGATGGTTTAAAATCGTATTGTCTGACACAGAAAAACAAAATACCGTTGTATTTTCGTTTTCGGGATATAAAACACAGGAATATCAAGTAAAAACCAAAGAGAATAATATCCGAATAGTAATGGTAGAAAGTGTAGACCCACCCGATGTAACAGACGACGCGGGAACGCTCTATGGTACTATTAAAGACAGAGAAACAGGTGCAATTATTCCTTTTGCCAATGTGTCGGTTATGACTAAAAGAGGGACGGTAGTTATGGAATGTCAAACCGATTTTTATGGAAAATATACCACCAGAGCGATTTCACCCGGTAATTATACACTACAAGTTACAAGTATAGGGTATCAGACTCTACAAATTAAAATTGTAGTAGGAGCTGATGAAGCGGTACCAAAGGATATCACATTGCAGCCTACGACGGATTTTTAGAAAAAATTATGGACCACCTCATCGAAATCATGTCCCCCGCCGGCTCCTACGAGTCGTTGTCGGCAGCCATACAGGGCGGCGCCGGTTCTGTTTATTTCGGCGTGGGGGCGCTGAACATGCGTTCGCGGTCGTCGCAGAATTTTCTTATGGACGACTTAAAGGAGATTTCGCGACGGTGCAGGGAAAAAGGAGTTCGTACCTATTTGGCTCTCAACGCCGTCATCTATGACGAGGAACTTGAAGAGATGCGTGCCTACGTGGACGCTGCCAAGGCAAACGACATCACCGCCATCATCGCGGCAGACATCGCGGTGATGGAATATGCCCGTGCGCAAGGCGTTGAGGTTCACATCTCTACGCAATGCAACGTAACCAACATCGAAGCCGTCCGGTTTTACGCCCGTTATGCGGATGTGATCGTGTTGGCACGCGAACTGACGTTGAAACAGGTTCACGCCATCACCCAAGCCATTGAACGTGAACAGATAAAAGGACCGTCCGGAAAGTTGATACAGATAGAACTCTTTGTTCACGGCGCTCTGTGCATGGCAATTTCGGGAAAGTGCTATCTGAGTTTGGACAACTTCAACTCCAGCGGCAACAGAGGCGCCTGCTTTCAGCCGTGCCGACGCGGTTACATCGTTACCGACAAGGAGAACGAGATAGAACTTGAGATAGACCACGAATACATCATGAGTCCCAAAGACCTGAAAACCATTGACTTCTTAGACCGCATCCTGCGCGCCGGCGTAACGGTGTTGAAAATCGAAGGTCGCGGACGCTCGCCCGAATACGTGAAAACCGTTACCGAGTGCTACCACGAAGCTGTAGCGGCGTATGACGATGGCTCATTCTCGCCCGAAAAAATCGCGCGATGGAACGAGCGCCTTGCCACCGTTTACAACAGAGGATTCTGGGATGGCTATTACTTAGGACGCAAAATGGGCGAATGGAGCGACCATTACGGCTCGCTGGCGCTCAAGACAAAAGTATATGTCGGAAAGATAACCAACTATTTCTCAAAACTGAAAGTCGCCGAGGTGAAAATCGAAAACGAAACGCTGAGAACAGGCGACGAAGTTCGCATTCTGGGAGAAACGACGGGCGTCGTAGAAGCCGTCATCTCGGAGATACGCGTTGATTTGGAAGCCGTTGAACAGTGCAAAAAGGGCGTTTATTGCTCTATCCCGTCGGAGACTTTGCTAAGGCGCGGGGATAAATTGTATAAGGTGGTGGATGCTGATTTTGAATAAAAGTTGTATCTTTGCAGGGCAAAAATTTCAATAAGAATATTATGGCAACAGCAATCGAAAACAAACAGGTATTAAATAAAGAAATAAGTGATAAAGTAAGTTTTATTAGTTTTATCATACCAATGTTTGCTGATGCATACAAAATGAATATTCAAGAAGCATGGTTATACCTAAAAAAATATGGTGGTTGGGATTTTTTAAATAAACACTGGTGGGCATTGCATACGGATAACGTTCTTTATGCTTTAAACGATATTTATGAAGTTTGTTACAAAAACGGAGGGCGAAGATAATGGAAGTTTTTCATGGAAGTTATACTAAAATTCATAAAATAGACTTGTCCAAAGGACACTTAAATAGAGATTTTGGACAAGGGTTCTATGTAACAAAGTTTAGAAAGCACGCTGAAATTTATGAAATGTTGAAACAAGAACTAATCCGTTAATGCCCATGAAAAACCTCATAATATATTTATTTTTGTTGCTATGTTCTTTCAGCATAACTGCTCAAGACAACCTCGGAAAGATAAAAACAGTAGTCCTCGACGCCGGACACGGAGGCGACGACCCGGGTGCTGTCGGTTCGCGGTGCAAGGAGAAAGACATCGCCCTCGACGTGGTGCTGAAGACGGGAGCGCTCATCAAACAGCACTTCCCCGACGTGAAAGTCATCTACACCCGCGACCGCGACGTCTTCGTGAAACTCATTGACAGAGCGCAGATTGCCAACAACAACCAAGCCGACCTCTTCATCTCGGTACACTGCAACAGCGCCAAAAGCAGCGATGCCGTCGGCGCCGAGACTTTCGTCATGGGCTTGAGCAAATCCGCCGCAAACCTCGAAACCGCCAAGAAAGAAAACGCCTCCATCCTGTTGGAAGCCAACTACATGGAGAACTACGACGGTTTCAACCCCAACAGCGACGAAGACTATATCGCCATGACACTCTTCCAAAGCGCCTACATAGACCAGAGTTTGCAAATAGCACAGAAAGTCCAAAACCAACTCACCGGAAACGTCGGCAAAAGACACGACAGAGGCGTGAAACAAGCCGGATTCTTGGTGTTGTACAAGGCGTCGTTGCCCAGCATCCTCGTCGAATTGGGATTCATCAGCAACCGCACCGAAGAGAGTTTTCTGATGTCGGAAGATGGAAAAAAGAGCATGGCAAACGCCATCTTCTTAGCCTTCAAAGAGTATAAAACCGAATTTGAATCCAATAATTCTTCATCTTCATCACCACCGTCAACATCGCCAACTGACACACAACCAACCATTTCCGACACAAACAGCGACGACAACACCAAGCCCCTCACCTACTACGTGCAAATAGCGGCGTCGAAAAAGAAGATGAACACCAAGTCCTTTAAAAACCTTACCGACGTGAGCGAAAAATATTACAACGGAAACTATATCTATCTGACCGCCAAAACATCATCGGCAGAAACGGCAAAAAAGAGTTTGGACAGCGTCAAAAAGAAAGGATACAAAGACGCCTTCATCGTGGCATTCATGGGAGATAAACGGCTGACGCTGAAAGAGGCGGAGGCGATAAAATAGTTGAAAATTGAAAATTGAAAATTGAAAATTAGTGCGTTATGAAGATAAAGAAAGAGGTAAAAATAGGAGCCGTAGCGGTAATCGCTTTGGTGTTGTTTGTTTGGGGGTATAATTTTTTGAAAGGATCGAGCATCTTTTCCGGCGAGTACAGATTGTATGCCCATTATCCGAACAGTAGCGGACTGTCGCAGTCCGACCCCGTCATCCTCAACGGATTCCGAATCGGGCAGGTGGAAAAGATAAAGTTCGACCCGAGCAACGATGGCAGCCTTGTCGTCTCGCTCATCATCACCAGCTCTTTTCCCATCCCCGACAACTCTGTCGCTAAAATAGTAAACACCAGCATCACCGGCTCGAAAGGCGTGGAAATCTTTTTGGGCAACGCGACAACGTATCTCTCGCACGGTGACAACATCCATTCCGAGTTAGACCCATCCATGGTGGACAGGTTGGCAAAAGAGATCATGCCGCTGAAAGAAAAAATAGAAGACTTGGTTGAAAGCCTCAACATCACTGCGCAATCTATCAACGATATCCTCAATGACCAAAGCCGGAAAGACATGATAGAAAGCCTTGCGAACATCAGAAAGATAACCGGCATGGCGGCAAATCAACAAAACAACTTAGACGCCATCATGACCAACGCCAAGTCGTTCACCGAAGACCTAAAACAAAGTTCGGAACAGTTCGACCACATCGTAACCAACGTCTCCACCATCACCGACGACATCGCGCAAGCCGACATCGCAGGCACCATCAACCAACTCCAACACACTATCGCCTCCATGGATTCCATCCTGCAACAAATACAAAGCGACAACAACACCCTCGGCATGCTGATGACCACCGACTCGCTCCACAACGAACTCACCCGCTCAACCGAACAACTGCGCCTGCTCTTGGAAGATGTCCGCAAAAATCCGAAGAAGTATGTGAAGTTCAGTGTGTTTTGAACCACATCTCAATTTTCAATTAATTGTGTACCTTTGCACCCCTAAAATAGCACATATATGTTAAAATTAGTATTACTCCGTCATGGAGAGAGCGTATGGAACAAAGAGAACCGTTTTACGGGCTGGACGGATGTGGATCTGTCGGCAAAAGGTATGGAAGAGGCGAGGGAAGCGGGTCGGGTGTTGAAGCAGTCGGGTTTTGTTCCGGAGGTGGCTTACACCTCGTATCTTATTCGTGCCATCAAGACGCTGTCGCTGGCGTTGGAAGAGATGGAGATGCTCTACATCCCCGTTTACAAGAGTTGGCGTTTGAATGAGAAGCATTACGGTGAGTTGCAAGGGTTGAACAAAGCCGAGATGGCGCAGAAGTATGGCGACGCGCAGGTGTTGATCTGGCGTCGCAGTTTCGATGTGCCGCCCGCTCCCATACCGGAAAGCGACGAGCGCAATGCCAAGTGCGACCCGCGCTATAAAAACCTGTTGGACAGAGAGATACCGCGCACCGAGTCGTTGAAAGATGCGGTAGCGCGTATTGTCCCCTATTGGCAGGTCGAGATGGCGCCCATGCTCAAAGAGAAGAAGAACGTGTTGGTGGCGGCGCACGGCAACAGTCTGCGGGGCATCGTGATGTATCTGAAAAACATCTCGCGGGAGGCAATCGTTGATTTTAATATTCCCACCGGCATCCCATACGTCTTCGAGTTTGACGACGACCTCAATCTGATAAAAGACTATTTCATCGGCGACCCCGAAGTCGTCAAGGCGTTGATGGAGGCTGTTGCCAATCAAGGAAAAGCAAAATAAGCAACGAGAGATGAAACCAACGCTTTTAGTATTAGCCGCCGGCATGGGAAGTCGTTACGGTGGCATCAAACAGTTGGATCACGTAGGACCGTCGGGCGAGACCATCATGGACTATTCCGTCTATGACGCCATGCAGGCGGGTTTCGGGAAGGTGGTTTTCGTCATCCGCAAATCCATAGAAGAGCCGTTTTGCGACGTCATTCTACGGAAGTACCAAAACGCTATTCCTTGCGAATATGTCTTTCAGGAGTTGGACAGCCTTCCCGCCGGTCATCAGCCGCCCGCAGAGCGTCAGAAGCCGTGGGGGACGGGACATGCCATCCTCATGGCTTCCGACACCATCGGGGAGCCGTTTGCCGTGATCAACGCCGACGACTTCTACGGACGGGACGCTTTCGTGCAGATGGGACGTTTTCTGCAAAATACGGAGCGCCACAGCAATCACTGGGCGATGGTAGGTTACCGGTTGGCGAATACGCTCTCCGAGTTCGGATTTGTTTCGCGAGGCGTTTGCCGTGCGGATGAAAACGACATGCTCGTCAACGTTACGGAGCGTACCAAGATAAAACGTAACGAGAAAGGTATTGTCTATCAAGACGAAAACGGCAACGAAACAGTATTGGATGGCGCTCTCCCTGTCTCAATGAACTTTTGGGGCTTTACGCCCTCGTTGTTTACCTGTCTGGAAGAGGGATTTAAAGATTTTCTGAAAAACAATAAAGAAAACCTTACTGCCGAATATTACATTCCGTCGGAAGTGAGCCGCCGGATTGACGAAAGAGATGCCGATGTTCAGGTCATTCCGACGACAAGCAGTTGGTTCGGAATAACTTACGCCGAAGAGAAAACAGCGGCTGTCGCACAGATCAAGACGTTAGTCGAAACCGGACACTATCCGGCGAGGTTGTTTTGAAAGGCGTAAGAGTTCTCAATCGTTTCTCAACTTTTCCCCAACGCCTGTTCCAAATCGGCGATAATATCTTCCATTTCTTCTATTCCGACGGAGAGACGCACCAAGCCATCGGTGATTCCGGCTTTTTCTCTGGCTTCTTTCGATAATTTTGAGTGTGTCATTGAGGCGGGATGTTGAATCAACGTCTCTATTCCGCCTAACGAGACGGCTAAGACGGCTAATTCCACGCTGTTCATCATGGTTTTACCCGCTTCGAAACCTCCTTTCAGTTCAAAACTGATCATGGCGCCCGGTCCCGACATCTGTCGCTGCGCCAAGTGATACTGCGGATGCGACGGCAGTCCCGGATACAACACGCTTTTCACCTTCGGATGGTTTTCCAAAAAGACGGCTATCTTTCCGGCGTTTTCCTGTGCGCGTTCCATGCGGATGCCCAATGTCTTCAATCCCCGTCGAGCCAGAAACGCCTGATGCGGATCCATGTTGAATCCCAAGTTGCGCATGGAAGGCAACAAGCGGTCATATTCCTCTTTGTTCTTCGCCACCACGATGCCGCCCACGATGTCGGCATGACCGTTGATGAACTTGGTCATGGAGTGGAGGACGATGTCTGCGCCCAAATCCAAAGGTTTTTGCAGATAGGGGCTGCAGAAGGTGTTATCCACGCAAACGGTGATGTTGTGTTGTTTTGCCACTTCGCAAATCGCTTGGATGTCGCATATTCCGATGGTCGGGTTTGCCGGCGTTTCCAAGAAAATCAACTTTGTGTTGGGCTGTATGGCATTTTTCACGTTGTCCAAGACGGTTGTGTCCACGAAAGTACTCTCCACGCCGAATTTTTTGAAGATGGTTCCCAAAATCGTCAGCGTTGCGCCGTAGAGGGCGTTGTGCGCCACCACGTGCGCTCCGGCGGAGAGACAGGCGGTGAACACCACCGACACGGCAGCCATCCCCGATGCGCATCCGATGGCTTTGTAGCCGTTTTCCATCTCGGCGATGGTGTTTTCCAAGTCGGCAATGGTCGGATTGCAAAACCGCGAATAGATATAACCATCCTCTTCGCCGGCAAACAATGCCGCGCCATGCTCCACGTCCCTGAAAGAGAACGTTGATGTTTGATAAATCGGGGTAACGACGCTACCCCACTGGTCTTTCTGCCCACCCGCGTGGATTACCTGCGAGTTGAAGCCTAATTTACTCTTCATGTGTATCTCGTTTATTATTTTCTTTTACCTTAATTTTCACCTTATCCATCCCGTCCAATCCGCTTTTGTCCACGGCTTCTACGGCGATATGATGTTCGCCGGGGTAGAATTTGCGAACTTGTTTGCCGTCTTTGTCTAAGTAAACATCGGCTTTGAAACCATCTTCGGGTTTATGGTTAAAGTCCCACGAATAGAACTCTATTTCTGTTTCGCTTTCGGCGGTTGCTTCAAAGGCGAACTTGGACAGTTCTATTTCATTGGCGGTCAATGTTACTTTGGGCGGTTTGCCGTAGGGGATGATGTCGCCGACTTTTTTCAACTCAATGATGATATGTTCTTTGTTTTTCAGGCGTGCGACTTCTTCTATGGCGCCTTTTCCGAATGAAAAGGCTATCAAATAGCCGACGGCTTTTCCTTCTGTTTTGTTCTTCTCAAATAATCGTTTGTCGCTACGTTCAATGGCAGATTTAAAATTATCAATCACATTGCGTCCGATGTTGTCGCTACGTTTTACCTGTATGAGCGTGTTGTCGGGCATTCTGCCGTCCAAGCCGAAGTCGTTGCGTTGTTTTGAATTGGCAATACCGCCAAACTGTTCGACGATGAATTTTTCAAATTCAAAGGCATCTGTGTTGCGTAATACATCATAATCGTATTTATGGAGTTGCAACTCGTATGGTTGGGAGTATAAACTCTGTTGGTTTTTCAGACGCAAATCGGAGACTTTAATAGCTGCTACCGACTGGTCAATGCCCATCCATTTTCTGTTCAACTTGTCGGCAACGGCAACGGTTGTGCCGCCACCGACGAATGGGTCGAGGATGATGTCGCCTTCGTTGCTTGCCACTTTAATTATTCGTTCTAATAATTTGGCTGGTTTTTGTGTGGGATATCCTATATTATTCTCACTGTTTTTAGGAAAACGGGCGCCAATAGCGATATCCGTCCACCAATCTTCGGGGATTTTTCCTTTTTCATTTAAAATGCCTTCATCTGATTTGATTTTTCCATCATATAATGTTCCGGAGCCTTTTAACCCTTTCTTGTAGTTTGCTTCCGTTTTTTCATCGTAAGGTACACGGATGTCATCAAGATTTATGGTATATGTTTCACTTTTGGTAAACCAAAAAATGGTATCATGTTTATTGGGTAATTTTAATTTTGAATGGGAAGCAGAAGTATAACACCATACTATCTCATTTCTAAAATTATTCATTCCGAAAACCTTATCCAAAATATCTACTCTGATATAAGCATTGGCATGCCAATCGCAATGCAGAAAAATACTTCCTGTTGGTTTCAGGATTCTGTGCATTTCAATCACTCGCTCTTTGAGCCATGCGATATAATGTTCAATGCCTCCTGCCCAACGGTCTTGAAAACTGCGCACTTCGCCCTCATCGCCCCAAATTACCTCATAGTTGCGATTGCTGAAAAACGGCGGGTCTAAGTATATCAGGTCTATACTTTCGTCCTCCATGGTTTTCATGACTTCGAGGTTGTCGCCGAGTATTAGTTTATTCGTCATGTCTATTTTTATTTTGCTGCAAAGATACACTTTTTCATCTACAAATACTTTTTCACATCCGCCCCGCCGATGTTGGTTGGGCAAAGGATGATAAGTCGTTCTACGACGTTGCGCAGTTCGCGGATGTTTCCTGTCCACGGGCATTGTTGCAGGGTTGCGATGGCGTCGTTGTCGAAGACGGAGATGGGTTTTCCCTGTGCCTTGCAGATTTCTTTTGAGAAGTGGTTGACTAATGCAGGGATGTCTTCGACGCGCTCCGACAGCGACGGCATGTTGATGATGATGACGCTGAGACGGTGGTAGAGGTCTTCGCGGAATGTTTTTTTCTCGATTTCCTCTTTCAGGTTTTTGTTGGTGGCGGCGATGACGCGCACGTTGACGGTGATGTCTTTCTCGCCTCCGACACGTGTGATGCGGTTTTCCTGCAATGCGCGCAGGACTTTCGCCTGGGCAGCGAAACTCATATCGCCGATTTCGTCTAAAAAGAGTGTTCCGCCGTCGGCTAATTCGAAGTCGCCTTTGCGCTGTTTGATGGCGGAGGTGAAAGAGCCTTTTTCATGTCCGAAGAGTTGGCTTTCGATGAGTTCGGAGGGGATGGCGGCGCAGTTTACCTCGATGAACGGGAACGCCGACCGTTGACTTTTCTCGTGTAACTGACGGGCTACCAACTCTTTGCCAACGCCGTTAGCGCCGCATATCAATATTCGGGCGTCGGTGGGGGCGACCACGTCAATCATCCGGCGAACTTCCTCCAAGGCGGGCGAGTTGCCGACCATTTCGTATTGCTTGCTGATACGTTTGCGGAGGGTTTTGGTCTCTTCCACCAAACGGGATTTGTCCAACGCGTTGCGCAGGGTGATGAGCAGGCGGTTCAGGTCTAACGGTTTTTCGATATAGTCGAAAGCGCCCTTTTTGATGGATTCGACGGCGGTGTCAATGTTTCCGTGTCCCGAAATCATGATGACGGGCGCCGGCGAGAACGACTGCAACTGCTCCAATACTTCCAGCCCGTCCATCTGCTGCATCTTGATGTCGCACAGCACGACGTCGTATTCCGTTTCCTGTGCCATCTTGATGGCATCTTTGCCGTTTTCGGCTTCGTCAACTTGATATTTTTCGTACTCTAATATCTCGCGCAGGGCGCTACGGATGGCGCGTTCGTCGTCTATTACTAATATTTTTGACATATTTTAAAATTTAAAATTCAATTGGACGATGAATGTACGTGGGGCGGAGACGTCCATCGGGCGTAGCGAGGATTCTGTGTTGAGAAGGTTGCTGAGCATGAGCCAACTTTGGATGTTCTTGTTGATTTTTACGCCGAAGCGGGCATCCATCGTGAAAGAGCCGGTGTTGTGTTCTTCCCAGTAGTCGTGCAGTCCGGGGAAGATGAGGCTTCTGACGATGTCCATCATATCGTCTTCTTCTTTTTCGCGTTCGTCCACAATGAAGTAGTCCACGGCTAAGGTTTTGCTTTTGTACATCAGGTTTGTGCCGACGCTCCAGCGGTTCCATTGGAAGTCGAACACGCCTTTGACGGTGTGTTTTTGCCGGTATTTGAGGTATTTGCTGTCGTTGGATTTCTCTTTCATTTCCAATTCGCCTTTGGCGGCTTCGATGTCGGCTTTTTCTTTCCAGTTGACGTCAATGGGTTCGATATAGACGTATCCGACGTTGTAGGAGACGTTGGACGCCGGCGAGATTTTCCATATTCCGTTGACGGAGGCGTCGAGTCCGTAGATTCTGGCTTTGTCCACGTTGGAGAAGCGGGTGCCGAGGGCGGGTATCTGACCTTTTTGGATCATGTCTAAGACTTCGGAGAGGTCGGCAATTTTTTCGAGAGTGGCGCTGTTGAAGAGTCCGAACTCGAACTCAATCATGTTTTTATACATGGTATAGAAGCCTGCGAGGTCTAAAAATCCGGAGAAGTTTCCCACTTTGTATCCTTGCTTGATGCCTATTTCGGCGTTGTATCCCTCTTCGGCTTTGAGGTTTTTGTTGGGATATGCGCCCATTCCGCCGATGTCTTTATAGACGAACTTTTCGGTGATGGAGGGGTAGCGGTATCCCTGTCCGAAAGAGCCGCGGATGAAAGTGTGTTCGGCTAATTCGTAGTTCAGTCCGCCTCGAAATACCGGTTTGAAAGGAAGTTCTCTGTTAAACACATCGGTGGTTGCCTCTTTGAGCAGCGAATCAACGCGGTAATACTCCAAGCGCACTCCTGCCGAGACGTTTAGTTTTCTGAAAAACTTTTGGTCGTATTGGAAAAAAGCGGCGATGTTGTCGCTTTCGTGATAGCCGGTCATTTGGGATGATGTGGTCAGTCGGTTGTAGGTTACGCCGGTGGTGAATTGGGCGAAGCCGAGTTGTTTGTTGAACTGGTAATCTAAGAAGTAGGAGTTGGTATTGTCGGGCGGGTCGCTTTTGGTGGCGGGTTTGTCCAAGTTGGCTATCCATGCGAGGGCTTCCTGTCCGTTAGATGGGAAGGGAGAGTGCCCCATGACCCATGAGATTAGTTTCACCAAGTCGGGTGCGGAAGCGTTGGGGAAGTATTCTTTGCCGTTTTTTGCTATCTCGGTAATAAGTCCGGCGTAATCTTGCGACACGATGTAGGGAAGATAGGGGGCGAGGTAAGGCATCAATGCCGGCAGCATCTCGTCGGGCGATAGTTGTAAGAGAGCGAGTACATCGGGCATGAGTTCGCTTATTTTATCGGTGTCCAATCCTATTCTCGACACGATTTCCAACAGTGATTCGTCGGTGGGGTTTGAGACGAGCCGTTCGGATTTGTGAAAATAGCGCGCCTTTACGTGATGGGAGGTGTTGTTGCGCGGATTGACGTAGTTGAAGAACGGGTCAATGTAAACCATATTCCCTTGTCGGCTCATGTTTGTCAACGGCGACTGGTTGTAGGCGTGTTCGGCTGATTCCCAGATAAAGAATCCCGAATAGTTGTTGAACAGCAGGTTGCCGTTGAGACCGTAGTTCATCCCTTTTATCTTTTTGTCGTGATAGGTAACGTTGCCGCCGATCCGGACGCGCTGTGTGAAGTCGTCTTGACGGTAGCCCTCGTTGGTGTACATGTCGCCTCCCAACGAAACGTCAAAGTTTCCGATACGGCGCGAATGCGAAAAGTCGGTGCCGGTGTATATCGGATTGCGGATACCATATAATACATTGCGCCGCAGCATGGGCGTTACCTTAAATTTGTCGTCGTGCCAAAACTCTTCGTCCCACCAGACGTAACTTTTGGTTTTGGGTTTTAAATAGGTTCCCATGTAGGTGTTGACGCGCGTTTGCGGTTCCAAGCCGGGGCGTTCGGTGCGGATATTGACAAGTCCGTTCAGCGCCGAAGAGCCGTAAAGCACCGACGAAGCGCCTTTCAACACCTCGACCTGCGCCACGTTCTGCAACGGGATCAAGTTCCAGTTGATGTCGCTCACCGACGGCGAGAGTATCGACATGCCGTCCACCAAGACCAAACTGCGGCTTCCGACGCCATACGTCCATCCGCCGCCGCCACGGATAGAGATCTGCTGGTCAACGACATCCACGCCGGGCAACGTGTTCAGCACCACGCTGAGGTCTTTCGGATTCTGTTTGATGAGGTCAACCGGTTTCAGCACGTCCATCGAAACCGTAATCTCGCTCAACTCCTGCTCAAAGCGTCCGGCGCTCACCACCACCTCTTTCATCAACTCCTCTTTCAGAGGCAGATACACATCCAAGCGCTGCTCCTGCCCCTTGCGGATGACAACCGGATGCGCCTCCGCCTCATAACCGATATAACCGTAATTGACAATGGCGCCGCCGTCGGGCAACGTCAGTTCATAATAACCCTTTGCGTCGGTAGCAACGCCAACGACATTGTCGCGCTCTTTGTAATACACATTGACGCCGACAAGCGTCTCTTCGGTTTTTTTGTCGTAAACAAAACCTTTTAAAGTCTGTCCGAACAGGCTCAGACCTACTGCTGAAAAGAAAATGAATGTAAAAAACTGCTTCATGTGTTTAAAAATTTGTTTGGGTGCAAAGGTACGATATTTTGAGATATGAGATTGTGCGATTTGAGATGTGGGACATTCCCGTCATTGCGAACGGAGTGAAGCAATCCAGAGTTACGGGTTACAAGTTACGAGTTACTTTTTCAGCACAGAGTCACAGAGTTCACAGAGTTACACAGAGAAAGTCTTGTGTCTAAAAGTCTTATGTCTCACATCGCAAATCTCACACCGCACTCCCCGAATAGGGCAACCGTTGTTGTATGGAGCGGCTGAGCGAGATTTCGTCGGTATATTCCAAGTTATCGCCAACGGCGATGCCGCGGGCGAGGATGGATACTTTGACGTTGAACGGTTCTATCTGCCGGAAGATATAGAAACCGGTAGTGTCGCCCTCCACCGTTGCCGGAAGGGCAAAGATGAGTTCGTTAATCTGTTGTTTCTGAAGACGTTGTAGCAGGAGTTCGATGGATAAATCGTTAGGTCCGACGCCATCAATGGGCGAGATGACGCCGCCTAAGACATGATACACGCCGCGATAGACGTGCGTGTTTTCAATGGCTATCACGTCGCGGATGTTTTCTACCAAACAGATGGTTGAGTGGTCGCGCAACGGGTTTTCGCAGATGGCGCAGGTCTCTTTGTCGGAGATGTTGTTGCAGGAGGTGCAGTAGCAGACATGCTGTTTCAGTAAGACGATGGCGTTTGCCAAGCGTTCGACTTCTATCAGGTCTCTGTCTAAAAGATGCAACGCCAACCGTAGCGCCGTGCGTTTTCCGATGCCGGGCAGCGAGCCGAGCGCCTCCGTAGCCTGTTCCAAGTATTTTGAGTAGAGGTAATCCATTAATTTGTCGTGTTACCACTATATTATAATTGACATGACACTAGTAAATAAGTTTTAGCCCACTATTTCCGCTTTTTAATGCTCGATGCCCCCGACGTGTTGGAAATAACTTCGGGATTGCCGCTATAGACGATGTCGCAGGCGCCGGATGCGGTCACCTTCAGTGTTTTTTCGGCATGTATTTCGACGTCGCTGCCGCCGGAGGCGACGATGGTTACATCGCTGGCTATCAGGCCTTTGGCGTCCACATCGCTGCCGCCGGAGGTGGTGAGCGAGACATTTTCCGCCTTGCCCGTCAGTTTGGCGTCGCTGCCGCTCGATGCGGTCAGGGTCAGACTTGTGGTTTCGACGTTCATTTTCAGGTCGGAGCCACTCGAAAGGATAACGATAGTCTTATCGGCGCGGATGTTGACGCTCATGTCGGAGCCACTCGACTGGGTTGCCTTAAACGTCTCAGTTACAAAGAGGTTGTTGCTGACCAAGTCGCTACCGGACGATAGCGTAACGGACGACAGGCGTGGCATAGTGATGTACGCCTTGAGCGTTTTGATGTTTTTGAAAAATCCGGATTCTTTTTCCAAAGAGAGGACACCCTCGCTTACCGACGCTTTTACACTTTCAACATATTCGGCGTCAACAATAATGGTGATGCTGTACTTGTCGCCCTTTTCGACATAAACATCGTATCCCGACGAGACGCTCAATCCGTCGAAATCCTTAAAAGCGTACTGCACCTGCGCTGTTTTCTGACCAAAAATCCCTGTTACGAGCGCTAATCCGAATAGATAAAGAAAAACTAACTTTTTCATTGCGTATATTTTTTAATGATTATTTTACATCTCTATTGGTGTTGTCGGGTTCATTTTGGCGGATGTCTTCGATGGTGCCGTCTTTCAGCCGAATGATCTGGTTGGTGTAGCGTGCCACGCCCGACTCGTGGGTTACGATGATCATGGTGATTCCCTGTCGGTTGACTTCCTGTAAGATCTGCATAACCTCTGCGGAGGTGGCGCTGTCCAAGGCTCCCGTCGGTTCGTCGGCAAGAATGATGCGCGGGTTGGATATCAGCGCACGAGCGATGGCGATACGCTGTTTCTGTCCGCCCGACAACTCGTTCGGAAGATGATGCGCCCACTCTTTCAGTCCGAAACGATCCAAATACTCCATCGCGATGCCATTGCGCTTGCGGCGGCTCATGTTCTGGTAATAGAGCGGCAACGCCACATTCTCCAAAGCGTTCTTAAAGGATATCAGGTTGAAAGACTGAAAGATAAACCCGATCATCTTATTACGATATTCAGCGGATCGGGTCTCCGAAAGGTCTTTGATGAGTTTTCCCGAAAGGTAGTATTTGCCGGCATCGTAGTTATCCAAAATGCCTAAGATATTCAACAGCGTGGACTTGCCCGAACCCGAAGCGCCCATGACAGAGACAAAATCTCCCTCCGCTATCTGTAGATCAATGCCTTTCAACACATGCAAAGGTGCCCCTCCGTAGTACGTCTTGTGAATATTTTCGAGTTTTATCATCATGATAACTATTATAATTTTCAATTCGATAGTAAGACGAGATCGAGGGAAATTAGTTACAAGAAAAGGTCTAAAACTCAAAATAGCGGTAAACAATTTCAATTTTATCCGATTTTGACAGGTCGCCGGGGTTGGAACCCGGACGATTTTCGGGAATTTCGGCATGGTGTTTCTCAAAATGTTCGATCCAGTAAGCCGGCATATTCCCGTCGACGTCGCGGAAGGTCATGCTCACGGTTTCGAATAGCGGCTCGTTCTGTTGGTTTAGAAATGAAAGCGTAACCAATTCGCTGCAATAATACGCATCATTATCGGGCGAATAGACGTAGTCGTAAGGTTTTCCCAGCAACTTTTCCGCGTTAACGATAGCTTGGGGGATGATTTCGCAGTATTCCTGTCTCAGTCGTCCGACGGTTACGAGCGGTTGTCCGTTCCACTGTGCCGAGCGCAGCAAAAACGTGTCCAGCACCGTTTTACAGACCTCCGGAGGCGTGGCTTCAATCACAAACACCGTGTCATTCTCAACGGAGACGATGCCAACGTGCGTATAACGAATGTCGTTCTCTCCGAAAGTTACCTCCGCAATCGCCTCGTTGAGTTCCGTGCTTTTGCCCGCCTGAAACAGCAAATCGCCCGTTTGAAAACGGAAATCTCCGGCAAAGACTGCAAAGGTGCAGAAAAGAAATATAAAAAGGTGCATCATATAGATCATAGTTCATGACATTTTTCAACCTGCAAAGATACATAATCTGTCGAATCTGCGTCATCTGCGTGCGCTACCGGGTGCATTTCAAATCGTTGCAAATAATCGAGAAAAATTGCGTATTCGTTCCCGCGTGGAGCATATTTTCGGGTTTATGGAAAATTCCATGAATAGTATGTATATCTAATGTATTGGTATTAAACGGATTATGGCAATTATTGGTCTGATGAATCTGACCTACAATATGTACAGAAAAATTCAACTATCTGCCGTTTAATGGAAAGCGAATATGAATAATAATTGTTAAAAGTTAACGTAAAAGCAGTAACTCTGCAACATTTTTCAATTAGTTATTCTTCACCCTAAAACTATCCCAAACCATATAAACAATCAGCAGTGCGTACATCATCAATCCTAACCACATCGCGCCGTTGCTTTCCGCCCATGGCATCATCGTAAAACTGTACGACTGGTCTATTTTGCTGACTGCTTCCCGAATCATCGGGTCTTCGGAAACCCGCGTTAATCCCTGAGCGAGGATTTCCGTGTCAGCCAGATTTGTCTGGACATATTTTATGGCAGCGCTCATGACGCCCATCAACGCTCCGCCTGCGATAAATCCCGAGGCGAGCAGTGTTCCTTTTTCTTTGCGAGCCGTGTTCAGCGCGTTGTCTTTCGAGCGTGTGGAGACATACCAACTGATACATCCGCCGACAAGCAACGGGATATTCAGTTGAAAGGGAATAAACATCCCCAGCGCGAAAGGTAAAGCGGGTATTTTGCAGAATGTGAGGATAAGCGCAATCGCTGCGCCCACCGCATACAGGAGCCATGGCGCTCCGCTGCCCGACATGAGCGGGTCAATGATGGCAGCCATGGCATTCGCCTGCGGCGCCACTAACGGGTTGGGATGGGCGGCGTCGGCGGCGAAGCCGTAGGTCTTATTCAAAATAATCAGCACTCCGCCCACTGTGGCGGCAGAGACGAGCGTTCCGAGAAATTTCCACGCCTGCTGCTTCGCCGGCGTGGTTCCTATCCAATAACCCGTTTTCAAGTCGGAGATAAAACCGCCCGCCATGGAGAGCGCCGTACAGACCACGCCGCCAATGATCATGGCAGCCACCATGCCACCCGTGCCGTTCAGTCCCACGGCAACCAAAACGACCGAAGCCAGTATCAACGTCATCAACGTCATCCCCGAAACAGGATTGGTGCCTACGATGGCGATGGCATTCGCCGCCACCGTCGTAAACAGAAACGCGATGACGGCAACAACGATGATGCCGATGACCGCAAAGAGCAAGTTGTTCACCACGCCGAACCAGAAGAAGATGAACGTCGCTATGAGGGCAATGATGGTTCCGATGGCGATGATTTTCATGGAGAGGTCGCGTTGTGTGCGTTTGGTTTCGGCGTTCACGTTTTTGCCTTTGCCTTTCATCTCCTTTGCGGCAAGTCCTAAGGCGCTTTTGATGATTTTTCGCGACCGGACGATGCCGATAATCCCCGCCATCGCTATAGCACCGATTCCGATATGACGGGCAAATTCCTTGAAAATGACCTCCGGCTCAACATTCGCAAGGATGTCGCCGGTATAGATGGGATTTATCGCCGTCAAAAAGTCAACGCTGATGTAAGGCAGCATCGGGATGATGACAAACCACACAAGCGCCGAACCGGCACAGATGATGAGTGCGTATTTCAGTCCGATGATGTATCCCAATCCGAGAACCGCCGCCCCGATGTTGATGTTGAAGACGAGTTTCGCTTTCGTAGCAACGGCAGTGCCGATAGCAGTAACACGCGATGAAAAAACCTCTGCCCATGTTCCGAAGGTGGCGATGATGAAGTCGTACAGTCCACCGATAAGTCCTGCGATGATGAGCGGTTTTGCCTGCGAACCGCCCTTTTCGCCCGACACTAACACCTGCGTGGCGGCTGTCGCCTCCGGAAACGGATACTTGCCGTGCATCTCGCTCACAAAGTACTTGCGAAAAGGTATCAGGAACAAAATCCCCAGCATCCCGCCCAGTGTCGAACTGATAAACACTTGCATGAACGATACCGTGATGTCGGGATATTTCGCCTGCAGGATATACAGCGCGGGCAACGTGAAGATTGTCCCTGCGACAATTACGCCCGAACTCGCGCCGATGGACTGAATGATGACATTTTCGCCCAGTGCGCCTTTCCGTTTCGAGACCGCCGAAAGTCCGATGGCGATGATGGCAATCGGTATCGCCGCCTCGAACACTTGTCCGACCTTCAATCCAAGGTAGGCAGCCGCAGCCGAAAAAAGTATCGCCATCAGCAATCCCCACGACACCGAACGGAAGTTCACTTCGGGGAATTTGCTCTCTGCCGACAGAATAGGTTTGTACTCTTCGCCCTCGCGCAACTCGCGGTAGGCGTTCTCGGGAAGTCCGGCTATCGGCTCTTCCGGAGAGAAATTTTTAACATTAGATGGTTTTTTCATTGATTATAAAGTTTATCATTTAGTCGGTGCAAATGTACAAAAAATTTCATTTCAATTACTCAATTACATTAAATAGTCGTTCCTTAAAATATCATAAGTTATTAACAATCAATGAAATAATATCAACAATCCCTGTATAATTCAACCATTTTTTGTATTTTTGTAGTCAAAAAAGCGGCAAATTATGTTAGGAAAGTTACCAGACAGGAATCAGCGCGAAATTTTTCGCACCCGGCTCGAAGATTTAATCGATCCACATCACTCGTTGGCATTATTGGCAAATGCAATAGATTGGAAGTATTTTGAGGACGAGTTTAAGCCCTACTATTCGGACAGAGGTGCGCCGAGCGTTCCTATCCGTACGATGGTTGACATACAGCTTCCGAAAGAACTCGCATACGACAGAGGCGGTAAAGGCAAATCGGAAATCAATGGAGTAAAGATTATCATTCCCGCGCCCCCCTTTTGCCCGCAAAAATTATATTACCTCGCCGCTTGAAATTATCTTTTTAAGGAACGACTAACTAATCATTTTTATTCTACCTATAAAATAAAAACACGCCGTTTCCGTTCTGTGTACAGAACAAAAATGATATAATGAACAAAGATGTTTTGAAACAGATTATTGCCGATAATCAAATGGAAATTCCTAATTACAAGATAGTTAGGCGGGATTTTACGTTTGAGGAGTTTGGAAATTACGTTTTTGTCGGTATTCGTCGGGCGGGCAAATCTTTTTTGCTCTACCAGCGCATTCAGCAACTTCTCGCGCAAGGGATGAAATGGGATGAACTGCTCTACATGAACTTTGAAGATGAACGGCTTTCCGGCATTACCGCGGAGGATTTGAATGTGCTTTTGGAAGTTCATTGGGAAATATATGGCAAAAAACCGATACTTTTTCTTGATGAGATACAAAATATTGCAGGTTGGGAAAAGTTTGCCCGCCGCTTGGCTGATACAAAATACCGTGTTTACATCACAGGAAGCAATGCCAAAATGTTGAGCAGCGACATTCAAACTACGCTTGGCGGCAGATATATCACCGTTGACGTTTATCCTTACGATTTCAAAGAGTTTTTAACGGCAAACAATACGGATTTCACTTCCAATGCCCTGTTGTCAACCAAAGGGAAAGCCGAAGTCCTAAGGCAGTTTAACAGTTATTTTTACTTCGGAGGTTTTCCGGAAGGCGCCATGCTCCAATCGAAACGGGATTATTTAACAAGCGTCTATCAAAAAATATTCTTGGGCGACATTGCTGCCCGTCATTCGATAGATAACACTTTCGCATTGAAGATTTTATTTAAAAAATTAGCGGAAAGTGTGAAACAACAGACGTCGTTTACACGTCTATCCAACATCATCTCCTCTACCGGAGCGAAAGTCAGCACCAACACGGTTATCAACTACATGGATTACGCCAAAGATGCGTGGCTGATAACACCAATACAAAATATCGCCGACAAAATCGTGGATAAGGAGACAAATCCGAAATATTACTTCACGGATAACGGTTTACTGAATCTTTTTTTGCTCGATGGCAATACCTCCCTGTTAGAAAATTTGGTTGCCGTAACGCTCCTGCGTAAGTACGGACGAAACGATGCCGTTTATTTTTATAACAAAGGCGTTGAAGTTGATTTTTATGTTCCGGAGATACAGACGGCAATTCAAGTCTGTTACAGCATGAACGACATAGAGACAAGCAAACGTGAAGTAAATGCGTTATTGCAGTTTGCCAAACGATTGGAAATCAAAAAGATGCTCGTCATCACCCGAGACGAAGAGAATAAAATCACAGAAAACGGGATAAACATCGAAATCATCCCTGTTTGGAAATTTTTGATACTATGAACTTCATCAAAGCAGAAAGTTTATCCAAATCGTATGGCGAAAAACATCTCTTCGAGGGCATTTCGTTAGAAATCAATCGGGGCGACAAGAAGGCGTTGGTAGCCCGTAACGGGGCGGGGAAAACGTCGCTCATCAACATTTTGCTGGGACGCGAGGTGCAGGATGCCGGGACGGTGTCGGTGCGTTCGAGGTTGAAAATCGGCTATTTGGAACAAGATCCGAAGTTCGACGAATCGCACAACGTGCGCGAGACGCTCTATTCGACCGATAACAAATTCGTCAGAACCATAGACGCCTACCATACGGCGTTGGACGCTTATCACGCCAATCCCATTCCCGCCCACTTCGCCGCCTTCGACGCAGCAACAGCGCAGATGGATCTCTTGCAGGCGTGGGACTATGAAACACGCATCGCTGAGATATTGACGAAGTTCGGAATTACCGACCTCGCCCAAGAGGTCTCAACCCTGTCGGGCGGGCAGCGCAAAAAACTCGGATTAGCCCGCGTCCTGATTGACGACGCCGACCTGCTCATCCTCGACGAACCGACCAACCACCTTGATTTAGACATGATTCGATGGCTCGAAGATTACCTGAGCGCCGACAACATCACCCTCTTCATGGTAACGCACGACCGCTATTTCTTAGATAACATCTGCAACTACATCGTGGAATTAGACAACAAAACGCTCTACTCCTTCAGCGGAAATTATTCTTACTACGTCGGCAAAAAATCCGAACTCGTTGAAACAGAACGGAAAACCATCGAAAAAGCCCGCAACATCTACCGTACCGAGTTGGAATGGATGCGCCGGATGCCCAAAGCCCGCACCACCAAGTCGAAAGCACGCATTGACGCATTCTATGACCTCGAAGGAGTAGCCAAAAAACGTCTTCACAGCGATAAAATCGAATTTAAAGTGAGTGCTAACCGTCTGGGAAACAAGATATTGGAGATATACTACATCACCAAACGTTTCGGCGACAACGTCGTGATTGACGATTTCAGTTATATCTTCAAACACGGCGAAAAGATAGGCATCGCCGGTCCCAACGGCTCAGGGAAATCAACGTTGCTCAACATCATCACCGGAGCGTTGAAGCCGGACTTGGGCAAGGTAACCATCGGGCAGACCGTGCAATTCGGCTACTACCGTCAGGAAGGATGGATAGAGAATCAAGACCGCCGCGTCATTGACATCATGAAAGATATCGCCGAAGAGGTCTATGTCGGCAAAGGCACCGTCTCGACGGCGGTCTTCCTGCAACACTTCGGCTTCTCGTTCTCGGAGCAGTACGCCTACTTCTCAACCCTGAGCGGAGGCGAAAAACGAAAACTCTACCTCCTGATGACGCTCATGAGAAATCCCAACTTCCTCATCTTAGACGAACCGACCAACGACCTCGACATCGCCACCTTAAACGCTTTGGAAGATTTTCTCTCCGACTTCCCCGGCTGCATCATCATCGTGTCGCACGACCGCTGGTTTATGGATAAGCTCTCCGACCATATCTTTGCTTTCGAAGGCGTCGGAAAAATCAAAGACTTCCCCGGAAACTACACCCAATACCTTGAATACCAAGAACAACAGCAATTTCACAAAAAAAGAGAATCCCAACAGGAACAACGCAAAGAACAGAAATCACTCCCGTCGAAATCCAAAACAGCAGGCAAACCCTCGCAAAAACTCGTCCGCGAGTTTGAACAGTTAGAACACGAAATCACCGCCCTCGAAACCGAAAAACACATCCTCACCCAACAACTCTCGCAAGGCGGAAGCAACGAAGAACTGACCCGCTACTCCCTCCGCATCGGCGAAATCATCGAAATGATAGAGGCTAAAACGGAACGGTGGATGGAGGTGGGGGGAGAGATGTAAGGTAGTGCGATGTGAAATATGCGATGTGAGACACTTCTCGTCATTGCGAGCGGAGCAAAACAATCCAATGTTTTTCCCCATTATCTTTGTGTCCTTTGTGAAAGTCCTTTGTGTCCTTTTATATAACAAACATTTTCAAGCACGTTCATCTAGTTGATTTTCAATTTTTTCCATTTCTTTTCGTATTTTGTTTAATCTTTTTTTGAGCCTTTCACTTTCATTGGTTTTGAGTAACGATTCATCGTATTCTGTTTTTGTTTTTACTAATGTGTACAGGATTCTTCCGAGTTTATTAGCAGTGGCAATGATGGCCGGTATATATATTCTTCGGAAATAGGATCCCAGAGGCGTATCATTGACCCTGAGTGTATTGGCAGATGCACGTAAAATTAAACCCACCTGATTTTTCCGTTTGGGGACTTTGCTTGACAGGAGCTTACCTCCTGATATTTTGTTGTTTGGAGTGATATTAACGCCAATCCATGTTTTGTCTTAAGCTTCTTTGCTTTACTTGATTTCTTTTTTGACATAAATCCTCCTTTTAGTAAATAATAAATACTATCAAGACCAGCGGTTTTAACGTAATGTAGTCTTTTATGTGGACTCTAACGTACCAAGTATTTCATTACCAACAACCGGAACCGTACTTTGTGATGGAATTTAATCCCAAGCACACATCTTGGCTTACTTGCTTGATAGAATGGACACAAAGTTATTCTTTTTTTTCATTGTTACAACAGAAAATACCCACTCTGTGCTGAATAAAGTAACTCGTAACTCGTAGTTCCGGATTGCTTCGTCGTTCCTCCTCGCAATGACGCGCTGTCTCACATCGCACATCGCAAATCTCACATCTCACATCTCGCATCGCACATCTCACATCGCATATCGCATATCGCATCAATGCGTAACATTCTTCATCTTAATCCAGAAAACCTCAACTTTCAGGGTGCTTGTTATCGTTGCCGTTTCATTGTTTTCAAAGCGCACCCACATTTCAATTTGATACACGCCGGTCTCAAACTCTTTGCTCCATTTCAACTGATCCTGTGCGGCAGTTTCCTCTGTTCCGTCAATAAACCATTTCAGGCTACCCGCATCGGGATGTAAATCCTCTATTTCGGCGCGGAAGTTCACATTTTTGGAACAAAAAACCGTATCCGGCAAATTCTCATGGTGGACGTCGTTGGCGTAAAATTCACACTCCATCATCGTCAGCCACACTTTTCCGGTATAAAGCGAGTCTGCCGTAGTTTCCGCAAAGCGCACCGACATGGTTATGGTATTTTCGCCCGAATGGAACTCCGGCGCCGAAGCGGGGAAGTACAAGGTGTTCGTGATATTGCCATTTTCTGCAATCGCATACTGAACGCCGTTGATAAGCCATGTAACCACATCAAAGGGAGATTCTAATGTTCGTTTTACGACAATGTCGTCTGATGATTCGAAAGTATGGGTGGTTTCTGTTGTATTTTCGTAGTAGGTATCTATGGTGGTGCCTTTTTCCTGAATGGTAAAGTAATTTTGGAGGTCGTAATCTCCTGCGCCCGAAGAAAAAGCGTACGTTTCTGCAGATCCATTTCCGCTGATGTATGCTAAAAATCCGCCCGGACAGACGATGTCAATCTTAATATCTTCATCGGTCAAGTTCCTGCGTACATGGTACCAGTCGGGGAAATGGACGCTGGTGTTTACCGTATAAAGTGAATGTGGAACAACTACGCCATCGTGTTGAATCACCGTCTGATCCCAATAGGCAGCCGGTATTAGCAGGTCAATGCCATGATTGTGGATGTTGGTATTACCCGTAAGAACAAACGGCGCCACAAAAGCATGATGTATGCGTTGGTCGGTAGGCGGAATATACATCACACAGGCATCCGGAAGAACCAAAAATACCATTATCGGCTTATCGGAGACAATCTGTGTCAAACCGGACATGACATAACAGACATACTGTTTTTCTCCCGCATTCAAAACATAATTCAAGGGCGAACCTCCATTAATGCCGCCGGAGAGGGTAATCTTGGTATCGTTCTCGTTGGCAACAAGCGCTAACATTCCTCCCCAGTTACCTCCGCCGGTCGGAGTAAGTATCGGAAACGCAAAAAAGTCCTTTCCCCATTTATCCACACTCCACACTTGCTCATAGGTATGGTCTCCGGAAACGCCACCCATTGAGGAACAACCATAAGCGCCACTCTGTCCGGGACCATAAGCGGCAGTAGTACCGCTAAAGAGACCAACAGGTTTTGTAGCGGCAATTCTCATGCCTGTCATATCAGCCGCAGTAGCGTTTAGAAAGTGATAGACTTCGTTTTTATTTAATGTGATGGTAGAATTATCATGCAAGGTTACTATCGTACCGGGTTCATTTGCCACAATAGCATAAGCGCCTTGAAAATCCGCTATCGGATCTCCCGTCGCCAACCTGTATTCGGTTCCCCAGGTGGGAACAGGCAAAACACAAGTTGCATCCGAAGAGGCATTATAGTAATTGATGGCATACACACAGACGTCTTCCGTTGAGGTAAGCGTAAGAGTGCGGGATGTTATGCCACCGCTACCGAAAGCCGGAATATTAACCACATCATTGTACGATACATTGGCGGTATAAATGCCCTGAGTAACCAAGGTATTGTTCCACCCGTACCAGTAAACGCCCGGCTGATTATTGTATTGGGCTGTGATCGTGCAGGCTTTTTCTACTACTACTTTTAATTGCAACGTTGACGCAGCATACGTTTGATGAATATATGAAATATAAAATTCCTTTCCCGCATTAGCCGCATTAGATTGGGCATACAGGGTTGAATCACTCAACAAGAACGCTATTATTACGTAAAGTACTCGTTTCATATTTTTAAATTTTATTTTTGTGCAAAGATATGAAAAATATTTCATTGCAAAGGCGGCTGTCCAGGGCAAACGCATTAAGAATTTTAATGCGTTTGCCCTGGTTCGGGTGTATGACAAATTGGACTAAGCCGCCATTTTGATTTGATACGTCAAGTCATTCCATCGTTTGCTTTTCCAGTAAGCTCTCAGATTTACAATTCTTTGTGCCCCCTTGATAGACCAC